>Ga0114908_1000025_pt1 | contig 153093 bp, 159 predicted proteins | sample MalvireepMed_s17_FD_87292 | JGI IMG/M metagenome (GOLD analysis project Ga0114908, IMG submission 87292) | Marine viral communities from the Global Malaspina Expedition - Malaspina viral metaG DeepMed_s17 | ecosystem: Environmental > Aquatic > Marine > Oceanic | place: Mediterranean Sea... | reverse complement strand
GTGTTGAGTTTGTCAAAAATAAATTACCAATGTGGGCAGTAACAATATTTTATTTAAAAGAACTTATTCCCCCAATTTAGAATGTACCAGTTCGTCCAAGGCCCTGAGACGCTGCATGGCTGCCTCTGCATTTTCCGAACGGTCTATTCCGCTTTGCTCAATTTTAGATGCAAATTGCAAGGCACACATGGCCAAAACATCCTGCTTGTCCCGAACGGCATAGTTTTGCTCAAACTTTTTTGCCAGATTTTCTATGTTCTTAGCTGCTTTTCGCAACCCTTCCTCTTGCTTGGGGTCAATCGTTAAAGGATACACCCTATCAGCAATGGAAAGCTTTATTTTGAGCTTCTCGTCCATATTCTCGGTACCAGTTAATCCGCCAACTTTGCAATGCAAACATCAAGTTCACGAATCAATGTATTTATTTTGAGCTTAGCTTCTGTTTTACTAGTATTACTACCCAGCATTGTGTTTGCCATTTTTAGGGAATCATATTTTTCCTCCCATTCGTTGAGCTCCTTCCGTTGAAGTCCGTTTTCTTCTTTTTGAAGTTCCAATTCCTGTTTCAACTTGGCATTGAGTTGGTGCAACAGCTCCATTTTGTGAAGCAATTTGCTCACCTTGTTCTCCAAAGAATCAACAATCTCAACAAGTTCGCTCATATATGCAAACAACAATACGTATTACACAAAGTTAACGATCCTGCCACAACCTCGCAATACTTTTAAGATTTATTCTTAAAGCTTTGCTTCAAGTAAAAAGTCGTTTCCCCCAAAACTTTTTATCAAATCAAAACATTGGTTACTTTCGTAAGGAATTATTGTTTTTATATGCGCCTCTATCTTTTTTTTATCTACTTTTTTATTGCCCTGCATCTATCCGCCCAAAAAGAATATCCTCAAGATGTATTTGGTTCTCCCTTGGACATTCCCTTGGTTTTGGCCGGCACTTTTGGCGAGCTACGTTCCAATCATTTCCATTCGGGGATGGACATCAAAACACAACAGCGGGAAGGTCTTCCGGTATATGCCATCGCCGACGGTACGGTGACGCGTATCGTAGTTTCGCATTGGGGGTACGGAAAGGCTCTTTATGTGGCACATCCCAATGGCTACACCTCGGTGTATGCGCATCTTAAAAAGTTTGGGCCGGAAATAGAGGAATACGTTAAAAAAGTTCAATACGAAAAGCAGTCTTACGAGGTAGAAATGTTCCCTGATTATGGCGAACTCAAGGTGACCAATGGCAGTATAGTCGCATATTCGGGCAATACGGGAGGATCGGCCGGACCCCACCTTCATTTTGAAATCCGCAGCAGCGTTAGCGGCAAACCTACCAATCCATTACTTTACGGTTATGAGGTCAGGGATGCTACCGACCCAACTTTATTGGGATTGTACGGTTACCCGATTTCAGACGGAGCATTGATCAACAAAAGTGCGGAAAAAATCCAATTGAATTATACAAGACAATCCGATGGTTCCTTTTTGGCTGACAAAGTAACGGCCAGCGGCACGATTGGATTTGGAATCAATACTTTTGACCGCTTGGACATGGCCGCCAATCAGAATGGAGTTTACGCGGTAAAACAAACGGTGAATGGCCGAGTTCATTCTGAGTTTGATTTTGAAACCTTCTCCTTTGCCGAGACTAGATACATCAACACACTTATTGATTATGCCCACTATTACGATCATCGACAGCGCATACAAAAATGTTTTAAGGAGCCCTACAATCACCTTAGCATTTACAAATCACTGTACAACGACGGTAAAATAATTATTGAAGAGGGTATGTCCTACAACGTTGAACTGCTCATTTCGGATTTGGCAGGAAACACCACAAAACTTGTTATCCCGATTGAAGGCAAAAAAGAAGAGGAGAAAATAGCAAAAGAGGACAAAACCACAGAGAATTATTTGATTGCGGACAAACCGAACAACTTTGATCTAGGTGCCGCTAAAGTATATTTCCCTGCCAGTACATTTTATGAAGATTTCTTCATCAATTTGGAAAAAGGGAACGATACCATCACCATTCACGATAACAGCGTTGCCGCTCACCGGAACTTTACAATCAGTTTTGACCCTTCAAAATATGCAATGGAAGATAGGAACCAGATGTTCATTGCACATTTGGACAGTAGACTGAGACCATCCTATTCCAAAACTTACAAACGGGACGGTGCCTTTACCACACGCACCCGAACTTTGGGCACATACACACTTGTTAGGGATAGCGTAGCCCCTCAAGTAAGACCAAAAAACTTTAAAGAAAAGCAATGGTTGAGCAATTACAGCTACCTAAGCCTTACCATTACGGACGACCTCAGTGGCATTGGTTCCTATTCCGCCACACTCAATGGAAAATGGATTTTGATGGAATACGAACCAAAAACCAATACCATCACCTATAATTTTGATGATAAGATCGTCAACGAAACGGAATGTGAACTAAAAGTAACCGTTACGGACAATGTGGGCAACTCCACTACATATACTGGCACTTTTTTCAGGAAATAGCATTACTTTTGCACACGAAAAGCAGGCTAGTCAAGTAAATGTCCTTTTTTTAGATCTCTAATAATCAACCTATCCAAAAGCGACCTCATCCAAAGATCAAGATTGTTGAATTAAAATTTGATGAATGAAAAAAATTGTCTTTGTTTTTGTTCTTTTCTCCAGTGTGCTAGCAATGGCCCAAAAGAACATTTATGAGAGCATAAGGTTTGATGAATATACCGAGGACCATGAAATTTTAGCGATCGTTCCCTTTATTGCCCACTTGGAACTTAAAAAAGCCGTAGACAACGATGAGCTCAATGTACTGGCCGAAAAAGAAGGGTATGCGGTACAAAATGCTTTGGAAACTTATTTTTCCAAACGGAAAAAGCGCAAAAAGTTCAATGTGGATTTCCAGAACATTATGAATACCAACGCTATTTTGGCCCAAAACAACATCAACTACAACAACATTGACACCTATACCACACAGGAATTGTGCAAAATATTGGATGTGGACGGCATTATAAGTGGCAACCTTAACCTCAATATTTTACTTTCCGAAGGGGTCCCGACCGATTTCAGTATTTTGGATTATTTCAGCGGAAATGCCAACTACGGACGAATCGGGGTCAAGATAAGTGATGGTGATACGGGAAAGTTACTTTGGAAATATGAGAACGAAATTTCCAAAAAAACTGGAAAAAACACCAACGAGCTCATCGACAAAATGATGAAAACCGCTTCCAGAAAATTTCCTTACGACAGGGAAAAAAGAAGGAATAGAAATTAATCAGCTATTCGCAAATTCTTTTAGGATCTCAACGGTGTAATCCAGTTCTTTCTTCGTGTTATACATGGAAAAAGAAAAGCGTAGACTGGGTTTATCCAACTCGGCCCCCTCCAAAATCTCATTCAGCACGTGCGAACCCTGATTGCTTCCCGATTGGCATGCACTTCCTTTGGAACAGGCGATTCCTTTCATATCCAAGTGGAACAACAGCATTAATCCTTTCTGCTTATCAAAAGGCAACCTAATATTGGCCAAGGTATAGGTACTTTTTTCCAAATCTCCGGAAAGACCATTGCACTGCGCACCAGGAACCTCCTTTAAGACCTTATCCACAAAATACTTTTTCAGCTCCTTTACAGCTGCTGTCTCTTCATCCAAATGTTCGTAAGCTTTAACAAACGCTTCTTCTAGACCAACAATATTATGGAACGGTTCTGTACCTGCACGGAACCCTCGTTCTTGGGAGCCCCCTACGATCAATGGCTTTAAACCTGAGTTTTTTCGGATAAAGGCAAAACCAACACCCTTTGGACCATGGAATTTATGGGCTGCCGCCGTCATAAAATCAACATGAACCTCCTGCACATCCCACGGATAATGACCAATCGATTGTACGGTATCCGAATGAAAAAGTGCATTATTGGCCTTGCAAAGCTCACCTACAGCTTTGATATCAGTGATATTGCCGATTTCATTGTTCACATGCATCAAACTGACCAACTTTTTGGTGTCATCCTTTTTGAGCAACTCTTCCAAATGCTCCATGTCCGGACTTCCGAATTCATCCAAATCCACATACCAAACATTGATGCGATACTCCTTTTCCAGTTCTTCCACAGTATGAAGCACTGCATGGTGCTCTATTTTGGAAGTAATGATGGTTTCTACACCCAAATCCCTCACAGCACAACGCAAGATCATATTATCCGCCTCGGTACCGCCCGAAGTAAAAATGATTTCCGAAGGTTGGGCATTCAAGGTTTTCGCGATGGTTTTTCTTGCTTGCTCCACAGCGGTTTTTGCCGATCTACCAAAACTATGGGTAGATGATGGGTTGCCATATTGCTGCGCAAGAGCTTCTTGCATCCGTTCAATTACCTCTTTCCTTACCTGCGTGGTAGCAGCGTTGTCCAGATAGACTTTTTGCATGATTCGGTTCACTTTTTAACAGGAGCAAAAGTACAGGAAATAAAGTTAATTTCTTTTAAAGTGATGCTAAGGATTAGTGTTTTAAAATTGAATTGCTTTAAATTTGATGCATGAGAAAATTTATCTTTTCAATTCTTGGTTGCATCACAATCCTTTCCTGTAGCGATGGTGATCTTCAAATCGAGACCATTGACTTTGACAGTGCCTCGATACAATATTGTGCCAATCCTGTTGCCGACGCCAAAAATTTGATGTTCAAAATAAATGATAGCGAAGCCCTCATATTAGAACTTCAAAGCGGGGCATTGAACCGCGGGGTTGCCGGAGATACGGTAATAACCGAAAGTACGGTCCCAGGACAATCCCAAGTTACGTACAGAGTTTTCTCGGATGCTGTTAACAAGGATTATTTTTGTAGCGATATCCCCACGGTGGACCCTAAAGTTATTGACGAAGTCGTTGCCGAAGGAGGTATGGTAATCATTGAGACTATGCCGGTAGAAAACGACACCACACGTTTTGAACACAATATAAGTCTTAGCGGCATATCTTTTGTCACCGGAAATGGGGAACGCATTACGAATTTGGCCATAAATGAATTTGGAGAGGTAGTCACCGTAGTACCGGACTAGGTGTTTTGGTAAATATAGACCTCGGTAGCGCCCAACCCATATTTTTGATAATCGGCGTCGTAAAACTTTACATTGTCGTACCGATTGAAGAGATAGTGCAGTTCCTCTTTTAAAACACCTTCTCCCACACCGTGGATAAACACCACCTTTTGAATTCGCTTGTTAATGGCAAAATCCAATTGTCTTTTGGCAGTATCCAATTGAATGTTGAGCATATCGTAGTTGCTCATTCCCTTGCTTGACTTCACCAGTTGATGGATGTGTAGGTCAACTTCCATTTTTGGGGCACTCCTTTCTTTGGGCTTAATGATAGGAGCTTTTCTTCTTTTGGGGATTTCTTTTTCTTTTTTGATTTTGGCCACTTCATGATTGGAAACCGATATATCGCCACCAATCTTAACAAGATCACTACTGGCAAAATGCATGGGAAAACCATCGTCGGTAATCAATGTCACCCGATTGCCATCAACTTTTTGAATGATACCCGAAATGGCCTCATCCAACACCTCTGCCCTATCACCTATCGAAAATTTACCCATACTTAATTTCTAACTACAAAAATGGTCTGAAAATTAAACTTGAATACAAAAATAATAGTATTTTCGGGCTCTACAGACAATGATGTACCTAACACCGACCATAATCGCCTTTAATCTTGAAGATTATATGCTCCCGTGCTTGAACAAACATCTCACGGGCATAGATTGCCCTGGATGTGGCCTGCAACGTTCGGTCAACCTCTTACTGCATGGAGAATTCATAGCTGCATTTCAGATGTATCCGGCCATTTATCCAATATTGGTATTATTGGCTTTTCTGGTCACCAGTAGTTTTGTAAAGTTTCAACGTTCAAATCAGATTAAAATGATTTTAACATTGCTTACCGTAGGTACCGTTATAATAAGTTACATACTAAAAATGAATAACCTCTTTAATTAAAAATTTGAAATTATGGAACAACAAAAACTTCCAAACGCGACCTTGATATTGGTCTTCGGAATTATCTCTATAGTGACCTGCTGTTGCTATGGTATAATCGGACTTATTTTTGGTGTAATCGGTTTAATCTTGGCCAACAAGGCTCTAAAACTTTATGCTGAAAACCCAGAAATGTACGAAGGTGTACAAAACGTAAAAACAGGAAGAATCCTTGCCATTATTGGTATCGTTTTAAATGTTTTGGCTCTCGCCTACTATATTTGGGCCCTTTCTTTCTTTGGATGGGAAACCCTACAAGATCCACAGAGAATGCAAGAAATTCTTGAACAATATCAATAAGATAATTTTATGAACCAACAACCCTTACCCGGGGCCAGTACAGTGTTGACAATGGGGATACTCTCCATTGTCCTCACTTTGGTATGCTGCGGGCCATTTGGTGCTATTTTTAGCATCATTGGATTGGCAAAAGCTAAGACCGCGACCCAATTATACGAACAAAGCCCAGAGAATTACACTGATTACAGCAATGTAAAAACAGGCAAAATCCTCTCTTATGTAGGATTGGCTTTGGCGCTTGTTTCTTTGGTATTCGTAATCCTTTATTTTGGATTGATCGTAGCGGCAATAACTACAGGTGAGTTGAGTGGCGAATTTTAATTCGCCACTTCACTTATAAATTTAAGACGGTATAAACGGAGTTCTTCGTCTTCGTAGTCGCCATCAAATTCATCAATGGCAGCGGATATGGAATCGGTATCGGCCTCCAAAAAGTAATCGTGGATTTCTTCTTGTTGGTCCTCATCCAATATTTCATCTATCCAATAACCAATGTTCAACTTGGTTCCGCTGAAAACAATTTGCTCCATTTCCTTGATAAGTTCCGGTAATTCCAATCCTTTGGCAGATGCAATATCATCCAAGGGCAACTTTCTATCCACACTTTGGATCACGTAAAGTTTTAAAGCGGAATTGGCACCGGTACTTTTCACCACAAGATCATCTGGCCTTACAATATCGTTTTCCTCTACATATTTAGAGATAAGCTCCACAAAGGCCTTCCCATATTTTTTCGCCTTTCCTTCCCCTACCCCTTGAATATTGAGAAGTTCGTTCATGGTAATTGGATACTTTAAGGACATATCTTCCAATGACGGATCTTGAAAGACTACAAATGGCGGCACTTCATGTTTTTGCGCCTCTCGTTTGCGAAGGTCACGAAGCAATTTCAATAAATGTTCGTCCGCAACCGCTCCATTAGATTTTTCGGCGGTGACAATGTTTCCGGTATCGTCCTTGGAGTACACATGGTCCTTTGTCATCATAAACGACTCTGGGTTCTTGAGATATTCCTTACCTGATTCGGTAAGGTTCAAAATACCATATCGTTCAATTTCCTTTTTTAGGAGTCCGGCCACCAAAACCTGCCTGGTCAACGCCATCCAAAATTCTTTGTCCTTATCCTTACCTATTCCAAAAAAACTTTTCTCATCGGTCTTATGCGAAGAAATCATGGCATTGGTCTTGCCGACCAGCACCCTTACAATTTCCTTGGTCTTGAACTTTTCCTTGGTATCTCGTACCACCGTCAAAAGCTTTACGACATCGTCCTTGGCCTCTTCTTTAGGTTTGGGGTTTCTGGAATTATCGTCCATATCTGCCCCTTCTCCGTTCTCTTCATCAAAATCCTCACCGAAATAATGCAGTATAAATTTTCTACGGGATATGGATGTTTCGGCATAGGCTACAATTTCCTGTAAGAGCGCATTACCAATTTCTTGCTCCGCAACGGGTTTTCCAGACATGAATTTTTCCAACTTCTCCACATCCTTGTATGCGTAATAGGCCAAGCAATGCCCTTCTCCGCCATCTCGCCCTGCACGGCCAGTTTCTTGATAATAACTTTCAATACTCTTGGGAATATCGTGGTGGATAACAAAACGTACATCCGGCTTGTCTATCCCCATACCAAAAGCAATGGTGGCCACCACCACATCTACTTCCTCCATCAAGAACATATCCTGATATTTGGAGCGGGTCTTTGCATCAAAACCTGCATGATACGGAACGGCACTCACCCCATTTACTTGAAGCACTTGGGCCAATTCTTCCACTCTTTTGCGGCTCAAGCAATAGATGATTCCTGATTTTCCTTGATTTTGCTTCACAAAACGGATGATATCCGCATCTACATCTTTGGTTTTCGGACGCACCTCATAAAACAAATTAGGCCTATTGAACGACGCCTTGAACACCTTGGCATCCGTCATTCCCAAGTTTTTGATAATGTCTTCCTGCACCTTCGGCGTAGCAGTTGCTGTAAGCCCAATAATAGGAATATTGTCTCCTAAACGATTGATAATACCTCGGAGATTTCGGTATTCGGGCCTAAAATCGTGCCCCCATTCCGAAATACAGTGGGCTTCATCCACAGCAACAAAGGAAAGTTTTACTTTTTTTAGAAACTCAACATTTTCCTCCTTCGTCAAGGATTCGGGTGCCACATAAAGTAACTTGGTCACTCCGTTAGTAATATCTTCCTTTACCTGCTTCACCTCGGTTTTCGTCAATGAGGAGTTCAACACATGGGCAATACCATGCTGCTCGGATATGCCACGAATGGCGTCCACTTGGTTTTTCATCAACGCAATCAAAGGAGACACCACAATAGCGGTACCCTCTTTCATTATCGCTGGCAGTTGATAGCACAGGGATTTCCCACCTCCCGTGGGCATAATCACAAACGTATCGTTATCACTAAGGATATTCTGGATTACACCTTCCTGTAATCCTTTGAACTTCGAGAAACCAAAATATTTTTTGAGCGAGGAATGTAAATCAGTATTCATTAGGCTCATTTCCGCATTTTTCAATTTATTACAAGCAACCTAAACGGCAGTTGAAGCTTTTAATATTTACCATTCAATTACAGATGGATCTATTCTCACTTCCATAATAGTCTGTAAAAGATAGTTTGATTAGTTTTGTAATCTTAAATATAAGACATTCTTTTAGGAATGCAATCAGTTAATCGGTTTATTACATTATTATACTTTGAGCGACATTAAGTCAATTTTATCCATAGCAAAACGCACCCTCGAAATCGAGAGCAAAGCCGTAGCAAATTTGATTAGCCTTTTGGACGACCAGTTTGCGCATGCCGTACAGCACATTTTACAGTGCAACGGAAGAGTTATCGTATCAGGGGTCGGCAAAAGTGCCATAGTTGCCTCCAAAATTGTAGCAACATTGAACTCCACAGGAACGCCAGCCATTTTTATGCACGCGGCGGATGCCATTCATGGTGATTTGGGAACCATTCAAGAAAACGATGTGGTCATCTGCCTATCTCAGAGCGGCAATACCCCTGAGATAAAAGCATTGCTCCCCTTGATCAAAGTTGGGAAAAATAAGCTCATCGGCATTACAGGAAATATGGAATCCGTACTGGCCAAACAGGCTGATTTTGTACTGAACACCTATGTGGAGAAAGAAGCGTGCCCCAACAATTTGGCGCCTACCACCAGCACCTCGGCACAAATGTCCATGGGTGATGCCCTTGCCATTTGCCTTTTGGAACTCAAGGGATTCAGCAGTTCCGATTTTGCCAAATATCACCCCGGTGGTGCTTTGGGAAAGAAGTTATATTTGCGCGTTGCCGACATTGTGGCCAAAAATCAAAAACCACAGGTCGATATCAATGCCAAGGTAAAAGATGTAATTGTGGAAATATCCGAAAAAATGCTCGGCGTTACGGCAGTATTGGACCAAGAAAAGGTTGTGGGCATAGTAACTGATGGCGATGTACGAAGAATGTTGAGCAAATACGATAATATAAGTGGACTTACTGCAAAGGACATTATGACCTCGAACCCTAAGACGATAGACGTGGACACTTTGGCAGTGAAAGCGTTAAAACTGTTACAGGAAAAGAGCATATCACAATTGTTGGCATTTGATGGTGACAAATATGCAGGCGTGGTCCACATTCATAACCTTATAAACGAGGGAATCCTATAATGGCTAAAAAAGAGAGAAAAAGTCCAGATGAAATGTCCTTTTTGGACCATTTGGAAGAATTACGTTGGCATCTGGTACGTTCCACTTTGGCAGTTGTGATCATTGCCTGTGTAGCCTTTGTATTCAGGGGCTTTATTTTTGATACAATATTGTTCGGGCCCAAGAACATGGATTTCCCGACCTATCAGTTTTTCTGTAATATCGGAAAGTTCTTCGGGGTAGATTCCGAATTCTGTGGAGACACCATCCCGTTCACCATTCAGAGTAGGTTGATGGCCGGACAATTCTCCGCACACATATGGACCTCTATTTGGGCGGGGGTTATTCTGGGCTTCCCTTATATTTTATGGGAATTATGGAAATTCATCAGTCCAGGACTTTACGAAAACGAAAGAAAGCATTCCAGAGGATTCATCATTACGGCCTCAGGGTTGTTCTTCCTTGGCGTACTCTTCGGTTATTACATCGTTGCACCATTGTCCATCAACTTTTTGGGGTCGTACCAAGTAAGTAAAGAGGTATTGAACGAAATCGACCTTGCCTCCTACATTGGAACGGTAAGGGCTTCTGTAATTGCTTGTGGAATCATGTTTGAACTGCCCATCGTCATTTTCTTTTTGACCAAGGTTGGGTTGGTAACTCCAGAAATACTCAAGAAGTACAGAAAAATAGCCCTAGTAATCATTTTGATACTATCCGCAATCATTACACCTCCGGATGTAACAAGTCAAATCATAGTATGTATACCTGTACTTATATTGTATCAGGTCAGCATATTCATTTCCAAAATGGTAGTCAGACAAGAAGCCAAAAAAGAGAAAGCTAGAAAAAATGCCAAATAAAGTAGAAGAGTTCAATGCCTATCGTGCCAAGATGAACGATAAGCTGCTTGCCGAGAACAACAAACTCATCAAACGGATTTTCAACTTGGACACCAACGCTTATATGGCCGGTGCTTTGGACGTAAAGACCAAAGAACTACTAGGCCTGGTAGCCTCTGCAGTTCTCCGTTGCGACGATTGTGTAAAGTATCACTTGGAAAGCTCTAAAAAAGCTGGCGCCAACAAGGAAGAGGTAATGGAAACCCTTGGTATCGCCACTTTGGTGGGCGGTACTATTGTAGTTCCACATTTGCGACGTGCCTACGAATATTGGGAAGACTTGGAAGAAACCGAAGCTTAAAAAAATCCAAAAGACCATTCGGTAGACAAAGAATATGTTTAGTTTTGGCAAATTCCTATGAAGCTACGCGCAGAAAATATAATGAAGGCCTACCGAGGCCGAAAAGTTGTTAAGGGAATTTCCCTAGAAGTAAACCAAGGCGAAATTGTTGGGCTGCTGGGTCCAAACGGAGCTGGAAAGACCACATCTTTCTACATGATCGTTGGTTTGATAAAACCCAATGGCGGGAACATCTATCTGGATGACATGAACATTACCAGTTTCCCCATGTACAAAAGGGCGCAGAACGGAATTGGTTATTTAGCGCAGGAAGCATCGGTTTTCCGAAAATTGAGCATCGAGAAAAATATTCTGAGTGTGCTACAGCTCACAAAATTGAGCAAAAAAGAACAGCACATGAAGATGGAGTCCTTGATCGATGAGTTCGGTCTTGGACATATTCGCAAAAACCGTGGTGACCTCCTTTCTGGTGGTGAACGCCGCCGTACCGAAATTGCCCGCGCCTTGGCCACAGACCCTAAATTTATTCTTCTGGATGAACCGTTCGCCGGTGTGGACCCGGTAGCGGTGGAGGACATTCAGCGAATAGTGGCCCAATTAAAGAACAAAAACATTGGTATTTTGATTACCGACCACAACGTTCAGGAAACCTTGGCCATTACCGAGCGCTCCTATTTGATGTTCGAAGGTGGTATCCTAAAAGCAGGGGTGCCCGAAGAACTTGCCATGGACGAAATGGTTAGAAAAGTCTACTTGGGCCAAAACTTTGAGCTACGTAAAAAGAAATTGGATTTTTAGTTGGACCTAACGGTGTTCAATATTTCAACATTGGAGAATACACTCCCGTCCTCTCCCATTCCTTCAACAACCACCTTTAAGTTATCGAATCCATAGTTGGGAATTTTGAGTGTATAGCTGTTATTCTTGCCTATCCATATCAATGGTTCCCAATGAATCAATCCAAAATTCTCAAAAGCCGTGTTGGTAAACGAGATGAATTCGGGGTTATAAAATTTCTTTTGTTTTTCGAAACCATTGTCCACTTTGAGTTCAAAAGATTTTTTGGCGATAAAGTCTTGCCCAGGGGTTAGATTCAACTCTTTTCCACGTCTTGTATAAATGTATATTGTTTCCTTATTCCCTGCTCTTGCCCCCATATATCTTGATAACCTATCTATATAAAAACTCTCTACCTGGGTTAAGGGCATATTATAAAATACATCCAAATTCGGCTGCGAAACATCATCTAAAAACATGTTTACTCCAAAGGATGGATCACGTCGTGATCTTATTTGAAATCTACTGATAAATGCGTTGCTACCTCCATCGAAAGCCTGCAGTTCTTCCAATATCTCATAGCCTTTGGAGCGCAAAAGATCTGCAACGGTATTAAATGTTAAGGCCATTTCTTTGTCCACAACCGTGATTTTGTTTGCCAAGTATCTGGGCACCATAATATTCTCTCGGGCCCATTTTTCCATTTTACTTTCCTCGGTTACGGTCACATTGTCCAAAGTAATAAGTTTTTCTTCTGAATTTATTTCTGGTAATTCAAAATCTTTGCTCCTAGCACTTATGGTTGCACTGTCGGTTTTGAACAAGGTGATTTTCTGATGGTCAGAAACATCGATATTGCTCTTTAAAAAGTAAATATTGGACAAACGGGCGTACATATTCAACTTATCTAGCTTACCGCGACCATCTTTCTTGGAAAAGAAAATACTTTCACCTTTTATCGGATAAAAATTGGTGATTAAAAATTTGTCTTGGCCTGATTTAATTTTTATTTCCGAAGGTTCATGTTCAATAGATTTATGCACCAATATACTTTCTCTTTTCAAGTCTTCGTTCAAAAAACCATAAAGATTCAATCCATCTACCGGGCCATACTTTGTTTCAAACTTACTTTTCCCGATTTCCTCCCAGTTATATTTGCTCCGACCCTTTGTCAACAAGAGCAGATCCAGCTCATATTTTTTTTGATTATTGGTGTTTTTAAAATAATAGCCCCCGTTTTGGATTACCCCTTTTATATAGGGCCTAAGATAAATTTGTTCATATATACTAATATTCCCGTTATAAACTTTTGTGTTCAGTGGAAAAACAGAGACGCTGATTCCTATAGCCTTAGGAGCTCTGGACGTAATTGTTATTTCCAAAGAATCATTTGATTGTGAAGCCCAGCCTATTTTGCTTTCAAGTCTTTTCCTTGCTATGTCCTTCCATACAAAAAATTGCCTTTCTTCAATCGGATTGTTTTCACTGTCGAATAAGGTCAGTGTATTTAAACCTGTCAACAATTTGGTCTTATCGAAATAAGTGGTGAACACTTTACTATTTTTGTTTAGCCAGATAGGTTTGGATATGATCTCACCCTCTTTATGTAAAACCAGATTTGTTCTGATATCCCCACCTTGCAATGTTAAATCGTTGGCCTCAACTTGAACCAAAACTTCTTTCTTGTAGGGGTTGTCCACCACATTTAAATTAATTCCTTTGGGATAAGCTTTTGGCATTTTAAAACGTGGTTCATTTCCTGAAGGTGTTCTCACCTCTGCAAAATAATCAGTATTGGAATCGGGGGTAATTTCAAATTTACCAAGCCCCATTCGATTGGTTCCCATCAATGCAACTTGCTTCCCAAATTCATCCACAATTTTGATATCATCCAATTTAATTGGGATACCCATCCCGTTAAGTACTTTAACTCCTACGATATTTTTTATAGTAGAAACAAGTTTCCCTCCCTCTGGTAGAAACTGAAAATTTAAATTCTCTAGATTCTCAGGCTGTTCAGCATCAATAAAATCTGATCTGACCACTGAAATTTCCTTCAAAAATGAATTCCCATCGTCAAAATTTCGCATCCAATTGGTTTTCGCTTTCAAAAAATAACGTCCTTCACTGAATGTTGAATCAACTTTTACACTGCCTTTAAAAAAGCCTTCGTTCACGTAATAGAGTAATTCTTTTTTCAAAACACCTAAGCTGTCATAAACACCTACATTAATGGTTTTGGAAATTTTAGAGGGTTGGGCCCTTTTTAGGTCATACAAATAACCTTTGAACCATATTTCTTCATCCGGAAGAAATATATCCTTGCTAACTTGCAGGTATACGACCTCTCTGGGTTTTTCAAAATATTCCCTGTATTGCCCTTCTATTTCATTTTGGGCATTGAGAGTGTTTATGAGAAAAAATAAAGCTGCTGTAATAAATAATGGTACGTGTTTAGGCATTTTAAAAAAATTTAATGATTGGTTACCTAGAAAAAATTAGTCTTCCGTTCACTCATTAGAAAATACACAAAAAAGACTTTTATACAATAGGTGGTTTTAATCGCAAACTCCAATCGATTCTAATTTATTCGTTATTCCGAACTTTTTAAGTAATTTATCTATATAAAAACGAACAGAAAGTTTTATTAAAACAAATTATCATAATACTTTTCCCACACAAACCATTCCAAATTGCGCACCTAAAGAACAAAAACATCGGTATTTTGATTACCGACCACAACGTTCAGGAAACCTTGGCCATTACCGAACGCTCTTATCTGATGTTCGAAGGTGGCATCCTAAAAGCAGGTGTCCCCGAAGAACTAGCCATGGATGAAATGGTAAGAAAGGTTTACTTGGGCCAAAACTTTGAGCTCCGTAAAAAGAAATTGGATTTTTAAATTTACTCCTTCGAAGGCATCAGTAAAGAAGCCAATACGTAAAAAAGTATAATCACAGGTATCGCCAAAAAGCGTAGCGTCAACAGCAATACCAAGCTGCCGATAAGGAACAGGTAGCGAATGCCGTTGTCCTTGAAGCTCCAGTTTTTAAACTTTAAAGCGAAGAGTTTAATCGGCGAGTTCAGCAGATAGGAACTCAAAACCGTCAAAACCACCAAAAACCATGGATTTAGGATTATGTTGCTCAATACCTCGTTGTTATGATATAGGAGAATCATGGGCAACGAAAGAATCAACAATGCGTTTGCTGGCGTTGGCAATCCTACAAAAGAAGAAACTTGGTTCTCATCCACATTAAATTTGGCCAATCTGTATGCCGAAGCCAAGGTTATGGCAAAGCCCACAAAAGGCAACAGGGTAATTTCTGCATCGTGCCCAATGAAACCAAGGTTCCAACCGCCTCGTTCCGCCATGCTCAACAATTGAAACATAACCACTCCAGGCACAAGTCCGCTGGTAATCACATCGGCCAAAGAGTCCAATTGCACCCCGATTTCGCTCTGCACACCAAGTAGTCTTGCCGCAAGACCGTCAAAAAAATCAAAGAAAATCCCAATAAACACAAAAAGGGCCGCCCACTCCAAGTGATTGAGCACCGCAAATACCGTGGCAATACAACCGCTCAACACATTGAGCAACGTTAAAAAATTGGGAATGTAGGACTTCATGAAATTAGATTTCCGTAAAAATAAAGGAAAAATCAAACTGTACACAACGGATAGTAGGCCGAGTCGTTTTTATTCTGATATTTGTTCTGACAACATACAGAATGAGACGAAAGCTCCATCTATTATTTTTTTTCTTCATTTTTGGGAAGTTTCTTTTTTCCCAAGCTCCGCAACTCACGGAAAATGCACAAGTAAGCTTGCTTACCTGTGCCGCAGGCGACGAATTGTACTATGCTTTTGGCCATAGCGCTTTTCGCGTGCAAGACCCGGCACTCGGAATAGATGTGGTCTATAATTACGGGACATTTGATTTCAATCAACCAAACTTTTACCTAAACTTCACTAAGGGAAGAATGATCTACTCCCTTTCCCGCAGAAGTTTTGAAGCTTTCCTATATGAGTACGAATTGGAAAAAAGATGGGTAAAAGAGCAGATCCTGGACCTCAATCTGCAGCAACGCAATCAACTCCTTGCCTTTTTTGAAGAAAACTATCTGCCCGAAAACAGGGATTACCTGTACGACCCGCTTTTGAACAATTGTTCCAGCATCACGGGAGATATCTTAAAAGAACAATTTGGTGAAGCCATTGTTTTTGATGGTTCATATCTCGAGAAACAATATACTTTTCGCCAGCTGGTAAGGCAGTTTATGGATGTAAACACATGGTCCATGTTTGGTATTGACCTCGCTTTTGGCTCACCTGTGGACAGAAAGGCCACGGTTCAGGAACATATGTTTTTGCCTTATTACGCTATGGAGCAACTACGGCACACCTCCTTGAACGGAAAACCTTTGGTAAAAAGGGAGCGTACCATTTTAGACTATAGCGAGCATACCCAAAAAAGTTTTTTTCCGCTCTCCCCCCTATTTTGGTTTTTGATGCTCTTGGCTTTTACGGCCGTCATCACCTATTTTGATTACAAACACAAGACACGTAGCCGCTGGCTGGATTTTTCGCTACTATTCATTACAGGATTGGCAGGAACCTTTCTATTCTTACTCTGGGTAGCAGCAGACCACACTTCTACACCTTATAATTTTAATATTTTATGGGCATTTCCACCCAACGCGATTGTCGCTTTTGCCTTGGTGTTGCAAGATAAGGTTCCGCAATGGACTCCTAACTATTTATGGGGAGCTCTTGGCTTAATTATCATTACGTTTTTGCTTTGGATAATTAAGGTCCAGATTTTTTCTCCTGTCCTTATTCCTTTACTTTTGACGATGGCCATTCGATACCTGTACGTCATCAGGTATTCCAAATTATAGATCGGCCCACAAACAATACCCATGAACTTACTAACGGTCGAAAACATATCAAAATCGTATGGGGAGCTGGTGCTCTTCTCCGATATTTCCTTTGGAATCAACAAAGACCAAAAGATAGCCCTCATTGCCAAAAATGGAAGTGGCAAAACATCCATTCTCAATATCATGTCAGGAAAAGATACCTCAGAAACGGGTCAAGTGACCACGCGAAAGGGTATCAAAATATCATTTTTGGAGCAAGAACCCGACCTGAACCCCAATTTGACCATTGAAGAGACGATCTTTGCAACGGACAACGAAATTCTGCGGGTCATTGCATCCTACGAGAAGGCCGTGGAAAACCCCGATGATCAGGCACAATACCAAAAAGCCTTTGAGGCCATGGAGCGACTCAACGCTTGGGATTTTGAAACACAATACAAACAAATACTTTTTCAATTACAGCTCTCCAAGCTCGATGCCAAAGTGAGCACCCTATCTGGCGGACAAAAGAAACGTTTGGCCTTGGCCAACGCCCTCCTCAACAAACCAGACCTGATGATCTTGGATGAGCCTACCAACCACTTGGACCTTGAAATGATCGAATGGTTGGAGGCATACTTCGCCAAGGAAAGCATCACCCTGTTTATGGTTACGCACGACCGCTATTTTTTGGATAGGGTTTGTAATGAGATATTGGAACTGGACAACAACCAACTTTATACCTACAAGGGCAATTACTCCTATTACCTGAGTGAAAAGGAGGCCCGGATGGAACGTGAGGCCGTGGAGCAGCAAAAAACCAAAATGCTGTACAAAAAAGAATTGGACTGGATGCGCAGACAGCCCAAGGCCCGTACCACAAAATCCAAATCACGGATCGATGATTTTGCCGAAATCAAACAGCGGGCCCATCAAAGGCGCCAAGAGCACGAGGTACAATTAGAACTGAACATGGAACGGATGGGAAGCAAGATCTTGGAGCTTCACAATATTTCCAAATCCTATGGCGATAAGACCATCCTGAACAAATTTGACTACAACTTCACCAAAGGTGAACGTGTTGGCATTATCGGTAAAAACGGTACGGGAAAATCCACCTTTTTGAACATCATAACCCAACAAGAGAGTGTCGAGGGCGGTAAAGTAGTGGTCGGTGATACCGTAAAGTTCGGGTACTATACACAAAAAGGAATCCATGTTAAAGAAGGGCAAAAAGTAATCGATGTCATTCGGGAATTTGGTGATTTTATTCCTTTGAAGAAAGGACGCCAAATATCCGCACAGCAATTATTGGAGCGTTTCCTGTTTGACCGTAAAAAACAATACGATTTTGTTGAAAAATTAAGCGGCGGGGAACGGAAACGTCTCTATTTGTGTACCGTGCTGATTCAAAATCCCAACTTCTTGATTCTGGATGAGCCTACCAACGATTTGGACATTGTTACTTTAAATGTATTGGAAAGCTTTTTGCTGGATTTTCCCGGCTGCTTGATCGTGGTCTCGCACGACCGTTACTTTATGGACAAAATCGTAGATCACTTATTTGTGTTCCGCGGAGAAGGTGTTATTGAAGATTTTCCTGGCAACTACTCAGATTATCGTACCTACGAGAGCAGTAAAATAATAGAAGAGCGGGAGAACAAGACCACTTCTTCAGAAAAAATGGAGAACAACTGGAGGGATACCAGTGGTGGCAAATTGTCCTATTCCGAACAAAAGGAATACAAACAATTGGAGAAGGACATCCAAAAGCTGGAAGAGAAGAAAACAAAGCTTCAGAACAAGTTCACCGACCCTGAACTGGATGGGGACGAAATCGCCAACCTATCCATCGAACTCAAAGAAGTAACCGATGCCATTGAGAAGAAAACGGAACGCTGGTTCGAGCTTTCTTCCATTCTAGAGAGTTAAATTGTCCCCTTGATGAGATTTTAGGGGTATAATCACAATGATGTTCAAAATACTTTCATACATAAAATTTATTCTCAAATCCACCAACCAACATGGAGTACATTCCCCTTTTGTGTTCCAATATGTGACGCAATGCCTCTACTCCAAAAAAAAGCTTCATTACAAGAAAAACATTAACACACTGCTAAAGACTATTGATTATTTTGGTTTTGAAAAGGTCAGCATCAAAAAAAATACTGAGTTCAAAGAATTGGTAAAACAGAACTTTCCCAATATCCAATTCAATGAAAATCCCGTCGACCTTATTTTTGTTGATGAAATGGACATTCCATCCTTTCAAAAAATACATTCTGAAGGAAAATTGCACAACAACAGCCTTATTTTGGTAAATTCCATTTATGACAACAAAGAGAATTTAGACAAGTGGAACCGTTTAATTCTCTTGCCGGAAATCACCGTAAGTATTGATATGTACCACTGCGGACTTATTTCCATCAGAAGAGAGCAAGTCAAGGAACATTTTACCATTCGAATTTAAAAAGGTAATTTTAGGTTATGGAAAATCTAGCAACGGATAACACCATTTGGTTCATACTGGCCGTTTTGGGACTTATCTATCTGATTATTTTGTTCAGAAACAAGAAAGCGACAAAGCGTAGAAAATCCCGCAAGTTTATGGAGGGAAAACGCCAACACGACAAGAACAATGAACAATAACCATTCAAACTTTTACTTCTAATTGTTCATTGATTATTGCACATTGATAACTAACACCATGAAGATATATACCAAAACTGGGGACAAGGGCACCACTTCCTTATTTACGGGCACACGCGTCCCTAAACACCACGTTCGTATTGAAAGTTACGGCACCATAGATGAACTCAACTCCCACTTAGGACTTTTGAGGGATCAGGATATGGATGAACATTCCAAAAAAACGCTTAGCCTTGTCCAAGAAAAGCTTTTTACCGTCGGTTCTATATTGGCAACAGAGCCGAAAAAGGACAAAAGACTTAAAATTCCGCGTATAAGTTCCGAGGATATTGAATTTTTGGAACAGGAAATGGACCGAATGAACGAGGAGCTTCCGGAAATGACACATTTTATACTCCCGGGAGGGCATACCACCGTGTCATACTGTCATATTGCCAGAACGGTTTGCCGTCGTGGTGAGCGCATGATTTCCTATTTACATGAGAATGAACCGGTGCCAGAGAACATTTTATCCTACATCAACCGACTTTCCGATTATTTGTTTGTTCTGGCACGCAAATTGTCCAAAGATTTAAATGCCGAAGAGGTCAAGTGGATTCCTGAGAAGTTAGACTGACAAAATCACTTTTTTAACCTAAATGTTTTGTCAACAATAAAATAATTTTTAAATAATGGTGTTTTTACTTGGCAGATTGGGTTTAAAAATTATTTTTGCAAAAAATTTAAAATCAAACCGTTACTATGTACTGGACTTTAGAACTAGCTTCATATTTAAGTGATGCGCCTTGGCCAGCAACCAAAGACGAACTGATAGATTACGCCATTCGAACAGGAGCGCCGTTGGAAGTTGTAGAAAATTTACAATCGATGGAGGAAGAAGGAGGCGAGATATACGAGTCAATCGAAGAAATTTGGCCCGATTATCCCACCGAAGAGGACTACCTCTGGAACGAGGATGAATATTAGATCCGAAAAACACAAACCACGTTAAAAAGTCTCATTTGAGGCTTTTTTTTATGTAATTTTGACAGCCTAGCCGAAGAATTCCATCCTAATCCCATCAATGGAACGGCTTTTGACAATCAAAAGAAAAAACATTTCATGAGTTTTATTAATTCCGTACTTAAGGTTTTCGTAGGAGATAAATCGGAGAAGGATGTAAAGTCCCTACAACCTTTGGTAAAAGAGATAAAATCCTTTGAGCAACAACTTGAAGGATTGTCACATGATGAACTGAGACAAAAAACAGCGTCTTTTAAAGCAAGAATTGCTGAAGACTGTAAAGAAATCAACGATAAAATCGCCGAGCTGAAAGAAGAAGTGGAAAATTCGAACGACATTGATCGTAACGAAGAAATCTACTCCGAAATCGACAAGCTCAACGAAGAAGCCTATAAAATTTCCGAAAAAACTTTGGAAGATATCCTTCCCGAGGCCTTTGCCGTTGTAAAGGAAACTGCAAAACGATTTGCGGCCAACGAAACCTTAACGGTAACTGCCAGCGAATTTGACAGAGCACTTTCCAGCGACAAGGATTATGTTTCCTTGGAAGGTGACAAAGCGGTTTGGCAAAACTCATGGGATGCCGCAGGAAAAGAAGTAACTTGGGATATGGTGCACTACGATGTGCAGCTTATCGGAGGTATTGCTCTACATCAAGGTAAGATTGCCGAGATGCAGACAGGTGAAGGTAAAACTTTGGTGGCAACCCTTCCGCTCTATCTTAATGCATTGGCTGGTAAAGGGGCCCACTTGGTAACGGTAAACGACTACCTTGCCAAAAGGGATAGCGCTTGGATGGCTCCGCTGTTCGAGTTCCATGGGCTTTCCGTGGATTGTATCGACAAGCACAGACCCAATTCAGACGGAAGAAGAGCAGCCTACAACGCCGATATCACATACGGAACCAACAACGAATTTGGTTTTGATTATCTCCGTGACAACATGGCGCACACCCCAGATGATTTGGTACAACGTCCACACCACTATGCCATTGTCGATGAGGTGGATTCGGTATTGATCGATGATGCACGTACACCATTGATCATTTCTGGTCCGGTTCCCGAAGGAGACCGCCACGAATTCAACGAACTAAAACCCCAGGTTTCCAATATTGTTCAACAACAACGTCAGCACCTGACAGGAGTCTTGGCCGAGGCCAAAAAACTCATAAAAGAAGGAAATACCAAAGAAGGTGGTTTCTTGTTGCTACGGGTACACCGTGGACTTCCAAAAAACAAGGCACTCATCAAGTTTTTGAGTGAAGAAGGGGTCAAGCAATTGCTTCAAAAGACCGAAAACTTCTATATGCAGGACAATAATAGGGAAATGCCAAAAGTGGACGAAGACCTATTGTTCGTAATCGATGAAAAAAACAATCAAATAGAGCTTACCGATAAAGGAGTGGAATACATTTCCACCGATCAGGACAAAGAATTTTTTGTGATGCCCGACATCGGTAGTGAAATTGCCAAAATCGAGAACCAAAACCTCGAGATTGAAAAAGAAGCGGAGCTCAAGGAAGAACTCTTCAAGGATTTCGCCGTTAAAAGCGAGCGCATACACACTATGACCCAGTTGTTGAAGGCATATACCCTATTCGAAAAGGATGTGGAGTATGTAGTGATGAACAACAAGGTAATGATCGTGGACGAGCAAACAGGTCGTATCATGGACGGTCGTAGGTACTCGGATGGTCTTCACCAAGCTATTGAGGCCAAGGAGAACGTAAAAATCGAGGCCATGACCCAGACTTTTGCGACTGTTACCCTGCAGAACTACTTTAGAATGTACAGCAAGCTATCCGGAATGACGGGTACAGCGGTAACGGAAGCAGGTGAATTTTGGGAAATCTACGAGTTGGATGTGATGGAAATTCCAACCAATAGACCCATTGCTCGTGACGACAGGCAAGATTTGATCTACAAGACCAAACGGGAAAAATACAATGCCATCATCGAAGAGGTTACGAAACTATCTCAATCGGGCAGACCTGTATTGATTGGTACCACTTCCGTTGAAATTTCGGAATTATTATCCAAATTGTTGAGTGTCCGCAAGGTTCCTCACAATGTTTTGAACGCGAAGCTTCATAAAAAAGAGGCAGATATTGTTGCCGAAGCCGGTAAAGGCGGTATTGTTACCATTGCTACCAACATGGCCGGTAGGGGTACCGATATTAAATTATCCCCTGAGGTAAAAGAAGCAGGTGGTTTAGCCATTATTGGTACTGAGCGCCACGATTCCCGACGTGTGGACAGACAGTTGAGAGGTCGTTCCGGACGTCAGGGAGACCCTGGAAGCTCCCAGTTCTATGTTTCTTTGGAAGACAACCTGATGCGATTGTTCGGATCCGACCGAGTTGCCAAAATGATGGACCGTATGGGCTTGGAAGATGGTGAAGTGATACAGCACTCCATGATGACCAAATCCATTGAACGCGCTCAGAAAAAAGTAGAGGAAAACAACTTCGGTATCCGTAAGCGTTTATTGGAGTATGATGATGTTATGAATGCCCAACGGGAGGTAATCTACAAAAGAAGAAGACACGCATTGGAAGGTGAACGCCTAAAAGTGGACATCGCCAATATGATCTATGATACTTCTGAAGCCATTGCGGAGACCAATAAAATGGCCGATGATTTCAAGAACTTTGAGTTCGAGCTCATCAAATATTTCTCCATCACCTCACCGATTGATGAAGAAGAATTCAAGAAAATGAGCTTTCAACAGATTGCCAATAAAGTCAACGACGAGGCTTACAAGTACTACAAAGAAAAAATGGAACGTAGTGCCACGGTTGCCTTCCAAGTCATCAAAAAGGTTTATGAAGATCAGACCAACAAGTTTGAGCGCATCGTAGTCCCCTTTACGGACGGCATCAAATCCTTGAACGTTGTAACCAATTTGGAAAAGGCATACAATACCGATGGAAAGCAATTGATTACCGATTTTGAAAAGAATATCACGCTGGCCATTATCGATGACTCATGGAAAACGCACTTGCGCAAAATGGACGAATTGAAACAGTCCGTGCAGTTGGCCGTTCACGAGCAAAAAGATCCATTATTGATCTATAAGTTCGAAGCTTTTGAGCTTTTCAAGGAAATGATCGACAAGGTAAACCGCGAAGTAATATCGTTCTTGTTCAAAGGAGAATTACCTTCCGAAAACACTTCTCAAATCCAAGAGGCCAGGAACGTTCGCAGACCAAAGGAGAATATTCAGACTTCTAAAGAGGAAATACCGAACAGTGATGAGTTGGCCGCACAGAACAGAGCTGCAGGCCAAACCCAGGGACAGCGACCTCAAGTAACAGAAACCATTGTTCGGGAAAAACCTAAAATTGGCAGAAACGAGAGGGTTACCATTAAAAATGTAATGTCCGGTGAGAGCAAAACAGTCAAGTTTAAACAAGCCGAACCCCTTATAGACAAAGGAGAGTGGGTTTTGGTGAACGACTAATCCAAACCTTATAGCAAGTATAAAGTGGTAGTTATTAAAGCTGCCACTTTTTTTATATCAAAAACATAGTTAGATTTACATCGTAAAACACCCCATAAAGCTACTCTATTATACCGATTCAACCTTTTTATGATAGAGGGATATTCACGCGCAGCATATGAAAAGTCCTGGTAAGGATACATATAGGATACAAGATAAGATTACTTTGATACTAAAGGTAAATTACAATTCTTCCTTCTTTGCTGCCATCTTTGGATTGGTATGCTACTTCTTTTTGGGTATAGATGGCATTGTTCCATATACCTTTTGGGGCTATGCAACCATAAATCTGATAAATACATTGCTGTACAAGCAACATGAAAAATTGGTGCTCACCTATAACCTGACCTCTATTTTGTCTATGTTGGGCGCAATTGTGATTACCCTCTACAGCGGCGGTATAGACAGCCCGTTCGTTTTTGTTTTGGCGATAATAGTGTTTGCCGGTTATGTGACCACAAAAGTATTTGGCCAATTGTACCTTATACTAAATTTGGCCGTTCTCACCTTGCTTTTCCTATACGATACAGGTGATTTTAAGATATCTGAAAATACAATACCTTTAGAATCGCGCGATTGGTTTGCTTACTTAAGTGCCATGTTCGCTGTATACTTGTTGGGAGGGGTATTTGGTAAAAACCTTTTAAGTGCCCACCATAGGTTGTACAAATCCCGTAACGAAATTCAGGAGCGTATCGATGAAAAAGAGATACTTCTGAAAGAGGTACACCATCGCGTGAAAAATAACTTACAGACAGTTTCGAGCTTACTGAGCCTACAATCGCGATCTATTGACGATAGTAAAATCAGTAACATCATCAAAAGTAGCCAAAATAGGGTGGTATCAATGGCCATGGTACACGAAATGCTCTACAAGCGTGATGATTATCTATCCAAAATAGAGTTGAAACCATACGTTCAGGAGTTGTGCGACTATTTGGTTAGGTCCGTAAAAGGCAGCGTGAACGATGTAAAGGTCAATCTGGATATCAACAATTACAAGTTGAGCATTGACACGGTGATTCCCTTGGGCCTGATCATCAACGAAACTATTACCAACGCACTAAAGTATGGAATTGCAGAAGTCCAAAATGGTGAAATCCATGTTTCTGTAGAAAAAATTGATGACAATCGGTACAGAATGCACCTTGGGGATAACGGAATTGGTTATTCCGAGGAAATAAATCCAAAAACATCCAACTCACTTGGATTAAAACTCATCTACAACCTTGCACGACAACTAAGAGGCTCTATTACCAGGGACTATGCCAAAAAAGGAACCCACTACACTATAGAGTTTGAAGAAGTGATAGAACAGTTCAACTCTGTGGATCAGTAGAACAAGTAAGATTTGGCAGAAATGAAAAGGTCGGCTTACACCGACCATTCCTACCTATTTCCAATATAAACTTAAACTTCTATAGTTTTCTTTCCCTGAAAGAGAAGGCTATACTTGCCAAAACAAAGGCGATACTTAACGACAACACAAAAGGTATCAACATATCCAACATCATAATTAAGCCAATTTTGACTTATCGTTCTTTGTTTTAAAAGTAAGCTCTTTTTTGATTTTGGAGTTTTTAAACTTGTACAATCTAGCTGTTTTTCTATCCTTTCTGATTGTATGGTTGATTTCGATTTTCAACTCAACACCAACAGTAAGGGTATCAACTTTAGTTTCTTTGGGAGCATTTTGGGCAAAAGCCATGGTTCCGAAAAAAGTTACTGCGATAATGGTGAAAATTGTCTTCATTGTTCTGATTGTTTAACGATGTAAAATTACTTTCACGAACAAGGTCAAATCGATTTCCCTCGCTCAATGACACCTTTCTTTCGGTGAATAAATTTTTTTCGGGTGAAGTGCATTTTATCCTCGATGAGCGTTTTTGAACCTGAAAACAGCATAACGAAGGCATGTGCATTTCATCGATAATCCGCTTTGCAGTTCATCTGTAACCTACTGAACAGCAATAATTTGTTTGTAAGAAAAAGACTAGTTTTTTTGAGTTTATGTAAGAAAAATGGCTAAAATTGACATTTGTCAATTTGAAACATAGGAAGGAGGTATTTCATCTTTAAGAAGGATGATTAACATTTTTTAACGGCCATCCAAGTAATTGTTGGTATCTTATTACTACTAAACAAGAAACTAAAATGAAAATCGTGAGAACTCCATTTTTAATTCTACTCCTAATGGCATCCATAAGTTGCCAACCCAAAAACAAATCCGACAAGCAAGAAGTTGCCCAAACAGAAGAATCGGACACCCAAATGGCGGGGAAAATGAGCGAGGAACAACTCCAAAAATACGAGACGGCTTATTTTGCCAGCGGATGCTTTTGGTGCGTGGAAGCTATTTTTGAAAGCGTAAAAGGCGTTAAAGAAGTATATTCTGGATACTCTGGAGGCGCGGAAAAGAACCCTACCTACGAAGAAGTTTCCTATGGCAGGACGAACCATGCAGAAGCGGTAGAGATATTCTATGACCCCGATGTGATATCCTTTACCCAATTGGTCCAAGTATTTTTTGGTTCCCACGACCCCACGACCCTAAACCGTCAAGGGCCCGACCGCGGTGCCCAATATCGTTCCATTGCCTTTTATAAAAACGACAAGGAAAAAAAGATCATTTTGGATTACATGGATAAACTTAGGTCCGAAAATGTATATGGTGACCGCGCTATAGTTACCGAGGTGACTCCTTTTGAAAAATTTTATAAAGCTGAAGCATATCATCAGGACTACGAAAAACGTAATCCGAACAACAGTTATATCAGAAATGTTTCGATTCCTAGGTTGAATCGTTTCAAAGAGAACTTTAAGTCCTACCTAAAAGAAGATGCTCATTGATAAGTGATGTGGTAGATGCTGGTCGTTGAAGAGTTATATCGACCAATATTCGAGGTGGTTCCTTGGGACGGGCAAAACAAGCTAGTTCTTAAGAACCACCTCGCTGTATTTGGAATTGATTTTGATGGTCTTGCCACCATTCTTGCTGATGTTATAACCTGTATGCAGATTGGACCCATGATTCTTCACAGAGGTCAACTTTAATGTTTTTGGGTACGTAAAACCAGAGGTTGTTTCATTTACAGAGATAACGTAGGAAGCTTCCGGAAGTTTACAGTCAAGTTCGCCGTTTTCCATGGAAATGTTGATGGTATTGAAACCACTGGCCACCTCATCAATGCTCAAGGCACCAAAATTATTGGTCACCAATGCATTGTTCACCACCCTCCCGATTACTACGTTGGATGATACCGAGTTCAGTTTCAAATCCTTTACCTCTTTCAAATTCACCTTATCGGAGTAATCCGTCTTCAGGCTGCCATAGTTCCAATTTTGTACCACAACAGGGGAATAGGACACTCGAATATCGGTATTGGCCCCATCAATTGTAGAGGCAAGCAAGCTTGCGTAGGACAAGCTTGCGTTGATGTTTTTGGCATTCTCTGCCAATTTTACCTCACCGTGGCGTACATTCATTTTTACCTTAATGTACTTCGGCATTTTGATAATGATTCGTTTTTTGACCTTATACTCCTTATGTTTTCCATCAGATGAAAAATAGAACACATTTGGGCTTCCGTGTACCCTTACCTCTTCTCGTAGTTTCTGTCTGAATTCCGCCTGCTCAGCTCTAATTTCTGCTTGGTGGGCACGAATCTCTTCGCGTTGCTCCTGAATCCTCTCATGCATTTCTTCACGTACCTTTTCGCGCTCTTCCCTAACTTTCTCACGTTCGCCCCTCAACTCTTCTCTCCTGGCCTCGCGCTCCTCGGCCAATTTTTCCATCTCTTCGCCCCATTTCGCAAAACGCTCCTTGTACTCCTTGTCAAAGTTTTTATCAAACTCCTTCTTCCATTCCTTCATATATTTATCACCGTCTTTTTTATAGGCGTCGTAATCAAAATTTATATTAGGTATTGGGGGCAAGGGTGGCATTGATGGCATTACCGCTATTTCAGCAAAATCAATCTCTGGCATTTCCGGTATCTCCACACTGGCCATGATCTCGGCAACCGAGGGCATTTCGGGAATATCGATGTTCACCGTGTTAAAATCGAAGGCATAGCTAGGCCCGGCCCCTTCCGTACTGACCTCTATTTCCTTGCTGTTACCCATAATTTTGACCAAATCCTTTTTAAAATAAGAATCGGCTTCCTCCTTCTCCACTCCTTCCAGTTCGATTACTGCCGTAATTTCCACCTGGTCTTTGTCCCAAGTCTCAAATTGGATATCCGCATAACTGGTATTGATGTTCAGTTCCGTGTCCTTATCGACATCGAAGGTTTCCTTGTAGGTTTTGGACTTCTCTTGCGCTTGGCCGGTAAATCCGACCAAGGCAAGAAGCAATCCTTTAAACAATATTTGATGATTCCTGTTCATTTTTTGATGATTTTAATTGATTCAACTTTGATTTTAATTTTTGCAACAACTGCAACCGTAGCTGTAGGTTGTTGATCAAGGCATTGATGGTTTGATCATTAGGGCCCAATTCGTTCAACTCCTGATTAAGTCTCTGATATTCCTTGTTCAGTTCCGCCAAGCGATCCATATAGCTATCCACGAGCTCCTTGTTTCCAGGGTCATCGGCCAATTCAGCCAGTTGCAGATTGATGTTGGTGGTATAATACGTTTCAATCTTTCTTAGATCTGGCGACAGGTCGCCCAATGAAATACCTTGATCCTCTATGCTCGGGTTCTCCCTGTCCACTACGGTGATATTTTCATCTGGGTCCACCGATCCCCCATTGTTATTGAAATAATAAACGGACAACCCTACGGCAATAACCACCGAAGCGGCAATCTGCATCCAAAGGGAAATGACCTTTTTCTTGGGAGGATTATTGGGCAACTCCTCATCTAGCTTCGCAAAAAAGCGGTCCTCATGTCCTTCCCTCATTTTGAAGCTTTTTTGCTCCCTTTCCTTCTCAAATAATTCTCTAAGATCACGTGCCATAAGCTAAATCTTTTAATTTTTCCTTTAATTGTGTCTTTCCTCTAAGCAATCGGGTGCGCGATGCGGTTTCGGTTATTCCAAGTATTTCAGAAATTTCCGAGTGGTCGTACCCTTCCACTAAGAACAATTGCACAACATATCTATATTTTTGGGGCAACTCTTCAATCGCTTTCTTTACTTGATCAATGGAGATTCCTTCCTCCACGGACCAATCATCTTCCTCTGCCACTTGCAAATAACTCTCATTGAGTTCCACTGTTCGTTGGTGCTTCGACTTTAAAAAATCGATACTACCGTTCACAACAATCCTTTTCAACCAGGCCCCGAACGTCACATCTCCCTTAAACTGCCCTATCCGCTGAAACGCTTTTATAAAGGAATCTTGGAGTACATCCTCGGCATCATCAGAATTTTTCAAAAACCTCATGGCCACACAAAACATACCATCGCAATACTGACGGTACAGTTGCATTTGAGCCTGGCGGTCGTTCGCCTTGCACTTTTCTACAAGCTCTATATGGAGCACACTCGGTTCTATGTCTGGTTTTTTAGTTGTTCTGTATTAAGGACGATGCAAAAAAAGCAACGTTGCAAATTAGTGCGTTTTTGGCGCATTTTTAACAAAAAAAGCCCCGTTGAAAAATCAACAGGGCTCATTATTAAGAAGTTAAACCGATTATTCGTCCAACAACAAATTCAGGTGAACGGTAATATTATCGCGTGTGGCCTTGCTGTAAGGACACATTTCATGGGCTTCCTTTATAATGGTCTCGCCCGTTTTTTTATCAACAGTGGGCAAATAGGTATCCAAAGTAACCTCCAAGAAAAATCCTTCCTCTTCCTTATTGAATGCCACTATTGCAGTAACATTGAAATCTCCAAGGTCATCAATATCGTGGTTTTTGGCAACGGCCTCTACCGCACCTGCATAGCAAGTGGAGTAAGCTGCAGCAAAAAGTTCCTCTGGATTGGTAGATTTTGGATCAGGCTTTCCCTTAGAATTCGGCATGCTGATGGGAAAGTCCAAAACACCGTCCTCGCTCTTTACGCGTCCTGATCTTCCTCCTGTATTGGTGGCCTGGGCCTCAAAAATAGTCTTCATCTTTTAAATGTTTATAGGTTCATAAAAATCGACAGCTTTGCAGTTGCCGATCATTAAACGGATAAGGTACCAATTTGCTAGCGGATGTCAGCTCAAATAGATATTAAATTTTTGTGAAATGGATAGATTGGAAATCCGCCTGCAAACCGACTAAAGAACTAACAAACCCATAAAATCTTCATAAATTCGTATAAACTGATGAACCGTACGCTTGGCAGACGATAATAAAACACCTTCGGACACCATTTCCAAAATCAAGGCACTCAGAAAACAAGAGCTTTCTGCCGATGCCTTGGCACAAGGTATTTTTGATGGCAACAAAGCTATGCTTGCCAAAGCCATAACGCTGCTGGAAAGCACAAAGACGGCCCATTTTGAAAAAGCCAACGCCGTTATTGAAAAGTGTTTGACCCGACCCACGAACAGTATTCGTTTGGGAATTACGGGGGTTCCAGGTGTCGGTAAAAGTTCGTTTATCGAAACCTTGGGGAAAACCCTGACCGACCAAGGCAACAAAGTGGCCGTTTTGGCCGTGGACCCCACCAGTTCTCTGAGCAAGGGAAGCATTTTAGGTGACAAGACCCGAATGGAGACCCTGGCCAAGGACCCCAATGCCTTTATACGCCCCTCCCCTTCTGGAACCTCTCTGGGCGGAGTAGCCCAAAAAACACGGGAAAGCATCATGCTATGCGAAGCCGCAGGATACAATGTCATCTTAGTGGAAACGGTTGGCGTTGGCCAAAGTGAAATAGCTGTGCACAGTATGGTTGATTTTTTCCTTCTGTTGAAGTTATCAGGAGCTGGCGACGAACTGCAAGGCATAAAAAGAGGCATTATGGAAATGGCCGATGCCATTGCCATCAACAAAGCGGACGGAAGTAATCTGGAACATGCCCAGTTGGCCGTAACCGAATTCTCCAGGGCATTGCACCTCTACCCGCCAAAAGCCAACGGCTGGACCCCCAAAGTGATGAAGTGCTCCGCCCTGGAGAAAACAGGGATTGAAGATATTTGGGAAATGGTGCAGCAATTCGTTGAGCACAATAAGGAAAACGGCTTTTTTGAGAAGAACCGACAACAACAGAACAAAAATTGGTTCCTGCAGACCGTGGACGAGTACATCAAACAATTTTTCCATCAAAAAGAAACCTTTAAAACAGAACAGGCCAAGTTGTTGACGGAAATCGAAGAGCACAAAATTTCACCGTTCTACGCTGCCAAAATCCTATTGGACAAGATTACCAAGGAACTTTAAATAAAAGCAATAAATTTGCACAGATTTTATACCGAATGAGCACCGTCACCGATTCCCTTTTATCCATAGTGGTTCCTTTGTACAACGAGGAGGACAATGTGGTTCTTTTGACCCAAAAAATCAACGAAAGCCTTGAGGGCTACAATTACCAAATTGTGTATGTGGATGATTTTTCCACTGATAAAACCCGAATCAGGGTCAAGGAAATGGACGACAAAAGGGTTCATTTGATCGAGTTGAAAAAGAACTACGGCCAAAGTTTGGCCCTAGCGGCAGGAATTGACTACGCAGAAGGCGAATACATCATCACAATGGATGGCGATCTCCAGAACGACCCTTCCGACATTCCAAATATGTTGGAATACGCCATTACAGAAGAATATGATCTGGTGACAGGCATCCGTCAGAAACGAAAGGACTCCCAAGTCAAAAAAATACCATCCAAAATCGCTAACTTTTTGGTGCGCAGGGTAACTAAACTAGATATTAAGGACAACGGCTGTGCACTCAAGGTTTTTACCAAGGACATTGCCAAAAGCTTGAACCTGTATGGTGAAATGCACCGTTTTATCACACTTTTGGCCCATTTGGAAGGTGCGCAGATCAAACAAGTGCCCGTAAAGCACCACGCCAGACATGCTGGGGTCTCTAAATACGGACTCGAACGTGTTTTTAAAGTAGTGGCCGATATGATGCTGTTGCTTTTCATTAGAAAATACTTCCAACGCCCCATCCATTTGTTCGGAATTTTTGGAGTGTTGCTGGTCATCCTTGGCATCTTGATCAATGTGTATTTGTTGATCGTGAAACTTGGATTTGGACAGGACATCGGAACCCGACCCTTACTCATTTTTGGTATGATGTTCATTGTTGGGGGCATCCAATTGTTCACTATCGGTATTGTGATGGAACTCTTGATCCGTACTTATTACGAATCACAGCAAAAACGACCATATCGCATCAAAAAAATAAGCATAGGTGACGGAAAAGCTGCGTAAAAAGGGCATTACCGCCCTAAAAATCATTGTTAGTGCGGTCCTTATTTACTTTATTTTCACGAAAATAGAGTTGAAGGATGTAGTCCAGACCCTGAAAAAGAGCGACCCGCTCTATATATTTCTGGCAATTCTGTTTTTTGTGCTATCCAAAATATTGTCGGCTTTTAGAACCAACTTGTTTTTCCATCAAATTGGCGCCAAGCTCACCCAATGGAGTAATTTAAAGTTGTCTTTGTTGGGAATGTTCTACAATCTCTTTTTGCCTGGAGGGGTTGGTGGTGATGCTTACAAAGGATATCTCATCCAAAAAGAATATCAGCCTGGGACAAAAAAAGTGGTTTCCAGCATCTTGCTGGACCGTTTAAATGGTATGTTGCTGCTTTTTGTGTATGCCTGTTTGCTTGCCCTACTGTCCAAAAATGAGTTTTTTCAAAGTTTTTATTGGTTGATTACAACGGCTATTCCTTTGAGCGTTGTTGTATTTTGGTTGGTGAACAAGACCTTTTTTCCCTATACCCTACCCATATTTTGGAAAGCTGTCGGGTTTTCGGCCCTGGTACAGTTATCACAGTTGGTCAGCATACTTTTTATTTTGAAGTCTTTGTCCATCAGCTTGGATGTTGTGGAATACCTTTTTGTGTTTTTGATCTCTTCAATTGTCTCCGTGATTCCCTTGACCATTGGAGGGATTGGCAGCAGGGAGGTTACGTTTTTATATGGAGCAAAATGGCTGGGATTGGATGAGAGCACATCCATCGGTATCAGCTTTACTTTCTTTTTGATCACGGCACTTACTTCGCTCTTCGGTGTCATCTACCACTTTAAAAAGCCAAAGTTGGAATCAGTAGATTAATCCAGATGCACCAAATGCATTTTGTTCAATTTATCTTCACGGGTATTCGGATTCAAAAACTTAGCCTGCAGTCGGGTAATGCGGAACTGATCCACGGTAATTTGATTGTCCCAAGCAATTCCATTTTTCTTTAATTGATTCAATTCTTCGTCGGTAGCGTAGACCCAGACATCTTTAAAGTTTTTTAGCTCAGTGACAGAAACAATATTCACAGGGTTTTGATTGTAAAAATCCAACGACCAAGAATATTTCTCCGAAACCTTATAGATGTTGTCCACGGGAATGTTCTTCTCCCGTATCTTTTCTGCCATATTGGAACCACCTTGATAATCGAGCAGTTTGGGGTAAAAATGGGCATTCATTAAACCGTTCAACAGCACTGAACTCAAAATGCCTACCGTTACAATTTTTGTGTAGGGAGTTTCTTTTTGAATGATCAAATATGCAACCAATCCGAGCGCTATCAACAATAACAAATAGCTGTACCAATGCTTCAATTTGAAGACGTAGAAGCTCACCAACAGCGCGAAGACCACTACCAATCCCAATATAAAATATTGGACACCCAAAATTATCTTGGCCATCTTCAATCTCTGATTCTGATACAGAACAAATAGAAAAGCTGCGGATAAAATTGAATACAGAGGCATCAGAATATTCATGTAGTGCGGCAATTTAAACTGCGCAAAACTGATAAGCAGGAACAAAATGGAAATCCCGCCCACGGTGAGAAATTCCAAATTGGGCCTGTAAGCAAACTTGGCTTCCCAGAAGGCTTTTATTTTTGTCCAGTAACCAATCAACGCGAGAACCGTCCAAGGCAGGAACACCCATAAAAAGGTATGGAAGAAAAAGAAAAAGTCGCTACTGTTCTTCCCAACGCCCTCACCGCTCATCCTTTCAAAACTCTGCTCCCAAAAAATAAAGAAGATACCGCTACGGTTGTCTTTTCCACGGATCACTTTCTCTGGATGCAAATCAAATTGATGGTAATACGCATATAACATCGGTGTTATGGTCAAACCAAAAACAACCAAGGCAACCAGTAATTTCCAATTGAGCAATCTTTCCCATTTTCTGGTATAGGCTAAATGGCAAAGTATGGAGATTCCAATCACCACTAGGGCAATCTGTCCTTTAGTCGAAAAGGCCATTCCTGCTCCAAAGGCCCCCAAGGCGATACTCTTTAGCGTTCCTTTTTCAATATAAGTGGCCAATTGCCAGATGGAAAAAATGGTGAATCCTGTCAGCACAGCATCGGTACGGACATCGATATTGGCCAAGACCATGGTTTGGGCCGTCATAAAAATCAATGAGGCAAAACGCCCTACATCTTTGTTATACAGTAGCTTTCCGAGTCCATAGCAACTGTAAGCCCCCAACAAAGTGGACAAAATACCTGGAATGCGATAGGCCCAATCGTGAATACCGAAAATTTTATAGGAAAGTGCGGCCAACCAATAATGCATGTGTGGTTTGTCCAGATACTCTTCGGGACCTTTTAAAAGGCTCAAAAAATCATTTTCCTGCACCATTCGCATGGCCATGACCGCAAATTGCGCGGAATCGTTCTCGAACAGGGTCACGAACATCCCAATGATGTACACCAAGACAATCAATCCAATATAAAACCAGTATCTGGCGGTCGAGATCATACCCCTGTTTTTTGGAAAGCAAATATAGCCAACTTGGCCCATAACCAACCGAAAAGTGAACCCACCAAGGCACCTGTCAGCACATCCAACGGATAGTGCACACCGATGTAAATACGGCTATAGGCCACAATGCAGGCCCAAAGCAGCAAAACCCAAGGAATATATTTCACCTTTTTTCCGAACAACACCGTAAAGAAAATCGCTGGGCCAAATGAGTTGGCCGCATGCGCAGAAAAATACCCGAATTGTCCGCCGCAATAACTTTTCACCAAGCGCATTGCGCTGCTTACTTCGGGTTCGTGGCAGGGACGCAAGCGGCCGATGCCATACTTAAAAAAGTTGGACAGTTGATCGGTACAGGTAATCAGCAAAGCGATGGAGACCAAAATAATTCCTGTTCCCTTCCAACCAAAGGTTCGGTAAGATAAATAGAGTAACAGCAGATAAAGCGGCGCAGAGTTTCTAGTGGTCGTGATGAACATCCAGAAGCCGTCCCACGTTTCGGTTCCCAATCCGTTAAGGAACAAAAACAGTTCTTTATCATATTGCAGCAGTTGTTCGATCATCAATCGTCGTATCTGGAGACTTCTCGATCATAAAAAGCAGTGGCGGCCTCGATCAGGTTTTCTGTTTCGTCCATTAAATCAGCTTCATCTTCTTTGGAGAATTCTTCCATCCATTCTACTTCATCATTTTCCAGATTGATGATGAATCGTGGGTATTCCGTATGAACAATAAAAATGGCCTCGGGAAAATCCGTATTATCGGCCAATAAAAATTTAGGTAGTTCCATGTGTTCTAATTTTGATTCCAATCGTGGAATCTAATATCTATTTTTTTATCACGTCATGTTGAACTTGTTTCAACATCTCATCTAGATTATTTTTTTGATGAGACCCTGAGACAAGCTCAGTGTGACGAAACTATTTTAATATCAATTTCTTGGTCAAATAGTTGAATCGAAGATACAACATTACGGCCGATGCGGTAAGGCCCGATAACAATCCGATCCAAATTCCAGTGCTTTCCAAATTAGTGCGCAATCCCAAATAAAAACAAATCGGGAAACCAATCAACCAATAAGCGATGAAGGTAATGAGAGTCGGTATCTTCACATCTTGCAGACCGCGCAACGCTCCCAAAACCACCACTTGAAGCCCATCGGAAATCTGAAAAAATGCCGAAACCAACAACAATTTGGCAGCAATAAATATCACTTCGGTATTATCGGCCTGATTTGCGATATCGTCCACATCCAAATAAATGGTGGGGAACCAATGTCTTCCGATTAAGAAAATGGCCGCGAAGGCTATTTCCACAAGCAAGGTCAAGAAAAATACCGATTCGGCGATGCGCTTGAGTTCTTTATGGTTTTGAAGTCCTTTTTGGTTCCCGACCCTGACCATTGCTGCAACACTTAGTCCAGTTCCCACCATAAACGTCATACTGCTCAGGTTCAAGGCAATCTGATTGGCGGCCTGCGCATTTTTGCCCAATACCCCGCTCAACCAAATGGCTGCGGTAAAAATGGCGACTTCAAAAAACATCTGTAATGCTGATGGAAAACCAAGGTTGATGATTTTTTTCATCACTTTCTTTTCAATACTTCTAAAGTTGAAATGGGTCACGTAGAATTCAAACTTCTTTTTTCGTTGGAGCAGATACCAAATAAAAGCAACCATGATCACACGTGAAATCAAGGTGCCGACGGCTGCCCCTACAATCCCCATTTTGGGAAATCCGAAGGAACCAAAAATGAGAAGGTAGTTTAAGGTGATATTGACCACATTGGCCACGATTGTCGTGTACATTGGGTATTTGGTCTGCGATAGTCCATCAGAAAACTGTTTAAAAGCCTGGAATATGATCAAAGGCACCAGCGAAAAAGCCACCAAATCCAAATAGGGCAAAGCAAGTTCCACAACCTCAGGAGGCTGCTCCATATGGTGCATCAAAGGTTTGGAAACTTGAATGAGTCCAAAAAGGGACAAACCCAATAAGGTACACAGCACCAAACCGTGTTTCAGGGCACTTTTGCCCGCCGCTTGGTCTTTCGCTCCATCCGCCTCGGCGACCAAAGGCGTTATGGCGGTGGAAAAACCAATACCAAGGGACATTGCAATAAAAACAAAACTGTTTCCCAAAGAAACGGCTGCCAGTTCGGCGGTTCCCAACTGCCCCACCATAATATTGTCCGCAAAGGCCACAAAGGTATGACCCAGCATCCCCAAGATTACGGGGTAGGACAATTTAAGATTATAGGCAAATTCTTTGGTGTAGTTTTGAAACACAACGGATACTTAAAAAGGATGGCAAATATAGCCAGATTGATGACATTTGTCTCCAAACTTTACGTTAGCTTACGGACAAATTTAAAGTTGCTTCGCCTCTTCCCAGAACACGTCCATTTCGGCCAGGGTCATATCGCTCATCGTTTTTCCAGCCTCTTTGGCTTTTTGTTCCAAATACTGAAACCGCTTGATGAACTTTTTATTGGTGCGTTCCAATGCATTCTCTGGGTTGATTTTTAGAAAACGGGCATAGTTCACCATGGAAAAAAGGACATCGCCGAATTCAGATTCCATTTTGTCGGCATCATTGGCCTCCACCTCTTCTTGAAGCTCTCCAAGCTCCTCTTTCAATTTTTCAAAAACCTGTTCAGGTTTTTCCCAATCAAATCCGACACCAGCCACTTTATCTTGGATTCGGTTGGCTTTCACCAAGGAAGGCAATCCGTTGGGAACCCCTTCGAGCACGCTCTTTTTGCCTTCTTTTAGTTTGATGTTTTCCCAATTCTGTTTTACCTGCTCTTCATTCTCCACCTTTACATCCCCATAAATGTGCGGGTGCCTGTTGATGAGTTTATCACAAATACCATGGGCCACATCCGCAATATCAAAATCTTGGGTTTCCGAACCGATTTTGGCGTAAAAAACGATGTGCAGTAAAATATCGCCCAATTCCTTTTTCACTTCTTCCAAATCGTTGTCCAGAATGGCATCGCCCAGTTCGTAGGTTTCCTCAATGGTCAAATGGCGTAGAGTCTGCATGGTCTGTTTTCTGTCCCACGGACATTGTTCGCGCAATTCATCCATAATGGTCAAAAGGCGGTCAAAGGCGGCCAACTGTTCCGATCTTGTGTTCATGGCTTTGGATTTTGTCCAAAAATACGAAGTCCGATTGGTTGAGATTCCATCATCAAACTTTACTTATGAAAAGTATTTTGGTATTTTTCAACAAAGCCCATTTACGAGAAAATATCACTATCTTGAACCTCATTTTAGGCAAAACCAGTAGAATGAAACATCTTATTATTGCGTTGCTCATGATCCCTGTGATGGCCATGGGTCAAACCGATAATCCCTTTGAAAATGAAGTTAAGGCAATCCAGCAAAAGAACGATTCCCTTTGGGATTCGTCCCGACCGACCATTGTTTTTACGGGAAGTTCGAGTATCCGTTTTTGGGAAGATATCCAGGAACGCTTTCCAGAGCACCAAGTGTTGAACACTGGGTTTGGAGGCTCGCAATTTTCCGACCTTGAACTATATCTGGATGAACTTATTCTCAATTACAAGCCATCAAAAGTCTTTATTTATGAAGGCGACAACGATATTTTTGCCAAGAAGAGACCTCGTAAAATATTGCAAAGGGCCGAATATATTCTAGGCGTCCTTCAACAAAGAAACCCCGACATGGAAATTGTTCTGATTTCTGCCAAACCAAGTATTTCCCGTTGGAAATATAGGGGCAGGTACCGAAGATTGAACCGCAAACTGTACCGATTGGCATCGAAGACCGATGGGATCGATTTTGTGGATGTTTGGTACCCCATGCTTGACAAAAGAAAGGTAAAACAGGACATTTTTATTGAAGATGGACTCCATATGAACTCCAAAGGGTATGACATCTGGTACGATGTGATCAAAAACTATATAGACTAAAACTAAACAAACGTGATTTACAGATCAATTTTGCTGTTCGTTGCAGTTATCTGCATGGCAGCTTGCCAAACCAAAAAAGAGGAAATCAATTTTCCAAAAACAGACTTAGCCAACGCTCCGTTAATTCCCAAACCCATCAAAACCATTCCTACTGGAAGTGCTTTTGGACTGGATGCAGGAACTGCCATTTATACCTCGACCACAAATCCAGAATTTGAGAAAGTGGGCCAGTTTTTATCCGAAAGCATAAAATCTAAAACAGGGCTTGATCTTGCTGTGAATGCATCATCCGAAGATACGTTGGAGCGATTGATTTACATCAACCAATCCGATAGTGTGGATTTGGAAAATCCCGAAGCCTATCAGCTTTACATTAAAAAAGATTCCATTTTATTGAACGCCAAAACTGCCGCGGGCGCTTTCAGGGGTATCCAAACGCTTCGCCAACTCATTCCAGAACAAAGCAATGATACGTTGACGGACCATCCGTTGTGGGTAATTCCTTCGGGTAAGATCATGGATGCGCCAAAATATGCATATCGTAGCTCAATGTTGGATGTGGCCCGTCACTTTTTTACTGTAGAAGAAGTCAAAAAATATATTGATGCTTTAGCTTACTACAAGTTCAACACCTTACATCTACATCTATCCGATGATCAAGGGTGGCGTATTGAAATTAAATCCTGGCCGAAACTCACCGAAGTTGGCGGTGCCAGCGAAGTGGGTGGTGGCGAAGGCGGGTTTTACACGCAAGAAGAATACAAAGACCTTGTGGCCTACGCTGCGGACAGACACATTGCCATCGTTCCCGAAATTGATATGCCCGGACATACCAATGCGGCATCTTTAAGTTATCCGTTTTTGCACTATGCCGGGGCGGAGACACCTCGCGTTAGAACCGATATGAAGGTAGGCTATAGTTCTTTTGATGCCAAAAAAGACACGGTCTATAGTTTTTTGGATGATGTTATCGGCGAAATTGCCGCAATGAGCCCTAGCCCCTATTTTCATATTGGGGGTGATGAAAGCCATGTGACCAAAAAAGACGATTACATTCTATTTGTGGAAAAAGTGGAAGAAATTGTTCAAAAGCACAACAAAAGAATGATTGGCTGGGACGAAATAGCCCAAGCGGATATTGACCCTAGCTCGATTGCGCAATTGTGGAACGAGCCCGAAAATGCATTGAAGGCTGCTGAAAATGGTTCCAAAATCATTATTTCACCTGCAAAGAAGGCCTATTTGGACATGAAATATGATTCCATTTCGGAATATGGATTGAATTGGGCAGGCTATATCCCTGTTGATGTGGGGTACCAATGGGACCCGGAAACCTATGCCGAAGGGCTTGCCAAAGAAAACATTCTCGGCATTGAAGCTCCGTTATGGTCGGAAACCATCAGCAATGGAACCGAATTGGAATATTTGGCGTTCCCAAGATTGATTGGATATGCCGAATTGGGATGGTCGCCCAGCGAACACCTAAATTGGGACGACTACAAAGAACGTCTCGCCGCACAGGTTCCTTATCTGGAAGCCATGCAGATCAACTATTACCCAACAAAGTTGGTGGACTGGAAAAAAGAATAGTGTTTATTCTTCCTCTTCTTCGGAAGCAGATACAGTAGGTTCCTCGGCATCCTTTTCTTCTTCAACAAAATCAGTGATATTGTTGTCGAGAAGGATGTTGTACCACTGTATGATTTTCTTGATGTCGCTAGCGTACACGCGGTCCTCATCATAATTGGGTAGTACTTCGAAGAAATACTCTTCCAACTCAATTTTTTCAGCTTTGTGACTGATGGAAGTTTTTTTGCCTCCCTCTTTTTCTTTGATTTTCTGGAAAACTTCCTTTAAAGGAACTTCTTCTTCCAAGGTATAAATGGCTATTTCGGACAGCACGCTTACATTGCTTCTTAAACCAACGGTTACACGTTTGCCATCCAAAAGGGATTCGCCAACAAAGCCACCTCGGGTTTGGGTCAATAATTTGTAAAGTCCTGGTTTACCTCCAATAGATAAAATCTTGTCTAATGCCATTCAAATAATAATTTTATGGGCGCAAAAATATGTTTTTATCGCAAATAGCGATTTTTTTAACGTCCTTTTTTGATGTTGGGAAACCTCATTCGGTAATCCACACTGATTTTTCCTTTGGAAATTTTGTCCAATCGGTTTTTTATCAGTCGTTTCTTTAGGGTTGAAAGCTTATCGGTGAACAAAACACCTTCGATATGGTCGTATTCGTGCTGAATCACCCTGGCCAATAGCCCATCGTAGGTTTCCGTGTGGGGCTTAAAGTCCTCATCCAAATAACTTATGGTGATTTCTGGCTTTCGTTTTACATCTTCACGGATATCGGGTATGCTCAAACAACCTTCGTTAAAGTCCCATTCTTTGCCGCTTTCCTCTTCAATCCTTGCATTGATGAATACTTTTTTGAATCCATCGAGCTGTTTTTGCTCAGCTTCGGTCAACTCATCGTCATCTGCAAAAGGAGTCGTATCCACCATAAACACTCGTATGGGAAGTCCCACTTGGGGAGCTGCCAGACCAACGCCATGGGCATTGTACATGGTCTCCCACATATTGGTGATCAATTCGTCAAGTTTTGGATATTCTGAAGTGATATCCTTCGCCTTTTTTCGCAAAACGGGATCTCCGTAAGCTACTATGGGTAAAATCATAAAATCAAAATCTGTTTAAATAGGCCTGCAATATCAGCGTGGCACTTATTTCGTCGACTAGGGCCTTGTCCCTTCTCTTTTTCTTTTTCATTCCGCTGTCCAACATGGATTGAACTGCCATTTTGGAGGTAAACCGCTCATCTTGGCGCTCCACGGGAATGGTAGGGAACTTGGCTTTCAGCTTATTCAAGAAATCTTGGATATGTACCTCGGACTCTGAGGCTGTATTGTCCATTTGCTTTGGCAAACCTACTACAAAACGCTCCACTGATTCCTTTTGGGTGTAATCCTTTAAAAAGGACAACAAGTCTTTGGTCTCTACGGTGGTCAATCCAGAAGCAATCAACTGGAGTTCATCAGTAACTGCTATTCCAGTCCGCACCTTTCCAAAATCCAAAGCCAAAATTCTAGCCAAAATAATTTTTTGGCAAAAATAACCTTAAAAATGTTATGCGCTTAAAAATGGCAACCATAATTCTGCCACGGGGCTTATCTTTGTCAAAACTTTAAGAAAAATGACAGAATTAAGAACGCTCATTGAAAAAGCGTGGGACAACAGGGAGTTGCTGGAGGAAGAAAAGACTCAAGACGCCATACGCGAAGTGATAAAGCTTATTGATTCAGGAGAGCTGCGGTGTGCTGAACCCACAGCGGACGGCTGGCAGATAAACGAATGGGTAAAGAAAGGGGTCGTGCTTTACTTCCCCATCCAAAAAATGGAAGTGCTGGAAGCTGGCATTTTTGAATATCACGATAAAATTCCATTGAAGAAAGGCTATAAAGAAAAAGGTGTACGCGTGGTTCCCCATGCGGTTGCCAGACACGGAGCCTACATTTCAAAAGGCACCATTTTGATGCCCAGCTACGTCAACATCGGGGCCTATGTAGATGAAGGAACGATGGTGGATACCTGGGCAACTGTGGGAAGTTGTGCACAAATCGGTAAAAATGTCCACTTAAGTGGTGGCGTTGGTATCGGTGGTGTTTTGGAGCCATTGCAAGCTGCTCCTGTAATTATTGAGGACAATGCCTTTATCGGTTCCAGATGTATTGTTGTAGAAGGTGTTCGGGTGGAAAAAGAAGCCGTTTTGGGCGCTAATGTGGTGTTGACGGCATCCACCAAAATAATTGACGTTACAGGTGATGAACCTGTGGAATTAAAAGGTAGAGTACCTGCTAGATCCGTAGTAATTCCTGGAAGCTACACCAAAAAATTCCCTGCTGGCGAATATCAAGTGCCTTGCGCCTTGATCATTGGCAAAAGAAAGGAGAGTACGGACAAGAAAACATCACTGAACAATGCGCTTCGCGAGCACAATGTTGCCGTGTAGCCACTTGTTTGATTAATGTAAAGCATTATTGACGGCCGCTTGTAAAAAGTGGCCGTTCGTGATTTTATTTCTTATTGCTTTTACATTTGAGACCATTTGATAATAGCTCTCCTCATTAATATTATCCAACTTTTCTGATAGTTCATCTAAAGACCCAATCGCAAAGCCTACCTGTTCCTCCTCAATTATTTTTGCTACTGCAGCTTTATCCCAAACGATCACCGGTAGACCTGCCAATAGATACAAAGAGGTTTTGTGCGGATTATTGTACTTAATATATTTCCCAAATGCACCATCGCACTCTTTGATGGCATTTCCGTTCCACACCAAGCCAAAATTGCCTTTCATTTTATCCAACACCTCATCGGGGGCAAAAACTCCCTGATAGTCCAAAATGGATTTTTCATCTACTTTTTCCTTTTGATACCCATTTCCATAGAGCTTTAGGGTAAAATCTTTTTGTTCCAACTCGTCCACCTTGTACAGGAAGGCGCTTTTTTCCATGCCCAATCCTCCAGCAAAAACAATCTCCCTCCCAGCTTCTTTAGGCGCTTCGGGCAATTCCTGATTGTGAGCGAGCAAATAATCGAATAAATATAATGGCACCATTTTTCCTTTATATCCATTTTCTGCAAACCATTCAACCATCACTTCGTTGTGCAGCACAAGGACATCAGCTTTGTTGAAGCGTTTCATTTCCTTTTCCACATTTTTGTTTTTGCCCATCAAGGTTTTTACATCATGGACAATCAAAACAATTTTACATCTTTTAAGCTTGGCCACTCGAACTTTATAGCTGAAAAACTTGCTGAGCGGATATTGCATGCACAGTGTTGAAGAAAAGGGCAATAAAATCAAACCTTTGGTTATCCCCAAAAAACTAATGATGGCACCAACGGCAGAACTGGGATGATTGCTCTGCTTAAACCCTAAATTTTCAAAACCTAGTTTGGACAAGACATTTTCGCAATCCATTTTAGGTTTTGAAGCTGCATTCTTGGAGAATTTATAATTTCTGGAAATGTAGAACTGGTTAGTGTTTTGCATTTTCAAAATTTTAATTTTTTCTAAAAATATCATTTTTCAATTACCTAATCCATAAATTGCGCATCCCCATTTTTTTTAAATCTTCAAAAGCTAACCAAATGAATCCCACCGCTGAATATGATTATCTTATTGTTGGCGCTGGCCTATATGGAGCGGTTTTCGCCCACGAAGCAACCAAGCACCAAAAAAAATGTTTGGTAATCGACAAACGGGAGCATCTTGGAGGCAATACCTATTGCGAAGACGTCAATGGCATAAATGTGCATAAATATGGTGCCCATATTTTTCACACGAACGATAAAACCATCTGGGACTATGTGAACAGCTTTGTTCCATTCAACAGGTACACCAATTCGCCCTTGGCAAATTTTGAAGGCACCCTTTACAACCTGCCTTTCAACATGAATACATTTTACCAGCTCTGGGGGACAAAAACACCTGAAGAGGCAAAAGCAGTTCTTGACCAGCAAACGGGCAAATACCAGAAAATCAATCCCAAAAATCTTGAAGAACAGGCATTAAAACTCGTTGGAGACGATATCTACCATAAATTGATCGAGGGATATACAGAGAAACAATGGGGACGAAAAGCCAATGAGCTTCCGGCCTTCATTATAAAAAGATTGCCGCTCAGGTTCACTTTTGACAACAACTATTTTGATGATGCTTACCAAGGCATACCCATTGGAGGCTACAACAAACTTACCGAGGGATTGTTAAAAGATGTAGAGTGCAGAACAAATATTGACTTTTTCAAAGAAAAAAAAGCTTTGACCGGTTTGGCGAAACAAATAGTTTTCACTGGAAAAATTGATGAATACTTTGATTATTGCCACGGTAAACTGGAATATCGAAGCTTGGATTTTAAACATGAAGTGCTGGACATACCCAATTATCAAGGCAGTGCCGTGGTAAACTACACGGAATCCAAAATTCCTTACACTAGGATTATTGAGCACAAGCATTTTGAATTTGGGAAACAAAAAACCACTGTAATCACAAAGGAATACCCATTGGAAGCTTCATCAGAAAAAGAGCCATATTATCCCATCAACGATGCAAAGAACACTACTCTTTTCAAGGCCTATCAAGATATGGCCGAAAAGGAGACCACAATATTTGGGGGAAGACTTGCCGAGTATAAATACTACGATATGCATCAAGTTATTGGGGCGGCTTTGAGTAAGACAAAGAGGTTGTTCATCGAAAAATCTTAATCCGACACGCAACTCTAGGTCCATATTACCGTCTAACCATATAAATAGACTTGAATTAGAGTTTTAACAGAAGAGGGGTAGGGAAATCGAAGAGTTGATTGTTTGTAAGAAAAAGAAACGCCTAAACAATTTTTACGCTACTTTTTTGTTATAGATTTGTAAAATATTAAACACTACACCAATAAATTATGGCTGAATTGTGCATCCCAAAGCAAAAAATATCAGCACTTGTGATTACCTATAATGAAATGGGTTACATTGAAAAATGTATTGATTCCGTTTCTTTCGCTGATGAAATATTGGTCGTTGATTCTTATAGTACCGACGGCACCTACGAGTATCTTTTGAACCATCCAAAAGTGAAGGTGATTCAAAATCCTTTTGAAAACTTCACCGCTCAAAAGTCGTTTACGCTCAAACAAGCAGCCAACGATTGGGTTTTGTTCTTGGATGCCGATGAAGTGGTCCCAGAAAGTCTTCAAAAGGAAATCTTAGCAACCATTAATAATCCAGATGCCCACGAAGCTTATTGGTTCTACCGAAAGTTTATGTTCCAAAACGAACCTTTGAACTTCAGTGGTTGGCAAACGGACAAAAACTATAGACTTTTCCGAAAGAGCAAAGCTCATTTTACGGATCAAAAAATTGTTCATGAAACTTTGGTAGTGGATGGTAAATCTGGAATCCTAAAAGAAAAGTTGACCCATTTTTGCTATAAAAACTATGAAGACTACAAAGGGAAAATGCTCAAATATGGCCAATTAAAGGCCAAAGAGGATTTCTACAAGGAAAAGCATTTTAACTATGTATTGATGACGGTGAAACCCATTTGGAAATTCTTCAACCACTACATCCTCCGTTTAGGGATTTTGGATGGCAAAAAAGGATGGACCATTTGTTACTTGAACGCCCTTGGAGTTTTGGAAAGATTCAGAGAGTTAAAGCGTTTGGAGAAGAAAAATGAGCTTGCCTATTATTTGGTGATGCCATAGTGCGTCCAAACTACTTTTTTTAATCTTGTCTCTTTACGGATAGCTTGGTTTTTGGCAATGGATTCAGGTGTTTTGTACCCCCTTTTATGGTCTAAATGTACACAGACCGCACTATAGCGCAATTGTTTGGATTTAATTCCAAAATTGAACAAGCGCTCGCCCAACTCACGGTCCTGTCCGCCATATTGCATACGTTCGTCAAAACCGTTTACGTTTAAGATGTCCTTTTTCCAACCGGAAGAATTGTGACCGTTCCAACTGGCATTGGTCGGAGTAACCGTGTTCAATAACTTAGATATTATTCCACTAGCGGTAAGCTTGTTGTTCTTGAAAGTCTTAGGAATACCTTTTTCCTTAAGCCAATTAATGTTGAAACAATTCTGCTTTTCGATATCCTCCAAAGTAATCATCTTGGAAATGTTCATAGGAAGCATATAATACCCCCCTGAAATAAAATACCCCTGCTCCTTGTTAATGTAATGCACCTCTACAAAATCCTCTCTTGGAATGCAGTCACCATCTGTCATAATGATGTAATCCGCATTACAGGCTACGACCGCTTTATTTAAAATCCTAGATTTCTGGAAGCCATCATCCTCTTGCCACACATGAATAATGTTATAAAACACCTTCTTGGACATTTCCTCCAATAATTCTTTGGTCTTGGGACCAGAACCATCATCCGCAATAACCACTTCAAAATCCTTGAAGAGCTGGCAATTGAACCCCCACAACACCTTTTTCAGCCACTCTTCGGCATTATAGGTGCTTATGATTACTGATATTTTTGGTGATTCTGTTTCGTTTAGGTTCATCTGGGCAAAAATAGAAATATTAAATGTTATCTCATATGCTTAATTTTGTGATTCTAAACTCCTAGAATGAAGGTCAAGGAAATTCCTGTTTCACTTTTTTATCAGGCCAATCTAACCAGGCAATCCAAAGAAAGGCTGATTTCTCATAAAAAATGCGTTCCGGTTATTGTTTCGCTGGCATCGATTCCATCCAGACTGGACATAGTCCACCTTACTATCCGCAGTTTATTAAATCAAGATGTGCTGCCCGAAAAAATTTTGCTGTGGCTGCATGAAGACCTAAAAAATAAAGTTCCAAAAAAACTTAATGACCTAGTTGGAAATATCTTCAGTATAGAGTTTACCGATTACTACAGTTCACATAGAAAATTGGTGGAGCCTTTAAAACTATGCCCTGAAAAAATTATTGTTACTTGTGATGATGATATGATGTACTGCAAAAACTGGTTGTCAAACCTTTATGAAGCCCATCAAGAGAACCCTGATAAAATCATCGCAAACCAAACCCGCTGCATAACCTACAATAAATCGGGAGAGCTACTACCGTACAAACAATGGAATTCCGATCTAGCAGAATGCAAAAACAAAAAACTTATACTGCCCATCGGTGCGGGAGGCACTCTCTATCCCCCAAACACCATGGATACACAAGTTTTTGACAGGGAGTTATTTTTAAGGCTTGCCCCCAATGCAGACGATTTATGGTTCAAAATTATGGGGCTGTTAAAGGGGACAAATTCAATTCAAGCTACCAATAGTGGAAAAGAGCCGATTCCCATTTGGGGATCACAAAAAGTCTCGTTAAAAAAAGGGAATATCGGGATGGATAAAAACAGAATACAATGGGAGGCTTTGACCGAACATTTTCAACTAAAATTCTAAAACATTGATCGAAGAAATCAACAACTGCAATAAAGTACTGCAAGAAGGTGGGCTTATCCTCTACCCTACCGATACGGTCTGGGGCATTGGCTGCGACGCCACTAACCCTGAAGCCGTAAAAAAAGTATATGCACTCAAAAAGCGCGAAGACACCAAGGCGCTCATTTGTTTGGTGGCCAACCAGGCCATGTTGGAACGGCATGTTAAAGAAGTACCCGAAGTGGCCTACGACATTATGGACTTGGCAACCAAACCTACCACCATTGTATTTGATGAACCTATTGGAATTGCAAGCAATCTGGTGGCCGAGGACAATACACTGGCGATTCGTGTGGCTTCCGATAAATTCTGTCAATACCTCATCAATAAATTCAGGAAACCGATAGTGTCAACTTCCGCCAATATTTCGGGCAATCCAACCCCAAAACAATTCAAGGATATTGAGGAAGAAATTTTAAAAGGAGTGGACTATGTGGTAAATTTGCCCGAGGAAAATATAAACCCTTCCCCCTCCTCTATCATTAAATTGAGTAACGACGGACAGGTGAAGGTTATTCGGGAATAAGAATGGCGAAGGAATTCCATACAGAGGCAATACAACATCCTATTTTTAAACTTATTGGTGAAGCTTCAGATGAGTTGGGCGTAGATGCTTACGTCATCGGTGGCTTTGTACGTGATTACTTTTTAAAAAGAGGCACACCCAAGGATATTGATATCGTTGCCATTGGCAGTGGAATAGACCTTGCCAAAAAAGTAGCCTCCAAACTAAAGGGGAAACCAGAGATTTCGATATTTAAGAATTTCGGTACGGCCATGATCAAGCACAAGGATTTAGAGCTTGAATTTGTGGGTGCCCGCAAAGAAAGCTATAATCGGGACAGTCGAAAGCCCATTGTGGAAGACGGCACTTTGGAAGACGACCAAAACCGCCGCGATTTCACCATAAATGCCATGGCTTTGGCACTGAACCAATCCAATTTTGGAGAACTTTTAGACCCGTTTGATGGTTTAGCGGATTTGGATAGGCAAATCATTCGAACCCCTTTGGAGCCGGGCATTACCTATTCCGACGACCCGCTACGGATGATGCGTGCCATTCGGTTTGCAACACAACTGCATTTTACCATTGAGCTACAATCGCTTCAGGCCATTACCGAGAACAAGGACCGTATCAAAATTGTTTCCAAAGAACGAATCGTCGACGAACTCAACAAAATATTGATGAGTTCCAAACCGTCCATAGGATTTTCGTTGATGCACAAAACCGAACTTCTACCTTTAATATTGCCAGAGCTTACCGCTTTACAAGGCATAGAAGAGATAGAAGGTCAACGTCATAAAGATAATTTTTGGCACACCTTGGAAGTGGTAGACAACATTTCGGAAACCACGGACAACCTATGGTTGCGCTGGGCGGCATTGCTACACGATATCGGGAAGGCACCCACCAAAAAATTCCATAAAAAAATCGGCTGGACCTTTCACGCCCACGAATTCGTAGGCGCCAAAATGGTCTACAAACTTTTCAAAAGACTTCGTCTTCCACTGAACGAGAAAATGAAGTTTGTACAGAAAATGGTATTGATGAGTTCAAGGCCCATCATTTTATCAGAAGACCACGTGACCGATTCCGCGGTACGACGATTGGTTTTTGATGCCGGTGATTTTGTGGAAGACCTCATGACACTTTGTGAGGCGGACATCACAACAAAGAATCCTCGCAAACAGGAAAAATACAAGAACAATTTTAAGATTGTACGCCAAAAAATAGTGGAAGTAGAAGAGCGTGACCACGTTCGGAACTTTCAACCACCGGTTACAGGCGAAGAGATTATGAAGACCTTCAACCTGAAACCTTCCAAAGAAATCGGCATCATCAAAGACGCCATCAAAGAGGCAATTTTGGAAGGGGAAATCCCTAACGAATATGAAGCTGCCTATAACTTTATGTTGGAGAAAGGCAGAAAAATGAACCTAAAAGTCCATTCCGAATGAAAAAGAACAAATATGTAGTGTATTGGTTGCTCACTGGGTGTTTTCTAATTTTTGTGATGGTTCTGGTAGGCGGTATTACGCGCCTTACCCACTCTGGGCTTTCCATATCCGACTATAAATTGATTCACGGTACCATTCCCCCAATGAACGAGCAAGAATGGCAGGAAGCCTTTGACCTGTACAAACAATATCCTGAGTACCAAAAGCTCAACTATCATTTTGGAATTGAGGAATTCAAGGATATTTATTTCTGGGAATGGCTGCATAGGGTGATTGGAAGGTTTATAGGGATTGTATTCATCATTCCGTTCCTGTATTTTTTATTCAAGAAGAAATTGGACGGTCCGACCGTAAAAAAATGTCTGGTTCTGCTCTTTTTAGGTGGATTCCAAGGTTTTTTGGGTTGGTATATGGTAAAAAGCGGGCTTGTGGACCGTCCCGATGTGAGTCACTTTAGATTGGCCGCACATTTGACCACCGCTTTTCTAACCTTTGCCTACAGTTTATGGGTAGCCCTGGATTTGATCTATCCAGAGAAAAAAGAAATCAACAAGAAAATCAGGAACTTAGTAAGAACTGGGCTTGTGGTTTTGCTGCTCCAAATCATTTGGGGAGCCTTTGTTGCCGGTTTGGATGCCGGTTTTATTCACAACTATTGGCCCTTGATGAGCGATGGAAAACTGATTCACGAAACTGTCTATATTGAGCAACAACCCCTGATAAAAAACTTTTACGAAGGCAAGAGCGGGGTCCAGTTTGTACACCGATATTTAGCGTACATCGTAGTAGGGTTTATAGCTTTGATTTGGTACAGAACCCGTAAAATTCAGAGGACTACGCTTCAAGAAAAAGGATTACAAGCATTGCTGGCATTGGTTTTTGTGCAATTTGTATTGGGCGTGCTCACTTTGGTTTACGCCGTACCCCTGTGGCTGGGAATCGCGCATCAAATAGGTGCATTTTTCCTTTTGGCAGCCATGACTTTTACCCTGCACAGGTTCTCTAAATAAGCTCTATTTATTGTACCTTTGTGCCCACTCTAAAATTTGATGGATGATTTATAAAATCAGGATAATACTTGATGCTGAGGAAGATATCTTTCGAGATATCGAAATTGAAGACCAAAATACCTTGGAGGATTTTCACAATGCCATAACCCAAGCTTTTGGTTTTGAGGGAAGTGAAATGGCCTCTTTTTATACATGTGATGAGGAATGGAACCAAGATGAGGAAATTGCTCTTTTTGATATGAGCGAGAACGGTTCCGATATCCGGTTGATGAACGAAACTACTTTGGATGATGTGATGACCGAAAATAATCCGAAGTTGATTTATGTTTACGACTTTTTTAGCATGTGGACGTTTTTTGTGGAACTTGCCGATATTGTTGAAAAAGAAGATGGCAGAATATACCCAAATGTATTGTTCACCTTTGGTGAACTCCCCGATGCCCCGCCGGAAAAACAGTTCGAAGCAGACTCCAATGAGGAGGAAGACGGAAACTATGACGACCTTTTGGACAGCTACGACGACATGGACTTTGATGAAAACTGGAACTAACCTAACTCTTGACCAAGTTTTAACCATTAACATTTAATCTTAACATGCTAAACCTATATAACGCCCAAATTGAAAGTATTTCACTTCATCGTGTTGGCAACAAAAGTAAAAATGAATCTGCCTTTTTATCCGCAGAACCTTTTTCGCTGAACGATGAAATGGCAGGACTTTTAAAGGAATACTTTTTTAAACCGTTTAGGGAAAAGGAGGAAAATTACTACAAGTTTGGTCATGAGGTGGATTTGGAGTTCAATGAGGTGCATGCAGCGGTAACTGGTATTTTTGAAAATCCATCTGACAACCACAGGCTTTCCAAAAAGATTACCACCTATCTTTTTGAGCAATCCAACCACCCACATATAAAAAGTGGGGAAGTTTATGTGGTCCATTTTTCAGATATGGTCATCGACAACCAAAAAACGGATGCCGTTGGTATTTTTAAAAGTGAGTTGAAGCATGATTTCCTTCAATTTGAAGAGAATGAGCACAACTTGGAAATCTTGATTCGTCAAGGCATCAACATCAATAAGCTTGACAAAGGGTGTATCGTATTTAACATCAACAAGGAAGAAGGATTTAAAGTTCTTTCTGTGGACAGCAACCGTTATGATGCCAAATATTGGCTCGAAAACTTTTTAGGTGTGTTCCCGTTGACGGACGATAACTTCTACACCAAGAATTACCTAAAATTCTGCCAGAACTTTGCAAAGGATGTTGTGCTTCCAGCTGAGGACAAGCAACAAGAGGTCTTGTTCATGAACCGTGCAGTGAACCACTTTGCCAAAAACGATAATTTTGAGGAGACCTCATTCTTGAACGAGGTGATGGAAAACCCTGAACTGATACCGGAATTCAAGCACTACAAGGTTGAGAAAGGTCCAAAATATAGCATTGAGGATGTTTCCAATTTTGATATTGCTAACAAAGCGGTGAGCGATGCCCGTAAAAAAATCAAGAATGTCATTAATCTAGACACCAACATTCAGATAAAAATGGATTTCATCAACCCGGAATCCGCAGAAAAATTTGTGGAAAAAGGTTGGGATGAAGAAAGGCAGATGTACTACTACCTCGTGTATTTCAACAAAGAACAGAAAAGCTAGAACTTTTTATCTATAATCTGTTTCATACTTACATCTTCGTAGTTTCGTTTTACAAAATCCAAGGCGTGTATAAGCACTTCGCCCATTGTTTTGCTATCACGAAAATTGATATCTCCCGTAAGGTCCAATAACTGCGTTTTGAGCATTTCTATATTTTCTGGCGGGGCAATGGTGTCTACTTCGCATACATCCAACAGTCGCTTGAGCCTTCTGCCCCAACTCAATATCCTTTTGGCGATAATGGAGCGTTCTTCCACAATATATTGATTCACGGAGTCGACCGTCAATTTGCTCTGCACCAAATCGACCATTACCTTGTTCTCCTTAAAAAATTGGGGACGATAGACTTTTATTTTTCCTTCATAACATTGCTGGTCAAAATCGATGGCCCTTATCTTGTAGTTCACACTATCAAAATCGTGCGTGGGCACAATAACATAGTTGTACGAGCGCATATCGCCCAACAACCGAATCATACAACGCTCATTGAACTTTACGAATTCCTTGGCAATCTGCGCTTTATCGAACTCCGAACATTCGGGCAGATTTTTTTTGAAGAACACATCACCGGGAATACCTACAATATGCTCCTCGATCAATGTATTTTGATAAATAACAAAATTGAGGTTGTACGGCGACAACATATGCTCCAACTCCAATCCATAAACCCGCGAGGCATCGGTCTTTTTTACATAGAATAGGGTATAGTTGTCGTTCAAAATGTTACGCACTTTGATCCTAAAGGGCTTTGAGTTACCAAACGTGCAGTAGTCCACATAATCCACGTTCAGATATTGGAAAATCTTATCACTACCATCCGAAACAAAATTGGAGTAAACCCGCTTTAGCGCCAGGTCTATCTCATCCCTGTCAAACTCTGGATAAAACACTCGTACCCAAAGCGTATCCTCGTCATTGGCGTCATACACCGAAACACTTCCCGAGAACCTGAGAAGGTCATCATAATGGATTGGGATTTCTATTTTTCGGTTATAATATTTCAAATATTCATCAAGTTCCTTGCTTATGGGATAAGCTGGTTTCTTTTTCGACATCAACTTTTCTTCCGACATTGTATTCGATTATTTGTAACAAATTGTAATATACTTCGTCAAGTTAGTATAAACCATTCAAAAAACGATAGCATCTTTTGGAAACAATACTTACCGTAAACCATCTTACCAAAAAATTTGGTTATCTCACCGCAGTCAACGACCTCTCCTTTACTATAGAAAAGGGGAACGTTTATGGCATTTTGGGACCCAATGGAAGTGGTAAATCGACCACATTGGGGATTATTTTGAACGTTGTAAACCGTACTTCTGGAGAATTTAGTTGGTTCGACGGCTCAACAACTACCCATGATGCCCTAAAAAAAGTGGGGGCCATTATTGAGCGCCCCAATTTTTATCCTTACATGAATGCTATTCAAAACTTAAGGTTAGTATGCAAAATAAAAGATGTACCGGAAACCAAGATCCAGGAAAAACTGGAATTGGTCGGGCTATGGGACCGTCGCAATAGTAAGTTCAAAACCTATTCGTTGGGTATGAAGCAGCGTATGGCCATCGCCTCCGCCCTACTTAACGACCCCGAAATATTGATTCTAGATGAACCCACCAATGGGTTAGATCCTCAGGGAATCCATCAAATTAGGGAAATCATCAAAACCATTGCGAAACAGGGTACCACCATTTTATTGGCATCGCACTTATTGGACGAGGTGGAAAAGGTATGTTCCCATGTTATCATCCTTAGAAAAGGAGAAAACCTCTACTCCGGTCCCGTAGACAGCATGTTGGCAAGTCATGGTTTTTTTGAACTAAGATCTACCGACTTGGACCAATTGCGAACGCTATTGGAAAAAAGTGCCAGTTTCGGCAAAATAGAAAACTTCAATGGAACGCTAACTGCCTATTTAAAAGAGGAAATGGATGCCGAAAGCTTGAACAAAATGTTGTTCGAAAAAGGGATTACGCTTTCTCATCTTGTGAAGCGAAAAGAAAGCCTTGAGGAACAATTTTTAACCCTGACCAAGAACCAATAATCAAAAAACGAATGTTACGTCTCCTACAAATAGAATTCATAAAACTGTGGAACAATAGGGCCAGCAAGGTGCTGATCATCTCCTATTTTGTGCTCTTGACTTCCATCGCACTTATCGCCGCCATTAAATTTGATATTGGCCCGGTAGAGTTCCATCTTGCCGACCAAGGCATATTCAACTTCCCATACATTTGGCACTTCAACACCTTTGTAACTGCATTGTTTAAACTGTTTTTGGCCATTGTTATCGTTTCCATGATGTCCAACGAATACAGCAACAAGACCATAAAACAAAATTTGATAGACGGCTTATCCAAAAAGGAATTCATTACTTCCAAAGTTCTTACGGTAATATCCTTTGCACTGATATCCACCTTATTTGTTTTCGTGGTCTCCATGATTCTTGGTTTGGCATATTCGGACTATAACGAAATGTCCATTATATTCTCTGATTTGGAGTTTTTGCCCGCTTTCTTTATCAAGTTGGTCGGATTCTTCTCATTCTGTCTTTTCTTGGGGATTTTAGTGAAACGCTCTGCCTTTGCACTCGGTTTCCTCATCCTATGGACCATATTTGAGCAAGTGGTATTTGGCTTGTTGGGCTGGAAAGTAATGAGTTGGGAGGCTGCCAAAGCGGTAAAACGATTTTTCCCGCTGGAATCTATGTCCAATTTGATCAAAGAACCCTTTACAAGACTCTCTGCGGTACAAAATATTGGACAACAGATTGGAGAGGATATGAAGTTTGACTACCATGTATATTGGTATGAGTTCTTCATAGTCATTATCTGGACGGCCATTTTCATCTATTTATCCTACGCCTTGTTGAAGAAACGCGATTTGTAACAACATCGTGCAAGAATATTAGAGCTTTGCTTCTATTTAGCGACTGCCTTTAGTATTTTTACTTTATGAAATTTCAGGTAGTTTCCGACTTTAAGCCAACGGGCGATCAGCCCGAGGCCATACGACAATTGGTAGAGGGCATTGAGTCCAAGGCCCAACATCAAACCTTGCTCGGGGTTACCGGGTCCGGAAAAACATTTACCGTTGCCAATGTGGTGGAATCTGTTCAGAAACCTACCTTGGTATTGGCCCACAACAAGACCCTGGCGGCACAATTGTATTCGGAGTTCAAGCAATTTTTCCCCAACAATGCGGTGGAATATTTTGTATCCTACTACGATTATTATCAGCCAGAGGCCTATATCCCCACGAGCGGACTTTATATTGAAAAAGACCTGTCCATTAACGAGGATATTGAAAAACTGCGATTGAGTACCACCTCTTCTCTCCTATCCGGAAGACGTGATGTCCTTGTCGTCGCTTCCGTTTCCTGTCTGTACGGTATCGGAAACCCTGTAGAATTTCAAAAGAACGTTATCACCATTCACAGAGATCAGGTCATCTCCAGAACCAAGTTGTTGAAGCAACTGGTGCAAAGCCTGTATGCTCGTACCACGGCAGATTTCAAAAACGGGAACTTTAGGGTAAAGGGAGATGTAGTGGATGTATTCCCTGGCTATGCGGACCACGCCTTCCGCATTCATTTTTTTGGTGATGAAATTGAGGAAATCGAAGCATTGGACCCATATAACAACAATGTCATTGAAATATACGATACACTGAACATTTACCCGGCGAATATGTTCGTTACTTCTCCAGATGTGCTTCAAAATGCCATAAAGGAGATACAGGACGACCTTGTGAAGCAGATAGATTATTTCAAGGAAATCGGCAGACCTTTGGAAGCAAAACGCTTGGAGGAACGCACCAATTTTGACCTTGAGATGATTCGCGAACTGGGATATTGTTCCGGAATCGAGAATTACTCAAGGTATTTGGACGGGAGAAAACCCGGAACGCGGCCCTTCTGCTTGTTGGATTATTTTCCGGATGACTATTTGATGGTCATAGATGAAAGCCACGTGACCATACCCCAAGTGCACGCCATGTACGGCGGTGACCGCTCAAGAAAAGAGAATTTGGTCGAATATGGATTCCGTTTGCCAGCGGCCATGGATAACCGTCCGTTAAAGTTTGAAGAGTTTGAAACCCTTCAAAATCAAGTACTCTACGTGAGTGCGACCCCTGCCGATTACGAATTGGAATTGAGCGAAGGGGTTTATGTGGAACAGATTATCCGCCCAACAGGATTATTGGATCCCGTAATCGAAGTTAGACCCAGTGAAAACCAAATCGATGATCTTGTAGAGGAGATTCAGCAACGGGTAGAACTGGATGAGCGCACATTGGTCACCACCCTGACCAAACGAATGGCGGAGGAGCTTACCAAATATCTAACCAGAATCGATGTCCGTTGTCGATATATCCATAGTGATGTGGATACACTGGAGCGAGTAGAAATTATGCAGGATTTACGAAAAGGGCTTTTTGATGTGCTGATAGGTGTAAACCTCTTACGTGAAGGTTTGGATTTACCAGAAGTATCCCTGGTGGCCATTTTGGATGCGGATAAGGAAGGTTTTTTACGTAGTAACCGCTCTCTGACACAGACCGTGGGCCGAGCTGCGCGTAACCTAAACGGAAAGGCCATAATGTATGCGGACAAAATCACCGAAAGCATGCAAAAGACCATTGACGAAACCAATTACCGTCGGGACAAGCAGATGACGTACAACAAGGAGAATAACATCACTCCTACAGCATTAAAGAAAAACCTAGATAGTGCATTGGCCAAAAATTCCGTATCCACCTACCACTTTCAAAAGGAAGAATTGAGAGCTGCCGAACCTGATCTAAAATATATCACTGAAGATCAAAAGGAAAAATTAATCAGGGAGAATCGAAAAGCTATGGAAAAAGCGGCCAAAGAGCTCGATTTTATGCAAGCGGCCAAACTAAGGGACGAGATAAAAATGCTTCAGGAAAAGGAATAAAAAATGACCCGTAATGATAGTTTACGGGCCATTTATATTTTGCTATGGATTTCCTCCACCTGGGCCACAATTCGTCAGAACTGTTTTTTTAGATATAGTACAGGTACTGCCATCAGACAATGTTATGTAAGCATAAATCCATAGATCATAATTGCTCCAATTATTTGTAGGAAGATATAAAGCCTGCGGTATCGTATAATTACCATTGGGGTTATTTGTACTGCCGAACGATACATGATTATAGGGTCCAATGGTATATTCCCAGTCAACCGATACCACATTGTTAGCGCAATGTAAATAGGCAAGGAAATCAATACATCCTTCTACATGCGAAATACCCAAACAAGATTGATCAGGACAGCTAATACTCGGAACACGCCTGAAAGACTGTATGTCAGAGCATTCAAGAGAGCCATTGGTCCCGTATGCTTTTATACTTCCCCCATTAAAGTTAGAAGCAAATTGGAAAGTAGCAGAATTGCCCGAACTACTTATCAGTGTGATAGCTCCACTCTCAACGGTCCATGTAACCGTAGGATTTGAAATATTTGAGGAATAAGTAAAGGAATATTGATTTCCAGCTTGTGGGGTAGTAGTCCCTAATATATCACATGTGGTCTTGGCTGTAGTAGAAGATGAAGATTTATTATTTAAACCTTCCCCATCCATAATAACCGGATTATCCACCTCTAAAGTTTCAAGGTTTTGATTTTCAAAAGCAGGTGTTTCCTCTTTTGCACATGAACTTAGTGTGAGGACAATACAGCTCACATAAAACAATCTGATAATTGTAGTTTTAATAAAATTTTTCATAATTAAATAGTTAGTGGTTAAACTTACTTTAAAAGTAAGATTTTTTTTATTAATTATTTTAAAAAACAAAAAAAGCGCCCCCGCACATGCAGGAGCGCTTCTCAACTAACCAACTAATCCAACCATCATGAAACACCTATAGTTGGTGTTCTAATGTCTTATGCAATCTCTATCAATCTTTTTGGTTTTGGCAAAGCCTCTTGTTTTTTTGGCAATGTCAATTTCAAAACCCCATCCTCATACTTAGCGTCGATTTTGGAACCGTCTACGGTCTCAGGCAATGTAAAGGCTCTTTTAAATGAAGAATATGAGAATTCCTTTCTTGTATAATTATCATTGCTTTCTTCATTCTCAGTTTTCATTTCACTGGAAATGGTCAAGACATCATTGTCGATCTCAACTTTGAAATCATCTTTTTTCATACCTGGAACGGCAAGTTCCAATTCATATCCTTCCGTATTGTCCTTTATGTTTACTGCGGGAACCGATGTATTCCACTTTTCAGTTCCGCCGAACCAATCAGGACTTACAAAATCGTTCATCAAGGATGGAAAAAACAGGTTATTTCTTTTTACTATACTCATGGCGATTCAATTTTTAGTTAAACATTCAAATCACCATGTATAAGACAAAACTTATACCAACAGAAAACACATGCCTATTTGGCATGAAATGAATTGGAAAAGGTGTCAATTTGACATTAATTATAGTGTGCCTTGAAGATATTTATAAGCACATCGGGCGGAACAATGTTGTCTGGGTAGCGGTGCATCACCTCCAACACCTGAGTTATAGCAGATGGAGGCAAACCCATTTTCAAGCCAATATTATAAAGTGTATCAATCTCCTTTTTATGTTGTTCCTGATCTATGTTCATCAAAAGCATAAGTCTATGGAACTGTACAATCCGTTCTGCTTGGGTTTTTAATCGAATTTTGGGAGATTTTTGTTTGAGGAGACCATCGAGAACATCTTTATCTATCTCCAGACTATGGGCTACTTTCAGTAAAAAATCATATTCCGATTGTTTCAGGGAATGATCTACTCTGGCAAAGGCGATCATCTCGGAGAGAATGCTCAGTTTTTCCTCGTAACTACCCATAAATTAAGGTTTTGGTTAGCAATCTTAAATAGATAACTCCAAAACAGCTCATTTTAGTACACAAAAAAGCCCTGAAATTCAGGGCTTTTTCTAACTAACTCAAACAATTCCCGTTTTTAAGCGGTAATACGTACTGGGATTTCGTAAACCCTACCCGGTGCAACATTGTCCAATTGCACCTTTTTATAGTTTAAACGGCTTTTTACGAAACCTTCTAAAACTTCATCTTTGGTCTCTACAGAAAGTACGATCAATTCACCTTTTTCGTTAACGATGAACTTCACTTCTGCTGTCAACTCATTCTGGTCGGCATTAAATTGATTGTCCTTCAACATTTCATAAATCTGACCGGAAAGGTTGTTGTCGTTTGTAGCTTTCTTTCCTTTTGTTGCAAAAGCACTCATAGTTGCAAAAAATGCCAATGCTACCGTAATCGTTTTAAATTTTCTCATGATTTTTTGTTTTTTGATTAAAATTGATGATTAACAATATGTCAATATTTAGAGTTGATTAAACTCCCTTTTTAATGACACCTCAAAAATAAGACGATAAAAAAACATAATTGTTACACTCTTTAACGATTTAACAAATGTTTAATGTAGTTACCTCTGCAACAATATCACTAAATGAGCCCTTTCTTTGTAAAGAATTCAAAGGATTAGAAAGAACTCATTGAATACGTAGGGAATATTGTTAACAGTATAGAAAAGCACTAAAATTTATGACGGATACATTGTGGAATAAAAAAAGGGCAACGTTAATAAAACGTTGCCCTTTTCTATTTTTAAGTGGTAGAACTAGCTCAACACTTCCTCTACCTTATCTGCAGCTTCTTTAAATTGTACAGCTGAATGTACCGCCAAGCCAGAGTTATCGATAATTTCCTTCGCCAACTCGGCATTGGTTCCTTGCAACCTTACAATAATTGGAACCTGAATGGCATCTCCCATGTTTTTATAGGCATCCACAACACCTTGGGCAACACGATCACAACGAACGATTCCTCCGAAGATATTGATAAGGATTGCTTTTACGTTTGGATCTTTAAGGATAATACGGAAGGCCTCTTCTACCCTTTTGGCATCAGCAGTACCTCCTACGTCCAAGAAATTAGCTGGTTCACCACCTGCCATTTTTATCAAGTCCATAGTGGCCATCGCCAAACCGGCACCGTTCACCATACAACCTACATTACCATCCAAATCAACATAGTTAAGACCAACTTCACGAGCTTCAACCTCGATTGGATTTTCTTCACGAAGGTCACGCATTTCCGCATAAGCCTTTCTTCTGTAAAGTGCATTATCGTCAATGGTCACCTTGGCATCAACTGCCATAATTTTATCATCGGAAGTCTTCAAGACTGGGTTGATTTCAAAAAGACTGGAATCACTCTCAACATACGCCTTGTACAAAGACATCACAAATTTTACCATTTCTTTGAATGCAGTTCCGGAAAGTCCAAGATTGAAAGCGATTCTTCTTGCTTGGAAAGGCAACAGTCCCAATCCCGGGTCCACCTCTTCAGTAAAAATCAAATGTGGTGTTTTTTCGGCCACTTCTTCAATATCCATACCTCCTTCGGTAGAATACATGATCATGTTTCTTCCCGTGCCTCTATTTAGAAGAACGGACATATAAAATTCGCTGGTTTCGCTGTCACCTGGATAGTAAACATCCTCGGCCACCAAAACTTGGTGTACTTTTTTACCTTCGGCAGATGTTTGTGGGGTAACCAAGTTCATTCCTATAATGTTACCCGCCAACTCTTCAACTTCCTTCAAGTTTTTGGCGAGTTTTACACCACCACCCTTACCACGGCCACCAGCATGTACTTGCGCTTTGATTACGTGCCATCCGGTTCCGGTTTCTTCAGTAAGTTGTTTTGCGGCATCTACCGCTTCCTTGGCGTTGTGGGCAACTATCCCTCTCTGGATTCTAACTCCAAAACTCGCTAAAATCTCTTTTCCTTGATATTCGTGAAGATTCATCTGTGAATTTACTTTTGTTTGAAGACAAAAATAGAAAACACCGCTGACAAATTGAAGATGTTAAATGATTAATTAAAGATAAGCACCTATAAATTGCATCTTTTGTCAAAGGGAATAACTATAACTTAAAATCTTGAAAGTCCAAAGGATCAAAGTTTTTGAAATGTCCGTTCATTTCAATCACCTCTTTGGTTCGATTCACCTTATTGAGAACATGGGTCGTTGTTTCTAAATGGGCCTTGATAAAATTCAAGCGGTCCGTTTCTTTGGTCATCAGTAATAATTCATATTCTTGCTCAAAGGAGAGACCCATTTTGTGGGCCAACGAATAACTGTTGAATTGTTTTGGCGATGTTTTTGCAAATGGCACATCCATAATATCGTATAGTTCCTCCACCTTTTGAAGCACTTCCTCCCTTAAACTTTCATCCGCATCGTTCTCGTGATATAAAAACTCGATTTCTCCCCCTCCGTAAAGTTTTCCCTCCATCTGCTTCTCAAAGCTCAGCACCTTAAAAACTTGACGCGCTACGCAAACGACATCCATTTCACCGGTATCATATGTGTTCACCACCTCCACCAACTGGACTTCGGTACCATAAGAAATAGAATTGTTGATATAAACCGGAACACCAAAGGTCATGGCCTCTCTTCTACAATCGTTTATCAATTGTTTGTAACGGTCTTCAAAAATATGTAGCGGCACCGTTTCTCCCGGATAAAATACCGACTGTAATGGGAATAAGGGTAGTTTCATTGTTGCGATTTGCCTAAAAATACAGATGAAAACCTAAATCCGCAACTCCAAAAAAACCATAGTTGTTTTAAATAAAACAACTTGTTATATTTTGATAAAAATGTTTTATTTCTTGCGTGTATAAACAACAAAATATAGTTTTGCTCAAAATACCGTACAATATGAATTCTAAGGACTTACTTCAGCTAACCGAGCAATTTGGCGCACCGCTATATGTTTATGATGCCGATAAGATCACATCACAATACAAAAAGCTCACCAATGCTTTTAAGGGCGTACCCAATCTAAAGCTGAACTATGCGGCCAAGGCTTTGTCGAATGTTAGCATCCTACGATTGCTGAACAGTCTTGGGAGTGGTCTGGATACGGTATCCATACAAGAAGTAAAATTAGGCCTTCTAGCTGGGTTTAAACCGGAATCCATCATTTTTACCCCTAACGGGGTTTCTTTGGAAGAGATTGAGGAAGCCGCAGCACTAGGGGTTCAGGTGAATATAGACAACCTTTCCATTTTGGAACAGTTTGGAAGCAAGCACCCTGATATTCCCGTTTGTATCCGTATCAACCCTCATGTGATGGCGGGAGGAAATTCCAACATATCCGTGGGACATATCGATTCTAAATTTGGAATCAGCGTACATCAGATTCCACACCTATTGCGTATTGTGGAGTTGACCAACATGAACATCAACGGTATTCACATGCACACAGGTAGCGATATTTTGGATATTGATGTTTTTCTTTATGCTTCGGAAATACTTTTTGAAACCGCGAAAAACTTCAAGGATCTAGAGTTTATCGACTTTGGTAGCGGGTTTAAAGTTCCTTATAAAGAAGGTGATATACAGACCAATGTGGATGAGTTGGGCAAAAAATTGACCAAAAGGTTCAATCAGTTTTGCAAAGAATATGGTAGAGAGCTTACCCTTGCTTTTGAGCCGGGTAAATTCTTGGTAAGTGAAGCTGGCTTCTTTTTGGCAAAAGTAAATGTGGTAAAACAAACCACCTCTACCGTTTTTGCCAGTATCGATTCAGGTTTTAATCACTTGATAAGACCTATGCTGTATGGGTCCAACCATCAAATTATAAATATTTCCAATCCAAAAGGCAGGGAGCGTTATTACTCCGTAGTGGGATACATTTGTGAAACAGATACCTTTGGAAGCAACCGCAGAATCAACGAAATATCCGAAGGAGACATCCTATGCTTTAAAAATGCCGGTGCTTACTGTTTTACCATGGCAAGCAATTACAACTCCAGATACAGGCCTGCGGAGGTACTTTGGTATCAAGGCAAAGCACATTTGATTAGAAAAAGGGAAACCTTTGATGATATCTTGAATAATCAAGTTGACGTTAAGGAACTTTTTGAACCATCAAAAAAGCAAACCGTAAAGTAAGCTCAAGGCATTATTAGACTGTTAAAGGCAATACTTTTTTGGCACAATTTTCGTTAGTTTTGTATTGATACGACGACGATTACGTCAAAAAACCAAGACTATGCGCTCAATTTTTACCCAAATCAGCTTACTTTTTCTAGTATTCACTAGCTTTAGTATTCAAGCTCAAGATATTAACTGGATATCCTGGGAAGAGGCCGTTGAACTTTCCAAAACGGATGCCAAACCCAAAAAAATCTTTGTGGATGTTTATACGGACTGGTGCGGATGGTGCAAAAAAATGGACCAAAACACTTTTCAAAACCCCGAAGTATCCAAATACATGCAGGACAACTTCTATATGGTAAAAATGGACGCTGAAGGTAAAGACCCTATCGTATATCAGGGTAAGACCTTCAAGTATGTTCCCTCGGGAAGAAGAGGCTACCATGAGTTGGCAGCAGCACTGTTACAGGGAAAAATGAGCTATCCTACGGTTGTTTTCTTGGATGAATCTCTAAATATGCTATCTCCCGTTCCCGGTTATCAACAGGTGGAACCTTTTATGCAGATTGCCAAATACTTTGGCGACAACATTTACAAGGATAAAGATTGGCAAAGCTACGCTGGGAAATAAAATTCCCCAGCCGCTTTGACCTTATTTCTTATCTGCTATAGTTCGGACTTTCTTTTGTAATCGTAACATTATGCGGGTGGCTCTCGTGAATTCCGCTTGATGTAATCTTTACAAATCGAGCGTTGTTTTTAAGGGTTTCGATATCCTTGGCACCGCAATAGCCCATACCTGCCCGCAGCCCACCAATAAACTGGTGCATGCTTTCCATTAATTCCCCTTTGTAAGGCACACGGCCCACAATTCCTTCGGGAACCAATTTTTTGATATCGTCCTCAACGTCCTGAAAGTATCTGTCCTTACTACCTTGCTTCATGGCTTCTACAGAGCCCATTCCGCGGTAAGATTTAAACTTTCTTCCTTCGTAGATTATGGTTTCTCCTGGAGATTCTTTGGTGCCCGCAAGCAAGGACCCCAACATTACGGTATCAGCTCCAGCGGCCAAGGCCTTTGGAATATCTCCCGTATAGCGGATTCCACCATCGGCAATTACAGGGACTCCTGTTCCTTTTAATGCTGCGGAAACTTCCAAAACAGCGGAAAACTGGGGAAATCCAACCCCCGCCACAACACGCGTGGTGCATATGGAACCTGGCCCGATTCCAACCTTTACGGCATCGGCACCGGCCTCTACCAAATATTTTGCGGCTTCAGCAGTCGCTATGTTTCCGACGACCACTTCCAGTTCCGGGAACGATTTCTTTACCGCCTTTAAAATACTGACCACACCTTTGGTGTGCCCGTGAGCCGTATCTATGATTACGGCATCTACGCCAGCCTTGACCAAGGCTGCTGCACGATCTACCGCATCTCCTGTGACGCCAATTGCTGCAGCTACGCGCAATCGTCCGTACTGGTCCTTATTGGCTATGGGTTTTTGGGTAAGTTTCGTAATATCCCTAAAGGTAATGAGGCCTATAAGCTCGTCATTGTCGTTTATTACAGGAAGCTTTTCAATTTTGTTCTCTTGCAGGATCACTTCTGCCTGTTGAAGTGAAGTACCCTCGGCGACTGTCACCAAATTTTCGGACGTCATTACATCCGCAATGGGTCTATCGTCATTTTTCTCAAAACGAAGATCACGATTGGTCACAATACCGATCAGCTTTTTGTTGCTGTCCACAATGGGAATTCCACCGATACTATGCTCTCTCATACTTGCTTTGGCATCGCGCACCAAGGATTCCAATGGTAGAGTGACAGGATCCATGATCATTCCACTCTCTGCCCGCTTTACTTTTCTGACCTTAAGTGCTTGTTGCTCAATGGTCATATTTTTATGAAGCACACCAATACCGCCCTCCCTTGCCATGGCTATGGCCATACGGGATTCGGTCACTGTATCCATCGCTGCGGAAACAATGGGCACATTTATGGTGATGTTCTTTGTAAATTTTGATTGAATATTTACTTCTCTGGGAAGTACTTCGGAGTATGCCGGCACAAGAAGAACGTCGTCGTACGTAAGTCCTTCTCCAACAATTTTGTTCTGGTGAGCTTCCATTGCAATTACGGATTAATTGCGTGCAAATATACCACTAATTTATTGGATTACCTCGCTGTGCCTGGATTACATTTTTTCCGACTTTCAGAAATTTGTTCAATTATTTAGAATCATTCTATATAATTGCTATCTTTAGGGTTCAAATCTTTTTTATGTGCAGATTTTTGAATGTAATGAACCGGTCGAAAAATGGGGTGTTGACTTTCTGTGACCACACCAAATTATTTCAATTACTATACAACAACCTCTGTTTTGAGTTGTATGAATGGGAGCTAGACGCTTTACGAGAATACATTGAACAGTTAGATATTCCCTATTGGGAAAAACACTTGAAAAATTGGGGCCACCAACGTAAAATTCCAATCTCCGTGGGCAAAAAGCACTTCATCATCTTGGTAAACAAGGAAGAAGTCAGCGAACTATTAAGCTTATTGTGCTTTGAAAAGCAAGAGGTAGCGTTATTAAGTCACGATGAAATCGACTATCAATTCATTGAGAACTAATACTCGATATTTTGAATTTGTTCGGGAGCAGACATTGCCAAAGGACCAAAATTGCCGAGCCCGTATAGGTAAAGGTCATCAACATTCCAGAAAAAACAACGATGTACCTAAACCAGCTGACTCCGGACCACATCACATAGATACCACCGAAGGTCAGAATAATGGAAAGAAATGGTTCAAGGGTCAAAAATAGCTTTAGTTTTCTCGGAGCCTTTGTAAGCCAAACCAATCCACCCAATAGAAAAAATATAAGGGACATGGATAGCACGTGTGTGTGAACCACCGTCAACATTTCACGCTCTCCTTTTTTAAACTTCATCACTTCGGCATCCTCATCATCCTCGTTGCCCAAGTAATTTTCTTCAATCCCAATTGGGGTTGTCGACTCGGTTTCTTGGATAAAAAGCAATCCAGTGAAGTATCCCACGGAGAGAACAATCACGAAAGTTGCAATAAAAACACGCAATTCTTTGGGTAAATTGGGCAATAGACCGTTGTACTTCATAATGATGAATCGTTGGAAGCATCAAATATATCAATTTAGACTCAATCTAAATAAATGAAGGCTGATTTTATGTGTTCTGAAAAGATTTAATGATACACGGAGAACAATTCCGTTGCCTTATTATAGGCAGCTTCAAAAACCATCCAATTGACACCCGAATCAGCTTTCTCGGCTGTAAAATAGGAGAGCATTTTTTCCGTGGGCATATTGCCCGTCAATTCGTCCTTGGCCATGGGACAGCCACCAAATCCTTGAACGGCACCATCAAAACGGCGACAACCAGCTTTATAGGCGGCATCAACTTTTTCGTGCCATTTTATGGGCGTTGTGTGTAAATGGGCACCAAATTCAATTTCTGGATATTTGGGAATCAAATTGGAAAACAAATAATCTATGACCTCGGGTGTAGAACTGCCAATGGTATCCGACAACGATAGTATTCTGGTTCCCATTTCGGCCAGTTTTTCGGTCCACTCCCCTACAATCTCCACGTTCCAAGGATCTCCGTAGGGATTCCCAAACCCCATGGAAATATAGGTGACCACCTCTTTATTGTTTGCATCTGCCAGTTCCAAGATTCCCTTTAACGTTTCCACCGATTGGTCAATCGTCTTGTGTGTGTTCCGCATCTGGAAGTTTTCGGAAATGGAGAATGGAAAACCTAGATAATCGATTGCTTTGTGTTCGCATGCATCCTGCGCCCCACGAACATTGGCCACAATGGCCAAAAGTTTACTTCGAGTGCGCGATAGATCCAACTTTGCCAAAACCTCTGCTGTATCCTGCATCTGCGGTATGGCCTTGGGTGACACAAAGCTTCCAAAGTCAATGGTATCAAAACCGCATCCCAGCAAGGATTGTATATACTTTACCTTTTCATCCGTTGGGATAAAGGTTTTGATACCCTGCATGGCATCCCGTGGACATTCTATGAGTTTAACTTTTGACATAGGCTTTCGTAAAAATAGCACTTATTTCTCCGACAGAAATAGATAAACGGCAATCCCCACAAAAACAACAATCTGCACCCATTTTAAATAGAATCCTGTTTTTTGATGACGCGAAAGATACTTGGTGATTTTACCCGCCAAAACTGCAATTGTACCGAAAACAATAAGGGCAGAAAGCATAAAAAGCAATCCCAAAATATAAAATTGAACAACGGTACTGAGACTGTCACTGAACAAAAAACCAGGAAAAAATGCCAAAAAAAAGATAGTGACCTTGGGGTTGAGCACATTCATGGTGAACCCAGTCCAAAAAAGTTTTCGGGGTGATTTGACCGTTTTGTTTTTGTCGTCCAGAAGAATTGAAGCATCGCTACGATAAACTTGATAGGCCAAATACAATAAATATATGGCACCAAACAATTTGATGACAAAAAACAAGGTATCGCTTTGTTTAATGATTTCAGACACCCCAAAAGCCAACAGTGTGGTATGCACCAAACAGCCCGAAACCAATCCAAAAACAGTGGCCAAACCAGATTTTGTGCCATTGCTGATACTTTGGGTAAGCACAAAAATATTATCAGGTCCAGGCGAAATGGCGAGTACCAAAGATGAGACTAAAAAGCCAATCAATATAGGGGTATTGATGGTTTCCAGAAATATTAGCAAACCGTACATATTTTCTTAATCCATTTTCTCCAAAATGGCTTTGTTGATTTTTTTGATAAGTGCAGGGCCCTCGTAAATAAAACCAGTATAAAGCTGTACCAAATCCGCGCCTGCCTCCAATTTTTCCAATGCATCGGCTTCTGAATGAATACCTCCCACCCCAATAATCGGAAATGCTTTTCTACTGTTATCGGCCAAAAATCGGATTACCTCTGTACTCCTATCAGTTAAGGGTTTACCGCTTAATCCTCCAGTTTCTTCAGATAAGGTAAGGTGTGATTTTAAATCGTTTCGCGCAATAGTAGTGTTTGTGGCAATTACACCATCAATTTTTGTGTCGGCAACAATTTCGATGATGTCCAACAGTTGGTCGTCCGTTAAATCAGGGGCAATCTTCAATAATATCGGTTTTTCTTTCTTGGATGTGCTCTTGGCCAGTTTTTTATTCTGACTTTTTAGCTTTTTCAGCAACTTGGTCAACGGTTCCCTATCCTGTAACTCTCTTAGGCCTGGCGTATTGGGTGAACTCACATTTACCACAAAATAGTCCACATGATCAAACAAAGCTTCAAAACAGATGAGATAATCTTTCAATGCGTCCTCGTTAGCTGTTACTTTGTTCTTTCCAATATTACCTCCAACAATTACACGATGCCTTTTCTTCAACTGCTCAACAGCCTCAAAGACCCCTTTGTTGTTGAACCCCATCCTATTGATAATGGCCTTATCATCCTTTAATCTGAACAATCTTTTTTTAGGGTTCCCCGGCTGTGGTTTTGGGGTTACAGTCCCAATTTCCACAAATCCAAACCCAAAATCCGAAAACTCGTTGTACAATTTGGCATCCTTATCAAAACCAGCGGCCAAACCAACTGGATTCTTAAATCTCACACCAAATACTTCCCGTTCCAATCTCGGGTCATCAACAACAAAGATCTTTTGAAAAATACCGCCCAAACCCAATCTTGAAAAAAACTTTATAGCCCTAAAAGTAAAGTGGTGCACGGCTTCTGGGTCAAATAAAAAAAGTACCGGACGAATAAGGATTTTGTACATTCAGAATGGATTTTGGACAAAAATAAAAACTCTTAAAACAGTTCTTAACATTTCGGTCAATTTTCGTCAACAGACCTATTTACATAGATGGGGCGCAGGGTCATTTGGTTGCATAGCTTCAAATACCTATCATATTGTGTTTGGGTAAAACTCTCCAACAGTCTTTTATCCATCATGTGGACATTTTTTGCCATGCTATCAATAAAGGACTGGTACTTTTTGGACACTTCAATCAGAACTTCGGGCGAGCTGTCCTCGTTTTGTTTCATTAGGTACTCTGCCCGTTCCTTAAAAATATCGTTCCTGATTTTTAGTTCGGCGCTCCAATTTTTTAAGTTCTCCCGCTGCTCTTCCGTCAGCTCAAAAACTTTGGTAATGGTCTCGTTATCCCTACCGCCAACACCTAAAATACAATCCATCTGGGCCGTTCCGTAAAATCCAGATATTAAAAAAAGAAAATATACCAGCGGTTTCAAGTGAAGTTGATTTTAATGGTTCGTGAAAGATACTTATTAATGCCCTTGATTTGCAAAATTACATTTGAATAAGCATTATTTTTGATGAAACTCGACACCCGACCATGGAAAAATTATTGTCCCGGTTTTTAGAATATGTGACCACCGATACGCAAAGCGACCCCTATTCCCAGACCACCCCAAGCACAGAAAAGCAATGGGACCTTGCTAAAAAATTGGTAATGGAACTGCACCAAATAGGTATGCAGGAGGTCTCCATTGACGAGAACGCCTACATAATGGCGACCTTGCCCAGCAATATTGAAAAAAGAGTGCCGACCATTGGTTTTGTCTCACATTTTGATACCTCCCCGGATTTCTCGGGCAGAAATGTAAAGCCTCAGATCATTGAAAATTATGATGGGAAGGATATTGTGCTCAACAAGTTGAACAACATTGTCCTATCTCCCGATTATTTTGAAGATTTAAAGGCCTACGTGGGACAAACCTTAATCACCACCGATGGTACTACCCTCTTGGGCGCTGATGATAAAGCAGGTATTGCTGAAATCATCACAGCTATGGAATACCTGATTCAACATCCTGAGATCAAACATGGAAAAATTAGGATTGCCTTTACTCCCGATGAAGAAATTGGACGTGGTGCACACAAATTCGATGTGGAAAAATTCGGTGCCGAATGGGCCTACACCATGGATGGCAGTCAGGTGGGCGAACTGGAATATGAAAACTTCAATGCTGCAAAGGCCAAGATTACCGTTACCGGAAAAAGTGTGCATCCCGGATATGCAAAGAATAAAATGGTAAACGCCATTGGGATTGCCAACGACTATTTAACCCATTTGCCTCCGAGCGAAGTACCCGAACACACCACGGGTCGGGAAGGCTTCTTCCATGTACACAAAATCAAGGGGGAAATTGAACAGGCAGAAATAGAACTAATCATCCGTGATCACGATGCAGTGCATTTTCAGGCAAGAAAAGACCTTTTAAACGACATCAAGGAAAAGCTCAACAAAAAATATGGTGAGTTCATCAGCCTGACCATTGAGGACCAGTATAAGAATATGAGAGAGAAGGTGGAACCGGTCTTTCATATTGTAGAAATAGCGGAGGAAGCAATGAAATCCCTCCAGATTGAACCCATTATAAAACCCATTAGAGGTGGCACGGATGGCTCGCAATTAAGTTTTATGGGGCTACCCTGCCCCAATATTTTTGCAGGAGGACACAATTTTCATGGAAAATACGAGTACGTTCCTTTGGAAAGCATGCAAAAAGCAGTGATGGTTATCGTAAAAATTTGCGAACTTACTGCAAGTCAAATCAGATGACAATGGATAGGGGCGAAAAACTGGAAGCATATTATACCAAGGCACATCCGTTTAGGGAAGGGATTAACTTTTTGAGGGAAATTGCCCTGAAAACCGAGGCCGAAGAGCATTTTAAATGGAGTATTCCGGTATACACGCTGAACAACAAGAATGTCTTTGGTATTTGCAAGTTCAAAAACCACTTTGGGGTCTGGTTCTTTAACGGTGTATTTTTGAAGGACCCAAAAAAGGTTTTGGAGAATGCACAGGATGGCAAGACCAAGGGGATGCGACATTGGAAGTTCCAGAGCATGGATGAAGTGGACGAGAAAATAGTACTTGGCTATATGAAGGAGGCACTGGACAACCAGAAAAAAGGATTGGAAATAAAAGCCGAGAAAACCAAAGAGGTAGAGGTTCCTGAATTGCTCCAATCCAAACTTGACAGCGATTCCGTTTTAAAATCTTCCTTTGAAAAATTTACGCCCTACAAACAAAAAGAGTTCTGCGAGTATATTGCCGAGGCCAAACAAGAGAAAACCAAATTGCGTAGGCTGGAAAAAATACTTCCCTTGATTAAAGAGGGTGTTGGGTTGAATGATGGGTATCGGTAATCGGCGTCTCATCATCGGTCAATTGAAACAAGGCATTGGTCATCATAATTAAAACGAATCATACCTTTAACCATAGGTGAACCCGAAAAGCTTTCCATCCTTTCTAATTACCAGTTTCCATTACCTGATTGATTTGGGAACTGCCAATTGTAAACTCTGTGGTTGTACATGGGCCGAAAAAGTATTGTATTTGCCAATAAATTCACCATCTACCTGAAGGGCAATCGGTGATTCGCATTCGACCGATACAGACGTGGCTCGATACATTTCCATGGAAGTCTCTTTTTTTAGACTGTTGCCCCGAAAGGTTTCCAAAACTTCACGAACACCTAATTTTTTATAAAGAATCACTTCAAAATTGCCATCATCAATCTTACCCTCTGGATTTACTATGGCTCCCGTTCCATATTTTCTGGCATTGGAAAAAACCAACAGTACACCTTCACTTTCTATCTCCTTATCCTCAATGGAAATCTTGAATTTATAAGGGTAGTTGGATTTCAACAAGGTTGGAATGCTTTGAACGGCATACCCCCACATTCCACTAGCCCCTGACTTTTCATAATTATAAATCAATTCAGCATTGATTCCAATATCTGCGATATGGGCACAAAATATATCATTGATAAAAAGACTGTCAATGGTAAAAGGATCACCATTCAAGGCGATTTCAAATTGCTGATTCAAGTTTTTTGGAATTTGCATAGAAGTAGCCAGTCCATTAGCGGAACCACAAGCTAAAATTCCCAATACAATATCTTTGTTCAAAAGTTTGGAAGCTACCATATTTATGGTTCCATCACCACCAGCTGCAACTACTCGTGCATATGCATTGTCCTGTAGTAATTTCTCAATCTTCTTTTCGTCATTATTTCCAGAAGTTTTATAGGTTTCAATATTGAATCTGGATTTATTGGACCATTCCTCAACCATGTCCATTACTTCACTTACATTGATCGAACCTGCAGTTGGGTTTATGATTAATAGAAGATTCTCTTTCATTATATTTTTAATATATTATCCTAATGATAAATTTATCATTTTTTCAGCAACAGTGCATATGAAGGTAGATATAAGCATTTATCGTGGTTATATGAATGACAAGGAATTGATAATCTCGGGACATGTTTTCAAATCTTGGGCACCCAGCCAATACAGTATTGAAAGAAGAGCCATTAAACATGCCTTTTCCATACTGAAAATGTTTACGGTAAAACCACTATCCAACGAAAAGGTCACACTTCAATTTCAAGGTGAATCGGTGTCGACCGAAACAATGAAAGATGGTTATTTTAATTTTAGAATCCCTTTTGACAAAGCATTGACAAGCGGCTGGCATCCCTGTAGTGTGAGATGCGATTATGGTAAATTTAATATTGTGACCAATGGCGAAATCTTAAAACCACATACTGGCAGATATGGAATTATTTCTGATATTGACGATACATTTTTGATATCGCACAGTTCCAACATCTTTAAAAAACTTTATGTGATGTTGACTCAAAATATTGATAAGCGAAAAATATTCGACGATGTGCCTTCACATTACCAAGCATTAAGTATGGCCGGACTAAAGGATAATAATTCCTTTAACTCATTTTTTTATGTTTCCAGTAGCGAATGGAACCTTTATCCGTTCATAGTTGCCATCGCCAATAAATACAGATTGCCAAAAGCCGTGATCAAATTAAAGAAAATCAAAACTGGACTCGGGGATTTCTTTTTCACGGGGAGCGGAAGTCACGACCACAAATTTGAGAAAATCAAAGATATCATTTCCTTTTACCCGGAACTCGGATATGTATTGTTGGGCGATGATTCACAAAAAGACCCCTACCTTTATGAACGTATATGTAAGGTTTTCCCTAAAAACATCAAAGCAATTTACATACGCCAAACGGGGAACCAACCTAAAGAAAAGGTAAAAAGCATTTTAAAGAACGTTAGGTCCTTAAATGTTGAGTATCTTTATTTTAATAACAGTAGCGATGCCATAGCACATTCTAAGGATATCGGCATTATTGAAAAATAATACTATTTTTTGCTCAAGTTCTTAGTTGCCGACAAACACATTCTCCGATAATCATCAACAGCAGCTCAAAAAAGAATATTGGTTAATCTTAACCACAGATTTAACCTTAAAACCACATTTAACTATTCATTCACAGCTATTTACAGTCAAAATGCATTCTTTTGTTTTATGACTAAATTTTTACTGACCCTTATTTTTATTGGCTGTCTTTTGTTTTCTGTCAAAAGTAAAGCCCAAGAAAACTACCTGAACTACCATTCCAAAGTACTTGAATGTGAACAGCTAATTGCTGAAGGAAAATACACTTCTGCAATTGATACATTTGATGCTCTATTTAAACAGTTTGATTTCTCGTTTTTAAGAGACATCAAAGTTGCTACTGAGCTCAGTGCATATCAAAATGATTATCAATCAGGATTACAGTTCACGAGACTGGGAATCAAAGCTGGTTGGACACTGAAGAGCATCAAAAAAAATGACAATTTACAGTCATTAAAAGAATCTTCGGAATGGTCAAAGCTTTTATCCGAATATGATTCCCTCCACCAAACCTACTTATCGAGACTAAATACTCAGCTCAAGGAACAAGTCCATGAAATGTTCAAAAAGGACCAGAAAAAAGCACTTGGGGCATTGTTCAGAATTGGACAAAAAGCCAAAAGGAGGTATTCAGAAAAAAAATTTGTCCCTCATAGCGAGCAGCAGTTAGAACAACTGGAGCAAATTTTAAAAAATTATGGTTATCCAGGTGAACGACTTATAGGGAATAATTTATGGGGCTCCGTGATTTTAAGTCATCATAATTCAATATCCGTAAATTACAATTCGAAAGACACCATCTACGCTTATTTAAGGCCAAAATTATTAAATGCACTGAAACAGGGTGAAATATCACCGTATGAATTAGCCCAAATAGAAGATTGGCGAATTGCAGCTTTAAATAATCATGAATCAACATCCTATGGATTTCTTGGAGTCATTCCGGATGATGCAGCTTTGGAAACGACAAATAATAATAGAAATGTTATCGGATTACGGAGCATTTCCCTTAGGAATGATTTAATCGATGTTGAAAATAAAACTGGAATGAACCTACACCTGCCCAAAGGGTGGCAACATGGAAAAATAACAGTTGCCACAGACGCTGAACGGTAAGTCGAGTGGGGCAATTGAAACAGGGCATTGGTCAATCTCTAACAGGTATTTGATCCTAAGAAGACTAAATTCACTTACCGCCACCGAACTGGTTATCGATATCCTAGATTGAAAATTGGTGAAACAATAATTAAATGGCAATTATGCTGTATACTAAAAAAGTCCTCATAATATCTTTAATCATTCTTTTAGCTTCGTGCAAAAGTGAACCAGAAGTTTATTTGAGCAATGTAATGGACATTATGAAGGATAACTCAATAAACACAAAAAATATTGATTGGAAGAGCCTAAAAAGTTCTACACTTAAAAAAGCAGAGGAAAAAGAAACTATTGAAGAAATTTATCCGATAATTGATGAGCTTATAGTAGAGCTCAATGACAATCATAGCTTTTTCATAAGAAAACAACCTAAACTAAAAAGTATAACAACTATTCAAACTATACCCGAAATTGAAGCAAAACTCTTTAACAAAAATGTAGCATATTTAAAAGTCCCCGCTTTTAACCAAAGTGGCGATGCCGCCCTAGAATATGCATCCAATATTCAAAAAAAAATAAAAGCCTTGGATAGACCTGAAACTAAAGGATGGGTAATTGACCTTTCCGAGAATTCCGGTGGAAACATGTGGCCAATGTATTTGGGACTTGCACCTTTGATTGGAGAGGGAATTTCAGGTTATTTTTTTGATTGGGAAAACAACAATTCGGAGTGGGGTTTTAAAGAAAATGCAGTTTACAACGGAAGCAAGATTAAATTGGAACTTGAAAATTCATACATTCTAAAAAAAGAAACCTCCAAAATCGCAATAATTACAGGAAAAAGAACGGCAAGTTCTGGAGAAGCTATTGTTATTGCGTTCAAAGGTCTTCCAACTGTTAAATCCTTCGGAGAAACTACTGCCGGATTATCTACTGGCAATGTAGTTTATGATTTAAGTGACGGCGCAAAACTTGTGCTTACAACATCTATTATGGCCGACAGAAACAAAAAACTATATGGAAACCAAATAAGCCCAGATATAATATCTTATCGTCCAAAAATAGAAGCTGTCGAATGGATATTACAGAAATATCCCCCTCACCTAACGGTTGATTAAATACAATTCCCAACCTCACCCCTAATTTTAATCAAAAACTACCCCATCTTCGGGAACTTCCATCCATTATGGTATTGCTTGGATATTAGAGCATCAGCTTCCGAATGGTTAAACTTATGGTTTTCCGCATCCCAGAACAGACGTTCGCCTGTTTTGTAGGCAATATTCCCCATATGGCTCACGACAGCTGCATCATAACCGATTTTAATCGGGGCCTTCAAGATTGATTTATCCCTCGACTTTACCGCTTCCAAAAAGTTTTGTGTATGCAATCCCAAGCCTTGGCCAACACCCTGCTGTAACGGTACAGCTTCTATTTTTGGTCCTAAATCTTGACTCCAATGTGGCCGATCGTGTTCCGGGATTACCTCCCAACCACCACGATCGAGCACCAAAGTCCCATTGTTGCCAATAAAGGCAACCCCGTGGTTTCGTCCGTAATTGCCGCCGTCAATTCCAGTGGCATGCTCCCACAAAAGGGAAAAGTCTCCAAAATCGTAAACAGTCTGCAACGTATCAGGTGTTTCGGCCGCATCGTTGGGGTAGGCAAACTTACCCCCCATGGCCATCACAGATTTGGGCGTAGACGCCTTCATTCCGAAAAGAGCGTAATCAATCAAATGAACGCCCCAATCCGTCATTAATCCTCCTGCATAGTCCCAAAACCATCTAAAATTAAAATGAAACCTGTTTGGGTTGAAGGGTCTGTTCTCTGCAGGTCCCAACCACATATCATAATCTACGCCAGCAGGTACAGGGCCATTGGGCTCAACAGGAACGGATGACATCCACCCTTGGTACGCCCATGTTTTTACCAAACGTATCTGTCCCAGCTTACCAGAATGCACATAGTTGATGGCATCTACAAAATGGGGCTCGCTGCGTTGCCATTGGCCTATCTGCACCATTCTATCACTTGCATTTACCTTGGCCAACATGGCATCGCTCTCGGCCACGGAATTGGCTATGGGCTTTTCACAATATACATCCTTACCGGCATCAATGGCATCGGTAAGTTGTAGGCAATGCCAGTGGTCCGGCGTTCCGATTATGGCAATATGGATATCCTTATCTTCTAACAGTTTTCGGTAATCGGAATACCATTTAGGCTTTTTGATTCCTCCTTTTTCCAGCTCGGCCGTTTTTTCTCGAAGCACATTTTCGTCCACATCGCAAAGGGCCACAACTTCGACCTCGCTGTTCTGTAACATAGAACTCAAATCGGAAAAGCCCATTCCTTTACAACCAATAAGGCCAACCTGAATTTTATCATTTGGACTGATGGTTTTTCTAATCGATGCCAGCAACTCTGTTGGCAATACCATTGATGCCCCCATGGCCGCAGCTCCCAAACTACTTTGCTTTACAAACTGTCTTCTGGTTCCCATATTTTTTCAAAATTTGGAATAAGATACAAAAAAAACGTCCCTCGAAATGTAATTCCTAAGGGACGTTCTTGATGTAATATACTGTTTTCGCTTACTTCTTTTCGTCGGGAGTATTTAATTTTTTGCTCATTTCCATGGAAATGGCAGAGCGATCAAACTTTAAACGGCCAGCCATGGTCTCGATGACACAGGAAAAATCCTTGTCGTTCAATTCCACAATCTTACCGTGTAAACCACTCTTGGTAATAATCTTGTCTCCTTTTTTTAATTCGGAAGCGAATTTTTTCTCATCCTTCTGACGTTTGATCTGCGGGCGAATCATAAAAAAATATGCCACTGCAAAAATCAATATCAGTGGTAAAAACTGTTGTAAGTTTTCCATTTAGGTCTTTTAATTTATTTTACAGGACCAGCTGGTGTGGCTTCTGGTGCTTGTACAAATGCTTTGATTCTTACGATTTCAGAACCTTTGGCGGTGTTTGCTGTTACCGTAATGGTTTTGGTCACCTGGTTTTGACCAGAACCGTTGAATTTCACCAACAATTCTCCTTTTTCACCTGGAGCGATAGGCTCTTTTGGAGGGTTTGGCACTGTACAACCACAGCTACTTTTAGCATCTGTAATGATCAATGGAGCATTACCTGTGTTGGTAAAGGTAAATACGGTTTCTTGAGGTGTTCCTCTTTGGATGGTACCGAAATCGTGCTCGGTTTTCTCAAAGGTCATTACAGGAACTTTTTTATCGGCCTCATCTCTGCTTACAGCACTTTCAACATTGTCAGCAACTATCTTTTGCGATGCTTTGTCCTTGCATGATACACTGGTTAGGGCAACCACTGCTATCAAACTAAAAATTGTTGTTATTCTTTTCATGATTAAAATTTGTTTTCCCAAAATTAAGGAATTATTGTTTATTGTAGACCCCTACCTATTTTTTGCAGCCTTCCATCCGATTTGTACTCTTTTGCCAACTTATCCAACACCCCATTTATAAATATGCTACTCTTGGGTGTAGAATACTCTTTGGCAATCTCCAAATACTCGTTCAGGGTCACTTTTTCTGGAATGGACGGAAAGTTAAGTAACTCGCATATTGCCATTTTAAGGATAATGGAGTCTATCTCAGCAATACGGTCGTTGTCCCAATTCGGGGTTTTGCCTTCAATTTCATTCTCCCATTTACCATCGTTAAGAAGTGTCTTGGTCAAAAGGTCGTTGGCAAAGTCCATATCCTGCTGATCCTTTAGCAATGCAGGCAAAAAGAAACGATCTCCAGAATCTGGCTTGGCCTTTTTAAGCCGTTTTACCAAAAAAGTATTTACAATGGGGAAATCATCTACCCAAGTAAGCTTATCGTCCTCAAAGTAATCGTATATTTTTTCGTTGGGAGCTATAATCTCTTTGAACAATTGTAGCACCACTTCACGGTCATCAGTATAATCATCGGCTCCGTTCAGCATATATTGCTTATATATTTCGCTGGCCATAATTTCTTTGTAGATGATTTTCACATATTCATCGTTCAGGTACCAATTGTCCAGTTTGCGCTTGGAGAGTTCATTCTTCAACGCCTCGTTGTTGACCAGTTGCAAAAGCAATCGGTTTTTTACAAATTTTTCTGGATTGGGATATTTATCCTCTTCGGTGGCCACATATTTTTTGGAAGCGTGGCTTACATGTTTTTCGGCCAAACGGTGCAGTTCTGCCAAAAGGCTTAAAATCAAAAGATATAGAACGTACATATTTTCTATACTCACTCTTAGGAACTTTTCCTGCTTTTGAAGCGAATCGTCCTTGGATTGCACCAATGCATAAATACATTGCATCACTTTTACCCTAATGTGCCTTCTGGTTAACATGTTTAAAGAACTTTTAAAGTCATTATTTGGCTTTCACACCGCAAAAGTAATCTTATATTTGATTCTTACCTACCAAAGTTACTTTCTTATCAGTTTTATAACATTTACTTTGTGAGGTATGGTATATATTTGCGGGATTGTCTGCTTATATCGAAGCTAAAAAACCACCTTTCTCCCTCTTATGAAAGAACTGAAGCACTTAAATAAATATTTTAAGAAATATTGGCTTAAACTGCTATTGGGTATATTGATTACCATAATTGCACGGATTTTTTCCCTTGTAATGCCCTCTTACGTGAACAAATCCATCCAAGCGGTGGAGGATTTTATGTCGGATGTGATTACATTATCGGATGCCAAGGGACTTTTGCTTCAATACATTCTGATTATCGTTGGAGCGGCCATTCTTTCAGGGCTATTTACTTTTTTGATGCGCCAGACCATCATCAATGTTTCCAGATATATTGAATACGACTTAAAAAATGAGGTTTTTGACCATTATCAGCTCCTTAGCCTCAATTTTTACAAAAAAAACAGAATCGGGGATTTAATGAACCGAATCAGTGAGGACATCAACCAAGTGCGTTTGTACGGTGGACCTGCCATTATGTACGGTATACAGACCTTGACGCTTTTTGCCTGCTTGATTCCGCTCATGTTTATAAAAGCCCCTACTCTTGCTGCATACACTTTGTTGCCACTGCCCATTTTGTCCGTTTTGATTTATCAAATAAGCAAGATCATCCACAATAGGAGCACCAAGGTGCAGGAATTTCTATCCACCCTTTCCACTTTTACCCAAGAATCTTTTTCAGGAATATCGGTGATCAAAGCGTATAGTATTGAGCCACGTATCAATAATGAGTTACGCGATTTGGCCCAAGAGGGAAAAGATACCAGTATGGCCTTGGCCAAAGTAAATGCATGGTTCTTTCCTTTGATGATACTACTGATCGGGGTGAGCAACCTGTTCGTTATATATATTGGAGGGCGCCAATACATCAATGGGGAAATTGAAACCATTGGAATCATTGCAGAATTTATATTATATGTGAATATGCTCACATGGCCCGTGGCCATTGTAGGATGGCTTACATCCATTGTACAACGGGCTGAAGCTTCACAAAAAAGAATCAACGAATTTCTGAAAGAGGAACCCTCCATCCAAAACATGGTAAAGGAGCCTACCCCGATCAAAGGCGATATCGAATTCAAGAATGTGACTTTCACCTACGAGGATACCAATATCACTGCCCTAAAAAATGTTTCGTTTTCGATAAAAGCAGGACAGACCGTAGCCATTTTAGGGAAAACAGGCTCCGGAAAATCGACCATATTGGATTTGGTGGCACGTTTGTACGACACCTCTTCAGGCGAAGTATTGATTGATGGAATACCCGTTCAAAACCTAAATCTGGACAGTTTACGAAGTTCAATCGGAGCCGTACCGCAAGATGCTTTCCTATTCTCGGACACTATTGAGAACAATATCCGTTTTGGTAATGAGAACGCCACACATGATGAAATTGTAGAGGTCGCAAAAAAAGCGGTCGTCCATAAAAACATCGAAGGCTTTGCCAAAAAATACAACACCATTTTAGGCGAACGTGGCATTACCTTGAGCGGTGGTCAAAAACAACGTGTTTCCATAGCCAGGGCGTTGCTCAAAGACCCAAAAATCTATTTGTTCGACGATTCCCTTTCTGCAGTGGATACCGAAACAGAGGAAGAAATTCTCAATAATTTGAAAAAAGTTTCAAAAAGCAAGACCACATTGATTGTGAGCCATAGGGTATCATCTGCCAAAAACGCGGATAAGATTATAGTACTGGACAACGGAAGCATCATCCAAGAAGGCACACATGAAGAACTGAATAATACTGATGGGTATTATAAAGACCTTTACATTAATCAGCTTTCGGGCAAAGAATCATAAAAAAGTTGCTGAATTAGCTTTTTTTTTACATTTTTGGTAACGTAATTCAACATAGTACTAAATACACTATACCATATGGGCCAGAAAGATACAATGGATCAGGAAGAGATTTATTCGAAAGTCTTAAGAGCAGGAAGAAGAACCTACTTTTTCGACGTCAGAAGCACCAAGGCCGGAGACTATTACCTTACCATAACAGAGAGTAAAAAGTTTACTCACGATGATGGTTCTTTCCACTACAAAAAGCACAAAATTTATTTGTACAAAGAGGATTTTAGCGCTTTCCGTGAGATTATGGAAGAGATGATGGACTACATCATTGACGAAAAAGGAAGCGAAGTCATCTCCGAACGCCACCAAAAAGATTTTAAAAAGGAGGATGAAGAAGAAACTTTCAGTGAGAATGGAACTGCTACCGGTAGCAATTTTACCGATGTGAGTTTTGACGATATTTAAAAAACAATTCCTTCAATAATTTAAAACGACCTGTATTTTGCAGGTCGTTTTTTTATTTTTACCATAGCGTTACCACAACAAAAAACTAAGAACCATGGCTAGGACACCCAGCAACATGCTTCCCTTGGGCACCAAGGCTCCGAATTTTAAACTTTTCGATACCATTTCCGGCACATCCGTATCGTTGAACAGTGCAAAAGGTGAAAAAGGCACGGTGGTCATGTTCATTTGCAACCACTGCCCTTTTGTGATCCATGTAAACCCAATGATTGTTGAATTGGCCAAGAAATATCAAGAAAAAGGTATTGCGTTTGTCGCTATATCGAGTAACGATGTGGAAAACTACCCTCAGGACTCCCCAGATCTTATGAAACAAAAAGCAAAAGAAGAGGGGTATACATTTCCATATTTGTATGATGAAACCCAAGAGGTCGCCAAAGCCTACGATGCAGCATGTACACCGGATATTTATCTTTTTGATTCCCAACTAACCTTGGTTTATAGAGGGCAACTTGATGGCTCCAGACCTGGAAACGATGTTCCCCTAACAGGATCCGATCTTAAAAAAGCAATAGACGCTATTCTGGAAGGAAAAGAGGTTGACCAAGACCAAAAACCGAGTTTGGGATGTAATATCAAATGGAAAAACACCTAACTATAAATGAACTGTGCTGTTTTGGACAATACCGTAACATTGGTCCCTGTCAACCACGACAACCTTACAATCTACTTGACCATTGGCATTAAATCCTATCGCGAGAATTACCTCCATTTATGGGAAAATGAAGACCCAACACCATACATTTCAAATGGTTTTACGTCTGAGGTTGTAGAACGTGAACTACAAGACCCCAATGCTTTGAATTTTCTGGTCAACTTGGGAGATGAAACGGTTGGCGTCCTTAAATTGCTGAAAGACCGTGGCATTGATGAAATATTGGATACCGAGGCATTAAAAGCCGAAAAAATCTATCTTTTAAAAGAGCATTCAGGCAAAGGCATTGGTAAACAATTGATTCAGTTTATTGAAGAAACGGCCAGGGCACTGAACAAAAAAGTCATTTGGCTGGATGCCATGCAAAAAGGCAAACCAGTACAGTTTTATCAAAAAAATGGCTTTATCATTAAAAGGGAGAGCGAAGTAACACTTCCCCGTGTAAAACCAGAAGAGAAGCCCATGTATATTTTGACCAAAGAACTTTAGCCTACCACCCTTTGCGTTCAACCAAATTTAAGATATGCGAGTAATGGTGATTGCCATGCCATGCATAACGCCCAATGTTCTCCTTTAAATTGGTTTTTTGGTTTCCATCGGGATGGATAAAACTCCGTTGCAAATCCTCTTCTGAAAGTCCCTTCAACAAATACACCAACTTGGCATGTATGGCACTCAAATGGTACAACGACATGAGTATTGGAGCTGTCCGGGTGTCGAACAACTCCGCCCAAGCCTTTTCATTGTAGGCCTTTATGGTCGGAGTATCCTCTGTCAACGCCCACTTAAAACGTATATAGCTGTTATGGTGACTGTCAGAAATATGATGGACCAACTGCCGTACCGTCCAACCTCCGGGACGATAAGGGGTTTCGAGTTGTTGCTCCGAAAGCGGGGCAACCAAATCACTTAACCTTTGAGGGAGTGTTTCCAAATCAGTGATCCATTTTTCGAGATCATCACTTGTAATGGTTTCGGGAGTTTCAAATTTCCCGATCGGATAGCGCAGTTGTTCCAAGGTTTCATTTTCCATATACTAAAAATAATAACTTTTCGACAATAATACACTTCATCAAAAAAGCCGTATTTTAATACACTTTTAACTGATTTACAACCAGACAACCAAATAATCTAGTAATTTTGTAGAGTACTAATTTATAAACCTAAAAATAAAAATATATGGCAACTTTAAGATTGGGAGATACCGCTCCAGATTTTACTGCGGTTACTTCGGAAGGAACATTGAATTTTTATGAATATCTTGGGGATAGCTGGGGAATTTTGTTCTCCCACCCTGCTGATTTCACGCCCGTTTGCACAACTGAATTGGGCACCGCGGCCAAATTCAAGGATGAGTTTGACAAAAGAAATGTAAAAATGATGGCTTTGAGTGTCGATGGGGCCGCTTCACACTTGGAATGGATCAAAGATATCAATGAAACCCAAAACACTGAGGTGAATTTTCCGATAGTTGCAGACGTAGAGCGAAAGGTGTCCGATCTTTATGATATGATCCACCCTAACGCGGACAATACATTGACCGTTCGTTCGGTATTCATTATCGATCCAGATAAAAAAATCAAACTTACGCTCACCTATCCCGCCTCTACCGGACGTAATTTTTACGAATTGCTCAGAGTTGTGGATTCATTACAGCTAACAGCAAACCATAAAGTAGCTACTCCAGCCAACTGGAAAAACGGTGAAAAAGTGGTAGTTAGCCCTGCCATACCTACAGAAGAAGCGAAAAATATTTTTACAAAAGGGGTAGAAGAAGTAAAACCATACCTACGTTTGACGCCTGATCCAACAGCTTAATTTATTTTATTTGAAGAAAAAAACTGATTGCCAATAAATTAAACGTACCTTTGGAGCCAATTTAATTTTTTCAATTTATATTATGAGTAAAGGAACAGTAAAATTCTTCAATGATTCTAAAGGTTACGGATTTATCACTGAAGATGGTTCAAACACAGATCACTTCGTACACATTTCAGGTTTAATCGATGAAATCAGAGAAGGTGACGTTGTAGAATTCGAACTACAACAAGGTAAAAAAGGATTGAACGCCGTTAACGTACAAGTTGCGGATTAAGTTATAATAAACTTTTTTTCTAGACAAGCCTGGGCTTCTGCCCAGGCTTTTTTTTTGCTTTTTTTTCAAATTCTACGCAACCATTCCAAAGTTTACTATCTAAGGAATAAACAAACACTGTTCCCCATAACCATATAAACCTAACAATAAATGAATACCTTTTTCGGAGTACTTTCGTTTTTATTGATTGTCAATGCCCTGCTATTGGTATGGAGCGTCAATGGTTCAAAAAAGTAACAAAAAAGTAGATTAGGGCAATAGGTAGGGTTTTTTACCGTTGAACTGTTACCTAATAAACACGTTACAACCATGACAACTTTTTTAAGCATTCTTGTTGCACTACTTGCACTTAACGCCTGTTTATTGTTTTTGAGCGTAAACCGGGCCAAATAAAAAAAGCCTCCATTACTGAAGGCTTTCTATATTTTGATGTGAAATTTCTTATTTCACATTCATCAATTCAACATCAAAAATCAATGTTGCGTTAGGTGGAATAACTCCGCCAGCTCCTGTACTTCCATATGCCAAATGAGAAGGAATCACAAAACGTGCCTTGTCCCCAACTTTTAGCAAACTGATACCTTCATCCCAACCGGGAATTACTTGTCCAATGCCCAATGAAAAATCTATAGGTTGCTTTCTTTTATAGGATGAATCGAATACTTGACCATTCGTTAAAGCACCTTCATAATGCACGGATACGGTTTTACCTTTTTCCGCTTTGGCACCGCTACCTTTTTGTATAATCTTATAACGAAGCCCACTATCGGTCTTATCAAAACCGGCGGCCAACTTTTCCATTTCAGCCTCAGCGGCAGCCTTTTGCTCTGCAATACGCTTTTCCCTTGCACCTTCAAATGTACGGAAAGCCTCAATAGCGTTCCATTTTTGGGCCTCTTCGCCTACCCTTACAATTTCCAAGGTTTCAATCGAATCTCCTTGAGAAATCGCATCCACAACATCCTGACCTTCTTCAACACGACCGAACACTGTATGCTTGTTGTCCAACCATGGGGTGGCTACGTGAGTGATAAAAAATTGGCTCCCATTGGTACCGGGCCCTGCATTGGCCATAGATAGTACTCCAGGTCCATCATGCACCAAATCTGGATGGAATTCATCATCGAACTTATATCCTGGGTCTCCGGTTCCAGTTCCGGAAGGACATCCGCCCTGAACCATAAAATCGGCAATTACCCTGTGGAACTTTAGTCCATCATAATACGGTTTTCCTTGTGGCTTAGCACTGTTCTCCATATTCCCTTCTGCCAGTGCAACAAAGTTGCCAACCGTTCCAGGTGTTTTATCATGCGTAAGCTTCACCAATATTTCACCTTTGGAAGTATTGAACTTTGCGTAGATTCCGTCTTGCATTGTATATGATTAATAGATTATTAGAAAATTGGATTCTTATTTTTCCGATGGGCAAAGATAGGTGTTTATGGGCAAGGTAAAAAGTCGGTAATTACTTTGAGAAATACAGTATACATGAGACAATCATCCATTAAAAGGTTATGGAGCAATAATTTCTTGAAAATGAAACCAAGGCTTAAATTAGTAGTATGAAAAACACCATATCCGAGCGTATTGCCGATTTTCTAAAAAACCACCCCCCCTTCAATGCCATGGAACCCAAACAGTTGGAGCAGTTGTCCATTGAGGTCACCATAATCCACAAAGAGACCAACACGGTGGTTTTCTCCCAAGGTGAAAGCCCGCACGACAATTTTTATGTGGTTAACAAAGGTGCCGTGGCACTTTCCAAATCAGGTTCGAGCCAGATATTGGATATTTGTGATGAAGGAGATGTATTCGGGTTACGACCGCTATTGGCCAACGAAAGCTATAAATTGGAAGCTAAGGCCTATGAAGAAACCATCCTCTACGCCATTCCCATAAAAGATTTTAAACCTCTTGCGCTGGAAAACAAACGTATCGGGAATTTTTTGATAGAAAGCTTTGCTTCCAATACGGGAAACCCCTATTCCATTAAACATCGTGGCAAGCTCTATGGGGACAACATCGATTCAAATCAATATTCCAGCGACAAAATACTGGATTTACAGCCCATTAAATATTCTACCAAGCTCATCACTTGCAAGGAGGGCACACAAGTAAAGACCATTGCCAACAAAATGACCAAGCACAATGTAGGTTGTATGCTGGTGGTTCGGGAAGACCTTCCCGTGGGAATCATAACGGACAAGGATATCCGGAAAAAAGTGGCAACAGGATTATATCCCATTACTGCATCCGCCCAATCTATAATGTCATCCCCCATCATCACCTACCCCAAAGGACTTACTTTGGCGCAATCGCAAATGGCCATGATGAAGAGCGATATCAGTCATTTAGTGCTCACCGAGGACGGCACGACCGACACAAAAGTGGCAGGAATCTTATCCAAACATGATATAATGGTAGCTGTCGGGAACAACCCCGCAGTACTTTTACGCGCCATAAAAAGGGCTTCCAAAGCAAAAAGATTACGGGGCATTCGACATGGAATCATGAATCTGCTTCAAGGTTATTTGGAACAGAACATTCCGTTGGGACTGGTTTCCAAAATTATTTCCGAACTCAATGATGCCTCCACGAAGCAGGTGGTAAAAATCGCATTATCGAAAATGGAAAAAGAACCCCCGGTAAAGTTCACTTGGTTGAGCATGGGCAGCCAGGGTCGTGGCGAACAATTATTGAACACCGACCAAGACAACGCCATCATTTTTGAAGATGTACCAAAGGAGAATTTAGAAGTGACCCGGGCCTATTTCCTAAAATTGGGCGAACGGATTTCCAAAATGCTAAATACCATTGGTTTTGAATATTGTCCAGCGGATATGATGGCTTCCAACCGTTCGTGGTGCCATAGCCTTAGTGAATGGAAGGATGTAACAAGACATTGGATACATAACCCTGGGCCAGATGAAATACTTTTATCATCCATATTTTTTGATTACAATGTTACTTTTGGAGAAAAGGCATTGGCCGATGAACTCTCACAAAGTATTTTTGACAGTGTACAGGGATATCCATTATTCTTCACCCATTTGGCAAGCGGTGCGCTGCAAAACCCTTCGCCGTCAGGATTTTTCCGAGATTTTCTTGTAGAGCAAGATGGCGAGCACAAGGATTTTTTCGATTTAAAACTTCGCGCCCTAATGCCCATTATAGATGCTGCACGGGTATTGATTTTATCCCACTCCATCAAATCTATCAACAATACAGCCGAACGTTATGAAAAACTGGCAGAATTGGAACCCAATAATAAAGAGCTTTATCTAGCCTGCTCCTATGCCAGTAAAGCATTGTTGAAATTTAGAACGAGACAGGGGCTGTTGCACAACGATTCGGGCCGATATATTGCTTTGGATAAATTGAACAAGGAAGAAAAAATCAAACTGAAGAGAACCTTCAAGACTGTCAAGGAAATTCAATCCTTGATAGAGGTTAGGTTCCAAGTAAAAAACCTTTTACGCTAATGTGGCCGTTCTCCAAAAAGAAAGCGCTGGAACTACCGGATTTCTGGTGGGCCTATGAGGAGCATTTCAAAGAAAAGCTTCCAGAGAATATCCATGAAAATATTTTTGTAGTGTTGGATACGGAGACCACTGGTTTTAGTTTAACAAGAGACCGGATGCTGTGTATTGGTGCCTTGAAACTGCTGAATAACACTATTGTGGCAAAAGAGAGCTTTGAAGTCTATATACAACAGGAGCACTATGATTCAGAAAGCGCCGAAATCCATGGAATCCTCAAGAAAAGTAAGAAGAACACTATTTCCGAACTTGAAGCCCTGAAGCAATTTTTGGTATATGCCAAAAGTCATATACTGGTGGGACACCATGTGATGTTCGATGTCAATATGATCAATGCCGCACTCAAAAGGAACGGATTGCCCAAACTCAAAAACAAGACATTGGACACTGAATCCCTATACATTAGAACCCTTTTGATTTCTTCTGTGGTCCAAAAAAAGGAAAGATACTCCTTGGACGACCTTGCCAAAAAATTCAGTATCTCCAGAAAAGATAGACATACAGCTTTAGGCGACGCCTTTATTACAGCTATAGCTTTTTTGAGAACCATTGAAAAACTAAAACCTCAAAAAATAAAGGACCTCCTAAGATAAAGAGGTCCCTCTTCATTTTATTGAACAAGCCTTTTTAAAGACTCTCCTTTATGATGGATTCCACTATCTCCGGGTTCAGCAAGGTTGAAGTGTCTCCCAGATTGCTGGTGTCCTTTGAGGCTATCTTTCTTAGGATACGTCTCATGATCTTACCGCTTCGTGTTTTTGGCAATCCTTCCACAAACTGGATTTTATCCAGCTTGGCAATGGGTCCAATATGTTCGGTAATCAATTGGTTGATTTCCTTTTTGAGGTTATCACGATTACGATCTTCCCCTGTTTCCTTCAGAATGATATAACCGTACAACGCATTTCCTTTGATATCGTGTGGGAAACCAACAATGGCGGATTCGGCCACCGCTGGATGTTCATTGATCGCATCTTCAATCGGTGCCGTACCTAAATTATGACCGGACACGATGATAACATCATCAACCCTACCGGTGATTCGATAGTAGCCCACCTCATCCCGAAGTGCTCCATCACCTGTGAAATATTTACCTTCAAAGGCAGAGAAATAAGTATCCTTATAGCGTTGATGGTTTCCCCAAATGGTTCTTGCTATGGATGGCCATGGGTATTTGATGCACAATCGTCCGTCCACTTGGTTCCCCTTGATTTCCTGTCCATTTTCGTCCATAAGTGCCGGTTGAATACCTGGCATGGGCAAAGTTGCATATGTTGGCTTCGTTGGTGTGGAGAAAGGTATTGGTGAAATAAGGATTCCGCCCGTTTCTGTTTGCCACCAGGTATCCACAATGGGGCATTTTTTATCACCTACGTGATCATTGTACCAATGCCATGCTTCTTCATTGATCGGCTCTCCCACAGTACCCAGAACTTTAAGGGTGGAAAGATCGTGATTGGTCACAAAATCCAGATTCTCCTTGGCCAATGCCCGTATTGCCGTAGGTGCCGTGTAGAACTGCGTTACTTTGTGTTTTTGTACTACATCCCAAAAGCGTCCAAAGTCCGGGTAAGACGGAACACCTTCGAACATTATCGTGGTTGCTCCATTGGCCAATGGTCCGTAAACGATATAGGAATGCCCAGTAATCCAGCCAATATCGGCGGTACACCAATATATGTCCTCTTCACGGTACTGGAATACATTTTTAAAGGTATACGCTGTATATACCATGTAGCCCCCGGTAGTGTGGACCATTCCCTTGGGCCGACCAGTAGAGCCTGAAGTGTATAGAATAAACAAGGGATCCTCGGCATCCATTATTTCCGGGTCGCAATCGGAATATGCTTTATCCAATAGGGGTTGAACCCAAACATCCCTACCGTCTTTCATGTTTACTTCCCCTCCGGTTCGTTTAGAAACCAACACAGTTTTCACATCAGGACAACTTTCCAAAGCTTCGTCCACGATTGCTTTTAGATCAATAACCTTTTTTCCTCGGTAAGAACCATCTGAAGTAAGTACCATTTTAGCGCCACAATCATTGATTCTGGTTGCCAAAGCCGTGGATGAAAACCCTGCAAAAACTACAGAATGAATGGCCCCAATACGAGCACAGGCCAAAAGAGAGATAGCCAAATTAGGAATCATCGGCAAATAGATCACTACCCTATCCCCTTTCTCTACCCCTTGCTCTTTTAATACATTGGCATATTTACAGACACGCTCATGTAATTGATGGTATGTAATATGCTCTGCTTCTTCATTAGGGTCGTTGGGTTCAAAAAGTATTGCCGTTTTATCCCCACGAATACGAAGGTGGCGGTCGATACAGTTTTCGGTTATGTTCAATTTGGCACCTTTGAACCAAGTAATTTCAGGCTTGGTAAAGTCCCATTCCAAAACGGTATCCCATTTTTTTCGCCATTGAAAATGTTCTTCGGCTACTTCTTCCCAAAATCCTTCGGGGTTTCTTACGGATTTTCGATACACCTGAAAATATTCCTCCAAGTGTTTGATGTGGTAGTTACTCATTATGTTTATTAAATTTTATGCTGCCTTAAAATTAAGGAAAAACAGGCCAATATCACAGTTATTTCAATGTTCACTTGCCTTTCCCGCTCCGTTGGGAATACGAATATTTTCAACGATTTCCTGTACTTCTTCCGGTGGTTGCGGAGTGAATTTGTTCACCGCGATGGCAACTATAAAATTAACAAGCATGGCTATGGTTCCGAACCCTTCGGGAGATACCCCGAACCACCAGCTTTCCTGAAGTCCGGCAACCGCGTCCTTTCCTCCATCAAAAATGCCAAACTTAAATTTCAACATATAGAAAAGCATGAGGCAAAGCCCTACTATCATTCCGGAAATGGCTCCTTCACGGTTCATCTTTTTATAGAAAATACCTAGGATAATGGCAGGGAAAAACGATGCGGCCGCAAGACCGAACGCAAGGGCGACCACAGCAGCCACAAAGCCGGGCGGATTGATTCCGAAATATCCTGCCACTACCACAGCGACAGCAGCAGAAAGACGTGCCGTCCATAATTCCGCTTTTTCGGAAAGATCGGGTTTAAGGACATTTTTTATCAAATCGTGGGATACGGAAGAAGAAATAACCAACAGCAATCCTGCTGCCGTTGACAAAGCAGCCGCAAGTCCGCCAGCAGCTATTAAACCGATTACCCAAGCAGGAAGATTGGCGATTTCTGGGTTGGCCAATACCATAATATCGCGATCTACCGTAAGTTCGTTTACCTCTGGAGATGCCACGTACTGTATTTTTCCGTCACCGTTTTTATCCTCGTGCGCTATCAACCCTGTTTTTTCCCATCTACTGAACCATTCTGGCATTTGATCGTACTCTTTCCCGCTAACCGTTTCTATGAGGTTGGTTCTGGCAAAAACGGCCACTGCTGGTGCCGTGGTATAGAGAATTGCGATAAACAATAAGGCCAGTCCTGCCGACTTTCTAGCGTCCCGCACGCGTTTAACGGTAAAAAATCTAACGATTACGTGGGGCAACCCGGCAGTACCCACCATCAAGGCGAGGGTAATTGCGAAAACATCGATCATGCTTTTGGAGCCATCGGTATATTCCGCAAAGCCAAGTTCGGTGGAGAGACCGTCCAACTTATCCAAAAGATAAGTTCCGGAACCATCGGACAAGGTACTGCCAAAGCCAAGTTGTGGGATTGGATTCCCAGTCATTTGGATGGAAATAAAAATAGCGGGCACCATAAAAGCGAATATCAAAACACAATATTGCGCTACCTGCGTATAGGTAATTCCCTTCATTCCTCCAAGAACAGCATAGAACAATACAATGACCATTCCGATAACAACGCCTGTGTTGATATCAACCTCGAGGTATCTAGAAAATACGATTCCAACTCCTCGCATTTGCCCTGCAACATAGGTAAAAGAAACAATGAGCGCACAGATAACAGCAACAACACGTGCCGTTTTGGAATAGTAACGTTCCCCAATAAAATCGGGCACGGTAAACTTTCCGAACTTTCTTAGGTATGGTGCCAATAAAAGGGCCAAAAGCACGTAACCTCCAGTCCACCCCATTAAATACACGGCTCCGTCATACCCTGCAAAGGATATGATTCCTGCCATGGAGATAAAGGAGGCCGCCGACATCCAATCGGCTGCGGTTGCCATTCCGTTGGCCAAAGGGGACACTCCTCCACCGGCCACGTAGAATTCTTTTGTGGAACCGGCCCGAGACCAAATTGCAATTCCTATATACAGACCAAAGGATAGTGCCACCAACACATAGGTCCAAATTTGTACATCACTCATTTTTTAGGTTTTTGTGTTGATTATTCTTCGTTGTAACCATATTTTTTGTCCAACTTGTTCATAAGGCGGACATAGACAAATATGAGAATGACAAAAACATATATGGAACCTTGCTGGGCAAACCAGAATCCTAGTTTGAATCCGCCCAGTTTAATATTGTTCAAAGCATCCTTGAAAAGAATTCCCGCCCCATAGGAGACCAAGAACCAAATGACCAATAATATGACCAAATATCTTAGGTTCTCCTTCCAATAGGCCGTGGCTTTTTTTTGTTTTTCTGACATAGGTTGGTTTGTTTAGTTGTTTCCATTGTACCATGTCAATATATCAAATTAGTTTTAAGATTTGTCTGCATTCAAGCAATAAAAAAAGGGAATTCACAGAATTCCCTTTCGTTTCTTGGGTACATAACAAGGTTGAATCGGTTATTGTGACAAATACGTAATAACATTATTTTCTATACGCTTTTGGAGATTGGAAATATCACTTTTCACGAATTTCTCTCCCGTAATATTTTCATATAGTTCGATATACCGATTGGAAACCGATTCAATATATTCATCCGACATTTCGGGAACCGATTGCCCCTTCAGTCCTTGGAATCCACTGGAAATCAACCATTGTCTAACAAATTCTTTGGACAATTGTTTTTGAGCTTCTCCTTTATCTTGACGTTCCTCGTAACCCTCTGCATAAAAATAACGAGATGAATCCGGAGTGTGTATCTCATCAATCAACACAATTTCACCATCTTTGGTCTTACCGAATTCATATTTAGTATCCACTAAAATCAATCCTCGTTTGGCCGCGATTTCGGTTCCTCTTTGAAAAAGAGCACGGGTATATTTTTCCAAGACCTCGTAATCTTCTTTGGATACAATACCTCGTTTTAAAATATCTTCTTTGGAAATATCCTCGTCGTGGTCTCCCTTTTCCGCTTTGGTAGCCGGCGTGATGATAGGTTCCGGAAACTTATCGTTCTCTTTCATCCCTTCGGGCATAGGTACACCGCAAAGCAATCTTTTACCAGCTTTATACTCGCGAGCGGCATGGCCGGACATATAGCCCCTGATCACCATTTCCACTTTAAAAGGTTTACAAGCTTTTCCGATAGCTACATTGGGATCTGGAGTGGCCATGAGCCAATTGGGAACAATATCCTCGGTATCCTTCATCATTTTGGTGGCTATTTGATTTAGAATCTGCCCTTTGTACGGGATTCCCTTGGGCATCACCACATCAAATGCAGATAGGCGGTCTGTGGCCACCATCACCAAAATATCGTTGTCCAACGTATAAACTTCCCTTACTTTACCTTTGTAAATAGATTTTTGCCCAGGAAAGTTAAAATCCGTGGACATCAGCGTATTCATCCCCATAATTTTTTAATATTGATTTTGGTGCTCTATATTTTTATAGGCATCAATCACCTTTTTCACCAATTTGTGTCGTATCACATCCTTATCATCCAGATAAATGATACTGATTCCCTCAACATCTTTCAAAATCAGCAAAGCTTCCTTTAGACCGGATATCACACGTCTCGGTAAATCAATCTGGCCCGGGTCTCCCGTTAAAAGGAACTTGGCATTTTTACCCATACGTGTGAGGAACATTTTCATTTGGGCGTGGGTGGTATTCTGCGCCTCGTCCAAGATTACAAAGGCGTTATCCAAAGTACGACCGCGCATAAAGGCCATTGGTGCAATCTGAATGGTACCGTCCTCGATATACTTTTCCAATTTTTCAGACGGAATCATGTCTCGAAGTGCATCATACAAAGGCTGCATATACGGATCTAATTTTTCCTTGAGGTCACCTGGAAGAAAACCAAGGTTCTCCCCTGCTTCCACAGCAGGTCGTGTAAGAATAATACGCCTCACTTGTTTTTCTTTCAAAGCTTTTACGGCCAAGGCAACACCTGTATAGGTTTTACCGGTACCCGCAGGACCAATGGCAAAAACCATGTCGTCCTTTTTACAGGCATCCACTAATCTTCGCTGGTTGGCGGTCTGTGCTTTGATCAACCTGCCACTTACTCCGTGTACCAAAACATCACCACTGCTTTTGGAAGATGTATACTCCTCCTTACTGCTGCTAGTAAGTACTCGCTCGATCATATTTTCATCGAGTTTGTTGTACTTAGCAAATTGGCTGGTAAGCTCGTCAAAGCGCTTGTCGAACTCTTCCAATAGTTCTTCATCACCAAATACCTTGATTTTGTTGCCCCGAGCTACAATTTTTAGCTTTGGAAAATACTTTTTAAGCAACTCGATATTGGAATTTTGTTGTCCAAAAAATTCCTGGGGGCTAATATCCGTAAGTTCAATTATTAGTTCGTTCAAAAATTGTGAGGTGTTACAGTTGTTTTTGAAGAATTTAATTCTTTCTTTTTTGACTAATTTTACAAACAAACTTAACTAAAAATCAATTTGAACGCGGAAAAACATATCAACAGTATTGTATGCCAATCATAACCCTAACTACCGATTTTGGATACAAGGACCACTTTGTGGGTGCTGTTAAAGGGGCAATACTGAGCAACCTCCCTGATATTAGCATTGTTGATATTTCGCACGCCATTAGTCCTTTCAACATTCAGGAATGTGCCTATATCCTTAGGAATGCCTATCGTTCGTTCCCAAAGGGAACGGTTCATATTGTTGGAGTGGATTCGGAAATTTCACCAGAGAATGAACATATTGTTGTTCAAGTGGACGGGCAATATTTTGTTAGTGCCAACAGCGGGGTTATTTCCTTGATAACTTCCGAGGTTCAACCCGAAAAAGTGGTGGAAATCAATCTGCCCAATGCGGAAGCTGGCGCTTTTCCCGTGCTCCATATTTTTGTTCAGGTAGCCTGCCATATTGCGAGAGGTGGGAAACTGGAGGTTATAGGCCGACCTTTCGAAAACTTGAAAGAGTTACGTGATTTTGAACCACGGATTACCAACGAAGGCAAATCCATCACGGGCAATGTTATTTATATTGATAACTACGGGAATGTGGTCACCAATATCCAGAAAAGTCTTTTTGAGGCCTATCGTAGCGGTCGTGATTTTGAAATTATTGCAAGGACCACCAAAATACGGCAAGTGCACCAGAGCTACAACGGCATCATCAACTATAATTTGGAACGCAACCAGCGCAAAGGTCCTGGGGATGCCTTGGCCCTTTTCAATTCTGCTGGTTATATTGAACTTGCCATTTATAAAAGTGACCTGAATTCCGTTGGAGGAGCCTCTTCCCTTCTTGGACTCAATTATAGGGACACGGTAACCATAAATTTCCTGTAAATGTTGATACGCATCGTAAAACTGACTTTTAAACCCGAAAATATTGCTAGTTTTGAGCGAATCTTTGAAGAAAGTAAAAACGGTATTTTGGCTTTTGAAGGCTGCAACATGGTAGAATTGTATCAGGACATCGCTAATTCCAACATCTTTTTCACCTATAGTTTTTGGGACACGGAATCGCACCTGAACCAATACAGGAATTCCGATTTCTTCAAAGAGGTTTGGGGCAATACCAAAAAATTGTTTTCCGACAAGCCTGAAGCTTGGAGTGTTCATAAAGTTCAATCAACAAACCCATCTTAATGTTCGCAATTTTTAAGAGAGAGGTACGGTCCTTTTTTACATCGCCCATCGGTTATTTAATTGTGGGTTCATTTTTACTGCTTAACGGGCTTTTTCTTTGGGTCTTCAAAGGAGAATACAACATTTTCGATTACGGCTTTGCCGATTTGAGCAACTTCTTTTTACTGGCTCCTTGGATTTTCATCTTTTTGGTACCCGCCATCACCATGAAAAGCTTTTCCGAAGAACGGAAAATGGGAACGCTCGAATTGTTGCTCATCAAACCCATCTCCGTTTGGAAATTGGTGCTCGGTAAATTCTGGGGCGCATTTCTATTATGCGTCATTGCAGTAATTCCAACAATCGTATATGTTTTTGCCATCTCAGGATTGGGCATGGTGGAAGGCAATTACGACCTCGGTGTGGTATTCGGCTCTTACTTTGGATTATTGTTTTTAATGGCCTGTTATACATCCATCGGGATATTTGCCTCTACGCTTTCGGATAATCAAATCATTGCATTTTTGGTTGGGATTTTGGTCTGTTTTCTGATTTTTAACGGGTTTGATGCTGCATCTTCACTGTTTTCCAACGGAGAAACACAACAGACCATACAATCACTCGGAGCAAAGGCACATTTTGATAGTATTGCCAGGGGCGTGATAGACACTAGGGATTTAATCTATTTTATCTCATTGACCCTATTGTTTCTGTACCTCACTTTTCAACGTTTAAAACAATTACCGCGATAATGGGAAAGTTTTTTGTATCCATAGTAAAAGTAATTGTGTTGGTTGTGGTCATCAACCTATTGGCCCGTTTTGTGTACACCCGTTTCGACCTTACCGAAGATAAAAGATATACCCTTTCGGAACCCGCCGTAGCGGTAGCACAAAAATTTGAGACACCCGTAATTGTGGACGTATTGTTGGATGGCAACATTCCAGCAGAGTTTGCCAAACTAAAAACAGAGACTATACAACTCTTGGAATCCTTCGGGTCTAAAAATAGCAACATCAAATACAATTTGGTGGACCCTTTGGAGGATAGCGAAAATCCGCAGGAAACCGTTGCCCAATTGCAGAGCTTGGGTCTGCAGCCCGCTAATGTTACCGTAGAGGAAAACGGAAAGGTTTCCAACGAGCTGGTATTTCCATGGGCCATGGTCAACTACAACGACCAGACGGTAAAAGTGCCATTGCTCAAGAATAAATTGGGTTCTTCAGCAGAAGATCGCATCAATAATTCGGTACAACAATTGGAATACGCCTTTGCTGATGCCTTCACCAAATTGAGCATTGAAGAAAAAAAGAGTATCGCCGTAATCAAAGGAAATGGCGAACTGGATGATATTTATATTGCGGATTACCTCACTACCATTCGCGACTACTACAACATTGGCGCCATAACCTTGGATTCAGTGGCCAGCAATCCGCAAAATGTATTAAATCAGCTAAAAAACTTTGACCTTGCGCTGATTGCCAAACCTACCGAAGCATTTACCGATCAAGAAAAATATGTGATGGACCAATATATGGTTCAAGGAGGCAAGTCCATTTGGATGATAGACCAGGTCAACATGGAAATGGACAGCATTTATGCAGGTGGCGGAGAGGCGATTGCCGTTCCCCGAGATTTGAACCTGAAAGATTTGTTCTTCAAATATGGGGTCCGCATCAATCCTGTTTTGGTCAATGACCTATATTTTACCCAAATAGTACTGGCCTCGGGTGAAGGGAACGATTCACAATACAATCCCCTGCCTTGGTTTTATTACCCCATGGTTTTTTCGCAGAACAATCATCCCATCAACACCAATATTGAGGCGGTACGATTACAGTTTACCAGTCCGATGGACGTCTTGGAAAACGATTATGAGAAGACCATCTTATTACAGAGTTCACCGCTTTCTAAAACGGACGGAATTCCGAGAGTGGTCAGTCTCGACATAATCAACCAACAACCTGATCAGGAAACTTACAACAATGGCAATCTTCCATTGGCCGTCTTGATTGAGGGTAGTTTTACCTCGATGTACAAGAACAGGGTTAAACCGTTAAAGCTTCAAAATACCTTGGAGGAAGGACCCGAAAACAAAATGATCGTAATCTCGGATGGGGACGTCATCAAAAACCAATTGCGCAACGGCAGACCGCTGGAATTGGGGTACGATAAATGGACGAATAGCTTCTACGGAAACAAGGAATTCTTGGTGAACAGCACAAATTACCTTTTGGACAACACGGGGCTTATTAACATTCGAAACAAGAAAGTATCCATCCCACTTTTGGATGTTAAAAAAATAGCAGCACAAAAAACCAAGTGGCAGCTTGTAAACATTGGACTCCCAGTAGTTTTGACCCTACTGTTCGGCCTCTTCTTTGGCTATTACAGAAAACGCAAGTTTACCGCTTAAGTGTTGATAAATTTGTTTCTCTGCTAAATCCATTTGGGATATATTTGTTTTTATTGATTTTACAGGCCGTAAAACACGAATTAATTGCACAAAAAGCAACTATACTAAAGTATTTCGTTGATGAAATTTATCGTATCCAGTACATATTTATTGAAGCAGCTTCAGGTTTTGGGAGGAGTTATCAACAATAGCAACACCTTGCCCATTCTTGACAATTTTTTGTTCGATCTTAAAGAAAGTAAGTTAACTGTTTCCGCATCCGATTTGGAAACTACCATGAGTACGGTTTTGGAAGTGGATTCCGATTCCGAAGGAACCATAGCAGTTCCTGCTCGTTTGCTTTTGGATACCCTAAAAACATTCCCTGAACAACCGTTGACCTTTGTTGTTGAGGACAACAACACGGTAGAAATCAGTTCCAACCACGGTAAATATGCCTTGGCCTATGCCGATGGAGCAGAATTCCCGAAAGCGGTGGAAGTCTCCAACCCGAGCTCCACTACCCTATTGGGAGATATTTTGGCAACGGCTATCAACAAGACCATATTCGCTGCAGGAAATGATGATCTTCGCCCCGTAATGAGCGGTGTGTTCTTCCAATTCTCTCCAGAGAATTTAACCTTTGTGGCCACCGATGCCCACAAATTGGTGAAATACCAACGACAAGATGTAACAGCTTCTCAAGTAGCGGAATTCATTATGCCGAAAAAGCCTTTGACATTATTGAAAGGTATTTTGGCAGGTTCCGAATCCGAAGTGACCATCGAATACAACGATAGCAATGCCAAGTTCTATTTTGACAATACAGAACTAGTTTGCCGTTTGATAGATGGAAAATATCCAAACTACGAAGCGGTAATTCCAAAGGAAAACCCGAACAAATTGACGATTGCTAGAAATCAATTCCTTAGCTCGGTGAGAAGGGTTTCCATTTTCTCCAACAAGACCACGCATCAAATCCGTTTGAAGATTGCAGGAGCTGAACTCAATATTTCTGCAGAAGATGTGGATTACAGCAACAAAGCGGAAGAAAGATTGTCCTGTTCCTATCAAGGGGACGATATGCAGATTGGATTCAACTCTAGATTCCTTCTGGAAATGTTGAATAATTTGTCTTCGGACGAAGTTTCCTTGGAAATGAGCTTACCGAACAGAGCAGGCATCCTTACCCCAATCGATGGCTTGGATGAAGGCGAGCATGTGACCATGTTGGTAATGCCGGTGATGCTGAACAATTAAACTAATTTAACTACCCAACCATAAAAAAGCTGGAACGAAATTTTCCAGCTTTTTGTTTTTATGATATGAACCTGATTGTCATAAAATGTGAAGGGGATTCGCCGTTCGCAGCTTTTACCGCATTTACTATGGGTAGAATAAAACCTATGATTCCCACCCCTATCAAGCCCAATATGCCCAATCCCAAAAGTAGAATGGCAGGAATGCTGATTATGATATAAAGGATAAGGCTAATCTGAAAATTGATAATGGCCTTCCCATGTTCGTTCATGCCCTCCACCTTGTCTTTTGATGACAACCAAATAATCAAGGGAACAATAAGGCTTCCAAAACCCGTCACATACGATAAAAGTTGTGTAAGGTGGGTAACAGCCAACAATGTGTTGTCCGTTCTAACTGCTTTTTGATTAATAACTTCCATTTTTGATTGATTTTGATGATTCATAATATTAGTAGTCAAAAACGCAAAAATGTTACAGACAGCTATGAATTCGTACTTTTGTGCTCATGTCGTATATAGATAACATTGTAGCTTTGGCAACGCCTGCGGGAACAGGGGCCATTGCAGTAATAAGGGTCTCTGGACCCGATGCAATTACCTTGGTGGACAAATTGTTCAAGTCCATCAAAGGCAAAGCATTGGTCCAACAAAAAAGCCACACCATTCATTTAGGCAGTATTATTGATGGTGATAAAATATTGGATGAGGCCTTGGTTTCAATTTTTAAAGGGCCACATTCCTACACAGGTGAAAATGTAGTGGAGATTTCCTGCCATGGTTCTCCCTTTATTCAGCAACAAATCATTCAATTGTTGTTAAGGAATGGTTGTCGTTCCGCATCGGCCGGGGAGTTTACCTTAAGGGCGTTCCTGAACGGTAAAATGGATTTAAGCCAGGCCGAAGCTGTGGCCGACCTTATTGCCAGCGACAGTGAAGCTGCCCACGATATTGCCATGCAGCAAATGCGTGGCGGATTCAGCAACGAAATTCAGGAATTGCGACAAGAGTTGTTGAATTTTGCATCATTGATTGAACTGGAACTTGACTTCTCCCAAGAAGATGTGGAGTTTGCCGATAGAACCCAGTTCAATGAACTGCTTACCCGCATCAGTACGGTGCTTAAAAAATTGATTGATTCCTTTGCCCTTGGCAACGTCATCAAAAACGGAATCCCCGTGGCCATTGTGGGTCAGCCCAATGTGGGAAAATCCACTTTGCTCAATGTGCTGCTCAACGAAGAACGTGCCATTGTCAGCGAGATTGCAGGTACTACCCGGGATACGGTCGAAGACCATATCAGCATAAAAGGCATCGGTTTTAGGTTTATTGATACCGCTGGAATCCGTGAAACGGTGGATGTGGTCGAGAAAATAGGCATTGAGCGTACCTTTGAAAAAATTGAAAAGGCTCGGCTCATTATTTATCTTTTTGATGGAATGGAGTTTGACAAAACCGAGTTGAAGCAAATACAGCAACGCTATCCCAACAAACGGTTGTTGCCCATCTGTAACAAAATGGATCTCTTAAATCCAAATCAAAAAGAAAAGATAGCATCTGAGATACCCGATGTACTTTTCCTTTCTGCTAAACTTAAGGAGGGTATTTCCGAATTGGAAACCAGGCTTCTCTCCCTAGTTGATTCAGGAGCATTGAGCGGCGACACCACCATTGTGACCAATAGCCGGCATTATGATGCCTTGCTCAAAGCCTTGGAAGAAATCCAAAAAGTAAAAGAAGGTCTGGATATGGAGTTATCGAGCGATTTAATGGCCATCGATATCCGTCAAGCACTCTATCATTTGGGTGAAATTACAGGAAGTGTTACAACGGACGACTTATTGGGCAATATTTTTTCCAATTTCTGCATCGGGAAATAGATAACAACTACAACCAATAAAATTATTAAAGCTAAAGCTTAACGTGTTTTTGCTTCGAAAAATTACGTAAATTCATGGTCAGCTCTAAAGACCAATAATAATTTTTTAAGAGCTGTATATGAGCCAGCTAACGGACGAAAAGTTCTTACAACAAATCAAAAACCCTATACGGTTTATGATATTGTGCTATTCGGATTATTGATAAGCATTTGCATACATCGAACGGTTTAAAATGGTTTTTGGAGTTTTATCCTTTCTTCCCTTAACATCTTGCTTTCAAGGTTGACCATCAACTACTTGAATACTTGAAATCTGTTTTTTGAACTACTTTTTTAATTGAACTTTCCTTAAAACAAAACGATGGTGTGGTCTTTATTTTTCAGCATTTTATCATTTTATGGAATACTCATTGTGGTGAACATTCCAGCTCCCTTCCTTGGACTCAATTTTGAAAACGGGGAAGCACCAAAATTATGGTATGCACCGCCCGGATTTGTTATTCCCATTGTCTGGTTTGTACTGTTCACCCTTCTGGGAATTGGCAGATATTACCTGATTCAGACATCAACAAACCACCAATGGTGGCTGTACGGCCTTGCTTTATTGTGCGCTACTTACGCATACTACACGCTGGGATTGGCAAAAATAACCCATGTTTCTGCGCTCTGGTTCGGACTAATCGGAAATTTAGTCGTTATCATATTTGCCATTTTGGTTGTATACAAACTTTTTCCTATAAACAAGGTTTCCGCACTTTTAACTATTCCCGTGATTCTATGGACCATGTTCGCCTCAATAATAGTAATCGGTGAAATGAAACTCGAAAAATTGATATAAATCAATCTATCCAATATTTATTTCCGAGTTTTTATTCTGACGCTATAACGATTGCCCATAATTAGTGCCCCGCTATTTTTCAAACAAAACGTATCTTTACAACTGTTGCAGCAACCCCTTAACACTAATCAAGTAACACATCTATTGATGAAAGCGACCATTACGTCCATTGAACTAAGGGGACCGTTCAAATTCTTTGCCCTCTCAGCAACCGCCCTAAAAATCCTTAAACAATTAAGGGCTACAAACTATAAGGATTTCAAGAAAAAAGGAGTTTGGACCACACACTACACCATGACGCTCTGGAACACAGAAGAAGAATTGAGGGAGTTTGCCCATAGCGGCGCACACCTTGAAGCCATGAAAAACAGTGGAAAGATTGCCAAGGAAATACGCACCATTACCATTGATGCCGAGGCGCTTCCCAATTGGTCAGAAGCAAAAAAACTGCTTGAAAAAGGAAAAGTGTGGAAATTTTGAAAAATTACAGGAAAGTAGCTTGTACTGCTCTTTCTTGATGTATAGGCCAAATTAGCCATAGGTGTATTCAGCATACCATTTGCCGTCAGTTAGTATTTTTAAAAGGTTCTTCCAGCTTAGCAGCATTACATTCAAAAATTTATGTTAAATACGGACTTGTTCACCAAAATCGGGCTGTGACACGTATTATCCTTCCATAAATTTTAATGATCTTTAGGATTTTTAATAGGACGAATGGGCAAAAGGAAGAAGCAAGCCAAAGTATTACGCATATTTAGAAAAGTACACCGAACCACAGGAGCATTATTATTCATTTTTTTCTTTTTTATATCCATATCCGGACTCATCTTGGGATGGAAAAAGAACTCCAACGGATATATTCTCCCCAAGACACAAAAAGGTACAACTGCCGACCTAAAAAAATGGCTGCCCGTTGATAGTCTTCATACCATAGCCATCACTACAATTCAAAATGAGTTTAGGGACAGAACTTTAGAAGTTGATCGTATTGATATTAGAAAGGAAAAGGGCTCTGTAAAATTTATTTTTGTCGACTCCTTTTATGAAATCCAGTTGGATGGTGCTAATGGCAATGTACTCTCCATCGGAAAAAGACGGTCTGATTTTTTGGAAAACGTTCACGATGGCTCTATTGTGGACGATTATCTAGGCACCGATGGGTATGTTAAATTGGTTTATACAACTGTAATGGGCGTTTCCCTATTTATTTTTACCGTCACTGGTTTTTGGCTTTGGTACGGACCAAAACGAATGAGAAAAGCCAGCAAAGCGTAATTCTTACCAAAAAGAAAACCGTTCAAACATAGTGATTGAACGGCTTAATTTTAGTTTTATCTTTTATCCTTTGATTTTTTTCACAGGAACCGTTCCGTATTTATCGATAAGATAAACAAGGCTGGCCATGGTAGCGGCACCAAGTTCCAATTCGCGCTTGTTCACGTGCTCAAAAGTATCATTTTCCGCATGGTGATGATCAAAATAGCGTTGGCTATCAGGTCTAAGTCCGGCCAATACCATTCCTTCCTCCTTTAATGGCCCTATGTCGGCACCACTGCCGCCTTCATAAAACATATGAATCAAATACGGCTCGAACAAGTCTCGCCATCCTTGGATTTGCTTTAGGTTTTCTTCGGAAGCATCTATGGAAAAACCTCTCGGAGTAAACCCTCCTGAATCACTTTCTAAAGCAAAGATGTGATCTTCCCCTCTATTTCGAGCCACCTCGGCATACTTATTTCCGCCTCGCATACCATTTTCCTCGTTCATGAACAGCACCACGCGCAAAGTACGTTTTGGTTTATAGCCTGTTTCTTTTAACAGTCTTAGAACATCCATGCTTTGAACACAGCCTGCACCATCGTCGTGCGAACCGTCACCCAAATCCCATGAATCTAAGTGACCTCCTACAACCATAATCTCTTTGGGATATTCAATGCCTGTAATTTCTCCGATAACATTGTACGACTGTACATCTTCAAGCTGCTTACAGTTTTGTTTAAAGTAAAACTTGGCATTCGGATTCAACTTAATGGTCGCACTCAACAAGTCTGCACCATTGGTACTGATTGCCGCCGCCGGTATACGCTTATCTACCGGAGTATCACCATATCCCATGGAGCCGGTGTGCGGATAATCGTCCAAACGAAGATTCATGGAGCGAACAATTACACCAAGGGCACCATATTTTCCAGCCTCAGCCGCACCTGAATAACGTTGGTCCACACATCCTGAATAGGCAGAAAAAGTGTTGATCATGGTAGGATCCATTGGGCGATTGTAGAAAACTATTTTTCCTGCGATTTTGTCTCTTCCAAGTTTCTCAAGGTCTTCAATTCCTTTTACCTCGATTACACTAGCTTTTAATCCCCCGGAGGGTGTTGCCACAGAACCTCCAAGTGCGCAAATGGGCACATTGGTGGTTAATCCTGGCTTGTTTTCGATATATGCAAACTCAGGAACTCCCCTGACCCATTTAGGAACCATTACCGGCTGTAACCAAACCTTGTCCAGCCCCAGAGAGTCCAATTGAGCCTTTGTATAGTCGACCGCCTGCTGCGCCTGCACGGACCCGGAAAGCCGCCCACCAATTTGATTGGACAAATAGTTGAGCCAATCGTAGGCCTTACCATTGGTCAATGCTTCATCATAAATTGCTTTTAATTGCTTTTCGTCTTCAGTTTGAGAAAAAAAGGGTGTGCTGACCATCAAAAAGGCCAAAATCAGAACAGTTCTCATGTAGTTTCTTTTTCCAGTTCTTGTTTAAAGGTTTCTAAATTAGCCTTTATTTCATCGTCCAGCTCAGGTTCCTCTATATCTTTGTACTTTTTTAACGCTTCCATCATTATGGAGGCCACAATTAAACGAGCTGCATTTTTATTGTCCGCAGGAATTACGAACCATGGCGCATGTTCCTTTGAAGTTTTGTTCAGGGCTTCCTCATAGCAAGCCTGATATTTATCCCAAAGTTTTCGTTCCTCAAGGTCACCTGGTGAAAATTTCCAATTCTTTTGTTTTAATTCGATTCTTCGTAAAAGACGCTGTCGTTGTTCTTCTTTGGATAAGTGAAGGAAAAATTTAAATATAATGGTGCCATTCTCAGAGATATGCTTTTCAAAATCATTGATTTGATTGTAACGTTTTTCCCAAAACTCATCATCAATATCCTCTACCGAATCAATCTTTGGAATGTTCTCGCCCAAAATATATTCAGGATGCACCTTGGTGACCAAAACATTCTCATAGTGTGTTCGGTTAAATACGGAGAATTTTCCTCTTTCGGGCAAAGCAATGTAGTGTCGCCAAAGATAATCGTGCTTTTTCTCTTTAGTTGATGGCACTTTGAAGCTATGCACTACCACTCCCCTAACATTAAAATCTTTGAACACTTCCCTAATCAAGCTATCCTTGCCCGCAGTATCCATTCCCTGCAAGCAGACGAGGACCCCATATTTTCCATGGGCATAGAGTGTATCTTGAAAATCCCCAAGGTCTTTTCTGATATTTTTCAACTCCTTTTTAAGCTTCTTCTCGGATTCGTTAAAGTCCTCGTAGGTATCTATTTCGGACAACTTTTCTGTGCCGGTCACTCTATAATCCTCTGTATTGATTTCTTTCATAGGATTGAATATAATTCATTTTGACTACTCATTCAACCCATGCATATCTTAAAGATGTAATTCATCGATACTTTTACCTCTTATACCTTAAGATGGTTATTTAATCGATCTATTTGCCCTTCAAAACCATGAAAATGTAACTTTATGGAAATCAATACGCAAAGTCCCAAATCCTAAAGCGTTATGAAAAACAATAAGATTATCCTACTTGTAGTCTTTGTCATCGGCTTGCTTATTCTATGGCTTATGGCCTCCTTTACCACCCCTGCAAATGCTTGTGAATATGCAAGTTCCAACATAGAATACATTAAAAACAAGATTGAGGATGCGGTGATGGCCGACGATTTAAACATGGCCAAATATCATGCTTACAAAGCCCTGAACGGCATTGAAAAAACCAAGGACAATTTTTTGGACTGCGGTTGCGAGGGAGCTATAGAAAGTCTGGAATTGACGCAAGATTATTTAAAAACAGCTACTAAAGCTAATGTCCTGGCCAAATCGAAATTGGTTTTGCACAAAGCCTTGGAACGCACTATTATTGGCATCAATGTCCTTAAAGAGTTCGAACAGGAAACATCCAGCGATTACGGAAGCAATGTATTGGTCATGAACACTACAGATGTACTTGATTTTAACCATGGTATGATGCTCACCCAAGGTGCATCCATAAAAAAACAAGTTCACCAGTGCTTATTGAGTTTTCAATCTTCCTTGGACAAAGTAGTTTCTGATGTGGATTGTAAAGATGCACGTAGGTTCGTTACCAACATTTATGAAGAAGCACGGCTGACGTTGTTGAACACCAATTTATCCCAACACAAAAAGGAATACCACCAAAGGGTAAAAACTTTGGCAAAAGAGGCATTGGATAGCCTTGGAAACTGTAATTGATTATTTACTGGCGAACAGCTTTACATCTTCTTCCGACACTTCCTTTCCGCCCAATATGATCAATCGCTCCACTACGTTACGAAGTTCACGAACGTTACCGGTCCAATCATAACTTTTGAGCAATTCCACTGCTTTTTTGGAAAAACTCTTTTGTCCGGTGCCCTGTTCGGCCGCAATTTTTGTAGAAAAATGTTCTATGAGCAAAGGAATGTCATTACGCCTTTCGTTCAAGGCCGGGACCTTTATCAAAATTACCGCTAAACGGTGGTATAGGTCTTCTCGGAACTTTCCCTCTTCTATTTCCTTCTTTAGATCTTTGTTGGTCGCGGCCAATACACGAACATCTACTTTAATATCCTTATCGGAACCCACACGCGAAATCTTGTTCTCCTGCAATGCCCTTAGCACCTTGGCCTGCGCGGAAAGGCTCATATCCCCGATTTCGTCCAAAAAGATGGTTCCTTTATTGGCGGCCTCAAATTTGCCTGCACGATCTTTAACGGCTGAAGTAAATGCCCCTTTCACGTGACCGAACAATTCACTCTCTATCAATTCAGAAGGAATTGCTGCGCAGTTTACTTCTACAAAAGGGGATGATGAACGTGGGCTTTTTTCGTGGATCCAATGTGCCACCAGTTCCTTACCTGTTCCGTTGGAACCTGTAATCAAAACACGTGCATCGGTAGGCGCCACCTTTTCGATCATTTCTTTTATCGCTTCGATTTCCTTGCTCTCTCCGATCATTTCGTAATTCTTGGAAATCTTTTTCTTGAGCACCTTGTTCTCAACTGCCAATTCCTTTCTGTCCAAAGCATTCCTTACGGTGGTAAGCAATCGGTTCAAATCTGGCGGTTTGGAGATGTAATCATAGGCCCCCAACCTCATGGTATTCACTGCCGTATCCAGGTCACCATGGCCCGATATCATGATAAAAGGTATCTCTGGCTTTATTTTTTTTGCAGCTTCAAGAACTTCTACCCCATCCATTTTTGGCATTTTGATATCACAGAGCACAAGGTCAAAATCTTCTTTTTTGATAACATCTATCCCTGCTAGGCCATCCTCTGCTTCGACCACATTGTAGCTATCGTTCTCTTCGGCCAGTATTTTAACCAATACTCTTCTAATTGCCGATTCATCTTCTATTACCAAAATTTTTGACATATGCTGCTTTTTTAAAATATTCCGATCTTGAAGCCTGTCCTAATATAAAAATTTGGGTCTTTATTGAACAAAAATACTTCTCCTCTTTCTTTGTTCCGTAATTTTCCTTCTTGTATCAGGGTAGTCCCTGCTATTGCAAAAAAGGAAATACTTTCCGTAACATTATACTGATATCCCAAACTCCCGACCAACGTATTAAACGATATCCGTGATGCTACCGATCCATTATCCAAAACAATATCGTTTTGCAGGTTCATAAAATAACCATCCAAGAACGATGCCAACTCAAAACTGTGCCTTTTATCCAGATGATATTTTAGGTTGGATTTTGGCACTCCCAGTACAAACGACCAATCTGGATGAAACCTTCTGTAATAGTGTATAAGGGGCAATGGCACAGGAACTCCTGCCGTGCTATTATAGGTTAATCCCAAAACAATCCTAAAAGGCTTATCCGCCTTCGGTTTCTCTTTCCAAAAGGCCGCGGAGGCATTCATAAAAAAATCCTCTTTGATTATCCCATCCAATAAATTGGATGCAATCCGCGGGGTCAAAATTGTCACCAAGTTCCAATCTTCGTTCCATTTTTTTATCAACCCCAGATTGAAATCAATGATATGGAACCTGATCATCTCCTTTTTATCAAAAGGAAGATCTGCGGTATATCCCATATCAAAACGGTTATATTCACCACCTATGGCCAAATATTCATCCTTTTCGTTGAGTTTTATGGGAACATTGAGGAGGGCTTTGTACCGTTGGGTCTTTACTCCGCTTTCATTTTCTGGTATATTGAGGTATTCCAGTCTTAAAATATCCGTGCTTTGCGCCAATAGACCTTGGCTACAGAGTATTACAACGAAAGCGAACCACTTCCAAATTGTAGTATGGTGACTTGATTTTTTTATGTCTTCTATTGTTTGGGCTGAATAATATGTATATCTCGTTGCGGGAATGGTATACTAACGTTGTTTTCCTTGAATTTGGTATTTATTTTATAGCGCATCTCACTTTTTATGCGCGGGTCCCTAAAGGTATCATTCGTAAAAAAATAAATGGAGAAAACCAGTGCGGAATCCCCAAAATCCTCGAACAGAACAAAGGGTTTTGGGTTTTTTAGTACTTGCTTTTGTGTATTGGCCACCTCTTCCAAGATTTTGGTCACCAGGTCAACATCACTACCATAGGCAACACCAACAGTTACTTTCTCTCGGGTGGTTCTATGGTTTTGGGTATAGTTGTAAACGATATCGCTGATAAACTTATGGTTGGGAAGAATCAACACTTTATCGTCCCGGGTTATTGCCCTTGTGGTACGGAGCTTAATCTCGAACACCTTGCCCACTTTACCATCGACCTCTACTACATCACCAACCTGTAGGGACTTATCAACTATAATAAAAATACCTCCAAGAATATCCTTGAACAATTCCTGTAAGGCAAGACCCAAACCAACAAATAGTGCTGCGGATGCCGTAATTACCAAGGTAATGTCCACCCCTGCCGCACTTAGGGTCACCAAAACGGCAATAAGGTAAATCACATAGTTGATGAACTTAAAGACACTGGTAAACTTATGCTTGTCCTCTTGCTCCATTTTGCGCGTAAATATCAAGCGCAACCACTTTAATAAGAACTTTGTTACCACAATGGTAACCGTTAACAACAACAAAAGCCCAATGGTAAGGTCTATGGACTTTTCACCTTGACCTATATGAACCCCAAGATCCAAAAAATCCTTAATGGACCCCCAGAGATCCTTCGTAATGATTTCTTTTATTTCTTCTGCGCCGTCTTGCATACTATTTTAATATCTCAACCATTTTATCAACTCTTTATAGGTCGGCTTTTTTCCATACATTAAGATACCTGTTCTGTAGATTTTTGCCGCTAGGGATACGATACCCAAAAAGGTAACGATCAATAGAAAAACGGACAACAAAAACTGCCACAAAGGTACTCCTCCTTCACCTATTCCTCCCGGCAAACGCATCAGCATAACAATGGGCGATGTTAAAGGAAACAACGAAAACCCAACTGCTATGGGACCGTGCGGATTACTGAACACAGAAAAGAATCCCACATAAATAGCCAACATTAAAGGTAATATAATAGGAAAGATAAATTGTTGTGTATCCGTTTCATTATCCACGGCCGCTCCAATGGCTGCGTAAATGGAACTATAAATAAGGTAACCAAGTACAAAATAGATAAAGAACGATACGATTAGCAAGGCCCAAGGAATATCATAAATTTCCTTCGCGTACATCATCATATCGCTGTCCATTCCGCCAAATTGAGACATTCCCGCCGCTCCCGGGGTCATAACGCCATCGTTTGAAAGCGCGCTAAGGTCAATGCCAAAAATCAGCACAGCCATAAACAACAATGCCGAAGCTGAGATGATCCAAATGGAAAACTGGGTGATTCCTGCCAAGGAATTTCCGATAATCTTACCGAGCATCAGTTGGAACGGTTTCACTGAAGAAATTATCACTTCAATGATTCTGCTCGTTTTTTCCTCGATAACGCTGCGCATCACAAAACCACCATAAATAATAATGAACATCATTATCGCATAGCCGAATCCGCCCCCGATAAAAGCTTTGATCTCGTTGATTCCCCGCATACTTTTTTCGCCATCAAACGTGGAAAGATTGATTTCGAAAGGTTTCTCCACAGTAGAAAACTGTTCGGACGTGACTCCTAGTTTTTGTAACCGGTCTTGTCTTAACTGATTTTGAAAAACATCCTCAAGCTCCTTGGTTACGGATGTATTGGGATTGTCCTTAGTAAAAAGGTAGGCTGAACGGGATACTTCTTCCACCGTTTTCCCTTCGGGAATGTATAGCAGTCCGTAATATTCCAATGCGTTGGTTGAATCCTTTGCCTGCTCCAAGGTCAAATTATCCATATGCACGTAGGAAATATTTTTGGAAGGATAGAATTCGCTCTGGAAAAAAGAACTTTTGTTCAAAACACTGACTACTCTGGTTTCGTCATCATTTACTTTGGCCAAAAAAGCAATCAGCACAATCATCCCCACCATTAAAAGTGGGCTCAAAACAGTCATAACAATAAAGGAACGGTTGCGCACCTTGGCCAAATATTCTCTTTTTATGATCAATCCAAGTTTACTTGCCATTGTCCTTGTTGTTTACGGTTTGAATGAATATGTCGTTAGCAGATGGAATGGTCTCTTCAAATCTGTTGATGTTCGCTACTTTGGATAGTTCCGTTAAAATATCGCCTGTGTGCCTTGATGCCAACTGTACTTTAAAATTCAATTGGTTTTCAATGGGGTCTATTTCTGAAGAAAGGATATTGAACTTTTCCTCCAAGGATTTCAAAAAGTCCCTAGGGTCCTTTTGCATCTGAACGCCGACGTTGAAAATGTTGTTTTTATATGCTTTTTTGATGTCCGACAATTTCCCATCCAAGATTTTTTCGGACTTATGAATCAGGGCAATGTACTCACAAAGCTCTTCCACGGATTCCATCCGGTGCGTGGAAAAAATTATAGAGGTTCCGTTTTCCTTTAATTGAAGAATCTCATCTTTGATGATGTTGGCATTTATGGGGTCAAAACCACTGAAGGGTTCATCAAAAATCAACAACTTGGGTTCATGGAGTACGGTAACGATAAACTGGATTTTCTGGGCCATCCCTTTTGAAAGCTCTTGAATCTTCTTGTCCCACCAATCACCAATATCCAACCGGTCGAACCAGTATTTGAGCCTTGTTTTTGCTTCACTTTTGGACAACCCCTTTAACTGTGCCAGATACAATGCCTGCTCACCCACCTTCATGCTTTTGTACAGTCCTCTCTCCTCGGGCAAGTATCCTATGGATGCAATATGTTTTGGGGCCAAGGGCTCCCCATTAAGCAAAATCTCACCTGAGTCCTGATGCGTAATTTGATTGATTATTCTGATAAAAGAGGTTTTACCCGCCCCATTGGGCCCCAAAAGTCCGTAAATGCAATTCTTCGGGATTTGAAGTGAAATGTTGCTCAACGCAGTGTGATTACCATATGTTTTGGTCACATTTTTGGCAACAAGGATATGATCCATGTAATCTATTTTTTCAAAGATATGTAATTGCTAACTACCTGTTTTCCCATAAAAACAAAAACCCACCCTTAACAAAATCAAGGATGGGAAAAAAATTGCTATGAAAAAGAAAATTAGATATCGGTTACCCAACATCAGTTCCAAATATACGTTTTTTATTTAAACAGAAGATTTTTTTTCTTTTAAGAGAACATATCTTTCACTTTCTCAAAAAAGGATTTGTCCGATTTTTCAGGTTTTGGTGCAAAGTTTTCATCATCCTGCATACGCTCGAAAAACTCCTTTTGCTCTTTGTTTATGCTCTTTGGCGTCCATACATTCACATGAACCAGCAAATCTCCGGCACCATAACCGTTTAGACTGTTGATACCCTTTCCTCGAAGTCTTAAAATTTTTCCGGATTGCAGACCTGGCTCCAATTTTATACGGACTTTTCCTCCTATGGCGTCAATTTCCTTGGAGCTACCCAGAACCGCTTCTGGAATGCTTATATATAAGTCGTAATGTAAATTGTCTCCTTCGCGCTTTAGAGTATCATGTTCCACGGTTTCTATGGCCACCAGCAAATCTCCTGCGATACCGTTCCCCGGGGCATCGTTTCCTTTTCCGGTAACTTTTAGCTGCATACCATCCTCAACACCTGGTGGAATTTTGATGGATACGGTTTCTTCCACCACCTTGAGTCCCTGTGCATCGGCATCGGAAGGCTTTTTATCTATTGACTGACCGGCTCCACCACAAGTGGTACAGGTAGTCGCTGTTTGCATTCTACCCAGGATGGTGTTGGTAATTTTTGTAATCTGTCCCGTACCATTACAGGTTGGACAGGTTTTATAGGTTACGCCATCCGCTTGGAGCTTTCTACGTACCTTCACCTTTTTCTCGACGCCATTGGCAAGTTCTTCCAAGGTCAACTTTACGCGAATACGCAAGTTACTGCCCTTGGCTCTACGCTGTCCACCGCCGAATCCACCGAATCCGCTGAATCCGCCGCCAAAAGCTCCTCCAAAAATATCACCGAACTGACTGAAGATATCGTCCATATTCATACCTCCGCCACCAAATCCTCCACTACCATCGAAGGCGGCATGGCCAAATTGGTCATACTTTGCCCTTTTGTCAGGGTTGCCCAACACCTCATATGCCTCGGCAGATTTCTTGAACATTTCCTCCGCCTTGGTATCTCCTGGATTTTTATCCGGGTGGTACTCAATGGCCTTTTTCCGGTAGGCTTTCTTAATTTCTGCGGCCGAGGCTCCTTTGGAGACTCCTAATATTTCGTAATAATCTTCCTTCATACAACTTTAGTTTCCAACAACAACTTTAGGATGTCTAATGATTCGGTCTCCCAGTTTAAACCCTTTTTCCACTACATCTATGATCTTCCCTTTCATTTTCTTGTCAGGTGCAGGTATCTGGGTGATGGCATCGTGCACTTCTGCATCAAATATATCCCCTGGTTCTACCTCAACCTGCTCAAGACCTTTGTTCTTAAGGGTTTCCCTAAATTTATTACTGATGAGTTCCACACCTTTGAACATCTCTTTGTCCTCAGATTTGGAAAGTTCTTTTAAGGCACGGTCAAAATCGTCCAAAATGGGGAGCATGGCCACTATGACTTCTTGTCCGGCAGTCTTGAACAAATCCATACGCTCCTTGGAGGTTCTTCGCTTGTAATTTTCAAATTCCGCAAAAAGCCTCAAGAATTTCTCTTTTTCTTTGGCCAAATCTTCGCGCAATTTTTCCTCTTCCGAAAGCTCCTCCTCGTTTTGTTCCGCGTTTTCTGCCTCTATATGTTCTTCGTTCAGCTCAGTACTCTCTTCGGTTTGCCCTTTTTTAGGCTCATCTTCCATTTCCTCAACCTTACTTTTATTGCTCATGTTGTATTGTTTTATTCTGATTTGAAGTGGCAAAAGTACTGCCAATTGTATAAAAATGTCAAAATGTCACCGCAAAACATAAAAAAAGCCGCCTAAGCGGTCTTTCTATCTTTAAATATGTTGAAATTTAAACGTACTAAGCTTCAACGGATGCAGGAATTCCTTCCTCTTGTGAAGCATATAAATTTTTAAGTGCCTGACAGATATTGGCATATTGAAAAGCAAAACCTTCCTCTTCAATTTTTTTTCCACTTACCCTTTGGCTGGCCAATAATAAAGTAGACATGTCGCCCAACAATACTTTTAGAATGAAAGCGGGCACATTTGGCAACCACAGGGGACGATCTAAAATTCTTGCCAATTCCTTGGTCAGCTTAGTGTTTGTTACCGGATTTGGCGCCACAGCATTGTAAACACCGGTAAGATTGTTCTCAACGGCAAACACAAACATTTGTGCCAAATCTTCGATATGAACCCAAGATTGCCATTGATCTCCTGTACCTATCGGTGCTCCAACAAAGTTTTTTACGGGAATGGCCATTTTTGGCAATGCGCCCCCTTCTGAAGAAAGAACAAGGCCTATTCTTATTTTGGTGACATCGATTCCAAGCGCCATAAAAGTATCGGCCTCTGCTTCCCATTTTGTGACGACATCTCCCAGAAAACCATCGTCTACCTTTTTGGTATCCTCATCAAAATACTCACAAAGAGAGTCCGGGTAAATACCTATCGCGGATGCAGAAACGAGGCATTCCACCTCCTTATTGCCAGACCTTTCCAAACCCTTTCTCAACGTTTGAAGACTATTTATTCTACTGGAAAGCACTCTCTTTTTATGTTGTGGGGTCCAACGTTTGGCAATACTTGCACCAGCCAAATTAATGATGGCCTGTACATCGCGAAAACATTCCAAATCAATCTCTCCTTTGTTCGGATTCCAATAAAATCCTTGGAAATCTTCGGAAGAATCTATCTTATCTTTGCTTGTAGTCAAATAATTTACTGGAATACCCTTTCGGTGCAACACCTTTACTATGGCTTGCCCCACCAGTCCAGTAGCTCCTGTTATCAACACCTTCATATATCATCCTTTTGTACAAAGTTATAGGTTTAATTGACTGTTTATGAGACCTTAATTTAGGTTTAACATATTTGTTTAAACTTTAGATCTATTTATGACACTAAAAGGATAAAACTTAACAGCTTATTGGCAGTTATGAGGTTTTTATGGCTCTGAGCATTTCTCTTTTGCCAGGCGGTCCGGGCAATCGCTCCACGGTAAAGCCTACGGCCTGCATAGCCCTTCGCACACTACCTTTGGCAGCATACGTGACCAAAACGCCATCGATTGCAAGTGCTTGGTACATTTTTAAAAAGATTTCCTCTGTCCAGAGTTCTGGCTGTACCCGGGCACCAAATGCATCAAAATAGATAAGGTTGAACAAATCTTGCAGGTCGATTTGCTTAAAATCTTTTTTTTGTTTCAAAAGAGAAAAATCGGTTGTAATCGAAATGACTTCTCCCCATGGACAACTATGCATTTTTTGAAATGACTGCTCCAATCCTTCAAAACCTAATTGCTCGCAATAGTCCAACTGATTCACTTCTTCCATGGATACGGGAAACGCTTCCACACCAACATAATCGATTTGCAGGTTTTGTCCCACTGCTTCGTGAAGGGTAATGAGGGCATTCAGTCCTGTTCCGAAGCCTATTTCCAGCAGATTGACTTTTCGATTCTGAAATAACCTTAGACCATGCTCAATAAAAACATGATAGGCTTCTTGAACCGCACCATGTTTGGAGTGGTACTGTTCGTCCCAATCTTCTATTTGGATGGTCTTGGAACCATCGCCCGTGGTGATTATTTTTCGTTTCAAGGTTCGCTGGCGATCAATACACCATCAGCTTCAAACCTAAGCGTTTTCTTGGGGGTGGTAATTTGGGCCAGTTCATCTTCAGAAGCACCTTCATCCTCAGCGTAATGCCTTTGGTCTTCAACGGACATTTCTTCAAAAAAAGCTGCACCGTTCATCACCACTTTTTTTCCTGCGGCATCCTTTGGGACAAAGAAACCGTAATCCTTAAAGCGGACAAAAACCTCATCATTGGACTCCAGTGCCACCTTCATCCAGCATCCTTTAGCTTGGCAAACTTCCTTGATATCACCAACTATTTGGGTCTGTAAGGAATCTTTTCCAGAAATTTCATCAAATGGAGCCGATGTTTTGGAAGCCTCCCCGGAAATTTTGAATTCCTCTCCAAAGTAATCACCCTGTATGGTTTCTTGCTTACACGAAACCAGTACCATACCTAGTAAAATAATAGTAGCAAAAGTGTTAAAAATCCTCATTTTTGATAACATTTAAATAATTGTGGGTCAAGTCCAATATTTAGATTTGATAAACGTCCAAAACTAACAATAAATAGCTAATTTTATCCCTGTAAATGTAAGTGATATGGAAACATTAGCGAATAAAATAGCTATAGAAAGAGCCAAAAGCTCAAAAATCCATGATGTGGATTTTGACAATCTTTCCTTTGGAAGTGTTTATTCCGACCATATGTTGGTCTGTGATTATAAGAATGGTGAGTGGTCCGCTCCTAAAGTGGTCCCTTATCAGCCTATTACCCTGGATCCCTCTGCAAAGATTTTCCACTATGGACAATCCATTTTTGAAGGAATGAAAGCCTACAAGGACGAGAATGGCAAAGTGTGGCTTTTTAGGCCCGAAGAAAACTGCAAACGGTTGAACAAATCTGCAGAGCGACTTGCCATTCCGCAAATCCCCGAAGCTTATTTTATGGAAGGGCTCAATGCCCTTATCCAAGTGGAAAGTGATTGGATTCCCCAAAACCCGGGGAGCTCCCTTTATATTAGACCATTCGTTTTTGCATCAGGAAACGGATTCCATGCTTCCCCAGCAAACGAGTATAAATTTATAATTGCCTGTGCTCCATCTGGATCCTATTTTTCTGGAAAGGTGAAAGTTTTGATAGAAGAAACCTATTCCCGTGCAGCCAACGGAGGTGTAGGTTACGCCAAAGCAGGTGGTAACTACGCCGGGCAATTTTACCCAACAAAGTTGGCCGCTGACAAGGGTTACCAACAAGTAATCTGGACGGACGACAATACCCACGAATTTATTGAGGAGGCAGGAGCCATGAATGTTTTTGTCCGAATCAACGATACATTAATGACCGCTCCTACCAGCGATCGTATTTTAGACGGAATTACAAGAAAGAGTATTTTGGACATTGCCAAGGATGAAGGTATTACAACCGAAGTTCGCAAAATATCCGTTCATGAATTGGTGGAAGCTGCGGAAAACGGCTCATTAAAAGAAATGTTCGGGGCAGGAACAGCAGCTGTAGTTTCTCCGATTTCAGGTTTTGGATATCATGGAAAGGATTATGATTTGCCAGAGTTGGAAGAAAGCTATGCTTCTTTATTGAAAAAAAGAATGACAGATATTCAGTACAACCGAGCAGAAGATAAATTTGGATGGCGACACGAAGTCATCTAGACCAAACCAAAAAGGCGCCGATCGGCGCCTTTTTTATTTATCTATAATAGTTTGAATGTCCGGTTTAAAGTAATTTGGCCCTTTTAGCACCTTCCCATCTTCACGATAAATAGGCTTTCCATCGGCACCGAGCTTGCTCATATTACTCCGCTGAATCTCCTCGAACACTTCTTCAATCTTATATTGCATGCCGTGCTCCAATATGGTTCCGCATAATATATAGAGCATATCCGCAAGCGCGTCGGCCACCTCAACCAAATCATTGTTGTTGGCGGCTTCCAAATATTCACGGTTTTCCTCGTCCATCAAATTAAACCTGAGTTTGTTCTTTTCTGCTCCTAAATCCGCTTTGGGTTTTTGCGACACTCCCAGACCAAACGAATTGTGGAAGAGCTCCACTGCCTTAATTTTACTTTCCATTACTTAATTTTGATTTAGCTTTGCATAAAAATATAAAATATGTTCAGCACAGGACAGGTAATTTTTGCAGCCCTATTCTTTATTGTCTTTGTCGTGATTATCGCTTTATCGTACCGAAAGGACAAAAAACTGCACAAAAAAAATTACAGAGGTGTTATTTGGATACTCGTTTCCTTTATATCTTTCATAATCATCCTCTTTCTAATTAAGTACTTCCTTAAAAATTAACAATTTATTTGCAGTTGCCACAAAAATTGTGGATTTCACAACAATAACAAACATTAGATTTCCTTCCGATAAGAAAAGTCGTACTTTTGTCTTACCATTAATTAAGCACCTAACCTATAATGACTGTATTTTTTAGCATCCTGTTTGTTTTGCTTGCTGTTAATGCAATTTTATTGATTTTCAGCGTGAATGGAACCAAAAAAAGGTTTACAAAACCAATTCAACGGATTTCCGACATCTCAACCACCAAACTCTTCCCCCGAGAGACTGTTGAAACCGAGTACAAAGAAGCGGTTTAGTTTGTACCTTTAGGGCATGAAACAAGCCTTACTTGTCTTTTTGGGCGGGGGATTAGGAAGTGTTTTACGCTATCTGATTTCAAAACCGCTTAACCCTCTTTTCCATAATTTTTTTCTAGGAACATTCTTGGTAAATATCATTGGGTGTTTATTGATAGGTCTTTTTCTAGGGTTGTCAGCTAAAGGCAATATACCGAACTACAACAATACCTTATTTCTTGCCACTGGATTCTGCGGTGGCTTTACTACCTTCTCCGCTTTCGCTTTTGAAAAACACTCTTTATTAAAGGACGGCGACCTTCTTAATTTTTCTATCTACATGATTTCCAGTATTGGCATCGGCGTTTTGGCCGTTGTTCTGGGATTATGGATCGCCAAACACATTTAATAGTTATAAATTGCATTTTTCAAGTTAAAATTTGTTAAAAAACGAACATTTATCGCTTTTTAGGCGCTCAATCTTGTGAAAATTGAGCTCAAACACATTAAATGTTAACTTAAAATCAATAAATACCCAACAAACATTAACATAAAATTAAATACCCCTAAAATTTTGGGGGTATTTTTTTTATACCCATAAAAATAACCAACACCCCCCCCATACTTTTATATGGTCTTTACTTTTATCCTATATATTTGAGACATCAATTAACTACTTAATTATGAAAAAAGTCGAGGCAATTATTAGAAAATCCAAATTTGATGAGGTGAAAAAAGCCCTCCATCAAATTGAGGTCAACTTCTTTAGTTACTGGGATGTAACGGGAGTTGGAAATGAAAAACAAGGACATGTCTATCGTGGCATATCGTACAGCACTAGCGATATTCAACGAAGGTATTTGGTTATCGTGGTTAGCGATGACTTCCTGGAAAGAACCGTAAACGTTTTATTGGACACTGCGAGCACTGGCAACGTAGGCGATGGAAAAATTTTCGTCTCCGATGTTATCGAGGCTTACAGAATTAGGACCAAGGAAAGCGGAAGCGCAGGAATCAACTAACATTAATAGCCAAAACACTTTAAAAACTTAGATTATGATTGTACAAGAACAAGAAGCGATAGACAAAGCCGTTGAAGCCATTACTGGCGACATGGGGGCTCTTTGGATCACCCTTGCGGCTATATTGGTGTTTTTTATGCAGGCAGGTTTCACCCTGTTGGAAATAGGTTTTACCCGTAGCAAGAACACTGGTAACATTATCATGAAAAACGTAATGGACTTGGCCGCTGGTTCGGTCATGTTCTGGGCATTAGGTTACGGTATCATGTATGGTAGCGACCTTGTAGGTGGAGGATTCTTTAGGTCCAGTCCCTCCGACCAAGGATATTTCTTTTTTAGTGCTGATGATTGGTACAACCTGTTCTTCCAAACAGTATTTTGTGCCACAGCAGCTACTATTGTATCGGGAGCAATTGCAGGTAGGACCAAATTTTCGACCTATTTGATTTTCTCCGCTATCCTAACCACTATTATCTATCCAATTTCAGGTAGCTGGTACTGGCCATTTGATGACGATGCTTGGTTGAACACGGCTGGCTTTGTTGATTTTGCCGGTTCTTCCGTGGTACACGCCGTTGGTGGTGCAGCTGCATTGGTTGCCGCAATTTTGGTAGGACCTAGAATCGGGAAGTATGTAGATGGAAAAGCACAGGCGATCCCTGGTCACAACATGGCCTTTGGAGCACTTGGTGTATTTATTCTTTGGTTGGGATGGTTCGGATTCAACGGAGGTTCCCAATTAGCTTGGGGAGGCGACGATACTATTGCCGCCACAAGCGTTATCATAAACACAAACCTTGCTGCTGCCATTGGAGCTATTGGAGCCCTATTCTTTACATGGGCCAGATATGGTAAAGCCGATATTTCCATGACCCTAAACGGCGCTTTGGCCGGTTTGGTAGGTATTACTGCCGGATGTGGGGCCGTTAGCGCTTGGGGAGCCCTTGCCATTGGTTTGATATGCGGTATTATAGTGGTAGTCTCCATTGAATTTATCGATAAAAAACTTAAGATTGATGACCCAGTAGGAGCTATCTCCGTTCACGGAGTATGTGGTTTCATTGGAACTGTACTTATCGGCCTATTTGCACTAGACGGCGGATTGTTGTACGGCGGTGGAGCCAAACTACTATGGGTACAGACCTACGGATCGTTGTCCTACATTCTTTGGGCAGCCCTTGCATCCTTCATAGTACTTTTCATCTTGAAGAAAACTATTGGACTTAGAGTTTCTGAAAAAGAGGAAGTTGAAGGTCTTGATCTACACGAACATGGTGTAGAAGCATATCCTGAACATATTTCTCAAGACAAATAAGAAAGTCTTTCAAACTCACAACAAGATTGTAAAAAAAGGAACGGAGCGTTCTGCCAAACGCTCCGTCTGATAACCTTTTCAATCAAACTCACAATTATTACAACTAACTGTCCTTCAATAAAGGACAACTAAACGATTATGATATGAAAACGATTATAAATACAAATTTCGGAAAAATTTTGGCTATCGCCATTATTTCAATGGTAACATTTTCAGCCTCTGCACAGGAAGAAGAAACAACTCCAAAGTTTAGTTTCAGCGGTTCTGTAGATGCTTATTATAGAGCGAATATCACTGCTCCAAATGATGAGGAAGCCATTGCTCCCGGGTCTTCATTTGCTCAACTTCCAGGATTCTCTTTGGGTATGGCCAACCTTATAGCCGCTTACGAAGGTGAAAAAGTAGGGTTTGTTGCCGATTTGGTTTTTGGACCACGGGGTACAGATGCTATTTTTGCTTCTCCAATGTATTCCGCAACCGGTGATATTGTAAACCAATTATATGTGTACTGGAATGTAAGTGATGCCGTTACCCTTACTTTTGGTAATTTCAACACCTTTTTAGGGTACGAAGTAATTTCACCAGTAGCTAACTTTAACTATAGTACATCTTACTTATTCTCCTACGGTCCTTTTAGCCATGCAGGTTTAAAGGCTGATTTTGATTTGGGTAACGAGTGGTCTGCCATGGTCGCTGTGATGAACCCTACTGATTTGACCGAATTTAATCCAACAGGTGATTATGCCGTAGGTGCTCAATTGGGCTACTCAGGCCAGTTCTTGAATTTCTTGTACAGCCAAGGTGGTTTCGAAGTTGATTACACCGGTGGTTTTGACCTTTCCGAGGAATTCTTCTTGGGAATCAACGCTGCTTATTATGATAATAGTGATGCAGATGTGGATTTTGCCGGTGTTGCACTTTACCCACAATATGCTGTCTCCGAAACTTTTAGTTTAGGACTTAGAGGTGAATACTTTACAGAAACAAATGTGGGTGCTATTGACCAAACAGATTCACTAACAGGAGATTTGGATGTATTTGCTGTCACTTTAACTGGAAGCGCCACTATAGGCAACTTAATTCTTAAGCCAGAAATTAGATTGGACAGCGCTTCTGAAGATGCTTTTATTGATAACGACTTAGCACCAACAGGAAGCTTAGCTTCTGTATTGTTCGCTGCGATTTACTCCTTCTAACAATATAATTGATATGACACGAAAAAAAGCCTTACTCCAATAGGATTAAGGCTTTTTTAGTCCTTGTTAAAATTTTTCACTCCTGCTCTCACCTTAGTTCTCAAATAATTTTGCCTTGGCACTAGAGGGCAGGAGTACTTTTTGTTATACACACAATAGGGGTTGTATGCCTTGTTAAAATCGATGATTAAAGTATCACCTTCGGGAATTGTCAAATCAATATATCTTCCTCCTCCATACGTTTCTTCACCATTTGTATTGTCCAGAAAAGGCAAAAACAGATATTCTTCGTATTCCTCATCATCCATTAGGCCCAAACTTTGGTAGACTTCCAATTGATGCTCTTCACCATTTAAGTTAAAATGGGCAATTCCATAAACAACTTCTTGGGTCTGTCTATCGGTCGTGGTCGGCATTAAAAAAGGTTCTGCATCTGGAGTACGCACAAAATGCGCCTTTACTATATAGTTGGTATCGGGCTCAAAAAAATCGAGCCCCTCGAAATCCTTACGATATTTATCGGGCAAAGGGGATGAGTCAGGGTCTCTGAAACTCTCGTTCTGTTTCTTTTGATATTCCAAAATATCCGCGACCAAATCCGATTTTGGGGTAACGGATTTCCCTTCGTCATGGTATTTTTTACCTTGGCCGCAGGCCATCAAAAAAACGACCGATAATACAATTGCATATTTCATCCTGAAGCTGTTTTTACAAAAATACAGCTTAAACTTGGAAGAACTGAGGCCTTTGTCTACCGTCTATTTTCATCGAGTTTGATGTCATAACGTGCATCGTCCAGATACTTGGATACCATTTCGTTGAACTCCGGGGTAATACGGAACAAGGCTGTATGTTCCAGACTGTAGAGCTTTTCCTTATCCTTGAAACCCTTTTTCAAAAGTTCTTCCAAATAGAAGAGCGATGTTCCAAAATCATCATTTTTGGAACTGAGGGAAATGGTCTTGAGGTAATATTCATGATTCTCGGGCTCCAGAATGGTTTTTAGCATGTACAAAAATGCCAGAGCATCTTCATCCACCACTTCTTCGGAAGCTATTATCCGAATGTTATCTTCCGCCAAGGCATTTACAAAACCCTTAAGCCTATGGCCCATCTGTCTTTCATAGGGTTTGGAACCTGAAATAAATTTGCTAATCTCCCCCATTTGATGGTTCCACCATCCCAGATTGTTGAAGTTATGGGTGTACACATCTTCCTCCATATAATATTGGTAATCCTCCTTGAGCAAAGATTCCTTTAAAAAGGCAGCGTTTTCTGCTCTTTTCATCGCTTTAAAGCCCCTGTCCTTCCTGATATCCTTCTGCACCGACCTGAGGGAATCCATATTTTTTAATGCCCCGTACATGGACACCATTTCGGTCATGTATTGTTCCGCCCACAATAAATCACCAATGCTTTTCAACTGCTCTAATTTGTCCAAATCTTCTTGATAGGCCTTTTCTACATAGGTAGGGTCGTTTGGAATCCATTTTCTTCCCATGGCATCCAATGTAAAAAGCTGCATTCCTTTTTCCAAATACGAAACCCCGGGCCATTCACCGTTACCATCATACAACAATACTTGGTTGCGGAACTTATACCTGTCCAACAACTTGGCATCCGTCAACATAAATGGGTAATTAAAATTCTCTTTATTAACAATCCCTACAAAATGGAAAGGGTTTTTGGTATTTATCAGTTCACGATTGGCCAAAGAAGCTCCAATGGACATTGCCCCATTAACACCTGTGATCAAAACCGGAACCAAACTGGCAAACTGCCCTCCGGACTCATTACCTGCCGCATAAATCCTATCACCGTGTATGGGCAACATGCCTGTAACCTTCTGAATAGATTGACTTACCACTACCATATTCTTTGTCAAAGAAACACTGTCCAACAGTTTTGGAGCAGCCAGAACATACCCCTCATTTTCTGCTGCAACCACAAACATGGAAAGTGCCTTGGTCTCATTTCCCTCCGTATCCAACACCACCATCAACGGCCATTTTTTCTCCATGGAAAAGGTCTTGGGTATGTAAATGGAGTAGGTATTTTCTGTGGAATCGTTGATTGAAAGATTTTCAACAATCTCCCCTTTTTTTAAGACCAATTGTTGTGAGAAGACGGATAGTGCACAAAAACTGGTCAAAAGTGATAGCAAATATGTTTTTTTCATAACTCTATTTTAACAAAAATCTAGCCAAAGTCTGTTTCTAAAACATCAATTTAACAAGAAACTATTTACCGACTTTACTTTTTTTAATGGGAGAATTGGCTACTACGTTGGACAATACAATGTGTGTTCTACATTCACCGTAAACTATGAGTTCATCAATGAACTTTTCCAAATGGGATTGATCTCGGAGCACCACCTCCATAATGATGTTCTCATTACCGGTGATACGATAGCAATTTTCCACCTCCTGAAATGTTTTTACCTTATCCAGAAAAGGCTTCAACTTACCCATGAATGCACGCAACATGATTATCGCCTTCAGCTGGTATCCCGCCTCTACATAGGAAATGTTGGCACGGTAACTTTCAATGATGCCAAGGTCCTCCATTTTCTTTACGCGTTCCGCAACCGCAGGTGGGGTCAGGCCAATCTTTCTTCCAATATTCGCAAAAGATTCCCGTGCATTTTGCTGCAAATGATTCAATATTTGCCAATTCAAGTCATCTATCTTCATATAGAAAGAAATTTACTGCTATTTTTTTGTTTTCGAAAGTAAAATCGAATTATAGCTTTCGTAACAAAAGTAAAAAAATTTGATTCGTGCGTAATTTTATAATTCAAAATTGCTAGAAAAACATGGAGAGGAATTCTCTTAACTCCCTTGGTGTATACCGTAGATCTTTGGCCCTTCGCGACATGAGCGAGGCGGTAGCTGCTTATTTTACCCAAAACCGAGAGATTTTGTCACTTCGCAAAATCGATTCTTTTCGAGACGATATTTCTAAATCCCTTTTGGTAGATGCCGACCTGATTACCAAGGAATTGGAACAGGCCGCATTGAGCAATTGTCCATCCGTGCGCATGAGAAGCCTTTCTTACGTGAATATCATGACCCGCAATATTTTGGCCTATTGCAATGGGCTTGAACGCGATGGTGTCAAAGAGAAGGAATACCTGAACTTGCTTAGAAAAGAGATTCGAATCTTTCGAGTTTCCTTTAAAAAGTGGAGAAAGTCCTTGATCAACAAGAACGACTGATTCCTACATATTTCTTCGGTACTGCCCCCCTACTTGGAACAACGCCTCGGTAATTTGGCCCAATGAACAATATTTGGCGGCTTCCATCAATTTTTCAAAAATATTTTCATTGTTGATGGCAACCTCCTGCAATTCATTCAACTGTTTGGTGGCTTCGTCCTCTTCCCTTTTGTGAAGGTTTTGCAAGGTCTTTATCTGATTTTCCTTTTCCTTTTCCGTAGCGCGGATGACCTCAGCAGGTAAAATGGTCGGTGAACCTTTGGAGCTCAAAAATGTATTCACCCCAATGATTGGATATTCGCCAGAGTGCTTCAAAGTTTCATAATGGAGGCTTTCCTCTTGGATTTTGGAACGTTGGTACATGGTTTCCATAGCTCCCAGCACACCACCCCGTTCCGTAATTCTGTCAAATTCCATTAACACAGCTTCCTCTACCAAATCCGTTAACTCTTCAATAATGAACGACCCCTGTATAGGGTTTTCATTTTTAGCCAAGCCCAATTCTTTGTTGATAATCAATTGTATGGCCATGGCCCTACGGACGGATTCTTCGGTTGGGGTAGTAATTGCTTCATCATACGCATTGGTATGCAGCGAGTTACAGTTATCATAAATTGCATACAAGGCCTGAAGCGTGGTGCGGATATCGTTGAAATCAATTTCCTGCGCGTGCAAACTTCTTCCCGAGGTTTGGATGTGATATTTGAGCATTTGTGCCCTTGAATTGGCGCCATACTTTTCTTTAAGCGCCTTGGACCAAATGCGCCTTGCTACGCGACCGATGACAGCATATTCCGGGTCGACTCCATTGGAAAAGAAGAACGATAGGTTAGGACCGAACTTATTGATGTCCATTCCGCGGCTCAAGTAATATTCCACGTAGGTAAAACCATTGGAAAGCGTAAAGGCCAACTGTGTGATGGGATTAGCTCCCGCCTCGGCAATATGATAGCCCGATATGGAAACCGAGTAAAAATTACGTACCTGTTGCTCAATAAAATATTCTTGCACATCGCCCATCAATCGTAATGCAAACTCTGTCGAGAAAATACAGGTATTCTGTGCTTGGTCCTCTTTTAAAATATCAGCCTGTACCGTACCGCGAACTTGGTTCAAGGTCTTAGCTTTTATTTCTTGGTATATATTTTCGGGAAGTACTTGGTCCCCAGTTACGCCCAAAAGCATTAAACCAAGGCCATTGTTCCCTTCGGGAAGTTCGCCATAATAGGTGGGTTGCGCTATTCCTTTCCTTTTAAAAATGCTTTCGATTTTGTTCTTGACCTCTTTCTCCAGCCCATGCTCTTTGATGTATTTCTCACAGTTTTGGTCAATTGCTGCGTTCATAAAAAAGGCCAAGAGCATTGGTGCTGGACCATTAATGGTCATACTCACCGAAGTCATTGGGCTGCTCAGGTCAAACCCAGAATATAATTTTTTAGCATCATCCAAACAGCAGATGGACACCCCTGCATTTCCGATTTTCCCATAGATATCTGGTCGGTGGTCGGGATTGTTCCCATACAAGGTGACCGAATCAAAAGCGGTGGACAATCGCTTGGCAGGCATATCCATACTCACATAATGAAACCTTCGATTGGTACGCTCAGGGCCACCTTCGCCCGCGAACATTCGGGTCGGGTCCTCCCCTTCCCTTTTAAAAGGGTAAAGTCCTGCCGTATAAGGAAATTCCCCTGGTACGTTCTCTTGCAAGATCCATTGCAAAATATCGCCCCATGCCTTGTATTTGGGCAAAGAAACTTTTGGAATCTGACTGTGCGACAAGGATTCGGTACGTGTTTTTATATTGACTTCATTGTCCCTTACTTTAAAGGAATAGATTTCCGATTTGTAACGGGCAACTTTTTCATTCCATTTTAAAATAGCCTCCCAGTTGAGGGGATTCAAATGCATTTTGACCCGATCAAATTCCTTGATGAGCAGTTGCGCCAATGCTCTCGATTCTTCATTTTTGATGTGCTTCCCGATTTCCTCCTCGTCCAAGCCCGATTTACCCAAAAACAATTCCTCGGCCTGTTCTTGCTCTATTTCCAAGGTCGATGCTAAAGTCAAAAAGATACCGTACAGCTTTTGGGCCACTTTGGATTCTTCCTTCGCCTTGGTATCATAACTCCTATTGTTTTCGGCTATTTCCGAAAGATATCGGGTTCTTGCTGGCGGAATCACATAAATTTTCTCCGCCATTTCCTGGGTAATCTCAATAGTGGAATTCAGAGTGGAACCTGCTTTCTCCATCAAGGTATCCATCACCTTTTTATAGAGACTGTTCATCCCAGGGTCATTGAACTGCGAAGCAATGGTACCGAAAATGGGAAGCTCGTCTTCATTGGTATGCCATAATCCGTGGTTACGGGCATATTGTTTCTTTACATCGCGAAGGGCGTCTAAAGCGCCTCGCTTATCAAACTTATTGATGGCTACGATATCCGCAAAATCCAACATATCGATTTTTTCCAACTGTGTAGCCGCACCAAATTCTGGGGTCATCACATAAAGCGATACATCGCTGTGCTCCAGTATTTCGGTATCGGATTGTCCGATTCCAGAGGTTTCCAGAACAATCAGGTCGTAATTGGCCGCTTTCAGCACTTGAACGGCTTCCGAAACATGTTTGGACAGTGCCAAATTGGACTGTCGCGTAGCCAAGGAGCGCATATACACCCTATCGCTGTTGATGGCATTCATACGGATTCTATCGCCCAAAAGAGCACCGCCTGTTTTACGCTTGGATGGGTCTACGGAAACAATTCCGATGTGTTTATCGGGAAAATCCATCAAAAATCGACGTACCAATTCATCCACCAAACTGGATTTACCTGCACCCCCCGTTCCTGTGATTCCCAAAACGGGAACGCTGTTTTCTGATTTTTCAATAGTGGTTTGATACTTCTCAAATTCCTCATGACGGTTCTCTGCCAAAGAAATCAAACGTGCCAAAGTGTTCGGATGCTTCTCTTCCAACTGGTTCTCCAAAGTTTTCCCTTTGGGAAGATGTAAATCGGGAACGGCTGTATCACATCGTTCCACCAAATCATTGATCATCCCCTGGAGACCCATTTCCCTGCCATCATCAGGGGAATAAATACGTTCTATACCGTAATCCATCAGCTCTTTGATTTCTTCTGGAAGGATAACACCGCCGCCGCCGCCAAATATTCTGATGTGACCAGCGCCCCTCTCCTTCAACAAATCGAACATATACCTAAAGTATTCGTTGTGCCCGCCTTGGTAAGATGTCATGGCAATGGCATTGGCATCCTCCTGAATGGCACAATCCACCACTTCGGCAACACTCCTATCGTGCCCCAAATGAATCACCTCTACCCCAGTGGCTTGGATGATTCTTCTCATAATATTGATGGCCGCATCATGACCATCAAAAAGCGAGGCCGCGGTAACAATTCTGATTTTATTTTTAGGGTTGTAGGGTTTTATTTGTTCCATCTGCAATAAAAGGTCTGATTTTGCACTGCAATTTACAGAAAATGCAATTGAAAATTGGTTTTGATTAAGATTGTATAAAAAATAATATAAGTTTGGGCTTCCTTTTTTGAATACCATAATTTTATCCGCTCAAATGTGTCCCATGAAACTGACCATTCTTATCAACTGCCCTGACCAATCAGGAATCATTCGTTCCGTTACCACTTTTGTCCACCAGCAAAAGGGAAACGTGGTATATCTGGACCAACACGTGGACAAACAGGCCGGTGTGTTTTTTATGCGCCTTAAAAGCGAGTTTGAACAGGAGATTGACCTATCCTCCTTCAAAACGGATTTTGAAAAAGAGTTGGCCAATGAGTTCAACATGGAATGGGATGCATACACCGACGATTACAAACCCAAAATGGCCATTTTCGTTTCCAAATACAATCACTGCCTCTACGATTTGCTGAGCCGTTACAATTCTGGGGAACTATTGGTAGACATACCATTTATATTGAGCAATCACACGGATTTGAAATATGTTGCGGAGCAGTTCAACATCCCTTATTTTCATATTCCCGTGACCAAAGCGACCAAGGACGAGGCCGAGGACAAACAGTTGGAACTTTTGGAGCAATATGGGGTGGATTTTATTGTTTTGGCGAGGTATATGCAGATCGTATCACCAAAGGTGATAGATGTATTCCCACAGAAAATTATCAATATCCACCATTCGTTCTTACCTGCCTTTGCAGGAGCTAAACCCTACCATGCTGCTTTTGAAAGAGGCGTGAAAATCATTGGTGCCACCAGCCACTACGTAACAGAAGACTTGGATGCAGGGCCTATCATTGAACAAGATGTTACTACCGTTTCGCATACCCATTCGGTTAAGGATTTTATAGCCAAGGGGAGGGATTTGGAGCGTATTGTACTTTCGCGGGCGGTTCAACTTCACGTAGCGCGTAAAACGATGGTCTATAATAACAAGACCGTGATTTTTTCATAATCAAAGATTAAGTATCTTATAATCAACGAGTAATAAACAAACAATTCAATCAATAGCCTAAAATGCATCAAGATTATATACAACCGAACCCATGGAGTATTATTGAGGAAGGTTTCGATAAAGATCGGGTAAAATCTTCCGAAAGCCTTTTCAGTATAGGCAATGGTGCCATGGGGCAACGTGCCAATTTTGAAGAACATTACTCTGGGGCCACTTTTCAAGGCAGCTATATCGGAGGAGTGTACTATCCCGACAAAACCCGGGTGGGATGGTGGAAAAATGGATATCCTGAATACTTTGCCAAGGTTTTGAACGCTCCCAATTGGATTGGAATCGATTTATGGGTCGATGGAGAGCAGCTGGATTTGAACACTTGTAAAAAAGTGGTTGATTTCCGTCGCGAACTGCATATGAAGGAAGGTTGGTATAAAAGAAGTTTTGTCGCCATTATGCCAAATGACGTAGAAGTTGCTATTGAAGCTACCCGTTTTCTTTGCTTAGATACCGATGAAACTGGCGCTATCCAATATCAAATAAGGTTATTGAATGTTGATGCCGAGGTGATTTTTCTCCCATATCTGGATAGTGGCATAAAAAATAAGGACAGCAACTGGGACGATAAATTCTGGAACACGACAAAAATAACATCCGAAAAAAATAGAGCCTTTATTGAATCGCATACCATGAAGACCAATTTTAAGGTATGTACTTTCATGCATTCGGAACTTTTTTTGGATGGAAACAAATCAGAAATAAAACCAACATCAAAAAAAGATGAACTTTCCGTTGGCCATTCTTATGTGGTCGATGTCAAAAAGGGGCAAGAAGTTACACTAGTTAAATATGGAGGTTACACAGTAGACAGAAACCATCCAGCCGATAAGTTGATTGAGGCAGCTGATACTGTACTCAACGAAGTTTCCTCTCTCGGGTTTGATGGACTTTTAGAAGAACAGAAAAAAGCTTGGGCCCAGATTTGGGACATGAGCGACATTACGATTGAAGGCGACATAAAAGCCCAGCAAGGTATTCGCTTCAATATTTTTCAATTGAATCAGACCTACACGGGAACGGATTCCCGATTGAATATTGGCCCTAAAGGCTTTACGGGCGAAAAATATGGCGGCAGCACTTATTGGGATACCGAAGCGTACTGTCTTCCATTTTATATGGCCACGAAAAATCAAGAAGTAGCTCGGAAATTACTCAAATACCGGTACAATCATTTGGAAAAAGCCATTGAAAATGCCGAAAAGCTTGGTTTTAAAAACGGTGCCGCACTTTATCCGATGGTCACCATGAATGGTGAAGAGTGCCATAACGAGTGGGAAATCACTTTTGAGGAAATCCATAGAAACGGTGCAATTGCCTACGCCATTTTTAACTACACCCGATATACTGAAGATTACAGCTATATTCCAGAAATGGGATTGGAGGTTCTGATCGGTATAGCACGTTTTTGGCAACAGCGCATCAACTGGTCCGAAAATCGCAACAAATACGTTATGCTCGGCGTAACAGGCCCCAACGAGTACGAAAACAATGTCAACAACAATTGGTATACCAATTACTTGGCCAAATGGTGCTTGGAATATGCCCTTGAACAATTGGAGCATGTGCGGCAACAATATACTACCGATTATAAGCGGATACTGGAAAAAACGCAATTGACCAATGACGAAACCGGACTTTGGAAAAAAGTAGCGGCACATATGTACCTCCCCTTGTCCGAAGAACATGGCGTTTACCTACAACAGGACGGGTTCTTGGACAAAGATTTGGTCAGGGTGGCCGACTTGGACAAAAAAGAACGCCCCATCAATCAGCATTGGAGCTGGGATAGAATCCTGCGTTCACCATACATCAAACAGGCGGACACGCTGCAAGGTTTTTATTTCTTCGAGGACCATTTTACCACAGAGGAACTGGAAAAACATTTTGACTTTTATGAGCCGTTTACCGTTCATGAATCTTCCCTGTCACCTTGCGTGCACTCTGTTCAAGCTGCAAAACTGGACCGGATGGAGCAGGCCTATACTTTTTATTTGCGCACATCCAGACTGGATTTGGACGATTACAACAAGGAAGTGGAAGAAGGATTGCACATTACCTCCATGGCGGGAACTTGGATGAGCATTGTAGAAGGTTTTGGCGGTATGAGGATAAGAGACGGCAAGCTTTGCTTTGCGCCTAAAATCCCAGAGCAATGGGAAATGTATTCCTTCAAAATCAATTTTAGGGAAAGAATTATAAAAGTGACGGTGAGCCAAAATGGTGCTGATTTTGAGATTGACAGTGGCGAACCCCTAGAAATCGTTGTCAACGAAAAACCAATCACATTATCCGCTTAATCCATCAAAGAAAAGAACGAAATAATTTTTGGATCGAGGTGATTTCAGCTAAAAATTGATAAAATCAATCAGTTTTAAGTTGATTCGAGCTATTTTCATATGAACTTAAAAATTTAACCATGAAAAGATTATTGCTATGCGTTTTGGTTTTCCAACTGGTGGGCTGTGCCGAACTGCAACAAGTGGTCAACCAATTACCCCAAGGTACAGGAATCGGAAATGATCAAATAGCCCAAGGACTGCGCGAGGCCCTGAACATGGGCATAGAAAAACAAGTAAACAAGCTGACCAGCGAAAATGGATTCTATAGGAACGAACTTGTTAAAATTCTACTGCCCGAAGAGCTTCAGAAGGTGGACAAAACTTTGCGGGATATCGGTTTATCCAGTCTGGCGGACGAGGGACTCAGGATTATCAATCGGGCTGCGGAAGATGCCGTTGGCGAAGCCACCCCTATTTTTGTGGATGCGGTAAAGGGAATTACTTTTAACGATGCCAGACAAATACTTTTGGGGAACGATAACGCCGCAACACAATATTTACAGCGTGCCACGAAGACCCAGTTGTACAACAAGTTCAATCCGATTATCAAAAATTCTTTTCAAAAAGTAGGTGCGGACAAAATTTGGAGCAACATCATCACCAAATACAACAGCTTGCCCTTGACCAATGATGTAAACCCGGACTTGACCGACTATACCACCAACGAAGCCCTAGAAGGTGTTTATACCATGATAGCCGTAGAAGAAAAAGAAATTAGGACAAAAGTTTCGTCAAGAACAACAGATTTGTTAAAAAAGGTATTCGCTCTTCAGGATTAATCATAATTTTTTGATAAAAACGCAATAACTCAAAAAAGAAGACGTTATAAACTCAATAATTAAGTATAATTATAACAAATTCCTAAAGTTAAATTAACCTTGATCTAGAGGTTAAACTTGAATTTTGTACAAGTTATCTGAGTTAGCATTTTTTTGAGTTAGTTAGTTTAAAAACCGGTGTTCCTCACCGGTTTTTTTCTTTACCAGCTACCCCTAATAATTGCTTGAGCGTAAAAATCCGAAACTACCCTTTTGCATTTTTCAAACCCACGACCATCGACCACTATTTTGGCCCCTGCTTTTGAGTCAAGAGTTACATCGTGTCACTACATTTTAAACCAAATTGCAGTCATCACAAGGATACGTTAATATAATCCAAAACTATTGTTAGCGAAATCACGAAAAATAGCGGCATACGTTAAATTTTAGATAAATTACCTGATTTATAGACGTATACCCTTTCTAGCGTAGTCCACCAGTACGATTTGAACGTATCTTTGTTATTAACAAGTCTTGAGAGCTATGAATAATCAAAATTGTAAAGTAGGGGCTGTAACACCGATTACAGGTTTAAGCCAAGCAGCTTCCATATTGGAGGTGATGCACCAAAATTTTATGGAAAAAGCAGCAAGTGTTGCCGCAAAAGAGAATCAATTGGACGAGTTTTTCAAAAGAAAGGCCCAGAGTATCAAAAAGATTTTAGAAAGCCTATAATCGGCATTGATATGGCCTATTTGATTTTACTCAGTTCAATTTGCATTTCTTGCTGGATCTTGTATGCCTTTTTCGCAGCGACTTCGGCAAAGTCATTGCCTGTTGATGCGTAAATAATTCCTCTGGAAGAATTCACCAATAAACCTACATTTTTGGTGATTCCATACTTGCATACTTCTTGCAAACTACCTCCTTGTGCCCCCACACCGGGCACCAATAAAAAGCTCTCCGGTACAATCTTTCGAATATCCTCCAAATAAGAGGCCTTTGTAGCACCGACCACATACATTAATCTTTGTGAACCTTTGTACGTTTTGGAAACCGACAATACTTCTTTGTACAATTCCTGCCCATCCACATTTTTGGTCTGAAAATCAAAAGCACCTTGATTAGAAGTCAATGCCAATAAAATGGTATGCCTGTCTTTAAATTCCAGAAAAGGCTCCACCGAATCTTTGCCCATGTAGGGTGCGATGGTAATGGAATCAAAATCCATGGTCTCAAAAAAAGCTTTTGCATATCGGGTAGATGTATTTCCAATATCCCCGCGTTTGGCATCGGCAATTGTGAATATTTCTGGATAATTCGCATTTAGGTACTCCATGGTCCGCTCCAAAGACTTCCATCCTTGCAGGCCATAGGCTTCATAAAAGGCGATATTTGGCTTATAGGCCACACAAAAAGGATGTGTAGCGTCTATAATAGCCTTATTGAAGGCAAAAATAGGGTCATCCTCTTTTAAAAGATGCTTTGGGATTTTATCCAAATCAGTGTCGAGACCAACACAGAGAAATGATTTTTTTTGACGTATCTGGGCGATTAAATCTTCTATCTTCATTTTGATGGTTTCTCGACCGGGCTGGAACTTGGTTTCAAAAGATTAAAATATTTCTGAAGCTTCTTTGAGTTTCTCGGTATTTTCCACCAACATCAACTCATCGATGATTTTTTGCACATCTCCGTTTATAATATTCTGCAAATCGTAAAGTGTAAGACCAATTCGGTGATCGGTCACCCTTCCTTGCGGATAATTATAGGTACGGATTTTCGCCGAACGGTCACCACTACTTACTTGGGAGTTACGTTTAGCAGCGTCCTCGGCCTGTTTTTTGGCCAATTCCATATCGTACAATCTGGCCCGAAGTACCTTGAACGCCTTATCCTTGTTCTTGTGCTGGGATTTTTCGTCCTGACATTGCGCCACTATACCCGTAGGCTCGTGCGTTAAACGAACCGCTGAATACGTCGTGTTCACCGACTGTCCTCCAGGTCCGGATGAACAGAAATAATCGATTCGGACATCCTTGGGATCAATCTGCACATCGAACTCTTCCGCTTCGGGAATCACCATTACGGTAGCGGCACTGGTGTGCACCCTACCTTGGGTCTCAGTCTGTGGCACACGTTGTACACGGTGCACCCCTGCCTCGAACTTAAGCGTTCCGTAAACGTCCTCGCCATTTACTTCAAAATGGATTTCCTTGTATCCTCCACTGGTTCCTTCGCTCAAATCGATCACGTTGGTCTTCCAACCTTTGGATTCACAATATTTTGTGTACATACGGAACAGGTCGCCCGCAAAAATACTGGCCTCGTCACCTCCTGTACCTGCACGGATTTCCATGACCACATTTTTGGCATCCTCAGGATCTTTAGGAATCAAAAGAAATTTAATTTCCTCTTCCAATTTGGGTAAGGCGCTTTTAGCCTCGTCCAACTGCATTTTGGCCATTTCAACCATTTCGGCATCACTACCATCCGAAATAATCTCCTCTGCCTCTTCTATATTATTGGTAAGGGTTATGTATTCGTCTCGTTTGTCGCTGAGCAACTTAAGGTCTTTGTACTCCTTGTTGAGTTTTACGTACCTTTTTTGGTCCGCAATAATATCGGGCTGTATGATCAGGTCCGAAACCTCATCAAAACGCTGTTTTACAATGTTGAGTTTGTCTAGCATAAATCAATCCTCCTAATAGGAATGCGAATTTACGATTTTTTAATGGGATTATTTTCTATCTAAATGACGTCAATTCCCAATAAAAGTAGTCCCCAAAGTCACAATAAAGGCACTGAGGCCATCGCTTCTATCATATTGACTGAATTGCAGGTTGATGGTCTTCAATCCAAAGTTGAGCACACTAGCACTTGTAAAAATATCCTTGTACTGTACCCCTATCCCATATTGATGGGCATCGTAATTGGACAGATCATAGTCCGAAGTATAAAAGTCGTAGGTAGACAATGCTTGCTCCTTGGGATAAAAATAATCCGCCGCTGTTTGGGTATAGTAGCGATATGTGGGAAACAAAGTGAACTTATCCGTAAGTTTAAATGGAGCTTCCAGACTGGCCGTATGCGAACTGATGCCCCAATCATCCCAATAAAAACGGTAATAGGAACGCAGGATGACCAAATCGTTCAAATAATAATTCAAACGACCACCAACAGGTAGTTTAAAACGACTATCTGGCAATTGCTCCACATTGTCCGCCAATTGGAACTCATCGATATAAAAATCCTCGAAATCCGAAAAGTAGACCCGCTGGAAGGGCGTGCTCAACAATCCGTTCTGGGAAACCACATCCATAAAAATCGCTCCCTGCAATTTTTGGCTCAAAATCTGTGAAAAGCTCAGGGAAAGTGAATAGGAGTTCCTGTTCTCATCATCAAATTCCGTAAAAATAGGACTGTAAGTCCCGTTCCCCGTGATACGATCATCAAAAAAACCTTCGCGTAGTTCTATGGGATACTGTGAATTCCATTTATCCAAAAACACGCGACCGCTCAGGGTAATTTCTGTATTTTTTTCGTTGAACAATTTAGTGAAGCTGCCACCAAACCCTATCGAAGAATAATCGTATTCCGATGAAAAATAGGCGTTGGCACTCCAAATGGTGTTTCGGTCATCTGAACTATGTTGGTAGGATGGGTTGATATAGACCAACATATCCTTTCGTGATTCTCCCGAAGAAGCGTCAAAAGGAGTAACATTGAGTCCTCCGTCCAAAGGATTCACGTTACTGGAAGAGGCAGAGGTATAGGCGGACAGACCAACATCCACCGTTAAAATATCGTCTTCGTTCATGGGCATTCTAAGAACTATGCTCGAAGTGGCATCCGTTAACTCTTCGGTACCTTCCCCACCAGTTACTGCTGCATTTTGCCCATCCTGATTATAATAACTGAACAATAAGTCGATTTCACTTGTCTCCAAAACCCTTCTCTTGTACGAAGTGTCCGCTTGTTGCGACCAGCCGATGAATGTTATCAAAAAGAAAAGGATTACGAAAACGGATTTTACTGATCTGGACAACTGCGTCATGAGGTTTTAGGTTGATTAAGCTAGCATCTAATTACATCCGCATCCGCCCCCTGTTTTGCCGCCATTGGCACCGGAGGACGCCTCTCTATAAATATGGAAATTGGTCTCGAACCGTTCGCAAGGCCTGGCATTCAACTGCATTTCTTCAGCGTTCACATAGACTTTATCATACTCTCGCACTACAACGCAAGAACTCGCTAAGATTAAAAGGAACAATAGAGCAATAAGTTTTCCCATACCATAAATGTACTAATTCGTATCGAACATAATCCCTGAACTTCGATGAACTTTGTTCTCAGAATCCACCACAACGGCCTCTACCCCATCAATCTGATTAATCATGTGCAAACCAACATCGCGTCCCATTGTAAAAACTGCCGTTGCCAAAGCATCGCACAGCTCGGCTTGTTTGGCAAAAATGGAAACACTGTTGATTCCCCGCGTAGGATATCCCGTTCTTGGGTCGATAATATGGGAGTATTTTTCACCGTTGAGCGTGATGTATTTTTCGTAATTCCCCGAAGTGGCGACCGAGGACTCCACTACAGGCAACCAACTGAAAACTTTGCCCTTGCTCAATGGGTTGGCAATTCCTACCAACCATTTTTCCCCGGTTACCTTGGTTCCCCATGTAGTTAGGTCGCCAGAAGCGTTTATGATGCCTCCTTTCACATCCTTGGACACAAGTAAATCCTTCGCTTTGTCGGCAGCATACCCCTTACCAATGGCCCCAAATCCGATTCTCATTCCTTTTTCAGGGAGATACACAGTCTGGTTTTCCGCATCCAATTTGATTTTTTTAAATCCCACTTTTGACACAGAATTTTTGATTTCCGTCTCACTTGGCATCTTATCCATGGTACCATCAAACTTCCAGATATTGTCCATGGAAGCATAAGTGATATCAAAAGCACCGTCTGTAATTTCAGATATTTTGACGGCTCGCTCAATCAATCCAAAAAGTTCTTGACTTACTTTAATGGGTTTTATACCTGCATTTTTGTTGATGAGGGAAGTTTCGGAGTTGTCGTCCCACGATGAAATAATCCGTTCTATCCGCTCAATTTCGGATACGGCTTCATCTATGTTGATGTAACCAATTTCCTCGTTTGGTGCCACCACGGTTATCTCGAACCGAGTACCCATTAATTTTAGGGTCTTTTTTACGGTGACATCTGTTTGCCCCAACTGCCCGAACGACAGCAGGCAAGATAGACTGCAAGCTAAGGCTACGAGGGTTTTCATTTTAAGAATTTATTGAGGGTATTAATATATTTTTCGGGACTGGTCCGGGCCACAAAGCCGGTAGTACCCAATACATGTTGGTCTTTGTCCATTACCACCACCAATGGAAAGTATCCTTTGGTATTGTATTTTTCGGCCAAGGTCTTATTCTGGTTCATTTTGGCCTCTGGAAGTTGATTTTGCTTTTTCCTGGGAAAATCCGCATCGTACATTATATAATGCTCCAAAGCGTAAGCCTTGAACTCATCACTATCAAAAATATGTTTCTTTAGACGGATGCAAGGAGCGCACCAATCCGACCCTGAGAAAACCAGAACAATCGGTTTGTCCTCCGCAGACGCTTTGGCAAGTGCATCATCAAAACTTTCTTGCCACTGTTGCGCCTGAAGCACACCACAGCAAGTGAATAGTAGAATGTAGATTAATTTTTTCATTCGATTTGGGATTCAAAAAACCTATTCATAAACCCGCAAAATGGAGCCATCGAGTTCCGTATTGTAAACTGTTAGTGCCCTGGCCGGGGTTCCATCCACCTGATTTAACGGGGTTCCATCCTGACCAAACCTTGAACCATGCACGTCACAATAAAAAATACCTCCGCTCTGGTCCACAAAACGCACCTGATCATAAGATTGATGACTACAAACTTGGCTTGCCGCCACATATTCCCCTTGTAGGTTTCTGGCAACGACCACTAAGTCCTTTAAAATAAAGCCTCCGTTTTCGGAAAGATTCGATGCTTCAGCTGAAGTAAGGTCAATGGTAAAGTCGATTCCTGTAGGTTCCTCGACCAGGTTACCATCAATTTCATCCTTGGAACACCCTTGTAAACAGGGAAATGTGAGGGCAAATGCGGCGCCAGCTCCCAGACTTCGGAGAAACTCTTTTCTTTCCATAGCATTAAGGTTTATATATTAAAACGCTATTTCCAGAGAAATCGTATGCTAGTAGTAAAACTTACCGTACTCGCTTTGGATGGTCAATTTTTTGGTTTCGGATGGTTCTACCCGTCCAATAATCTGCGCATCTACATCAAAACTTTGAGAAATGGCAATGATATTTTCCGCAACCTGCTCATCTACATACAGTTCCATTCGATGACCACAGTTAAAGACTTGGTACATCTCTTTCCAGTCGGTTCCAGATTGTTCTTGAATCAATTTGAACAGGGGTGGAATCGGGAACAGGTTATTTTTGACTATGTGCAGATTGTCCACAAAATGAAGAATCTTGGTCTGGGCACCGCCACTGCAATGCACCATCCCATGGATTTCACTGGAAGAATATTGCTCCAATATTTTTTTGATGATGGGTGCGTATGTTCGCGTAGGCGACAAAACCAATTTCCCTGCATCAAGGGGCGAACCGGGCACCTCATCAGTTAGTTTTGTATTGCCCGAATACACCAATTCATCAGGAACAGATGCATCAAAACTTTCCGGGTATTTTTCTGCTAGATATTTTGAAAAAACGTCATGTCGTGCAGAAGTCAATCCATTACTGCCCATTCCGCCGTTATATTCGGTTTCGTAACTCGCCTTTCCGAAGGAGGCCAACCCAACAATTACATCTCCAGCCTTGATATTGGCGTTATCAATGACTTTTTTTCGTTCCATTCTGGCCGTTACGGTGGAATCAACGATTATGGTTCGTACCAAATCGCCAACATCTGCAGTTTCACCTCCCGTGGAACGGATGGTGATGCCATGTTTGTCCAAATCGGAAATCAATTCCTCGGTCCCATTGATAATGGCCGAAATTACTTCACCTGGAATCAAGTTTTTGTTCCGTCCAATTGTGGAGGACAGCATAATATTATCGGTGGCGCCCACGCAAATCAAGTCATCCACGTTCATAATAAGTGCATCTTGGGCGATTCCCTTCCATACCGAAACATCACCTGTTTCTTTCCAGTACATGTACGCCAAAGACGATTTGGTACCTGCACCATCGGCGTGCATCACCAAACAATGGTCGTCGCTACCTGTTAAATAATCGGGTACAATTTTACAGAACGCCTTGGGAAAAAGTCCCTTATCAATATTCTTGATGGCGTTGTGCACATCTTCTTTGGAGGCTGAAACACCCCTTTGCGCATATCTTTTACTGGTATCCGATGACATATGAAAGGTTTGGGCAAAAATAACGGAAAGCCATCAAATTATTGACATGCTTTCCGTGTTTTCAATTTTTCCTGTTTGTTCTATTTGGAAAACAGCATTTCGCGATACTTGGTAAACGGCCAGAATTCATCGGCAATCAATTTCTCCAAGGCATCCGAATGCTCCCGTATCTTCGCAAAATATGGCCTTACATTGTTACAGTATGCCTGGGCCTTTTTATCCACCACGGACATTCCGTTGGCCCTTTTACGGGCATCGGCCATTTCATCGGTCAATCTTTTGATTTCCACAATGTGCTCTCCGATTTGCTCTAAAATATTCAATTGGACTTCTGCGGTTTTCTTATGTGCAGCCCCATATACTTCTTTGAGACCACTGATGTTTTCCAACAACATATTTTGATACTTCACCGCTGCTGGAATGATATGATTATAGACCATTTCCCCCAACACACGGCCTTCAATCTGGATATGGAAAATATATGCCCCCAACTCCACTTCTTTGTGGGCCTTGAGTTCTACCTCGCTCATCACATCCATCTGCTTGAAAAGGTCAAGACTCTCCTTTGATGTGATTACCTGAAGTGCCTCTGGTGTATTTTTATTGAAGCTCAGTTTTCGTCTTCTTGCCTCTTCCTGCCATTCTATCCCGTAACCATCTCCTTCAAAACGAATACGCTTGGAGGTTTTGATATATTCACGAAGCACATTGAAAACGGCTTCGTCCTTTTTCAGGTTTTTCTTGTCTATCAATACATCAACCTCCTTTTTAAAGTCGGTCAACTGTTTGGCCATGATCGTATTGAGCATGGTCATGGGCTTGGCACAGTTCAACTTGGAGCCCACGCCCCGCATTTCAAACTTGTTGCCCGTAAAGGCGAACGGTGATGTTCTGTTTCTATCGGTGTTGTCCAATAAAATTTCAGGAATCTTACCCACCACGTTAAGCTTAAGCTCTGTCTTTTCCTGGGGCGATAGCTTTCCTTTGGAAACACCTTCCAATTCGTCCAGCACATCACTCAGCTGTTTTCCGATAAATATGGATATAATCGGCGGCGGTGCTTCATTGGCACCCAATCGGTGATCGTTGCTTGCAGAGGCAATGGATGCCCTCAACAATTCTTCATACGTGTCCACCGCTTTGATGGTATTCACAAAAAACGTCAAGAACTGCAGATTTTTCATGGGTGTTGAACCGGGACTCAACAGGTTCACCCCCGTATCGGTTGCCAAGGACCAGTTATTGTGTTTGCCAGAGCCATTGATCCCAGCAAATGGCTTTTCGTGGAACAGCACCGAGAAATTGTATTTATCGGCAATCTCTTCCATCACGTCCATAAGCAATAGGTTATGATCTACGGACAGGTTGGCCTCTTCAAAAACCGGGGCCAGTTCAAACTGGTTTGGGGCCACCTCGTTATGGCGGGTTTTTACGGGAATTCCGAGTTTGGTACACTCTTTTTCCAGTTCACTCATAAAGCCCAGTACCCGGGCGGGTATCACACCAAAATAATGGTCATCAAGCTGTTGGCCTTTAGCGGAAAAACTTCCTACCAAGGTACGGCCGGTTACCGAGAGGTCCAATCGGGAATTGACCAATGCTTTGTCTATCAAAAAATATTCCTGCTCCCACCCTAATGTGGCATGGACCTTTCTTACATTTTTATCAAAATATTGCGCCACCCCGGTAGCCGCTTGGTCTACAGCCTGCAAAGCTCTAAGAAGCGGTGCTTTATTATCCAAAGCTTCACCTGTGTAGGCTACAAAAATGGTTGGGATACAGAGCGTAGTTTTATAAATAAATGCCGGTGAGGTTGGATCCCATGCGGTATATCCGCGCGCCTCGAAAGTATTTCGGATTCCACCGCTCGGAAAGCTGGAAGCATCTGGTTCCTGCTGTACCAATTGTGCTCCTCCAAACTTTTCCATTGCCTTGCCGTTGGGCAGAAGATCAAAAAATGCATCGTGCTTCTCTGCCGTTGCACCTGTCAAGGGCTGAAACCAATGTGTATAGTGCGTAGCTCCCATGGAAAGTGCCCAAGCCTTCATGCCCTCGGCTACTTGGTCCGCAATCTTTCTATCTATTTTTGTGCCTTGGAAAATAGCTGATTTTACTTTTTCGAATGCTTCACCTGTAAGAAATTGAAGCATCTTATCTTCATTGAAAACATTTTTCGCAAATAGGTCCGATCTTTTGCCCGTTTCATCAATATTGATATGTTCCCTATTGCGGCTTTCGACCAAAGCTTGAAATCTTGTTTTCGGCATATTCAATAATTTTTAATTTTCAAATCTACAATTAAGAATTTAATAATTTAAACTTCAAAAATTACTTTTTTTTCATTGATCCCTTTCAAAAACAGGGGTAATATAAATAATAAAGGGAAGTTTGTGATTTTACCCCCTTAAAACATTGATAATTAAATGAAAAAACTATTTTTGTTAATCATAAAATTGAGAACGATTAACTACCAGAATTATGAGCAAATCTAAATTAGAGTATCTATGGTTGGATGGTTATGAGCCAACAGCCAACATTAGAAGCAAGACTAGAATTGAGGAAGATTTTAGCGGTAAATTGGAAGACTGCCCTACGTGGTCCTTCGATGGTTCTTCTACCAAACAAGCCGAAGGTGGTTCCTCTGACTGCCTGTTGAAGCCTGTTGCGATTTACCCTGATCCAGCAAGAAGAAATGGTTATTTGGTAATGACCGAGGTGTTGAACCCTGATGGAACTCCACACGCGAGCAACTCCAGAGCTACTATCGATGATGAGGATGATGACTTCTGGTTTGGATTTGAGCAGGAATACTTTATTATGGACACTGCAACTCAGTTGCCATTGGGCTTTCCTGTTGGAGGTTATCCAGGACCACAAGGTTTATACTACTGTTCCGTTGGTGGAAGAAACACTTGGGGCAGGGACCTTGTTGAGGAGCACGCCGACCTTTGTTTGGACGCTGGTCTTCAGTTTGAAGGTATCAACCAAGAAGTTGCCGCTGGACAGTGGGAATTCCAATTGTTCGCCAAAGGCGCCAAAAAAGCCGGTGATGAAATTTGGGTTGCACGCTATATGCTACAAAGATTGACCGAGAGCTACGGTTACTATATTGAGTACCACCCAAAACCTATCAAAGGTGATTGGAACGGTTCCGGTATGCACGCCAACTTCTCCAACAACCTGTTGAGAACTTGTGGTTCTAAAGAAGTTTATGAAAAAGTATGCGAAGCTTTCCGTCCGGTGACCAAAGAGCACATTGCCGTTTATGGTGAGTACAATGATGAGCGATTGACCGGTAAGCACGAAACTGCTTCCATTAGCGATTTCAGCTACGGTGTTTCCGATAGGGGCGCTTCCATCAGAATCCCTATTATGACCGTTGAAAGAGGTTGGAAAGGATGGTTGGAAGATAGAAGACCTGCTTCCAATGCCGATCCTTACAAAGTTGCGGCCGTTATCGTAAAAACGGTTAAATCCGCAAAAGTATAATAAACACGTATATAAATTAGTTGTTGATTATAGATGAAAACCGTCCCGCTTTTTGGGGCGGTTTTTATTTTATGGTAAAATAAACAAAGGTGACGTAAAAAGCCAAGAGAATCAATCCGTCTCTCCAGCCCAAACGCAATCCCTTGGGAAAGAAAACCAAAGGAAGAACAAGAAAGGATATTCCCAACATCCAAAAAATATCACTGGACAATAAACCTTGGTCCATAACCGTAATAGGAGTGATAATTGATGTTATACCCAGTACGGCCAACAGGTTAAAAATGTTGGACCCGATCAAGTTCCCAAGAGATATTGCTTTTTCCTTTTTTAGTACCGCGATTACCGATGCCGCCAATTCCGGAATGCTTGTGCCTACCGAAACTATTGTGATTCCAATTATACGATCGCTTACCCCAAAGGAGGATGCTAATCCTACGGAGCCATCTATCAATAATTCCGAACCTCCCCAAAGCGCCGTTCCCCCTATTCCCAAATAGAGAACGATCTTATACAGAGGCAAAGGCACATCATCCTCTGGCATTTCATCCACAACAGCTGTTTTCTGAAACCTTAAAAGGTACACCAAGAACACAAATAGAAAGGACACCAAAATAATCCCTTCGTATTGCTGAAGCTCTCCATCAAAATATATAAAACCACCAAAGAGCAAAGAAGTAAGCATCATAACGGGCCAATCCGTAGTATAGAAGCTCTTTCTTACATCTATACTTCCCAATATAACGGTAATGGCCAAAACCAGTCCTAAATTAGCTATGTTGGAACCGACCACATTACCTAGTGCCAAGTCGGGAAAACCATCAAGGGCCGCTTTTATACTAACTATCAGTTCAGGCGCAGAGGTGGCAAAAGAGACCACCGTCATACCAATGACAATCTTGGGAATATTCATTCTAAGGGATAATGCAACTGCCGATTTTAACAACCAATTTCCGCCTGCAATCAACAGTACCAACCCCAAAACAATAAAAAGTAAATTTCCCAAAAAGTAATTTTTCGGTCAAAGATAAGGGAAGAAACCCGCAACCAAGAAGGTTATCTAAAAAATAAAAACTACAAAAATAGTTAATAAACTATAAAAATAGTTGTTTAACTAAATTATTAGTATTAGGTTTGAACCATATAAGTACAGAATCATGCAAAAATTGACGAATAAGGAAGAGGAAATCATGAAAATCCTCTGGGAACTCAAAAAGGCTTTTGTTAAGGAAATTCTAGAGGAGATTCAAGGTGAAAAACCGCATTACAATACGCTATCTACCATTGTTCGGAATTTACAGGAAAAAGGATTTGTTGACTACGAGGCGTTCGGTAATACCCATAGATATTTTCCTATCGTAAGCAAGGAAGAGTATAGAAAAAAATATGTAAATGCTGCCATTGCTGATTATTACAACGACTCTTTTAAAAGTTTGGTCTCCCACTTTGCACAGGAAGAGAAAATTTCCATTTCGGAACTCAAAGAAATTATTGACTTAATAGAAAAGAAGAAATAATGGAACCGATATTCATGTACCTTTTACAGTCCATCCTTATCTCTGGAGGTTTTTTGGCGGTTTATCATATTTTCTTAAAACGTGAAACCCTTTTCAAAGAGAATAGATTGTTTCTTTTATCGGGTTTGGTATTGACCTTTTTGTTTCCTCTGATAAAAATCAAGAGAAACATTGTGCTTGACCGACCTATATTCACTGAAGCCGGAGAGCAGTTATCCCAAGTGGCTCAAACAGCTTCTGAAAGTGTTTGGTACTCACCAGAAAATATTCTTCTTACCTTATATATAGGAGTCTGTATATTCTTAATGGGAAGATTTATTTTGAAGCTGGCTTCACTAAAAAAACTGGCCCAAAATGCATATCGAAGAAGAGAAAGACCGTTTTTGCACATGGAAACGGAAAAGAAAATCTCCCCCTTCTCCTTTTTTAATTACATTTTTTATAATCCAAGTCTTTTTGAACCCAATGAGCTGCACTCAGTCCTTGAACACGAAAAAGTGCATGCCCGTCAGTTTCATACCCTCGACATATTATTATTGGAGGTTTTAAAAATATTTTTCTGGTTCAACCCTGTGTTGTGGTTTTACAAAAGTGCCGTAAAACAAAACCTGGAATATTTGGCCGATCACTTTGCCATTGAAAACGCAGGCGACAAAAAATCCTACCAGTATCTGATGCTAAAACAAGCCGTAGATATTCAGGAATATACCTTAGCCAATTCATTTTATAATTCATTAATCAAAAAACGAATAGTCATGTTAAATCAAAATCAATCAAAAAAAATCAATGTGCTCAAAACTTTAATGGTCGCACCATTATTAGGGTTGCTGTTGGTCAGCTTCAATATTGAGGAAAAGTTCCTCTATAAAGACCTGGACAGCATAGATAGTGTTATCGGCATAGAAACGGCCCCAAAAGATAAAACGGTGGAGTTGACAATCGACAAGAACACCACTGATACCGAACTGGACAAAATCAAAAAGGATCTGGCCAAAGACGGTATCGATTTTAGCTACACGACCGTTAGAAACGATAACAAGGAAATTATTGATATTTCCCTACAAATGAGCGGTAAAAACTCCAAGGGGAAAACGTTTAGTGGCAATTATAGTAGCAATTCCGATGACGCTATCGACCCCATAACGGTATTGTTTGATGACGAGAGCAACGCAGTTTCTTTTTGGAATGCAGGAAAGAAAAACGTAAGAATCCATAAAATTAAGGGCACAGGCACTATTAGCACCGATGACAGCACCCAAATCTTAATTAGGAAAGGGAACGATAAAAAAATAGTAATCGTGGACGGAAAGCAATTGAGCGACCAAGAGGTCGAAAAATTAGGCATTGAGGAAGGTTCCTCCATATATGTGACCACAGACGATGACAAAGAGGACAAGAAACATGTGAGCATCCGAAAAATAGAAAAAAAGGGAAAAGGGAACCATGTTATGGTCATCAGGGATTCTGATGACGATGAGGACATTGAAGTAATAAGCGGGGACGATGACTCCAGCTTCTTTTTTATAGACAATGACGGTAAAGGGGAGCCACTATATTATGTGAATGGCAAAAAGGCCAAATCAGAGGATATCAAAAAAATTGACCCCGAAGACATTGAGCGTATGAACGTATTAAAAGGTGATAAAGCGGTTGAAAAATATGGCAAGAAGGCCAAAGATGGAGTTATCGAGATAACTACCAAGAAAAATAAATGATCTTCAAATAATCATTTTTTGAAAATTCCGAGGAACCGTCTTTTTAGGCGGTTCTTTTTTTGTTCCCCCAAACGAAAAGGCCAAAACCATGCGTTTTTTAAACGAATCCTCCCTAGGTTTTTGAAAAAGCTCTCAAAACACCCCTACAGTTCTAACATTTTTTAATGTTAAATTTATTTTAGCATTACAATTTAAAACTTTTTTCAAGGACAGATATTTCAATTGAAGAAGCAAGTCGTTTTTAAGGATACAATCTCGTATGCAATTACATTATTTATTACCTAATCACTTGGAATCATGATATCTATCATTATATATTCGAAGAAACAACAATAAAATAACTGTTTTTTCAAACCTAAAATCAATCAAAAAATGATAGCAATTGTAAAGTTTTTCATCACACTTCTTGTGCAACTCTTAACGCTTATATTTATCTAAAACCGTTAAGGGTTGCCACATTGCTATTGAACCTGATAGCTTGTGCACAGCTTTCCCTATATTTGTAAGAAGCAATCTAGCAATATGTTTTACAAGATATTGGCAAAAATCAACAAGGCTATACTCCCCTCCTACACCAAAAAAGGTCTGGATCTGGCCAAGGCTTCCAAACTACAACTGGCCATAATTGGATGGCGCTATTACGTTACCAAGAATGCATTGGACTAATATTGCAGCAAAGCGGCCTTGGGATAGTTTTTAATTTTGTCGGCGCCTTTCAAAAAAGTAAGTTCAATCAAAAAATTACACTGCACCACTTCCCCACCAAGTCTTTCTACTAGTTTACAGACTGCTTCTGCTGTTCCTCCTGTTGCCAAAACATCATCGTGCACCAATACCTTTTCTCCGTTTTCAATGGCATCCGAATGCATTTCGAGTGTTCCTGCGCCATATTCCAAATCGTAAGACTCCGAAATCGTTTTGTACGGAAGCTTTCCGGACTTACGAACGGTTACAAAACCTGCTCCCAGTTTTTCAGCTAACATTGGTGCAAAAATAAACCCCCGGCTATCCACTCCGACCACTTTATCAATTTTCATATTGCGTGTAAGACCCAACAAGGCATCCCCTGCTTTTTGGAATGCAAACGGGTTTTTCAATAGTGGGGTAATATCCTTAAAAACGACTCCTGGCTTGGGGAAATCCTCAATATCTCGAATGTAGGGTGCAAAATCCATTTTTTGTATGCTAGGGTTTTGTGGTAAAGTTAAAAAGAAATATATTTGCAGCCCTTAAATAAGGCCGCGTGGCGCAACTGAATAGCGCATCTGATTACGGCTCAGAAGGTTGCAGGTTTGAATCCTGCCGCGGTCACTTGATGGGACAAATTCAAAAATGATGAATTTGTCCCATTTTTATTTCCATTTAAGTCTTTGTCTATCAGTGTGATATACCTGATTGCTTCATTGATCCGGGTGGTTCGATATTCAAATCCGTCAAAAGTCAGATTTTCAGGAAAGACCGAACCAATGATCTTCCTTTTTTGTGTAATTGTCCCGGTTTCATACAAATAGCCCAACTGTGCAAGATTGCTTATTGCCTTGTCCCACAGGGGTTCCACGTTTTGCGTGTCTGTAATCGTACTTGTGAGTTTAGCTTCCAGCCTGTTTATTTTTTTATCGGCATCCGCTTTCATCATTCGATAATCATCCGCTTCAATATCACCACATAAAAGCAGTTCTCTGGCTTTACTCAGTTTATTGTTTTCATCCTGTAAACGGATTTTCAACTGCTGTATATTTCCAATCCTATTTCTGGTTTTTGTTTTATATACCGAAGTAATGACTTCTTTAAATAGATTGAGCTTGGGAATGGAATACACATATTTCCCAATTTCAGAAACCATCGTATCGTTCATATACTCCGCTTTTTGTCTGAATTTACAGCCACCAGAGCAATGGTAATAGTAATAATATTGGGAACGCCCTTTGGATTTACTTCCCGTTAGCATACGTCCGCAATCCGGGCAAATCACAAATCCCCGTAATGGATAATGATCATCCACCTTTATTTTAGCCCGCATTACTTTTTTACGACCGTCGAGCACATCCTGTACATCATAGAACAAAGCTTCGGATATCAAGGGTTCGTGTTGCCCCATTACCAGTTGACTTTCTTCATCTTTGTATTTAGGAATAAATATTTTACCGCAATACATAGGATTACGGATAGCTGTCCAGAAATTATTCTTACTGCATTTCAGTCCCTTTTCCTTTGCCATTTTCCAAACTTGCTCGGTACTGAACATATTTTTCGCCAACTCTTTGAATGCCCATTTCATAACATCACTCTGGACTTCCCTTGGGGCAATATATTTTTTGCCGCTTTCATTGGTTTTATTGATGTATCCAATCGGTGCCGTTCCCATCCAGCGACCTTCTTTTTTAGCCCGGCGCATTCCATGAAATACATTCAATGCCCTTCTGTCATTTTCCACTTCAGGAGCAGCCAGATAAAAGGCGAGCATCATTTTATTTTCAGGAATGGATAAATCGAGTGGTTGCTCCACTGCCTGTGGTTCTACCCCCAATCTTCTCAAAGTACCGATCATCTGATAAGCATCTCCCGCATTTCGGCTGAACCTGTCCCATTTGGTAAATAATATCAAATCGGACTGCCCTCTGAATTTACGAAGGATGCCCAACAGTTTTGTCCAGGAAGGACGTTTAAAGGTTTTTGCCGAATGATCCTCATAAATCACTTTTCGTACCTGAATATGGTTGATCTCACAATACTTGCGCAAACGCTCTTCCTGATCCCGTTGTGAGTATCCCTTGTCGGCTTGTTCATCCGTGCTTACCCGTATATATAAATCTGCAATTTTCATCGTTCCAAAGTATTAAGGTTGTTCAATCTAACAGCCTGATTCCGTTTATAAATATACGAAATTCAGGTAGGTTTTGCCAGATACTGATCTACAACAATATCTGCGATCTCATACATAAAGTCCAGGATGACTTTCACCTGTTCCGCTGTTACTTCTATACCGTCTTCTTTCAATAGTGCTATTGCTTTTTCCGGCGGAATTCTCTTTACTTCATTTTCCATCTTACATCTCCGCTTTAAAACAGCAAAAGCCCCGAAGGGCTTTGTACCGAAAAATTAATTCATTTTACCCATCGCTTTCGGGAAAGTAGATTTTACTTCCCTTGTTTTTATTAAATGAGGGTTCATACCGTATATACCCGTAGGCATTGAGATCCTTTACACATTTATGATACGTCATGGCAGATGATATTTTTGCAATCTTCATAATGTCATAACTGAATGCCACTATCGGATTGCTATTGCCCATCTGCGCCCTATACTCCAACAGGGCAGCATATATCCCTATATGTGTAATACTGATACGGCCATCCTGCTCAATAGCCGTAAAAAAATCAGATAAAGGCTTTAACTGTTCCATATCATTCAGGTTATGGTGGGTCTCTTTCTTTTCTTCTTAGCCTTCGGTATATTCGGAGCCTCATCGTTAATTGGCTGCTCCTGACCTTTATGCTCCTGTTTAGCAGAGCGGCTTTGTGCTTCCGATTGTTTTTCTGTCTTGGACTGGCGGTTATCCACCCGTTGCATATTGCTGTCATAGATATTGATGGTCTTAAACCGGGGATTGGCTTCGATGTACTGTTTCTGCTCCGAACCTTCCTTTTGAAAAGTTGCCGATTGCAGGTTTCCCTTTTTCAGGGAATCCATCAAATTGGATTTATAGGTTTCGTTCTCCAGTTCTTTAATAGGATGTTTAGAAAGTGTTGCTTCCAGATCATACCCATAGTTTTGATGGTACTGCTGTATTTTGAAATTTCCATTGTCATCACTCTGTTTAAAATCCATCTGTAACCAGGCATTGTAGAGTTGCCCCTCCTTGTTGGTCAAATCCTTATTGACCGACCGGCCTTCCATTAAGTTGTAGGCTTCTTTGAGGGTAATGTTATTCCCTTTGTTGATATAGAAGGTCTGTTTCATGGCTTCATCGGGATTATTTTCCTTTTGTACACTCACCTGATAGGAGTTAAAGAAATACATATCCGTTTGCTTGGATTTGCTAAAATTCATTCGGGCTTCCACCTTATCGGTACCAAATTGCGTTTCATGTACCAGCTTAAAGACAGGTTTTTCTATTTCCATCATTCCTTTTAAAGGAGCTTCAAAACCTTCTCCAAAACCGGTATATTTAATCTGATCTTTCAGGTATTCTAAATTCTTCTGATTCATGATAATTGATTTAAAAGTTATTGATAGGTGTACTTCCTGTTGATTTGTAATGTGGTAAGTACTGCTGCTTTTATAATCGTCCTGTTTTTTACACTGAGCTCGATATGCCTTCCGCCGTTTGCTTCAAACAATTGAATGGCGAGGTATTTCTTATCGGGAATGGTAAATTTGGGAACCGCAACCACCAAAGTCTGTGAAGACCGACCGTTAATTTTTGTTACGTTATTTTGGAGGTGTACCGGATTAATTTCGATTTCCTGTGAAGCTGTACGTTTAGCCTTTTTCTGGTCACGGATAAAAAAGCGTATCTGGTCAATATCATAGCTGATATTGGATGTGTTGGTAATGGTTAACCGCAGGTACATCAGGTTGTCCCGAATGAATATCCCGTTCAATCCGAAACGGATACCATATTTACGGTGCTTTACCTGACGGTCTTTGTATTTGGAATACAAGGCGTGTGTAGCATAGGTAGTGACTTCAGCTTCATTAACCGATCCGGGTGAAAGGAAAATACTGTTTTTGTTATCCCTTTCCTTCATGGAAACATTCAACACGGACGGCTTTAGGGCATAGTTAATCACAAAGGAATTCAATTTCCCATCTGCGGTAATCACCGTCAGGTTGGTCTCCGGGAAACTGTCCCTTGCCGCTTTGAGCTGTAGAATATTGGCAGCTCCTTTAGCTTTTTGCGCCAACACATCTTTACTACCCCTGTCCACACCCACAATGGCACTTGGAAATATAATATTGGTCGTTTTAAAATAGGTAATCTCCAAAGGATAGGGAGCGATGGATTTGGGCTCAAGCTTAGTCCTGCTTTGAGCGTTTACATTTAATCCGAAAAGGAACAGGAAAAATCCCATCACCATATGTGCATTTATCTTTTTCATCTTTATGGAATTTTAAATGATTATTACTTATTGATTACTGATCTGTTTTTGTTTTTCATCACGGAGCAATACCTGATAGCCCGCTTTCAGGGTTACTTTTATCAGTTTTACTTTTTTACTGAACAGTGATTTAGCCGTTTCTATACCGGCACCTGCGGCCTGTGCCTGCCAGGAAGGGTCAAGAGAGGTCAATCCGATGTTTTGCATGGAGCGGTCAGCCGATTGTTTGGCGACATCCCGGGTAATGGCGCCGGGAATGTAAACCCCGTCCAATCCATCCATATCGTACACGGAGAGTTCTACCGGGAACAGGGAATTACCGCTTCTAATGCTGTTGATCTTGATATGCAGCCTTTCCCCGCTAAGGGAAGCAATTCCAAACACAAAGTTGTCTTTGGGAATATGCACCCCATTAATGAATACATCATTGACCAGGCGAAGCTTTACGGTAGACCCGTTCACTACGGTCTGTGATTCGTGAATAACCGCTTGTATGGCATTTTCTGGTTGTTCAGCAATTTGGTCATCGTCCAGGGAATAAAATCCATTTGCCGTAGGAGTAACAAAGCGTTCGGTATGCATCAGCGAAATACTATCATCTTTCTGTGCAGTGGATACTTTGTACAATTGTTCCCTGCGATCCTCCGATAGTTGTTTTAGTTTCTCCTGAACCCGCTCGGGATGCTGTACATCAAGAATCTTTTCCAGCATACTGTTGAGTTGTTCCAGTTCCGGGTCAGGTGCTTCCGGCTGGGTCATGGTGTGCATCATTTCTTCCAGCCTGTCCACATCACTGGAACTCACCGATGTATTACCATAATTGGTTTTTGTTTCCTGTTTCGGGGAATCTTCAGGAAGCTGGGTTCGTTCCACCGGTTTGTTCAATTCCCTGTTTAAAGCTTCCAGCTTTTTATAAATTTTATCCGTATTCGGATCGTTGCCCTGACCGCTTCCGTAGAGGGAAGTTTTCAGTCCACCGGAAGATAGTTGACCGGGTTTTACTTCCTGTTGGGGTAATACATCATCCATATCTGAAATCACACTGTTTTTATAGTTCGGATCATTTTTACGGAGTTCCCTGAATTTTGCCGAATCCTGTTCTGCCCGGTTGTAATAGCTCATCTTATCCATTTGCTTGTCATCGGTCAGTTTTGCTTCCGGCAGGTGAAGGTTAAACCCGTTCTGTGGAGTTTCCTGTGCCTGTAGTTCCTGTACCTGTCCACCTCCCAATACCCAAAAGATCAGGGTGGTGAAAGGAAG
>Ga0114908_1000023_pt1 | contig 166107 bp, 143 predicted proteins | sample MalvireepMed_s17_FD_87292 | JGI IMG/M metagenome (GOLD analysis project Ga0114908, IMG submission 87292) | Marine viral communities from the Global Malaspina Expedition - Malaspina viral metaG DeepMed_s17 | ecosystem: Environmental > Aquatic > Marine > Oceanic | place: Mediterranean Sea... | reverse complement strand
GATGAGAAGAAAATTGAAAAATAAGAACTAAGTTTAACCCACGGACAGGTCAAATCCAAGCAGTTGATTTACACTGCTCACTTTCGTCCGGCGCGGGTGGCTCAGTTTACCCGGCTCATCCACCTACTTGGGAAAGGATTTTACGGATAAACGGACATTGTTGGAGCGGGTAGTGGAGGGCAAGACCAAGCTGTGCACTTCACATATAAAACTTCAAGGTGGCAAGGTGTTCTTATTGGCAGTATTTGAAATTGAAAAGGAAAGGAATGATTTAAGAGCTGAGGTTATTGCAGAGGCTTCTCTGTCCCTTGAATATCCCATTGTTGTAAAGGTTGGTAAGGCAAGGCTTACCATTGGCACAAAGGAAGAGTTTTTATACAGAAGACTGGCGATACAATCGGCCCACAGACGGGCAAAAATCGGGGCAACCTATTCCAAATCGGGTAAGGGCATCAAAAGAAAATTGAAGGCAGTTGACAGACTTGGTCAAACGGAACGTAAATATGTCCATAACCGTTTGCATGCATATAGCCGGAGGTTGATTGATTTTTGTGTTGAACATAGGGCAGGTACCCTCATACTTTTAAATCAGGAGGAAAAAACTGAGATTGCTAAAGAAGAGGGGTTTGTATTAAGAAATTGGAGCTACAATGATTTGATGACCAAAATAAAATATAAGGCCAAGAAAGCAGGTCTCGAAGTTATAATTGATTAACAAAACCGATTGAGGGTGCTTGTACACCCGTAAGGTGAGGTCATTGGCACTCACTAAATGCGAAAGGCATATACAACGCGTGGGCTCTCTTATTTGAACTGCCCTTTATTTATTTGATCTTTTATTTTCTCTTTATTAATTTGAAGCTTACAAATAGGCCAATTTTGACCTATTTGGGATGTACGAAGTAAAACATCCTTCATTCTAACTTAATATTCCGCTTTATGTAACTTTGCTTTGGAAAAGCAAAGTATTTGACACTTCACTTGGTTTAAATTTTTCTTCTAAAAATTCTATCTTAAAGTAAATGAAGTACTCTTTTCAATGCCTTACAAGGCAAAGAAATGTATGCTGAATGGGTATGCAAAAAAATGTTAAGAAATCCTATGTAAATTTTTATTACATTGAAGATTTATACCTTATTCAATCGTTACTTTTGATAGTAATAAATTAATATTAACAGGGAGCAACAAAGACATATGCGCTTAGTAACAGAAGAAAACAAAGTTGAAATAAAAGCTAGGATAGAATTCAAAGAGAGTGTACCGCATATCATTAAGTATATGGGTTCAAAAAGAGATTTAGTTAAATATATTGTTGATTCTATCAATGAAATTTATAATGGCGAGGCTGTTTGTGATTTGTTTGCAGGTACCAGTATTCTTAGTGGTGCGATAGGCCACAATATAAAAATGTACTCAAATGACATTCAGGAATATTCATCCGTTTTTGCTAGAACCTATCTAGGTGATTATAATTGGGAAGAATACCCCGATTTGCTTGACAATATAATTAGAGGTGCTCAGGTTCATGTTGATAATGTTAGGGAGTTATACCCTGATTTAGAGTTTCAATACGAAGATGATATTACCCTCAATGAGTTTAATGCACTAGAACAACAGCAACAGGAATTGATATATTTTGAATTTGAAGATGTGGAACATCACTTATTCATTAAAAACTATTCCGGAACTTATTGGTCTTTTGAGCAATGTCTTTGGATCGATGCAATACGAACAATTGCAGAAGAATATTCAGGAACTCCTGTCTATTATCCAATTTTATCAAGTTTAATGTTTGCTATGGCGTACAATGCTCAGAGTACAGGGCATTATGCTCAATATCGAGATGCGAGTAATTTAGAGTCTATGAATAGTATTATTGGTTGTAGAAATAAGAGAATAGTACCATATTTTAAGAAAAAATTAAAAGAACTTATTCGGTTTACAGGTCCAAGTGAATTGAATCACAATATTTCTTCATTGGATTACAGAGATTGTTTGAATATATTGCCTGAAGGCACTCTAGTTTACGCTGACCCTCCTTACTCTTTTGTTCATTATTCGAGATTTTATCATGCATTGGAGACTTTAGTAAAATATGACTATCCTACAGTTCAATATAAAGGACGTTATAGAAATGACCGCCACCAATCTCCGTTTTGCAAACGAACTGAAGTGGTCGGGGCATTTACCGAAATGTTTGAAAAAGTACTAGAACGAAGACTCAAATTAGTCCTTAGCTATAGTAATACTGGTATGATTAGTTTGGATGAAATCTTATCAATAGCTAAAAGCACTTTAGATGATAAATTTGAAGTTTATACTAAGGTAGTTGACCACATACATAGTACTATGGGTAGATTTGAAGATAAGTCTAGAGATGTTAAGGAATACTTAATAATTGCCAAACCTATTTGAATAATGGCATTAGAAGTTGATTTTTCAAAATTGAAAACTTCTTGGACGAAATTTGATATTGTCCAGGTGATGGATGTATTATATAGCAGAGAAACACTTAACAAATTTGTAAATAAGGAAGCTAAAATCGATGAACCAATATTGCGATCCTTCCTTGGAATGAAATCTTTAAAAGATCCAATACCCAATCATTGGCTTGAAATTCAGAATCATCCTGCTGAAAAAAAACTATTCGCATTATTTTCCACAATATTTACTCATGGGGAAATAGTCAAAAAATTTGCTGATGACTATTCTTCCGGTGACATGAAAGGTCTGTTTATTCTTGAAGAAGGAAAGCAATTCACAAACATAAGAAGTGCCTTAATTGAATCTGGGGCTGCAGAACCATTTTTAAGAAGGGCAAAAGAAGTGCCTTTTGACTTTTCACCGATTTTTCAAAATGTAGAGGTCGGTAAACTATTTAAAAAAGTACTAGAAGAAAGAATATCTAGATTTAAAAAGGGTAAAATCTCGAAAATTGATTTCTATAGGATATGTTTTTCAAACAATTTTCATAAAGCCTTAAGTGTATCCAACAATCAATTTAGAGCATGGTTAGAAGGAAAAAAAGTTGTCACTGACAACTATATTAAAAGCGTAGAAATTTCTAATTTTTATTCAATAGATGAAGTCAAACTTGAAACAATAAATAATTGTAAAGAGGTATATTTTTTAGGCGAGAATGGAGATGGAAAGTCATTAGTTTTGATGGCCATCTTCTTAGCTTTTAATAGACATTTCATTATTAACCAAACTGATAAGGAAAAAACAGGAAAAGTTCTGGACATTATTAGGGATAATATGGATTTAGAACTTAAAGGGGTCGATGACCGGAATAAAATTTATGGAGATAAAAACGTCGGTTTTTTAAGCAACTTCTTTTGTTATGGAACTCATAGAGGAAGATTTTCAACTGATGAATCGGATGAATATGGCTTTATGTCATTGTTCGATAACGATCAAACCTTAATTAATCCAGAAACGTGGTTAAAAACTCAAAAGGCCATAGAGTTGGAAAAACTTGCTGATAAAACTAATCAAGATGGGTCATCAAAGAAAGGCTCTCAAGCGAATTTTTCGACTGTTCTTTTAGAGAGTGTTTTTCATGAAATATTGGAGAAAAATGTTGAAATAAAAATTTCCGCAAGTAGTGTTAGCTTTATAGAAAAAGGCATGAATTTATCATTCGAGCAATTATCTGAGGGCTATAAAAGCACGATAATATTTCTAACTGATTTACTTAGTAGGCTACAAAAAAACCAACAAGATGTTACCAATATAGAGGACTTACATGGAATTGTTTTAGTAGATGAAATTGATTTACATCTACATCCCAAATGGCAAAGGTTTTTAGTTGGGAAATTACGATCGCTTTTACCGAATGTCCAATTCATGTTTACTACACATAGTCCGACAATTGTTCAAGGAGCTTCTGATGACGCCATTTTATACCGAGTTTATAGAAATTCAGAAGATGGTAAAACTAGGATTAGCGAACCTTATTATAGAAAAAACCTTAATCATTTAATGATTAATACTCTGCTTACTTCGCCCTTGTTTGGTCTCGACAATTCCAGATTAGATGCTGAGAATGATAATGCAGATACTAGCGACTCTTATTCTCTTTACAGAATCAACGAAAAGTTAGAATCAAAATTAGAGCAACTAAAGAGAGAAGGAAAGGAGTTTATTTCGGAAGGCAGGATTGACATGTTAATCCAGGGTATCATAGAAGAAGAATTAAAAAAACATGATTAAAATTAACAAGAATCTTAAGAATATTCCACCTTCCCTTAAGTTTCCATCCAATGAGAACTTTCCAAATGGAATTCCCAGCCCTCCAACCACCACTCATAATAGAAGATTGGAATTGATAGAGCAAGGATCATATATTAATCACGATAATTACAATAGCCGATATAAACAAGATGATATTAAAATTTTTTTAAAAGCGATTTATAAAAACAAATGTGCTTATTGTGAACAGAAGATTGAACAAAGTCATGTTGAACATTACAGGCCTAAAGACATTTATTATTGGTTAGCATTTTCATGGGACAATCTAATTTTAGCATGTTCTTTTTGCAACCTTTATAAAGGTGTCAACTTCGATTTAGATGGTGAACCCATAACTTTTGAGAATAACGAGGAAAACTTAGAAAACATAAACACAAGTGGATTAAGTTATGATGAAATCGAACTACCAAGAATGGTTAATCCAGAAACAATTGATCCGTCTGAGTATATTTACTTCGAAAAAAATGGAAGTATTAAGTCTGAGGATAGTCGATTTTTATATACAATTGAAAAGTGTAAAATTGATAGAAAATATTTAAATGATAGTCGAAGAAAATTACTGGATAATTTTGAAAAAGATATTAATGCCGCACTAGTATATAATAGCGAAAATGTAGCTGAACAAGAAAGAGAAATCAGCTCACTAGCAAGAAAATTTGTTAGGGATTCTCTAGACAGAGAATCAGAGTTCATTTCATTTAGATTGTATGCCTGCACCAATAATTGGCTTAGTGACATTATTAAAGAAAAAAGGGCTTCTTAATTGGGAAATGGCCTGAGAGAATTTTGACAAAACAATAGGGGTGAGGAGCGTAAAAATTTTAGGGGGCTAGTTACAGTAATTGTCGACTGCCCTATTGTTTCTTTTACCTCAAGCTTTTTTACTCAATGGTAAACATATTGATATTAGATATCCACTGATTGTTGAAATATGGTGTACAATTCATCTCTAAGAAAATTACTGAAAGGGAATTAATACCTATTTTTACAAAAAGAGAAGCACATAAAATCTGTGTTCAAAAGTTGTTTTTTGCTTTCCGTGTTCTTAACGGGAATACCTTCAAGATTGCAGCGTTAAAACAATGATTTTCAACAACATAAGATTTCGTCGATGATTCAGTCATCCCGACTTACCTTATTTAAGTAAAATCAAAACACTGTTAATCTTATGATTTTCAGTGTTTTGTGTTTTTAGACATATTGTTTGAATTCATTTAAAACCATCTAAAAGGGGTAGAGTTCGGTGAATGAATAGGATGAAAATAAGGGAGGGCTCCATGGTTTGACCTTCAGGGGTAGTTTGTCGAACTTACTATATTTTGGGCCTTTTGCTGATGATATAACAAATTAAAAATCAAATGTATATCATATCGATTGCTGCCTATTTTTGTTCGGTTTTGAAATGGACCAAAGCGACTTTAAGTTTCATTTTATTTTAAAACTATACAGGTAAGGGGCTCTATGGGCTCCCCCGGTAAATAGCTTTTCATGACGGACCAAGTTTTTTGTAGCCAGCATCCTCCGTTGGAATGCGGTACGCTTGAAGGTTTCGCCCATTATCTTTTCATAGGCATTCTGCAATTCTTTCATAGTAAATTTTGTAGGAAGCAGATTCATGCCCAACAATTTTTTATCGAGATTTTCACGCAGGGTTTCAAGTGCTTTTTGGACAATTTCCTCATGGTCCATCATCAATGGGGGAAGTTCATCCAATGAATACCACTCAATACTGTCGGCCAAAGGATCAGGAATGGGATTGACTTCTTCAAAATTGATCAAGGCATAATAGGCGATGGAAATAAACCGGTCCAATAGCCATTCATGTGCCTTGATGTCCAATCCATTCATTTCCAATATTCGCTCCATGGCTTTGGAATCAAATCTATCGAGGTTTCCGAAAGTATGGAACTGCTCCAAATAAAGGTCTTCTATTCCTGTACGCTCCATAACACCTTTGGTGACAGCATCTTTGAGACTTTCGTTTCGTTTTACAAAACCTCCAGGCAAAGCGAATAAGCCGGTGTTTTGATATTCCAACACCAAAATTTTTAACTGCTTTCCATTGAAACCAAATATGACAGAATCAAATGCGATATGGGAAAGATAGTCTTCCTTTTTAGGCCCCTGTGAATGTTTGTCAGTGTTCAAAATAGATTTTTTGTAAATAAAGCATGAAAAGTCGAAAAAACAAAGTATTATTGTAACAAACTGTTACAATAACAAAGAGAACAAACGCACAATGAAGAAATTAGCTATCAACTTAATAATTTTATTAGGATTTGGCATAAGTGCTCATGCACAGAACACTAATGCCTTTCCAGTCCAAGTGAAACTGAAAAACGGGACAATTGAAGGACTTTATGATACACATTCGGGCATCCAAAAGTACTTTGGGATTCCCTTTGCAAAACCACCTGTAGGGGAACTTCGCTGGAAAGCTCCCCAACCTTTGGATACATGGGAAGGTGTTAAGGAAACCAAAGCATTCGGTCCTCGACCCATACAGGCCATGGTGTTCGGGGATATGAAATCCCGATCGGAAGGCTTGAGCGAGGATTGCCTGTACCTTAATGTATGGACACCTGCCAAGCACAGTGAAAAAAATCTTCCTGTTTTGGTCTATTTCTATGGAGGAGGAAACGTCGCTGGAGATGCATCCGAGTATAGATACGACGGTGAGAGTATGGCCAAAAAGGGCATTGTGGTGGTGACCACCAATTATCGCTTGAATATTTTCGGGAATTTAGCACACCCTGAACTGACCGCAGAGGCCCCGTACAAAGCATCCGGTAATTACGGTCAATTGGACCAGAACATGGCCCTCAAGTGGGTACAGGAAAATATTGCAGCATTTGGAGGCAATCCCGAGAAAGTGACCATTGCAGGAGAGTCTGCAGGTTCCATAGGCGTGAGTGTACAGATGGCCTCCCCCTTGTCAAAAAGCCTGATTGCAGGGGCAATAGGGGAAAGTGGAGCGGCCATTGCACCGACGATGGCCCCTGTTTCCTTGGAAGAAGCGGAGAAACAAGGGATGCAATTTCTTGAAAGCGCAGGTATAGAAAGTATATCAGCATTGAGAAAACTGAGCACACGTGAGATTTATGAAAAGTACAACGACTCCAAAAGATTTGGTTTCCCCATGGTAATTGATGGCTATCTTCTGCCCAAAACTCTACCTGAAATTTTTGCTTCGAAACAACAGGCCCAAGTGCCTTTATTGGTTGGATGGAATTCTGCAGAAATACCAGGTATGGCATTTACGCAGGGACCGATCACAAAAGAGACTTTTGTAGAAAAGGTAAGGCAAAACTATCCCAAAAAATATGAAGAAGTTTTGGAACTCTACCCTCATGGTACGTCCACGGAAGTAGAATGGGCAGCGACCAATCTCGCATCCGATAACTTTATAGTTTACAGTACTTGGAAATGGTTCGATTTGCACCGTAAAAACTCAGACCAACCGGTTTATCGATATCTATACAGTAAGATACGTCCACCTTTGCGAGACCAAAGCAAAGTCTCAGGATTGGCGGGCGGAACCGTAGAAAGGGATTCCGGAGCACCTCAAATGCCCAAAGCAATCGGGGCGCCACATGCCGCAGAAATCGAATATGCTATGGGCAATTTACATCTTGTGGATGATTATGCCTGGACCGCCGATGATTATAAAGCATCCGCCACCATGCAGGAGTTCTTTGCGAACTTTATTAAAACAGGTGACCCCAATGGTGGAGAGCTTCCTACTTGGGATGCCGCCAAAGCAAATGATGGTAATCCTCCTGTAATGGTCATTGATACCAAAAGCGAATTGATCAAAGCATCGAACGATGCTCGCTATAACTTTTTAGACCAAGTTTATAAAAATTGATTCTCTTTACTGGAATAGCGATTACTGTGGTATTGCTGGCACTTATCCTTTCTAAAAAGGTAAGTGCCCTTTCCGCTTTGATTCTGGTCCCAATCATTGGTTCGTTGATGGCTGGCTTTGGTCTGGATACCGCAGATTTTGCCATACAAGGCATCAAAAATATTGCCCCGGTGGTCGCCATGTTCGTCTTTGCCATATTGTTTTTTGGTGTTTTGACCGATGCTGGGATGTTCGACCCAATCATCAATACCATCCTTAGATTGGTGGGGCGCAATCCAGTAAAGATTACCATAGGTACGGCCATTCTTTCAATGATCGTTCACTTGGACGGTTCTGGAGCGGTCACTTTTCTCATTGCCGTTCCAGCCATGTTGCCTCTTTTTGAGGAGCTCAAAATGGACAAAAGGGTATTGGCCTGTGTTGTTGCCCTTGGTGCAGGAACAATGAACCTGGTGCCCTGGGGCGGACCTACCATTCGGGCAGCTACGGCACTACAGGTCGAGATAACGGAATTGTACACTCCTGTAATGATACCCCAATTGTTCGGAATATTGTTTGTTTTGGTCATTGCATGGTATTTAGGCTCAAAAGAGGCTAAAAGACTCCAACTGGGTTCCATTGATGATGATAAAGTTGATGGCTATCAGAAAAAAGTTTCAGAAGAAGAAAAACGTATAAGAAGACCTCGATTGTTCTGGTTCAATATCTTGTTGACCATTGCAGTGATTGTATTGCTGATCAGGGGTATTGTCGCCCCTGCACTGCCATTTATGCTAGGTACCATAATTGCCTTGATGGTAAACTATCCAAACCTCAAAGATCAAGCTTCCCGGATAGATTTCCATGCAAAAGCATCCCTTTTGATGGCAAGTATCCTACTGGCAGCGGGTGTCTTTACCGGTATCATGACAGAATCCGGTATGATTGCTGAAATGGCAAGTGCAATGGCTGATGTAATTCCTGATGGTGCAGGGGAACAAATTCCGCTCATCATGGCAGTCACTAGTATGCCCTTGAGCTTTGTTTTTGACCCAGATTCCTTCTATTTTGGATTTTTGCCAGTCATATCGGAAGTGGCAGGTCAATTTAATGTAGAACCCATTAGTGTGGGTCAGGCCGCCATATTGGGGCAAATGACCACTGGGTTTCCATTGAGCCCATTGACAGCAACGACATTCTTGCTCATCGGTTTGGCGAAAGTGGATTTAGCGGAGCATCAGTGGTTTACTTTTAAATATGCATTCGGTGCGACCATTGTTATGACCATTGCATCTATATTGATAGGAACTATTCCCATATAAAGTATGATACCAGAAAAAATTATTCGCATTGGGTCGGGAGCAGGGTATTCGGGTGACCGGATAGAACCTGCTGTGGACCTGATAAAAGAGGGCAATTTGGATTATATCATATTCGAATGTCTTGCAGAGCGAACCATTGCCTTGGCACAATTGCAGAAAATGCAGGACCCTGAGCTGGGATATGACCCCTTGTTGGAAGAACGAATGAAGGCCTGCTTGGCGCATTGTGTCTCAAAAAAGGTTAAACTTATCAGCAATATGGGTGCGGCCAATCCATTGGCAGCAGCAAAGAAGACCGCAAAGATTGCCCAAGAACTTGGTCTAACCAACTTAAAAATAGCCGCCGTGTTCGGGGATGATGTTATGTCCATGTTGGATTTCAGTACACAGACCTTTTTGGAAAGCGGCGAATCCCTATCGGTTTTAGGAAATAAAATCATTTCCGCCAATGCTTATATGGGCGTTGAGGGAATTTTAATAGCATTGGAAGAAGGAGCTGATATCATATTGACAGGAAGAGTGGCCGACCCTTCCTTGTTTTTGGCTCCACTTATCCATGAATTCGCTTGGTCAATGGATGACTATCCTCTCTTGGGAAAAGGAACGGCCTTGGGACATTTAATGGAATGTGCAGGCCAGATATGTGGTGGCTATTTTGCCGATGGAGTAAAAAAACAAGTTCCGAACTTGGGCAATCTGGGGTTTCCCATTGCAGAAATAAACAACGATAGCTTATTCCATATTACCAAATTAAAGGATTCGGGTGGTATGGTGACAACTGCAACCTGTAAAGAACAATTGTTGTACGAGGTGCATGATCCTTCCGCATATTTGACGCCTGATGTGGTTGCGGACTTTTCCAATATAACATTAAAGGAGATAGAAAAGGGCAAAGTTGAAGTTTATGGTGCTTCGGGAAAGGCATTGACCGGAAAGCTGAAGGTTTCGGTGGGGTATCACGATGGTTACATGGCTGATGCGCAAATAAGTTATGGTGGGAGCTATGCATTGGAAAGGGCCCAATTGGCCATTGAAATTGTCAAGGAGCGACTTAGAACCAAGAATCTCGAAGTAGAAGATATTCTTTTTGATCTTATCGGAATCAATAGTCTTTTTAAAGAATATACTTCAGACATCTACCCTCAAGAATTACGATTGCGCATAGCGGCTAAAACCAAAACTAAGGAAACAGCCGTAAAATTGGTCAATGAAGTGGAAACACTCTATACCAATGGTCCGGCAGCAGGTGGTGGTATCTCCAAATTAGTTACGGAGGTCATAGCCATTCAATCCATTTTGATAGACAAAAAAAAGGTGGTGCCAAAAGTTGAATATTTTAAAAGTTAACCAATGAAACTTAAAGAGATAGCACATTCTCGAACAGGAGATAAAGGAGATATGGTAAATATCTCTGTGATCGCCTTTGATGAGAAGGATTATCCCATAATTCAAAAAAAGGTGACCGCCGAAAAAGTAAAGCTGTTTTTGGGTGAAACCATACAAGGCGAAATAATACGGTATGAGGTTGCTACACTGGGCGCAATCAATTTTGTAATGCACAAAGCCCTTAGGGGAGGGGTCACCCGTTCGTTGCGATTGGACAAACACGGCAAAACATTGTCCTCTATTCTGTTGGAAATGCCCATAAATACTAACGATTAAAAGCAAATTGATGAAAACATTTTTACAATTCACATTGATGATTTTCGCCTTCCATGTAATGCATGCGCAATCTGGAACGGGGAGTATTGTCATTGATTCCATTTATTCGGAGCATTTGGTGAATGATTTTGGAGAGAACCCTACCCGGAAAGTCGGGGTATACCTTCCACCTAACTATGGAACAGAAACCAAAAAATATCCGGTCATCTATTTTTTGCACGGATTTTATGGCGACCATACCATGTTGGAGCCTATGAAGGAAATTTTGGACTTTGCCATAACCACTAAACGTATTCGACCCTTTATTCTGGTGATACCCGACCAGAAAACAACTTATGAAGGTAGTTTCTATTCCAATTCAGAAATTTTTGGAAACTGGGAGGATTTCACGGTAGAGGATTTGGTTGCCTACATGGACGAGAATTATCGTACCATACCCAAAAAGGAAAGTCGTGGAATAACCGGGCATAGTATGGGCGGTTATGGAGCCTTGAATATTGCCATGAAACACCCCGATGTGTTCAATACAGTATACGCCATCAGTCCAGGAGCTCTGGCCATAGTTAGGGAATATGGACCTAACAGCGACACCTTTAAGGAACTATCTGAAATCTCCACCTATGAAGGATTGGAAAAAACCTACTTTGGAAAAGTAATGGTGGCATTTGCACGCTCATGGTCTCCGAATCCCAAAAATCCACCTTTTTATTGCGATTTTCCATTTGGATACGAAGATGGGGAATTGGTCATACACCAAGAAATACTCAAAAAATGGCACGATAATATGCCGTTTTACAATCTTGAGAATTACATAGACAACTTGAAAAGTTTAAAGGCCATCAAAATGGATTGGGGGCGTAATGCGGGTGAAAGGTTTACGCAACAATGTAAAATGGTCAGTATTAAATTGGAGAATCTAGGCATTGATCATTTTGCAGAAGAATATATCGGAACCCATGTGAACAATATTTACACGAAAGATGGCCGTATTCCACAACAGGTGTTGCCCTTTTTTGAATATTATCTGGAATTTAGATAAAGGCAATAAGTTTGTAGGTAAAATTAGGATTTCAATATTCTTTACACTTAAGTAATTCATCAAACCGATTTTTCCAAAAAGTCATCTATCATCCATTTCTGAAATTATCTACGAAAACCATTTCGAAACCCTGTTGATTAATTATGTAATTTGTAAATATCTGTAAAACAATATGTTGTGTGGTTTCTTTTGAGCGGTTCAATTCAAGCCGAAACAGTCTTGCTTTGGATTGTTTTAAATTAAAGAACACTTTTGAGCCGGGCATTTTTTATATTTAACCATATAGTTCAACAATTAACTTCCATGTATTATATAGGTATTGATTTGGGCAGTTCTTCAATAAAGATTGCACTTGTCGAAACGTCCACAGGTAAAAAAGTAACGGTCGTACAGGAACCGGAAGAGGAAATGTCCATGATGGCCATAAAACCAGGTTGGGCGGAACAAAGCCCTGAACTTTGGTGGGAATTGGTATGTAAAGGGATTAAAAGAATTTTAAAGGATCATAAGATATCGCCGGCCAATATTTCAGGGCTTGGAATTGCGTATCAAATGCATGGACTTGTTATTGTGGATACCGAAGGTACGCCACTAAGAAATTCCATTATTTGGTGTGACAGTCGTGCCGTGGAAATTGGTAATCGCGCCTACAAGGAAATGGGCGAGGAAAAGTGTGATACCAGATTATTGAACGCTCCGGGAAATTTTACCGCATCCAAATTAGCCTGGGTCCGCGAAAATGAGCCACAAGTTTTTGATAAAGTCTATAAGTTTATGCTGCCCGGCGATTATATAGGGTACAGACTGACCGGTAAAATAGCTTCAACCATATCAGGTCTGTCAGAGGGGATATTTTGGGATTTTGTGGAGAACCGGGTTTCCAAAGAAGTTCTTAATTATTATGGAATTCCAGAATCTATGGTTCCGGATACTGTAGATACCTTTGGGAACCAAGGAGAGGTGTCCAAAGAAGGCGCACAACAAAGCGGTTTATTGGAAGGTACGCCAATTTTGTATCGTTCAGGGGACCAGCCCAACAATGCACTGTCCCTTAACATTTTTGAACCGGGTGAAGTGGCTGCCACAGGCGGCACTTCGGGAGTGGTGTATGCCATAACGGACAATCTCTCGGTTAAGGAAAGCTCACGGGTCAATAACTTTGCCCATGTCAACTATCGTCCGGACACTCACACTAGAATAGGAAAGCTGCTATGTATCAATGGGTCCGGTATACAATATAGATGGCTTCTGAACAACCTGGATGTAGCCTCCTATGAAGAAATGAACGGTTTGGCATCGGAAGTAGAGATTGGTTCGGACGGACTCAGTATAATTCCGTTTGGCAACGGAGCCGAACGTATGTTGAACAACCAAGATATTGGAACCCGTATCTTGAATCTTGATCTTAATAGACACTCAAAGGCACATCTCTGTAGGGCCGCCTTGGAGGGGATTGCATTTTCCTTTGTATACGGTATGGAAATCATGAGTTCGGATGGCGCAAAGGCAAAGGTGATACGGGCAGGCAACGATAATCTATTCAGGTCGGCCATATTTGCCGGTACCATTGCCACCCTGATTCAAGAAGAAATAGAAATATACAATACAACGGGCGCCATAGGTGCGGCCAGAGCATGTACCATATATGAACATGGCCATGAAAAGTTTACATCTTATATGAACAACGACCATGTGATGACCTACAGGCCCCTTGACAACAAGGAGCTCTATCAAAAGGCATATGAGAATTGGAAAAATGAACTACAACTAATATTAAAAACTAAAAAATAATGGCACATTTAGGCAGCAAAGAATATTTCACCGGAATAGGTGATATTAAATTTGAAGGAAAGGAATCCGACAACCCTTTGGCATTTAAATTTTATAACCCGGACCAAGTGGTGGCGGGCAAAACCATGAGGGAACATTTTAAGTTTGCCATGGCTTATTGGCATACGCTATGTGGAACAGGGGGGGACCCTTTTGGGCCCGGCACCAAACAGTTTCCATGGTCTACGGATAAAGACCCAATTAAAGCAGCAAAGGATAAGGCCGATGCCGCTTTCGAATTTGTGACGAAAATGGGGTTCGATTATTATTGCTTCCATGATTTTGACCTAGTGGATGAGGCAGATTCTTTGGCCGAATCCGAAAAACGACTGTCTATCATAGTGGATTATTTGAAGGAAAAGCAATCTGCCTCTGGGGTAAAATTGCTCTGGGGAACCGCCAATTGCTTTTCAAACCCTCGTTACATGAACGGTGCAGCTTCCAATCCCAATTTTGATGTACTGGCCTATGCCGGTGCACAAGTAAAAATGGCTCTGGACACTACTATTGCACTTGGCGGTGAAAATTATGTTTTTTGGGGAGGTCGTGAAGGATACATGTCTCTATTGAACACGGATATGAAACGGGAGCAGGACAATATAGGGCGATTTTTGGGCATGGCTCGGGACTATGCACGCAAGCAAGGTTTCAAAGGAACTTTCTTTATCGAGCCAAAACCGATGGAACCCACAAAACATCAATATGACTTTGATGCTGCAACCTCTATCAATTCGATACGGGAATACGGATTAGAGGATGATTTTAAGCTCAATATTGAAGTAAACCATGCCACCTTGGCACAACATACTTTTCAACACGAACTACAGGTTGCAGCCAATGCCGGGATGCTAGGAAGTATCGATGCTAACCGTGGTGACTATCAAAATGGTTGGGATACCGATCAGTTCCCCAATAATGTGCTAGAGGTAACCGAAGCCATGTTGGTTTTCCTGAAATCTGGAGGATTGCAAGGCGGAGGTGTCAATTTTGACGCCAAAACACGAAGAAACAGTACCGATTTGGAGGATATTTTCCATGCCCACATAGGAGGCGCGGACACCTTTGCCAGGGCACTTTTGGCCGCTAACGCAATTATTGAGGAATCCTCATACGAAGAACTTTTAAGTCAAAGGTATGCATCCTTTCAAGAGGGTAAAGGAGCTGAGTTCAGCTCAGGAAAATTGGAATTTTCCGATCTTTTTAAGCATGCTCTGGAAACAGGTGAGCCAAAACAAATCAGTGGCAAACAAGAGTTGTTTGAGAACATTGTAGGGAGATTTGTCTAGTGTTCCAATAATTAAAATTCACGTTTATATTGACCGCCCATTGGATTTTTGAAATTCTTAATGGGCGGTTTATCTTTAGTTAAATTCCATTTGGAATGCTCCTGCCATAAAGGTGGTTTCGATGATATTAAATTGCTATCTTTTAGAGCTATATTTATGGTATCCATGAACAAGTTGACCCTAAAGGCCATTGCTGCCCATTTTAATGTATCTGTATCCACGGTTTCCAAAGCTATAAACGATAGCCATGAAATTAGTGAGGAGCTTAAGGTCAAAATCAGGAAATTTGCCAAACAAAACCACTATAAGCCCAATCGTGTAGCCCTCAATCTTTTAAATAGAAACACCAAGACAATTGGCGTGGTGATTCCTAATATTTTGAACTACTTTTTTGTCCAGGTCCTATTTGGTATAGAACAGGTTGCAGATGAAAGGGGATATAGTATTATTACCTGCAGTACCAATGAATCTTTAGGGAAAGAGGTTAAGATCCTGGATTTCTTATGCTCTGGGTCAGTGGACGGGGTTATTATTTCCACTGTTGCAGGAGAGGCTCAATTGTCCGAACATATTGCACATTTTCAAGAATTATTACAAAAGCAGATTCCATTGGTCATGTTTGATAGGGTAACCGAAATGATCGAGTGTGACAAAGTGGTCGTGGACGATATTGAGGCCGGTTACAAGGCCACAAAACATTTTTTGAAAACAGGGTGCCGCGCTTTGTCCATCATAAACCCCATCCCCAATTCCTCAATAGGCAGGTTAAGGATAGAAGGTTTTAAAAGAGCATTGGAGGAACAAGACATTCCTTTTGATTCAGATATGGTGGTATCGCTCGGAGCGGATGATGATCTAGAGCTAGCTATTTCACTTTCTTTGAACCTGAAAGAGCTAAATGGAATTTTGGTCTTTGATGAGATTACTACCGTTAAGGTAATGGACCTTTTGCGCTCCAAGGGCTTTTTGATACCAAAGGATATCTCTGTAATCGGGTTTACCAACGGAGAACTATCAAGATACGCCAGCCCACCAGTAACAATGATTAGTCAGCATGGGCGTTTTATCGGGGAGACCTCAGCCAATAAATTGATTGACAGGATCGAGGGAAAGGACGATAAAGCGAAGTTTGAAACTAAGACTATAAAAACAAGTCTTGTGGTAAGGCAATCCACCCTTAGTATGGAACAACAAAATTCTTGAACTATAAGCGAAGAATATTGGGATGATGGAATTTGCAAAGGCTCTGTTTATTAGGCTAGTTTACCTTTCAATAATTAGTGACAAACGTTTCATCATCAACAATAAAAATAATTCAGGTAAGGGCCATTGCCCCGAGTAAAATCTGAAGCATACTGCGTTTATTGGTAGTGTCATACATGTATGTGATATCCAGCTGAGTAATCGGTTTTTCATAAGATTGTATATGCTGTTTTGATTGCCGATATTCTCACAAAAATCAAGAGAACAATAATGCTCTCCTGAATTGTAGGGTATGATTATTGGGCTGCTTTGATATCTCCATTGGCTTATTTAGATGGATTCACATTATTTTTATAAACCTTTCCATCCTTCATTACAAAGACCACATTATCCATGGTGGAAATAAAATCATTTTCCAAGTTCCCTTTTACTGCAATAATATCCGCATATGCCATAGGACTTATTGTGCCAATGTCCATTTCCTTATTTAAGTGCATCGCGGAAATATAAGTGGCAGACTGTAGAATATCAAGGGGTTTCATGCCGGCCTCAAAATAGTTTCGCAGCATATCCTTGGATGATTTACCACGACTGACTCCCATTTTTGTATAATTATCGGAACCTGCCACAATGGGAACTCCTTTTTCAATGGCTGTCATTAACCTCTTTTTTCCTTTATTGATGTATCCACCCACCCAATCCATGCTATTGAGGTCATCACCTATTAATTTGGCGTAAGTTTCCATATAAGACCTGCTGTTTTCCGTAGGAACAAGAAAAATCTTTTTTTCAGCCATAAGTGTCAATGTAGAATCGGTTAAGTTGAATCCATGTTCAATACCATCCACACCAGCCTCTATGGCATTTCTTGCAGATTCATTGGTAATGCAGTGTGCTGTTACAGTGAGGTCATATGAATGGGCCATTTCAACTATGGCAGACATTTCTTCCACGGTCAAAAATGCTTTGTTGGGAAGGTTGTCCGCACAAATTTTAATGAGATCCACATTTTGGTTAATGTGTTCCCGAACAGCATTTTTTGCATCTTCAGAAGATTTAATGATTCTATATTCCAGATCAATAATATTTTGATGTTGATGCGTTACTCCATAAACTTGACCTCCAACCGCACTTAAAATAGGGCCGGCAGCAAAGATTCGTGGACCTTCAATGGTTCCCTCATTAATTGCATCACGAAGGGCCACATCCAAATAAAGTCCAGAATTGCCCAAATCCTTAATACTGGTGATTCCTTCCTCTAGATAGCTTTCTGCTCTTTTGGCTCCCCGTAAAGCCCGTAATGCATCACTTTCCATGGTAAGAGTCTGTATACTGTGACCTGCAAAATCTTCATTGGCCTCTTGGGAAAAAAGAACATGGGTATGGGCATCAATCAATCCGGGGAGAACTGTATAGTCGGACAGGTCAATTACCTTTTTGTCATTGTCCATTTTACGGAACCCTGTAATGGATTTTATTGTGGAGCCTTGAATATGAATAATCTTGTTGGGCAATAATTGATTGCTCTTACTGTCATACAAAAGGCCGGCCTTGATGTAAACATCACTTTGTTGCCCAATTGACTTGGTGTAAGGGAATAAGAAAATCAGTAGGAAAATAAATAGTACTCTGGTCATGTCTAGCTCAATTTAAGAAATTTTTTACGGCTATGTTTAGTTTTTATCTATTACATTACCGCTTCCCAAGATAATTTTGGTTACGTGTGGATTTCCTTTGTAAAATACTTTCGCACTGCCATCAATTTTCACGTCAAGTTCGTCCGTACAGCTGATTTCTACATCTCCGGAACCCATGATATCTATGGAACACTTATCGGCTAAAAATGAAAATCCGGAAATTCTGCCACTTCCTTCGTTTTCTATACGTAATGTGTTTGATGTTCCTGAGAGACTGATGTCGCCAGAACCCAAATTATCCAAATAAAACTCTGGACTTTCCACGTTGGCAACTTTCAATGTACCAGAACCTTTATTGGCAACACCGTTCAATGCTTTTGCCATAATGTCGAGACTGACATCAATATTCTTGTAATTATGTCCCGAGGTCAGGTAAATTTCCAAGATACCATCTTTGATTTCTGTTTTAACTAGGCCGATGATGTTGTCATCGGCCATTATTTTTACATTTTGGGCATTACCTTGAACAATGTTCACATTTGCTATCCCATCTACTGAAACGGCAATAAAAGCATTGAGTTCCCTATTTTCCGTAGTGAGCATACCTGAACCGGAGATATCGTCCCATGTACACGACACAAGTAATGCTGCTATCAATACTAATACTATTCCAACAGTACTATTCTTCATTTTTTATTTTGATTGATTTTCTTTACTTATATCCTTGAAAAAAAGCATCTCTTTAATTCTTTTTGAAGCCCCATCATAGAATCCAGTTTCATGTGAATAGCCCTTTGGGTTATTGAAAGTGCCAAAGATGATATCGAAAATGGGCAGGTCGGAATAATTGTACGCATGTATACCCTTGGCATGGTGCACGGTGTGGCTTTCGGGGCGTTGGATAAGATATCCCAACCATTGCGGGGTAACAATGTTACTGTGCTGAAAAATGCCCAAAAACACGGTAGTCAACAAGATAATGGTCGATGCTCCAGGAGTAAAGCCAGTAATTCCAACAAGGCAAAGACTTCCCAAAAGTGTAAAACCTGTCATGTCCATTGGGCTAAAGTAAAAGGCGCCGTATGTATCTATACGTTCTGCACTATGGTGCATTTGATGGAAAACTTTCCATAGAAAATCGCTTTTGTGAAGGCTGTAATGCCAAAGAAACAGTCCAAATTCATAAATAAGTACACCTACTACAGCACCTCCTAGATCTCCCAAGAAGGCCAAATCAAAAAGTTGGTATTTGGATATATAACCGTCCCAAATTAGAGGCAAATAACTGGATAGGTAAAAAAACACTCCGAAGGTCAGTAGTCCTCTGGTTTTCCAATTCTTGACATTTGGTAGTTCTCTGGCAGGGAACAACGCCTCCCAAATCATTAAGCTCGCATAAATCCCCAAGACAACCAAGGAGATAGGGTCCAATAAAATTTCTAGCGGTGTGGGTAAATTTTGTAGTGTCTCCATGATTATTAAATTTTAGATTTAAACTTAGCGTTGAACTCCATTTTCCTTCTCTTCTTAATGGCCCATAATCCTTCATTGGATTGATAGGCCTCAATAAATAATTGTCGTTTCATTTTTAATTGATTTTTGAAATGATGAATAAACACGGGTGTATCCCGCTGATTTTGAGAGCGCAAACCTAGCGTGACAATTTTAAATCAAAAAAAAGAGGGAGGTATATGGAGTGTACAGTGTAGGAATAAGAAGTAGACTTAATGGCCCATTAGGTAGACATTAGGTAGACAAAATGTATTTATGGTGTTGTAAAAACCTGAAAATCAGAAATCTGATTTTTATTTAAAATCCAATAAAAAATCAAACAGATCTGTTTCAGGAGACAGGTTCAACTTTTTTCTGAGCCTGTAGCGTGCTGTTTTTGTACTCTCTGGGGAGATGCCGAGGATGTTGGAAGCCTCTTTGATGGATAAATTGAGCCTGGTGAGGGCGGCAACTTTTAAGTCATTTGCACTTAAATCGGGGAATTGTAGCTTTAAGTTGGTGAAAAATTCAGGATGTACATTTTCAAAATGTTGCTTAAAGTCTTCCCAATCCTTTTCCTTGCCCTGGTTTATTTTTATGGTTCTTTCCATATCGGCCATAATTTTATTGACCTGATTTAATGTAGTTGCTTTTTTTGCCTCTTGTATTTTGTTCTGGAACTCATCCAATAGCTGATTTTTTTGAACAAAGTTCATGGCATATGAAGTAAGTTCCCGGTTTTTGGTATCCAGTTCACCCTCAAGGGCCATACCTTTGAGCTGTTGGTTTTCCAGTTCTTTTTGGGCAATAATATTTTGTTGTTCCAGCAAATGTTTTTGGTTTTTTGAACGTTGCTTCGCGCTTTTGATCAGGAAGAAAGATAATAGGGCAATGATCCAAATACCGCCGATCAATATCCATTGTATGGTTTTGCTCAATTGCTGCCTTTTGGAAAGCTGTTCCAGTTCGTTTGTTTTTTGTTCCAGTTCGTTCCTAAATTCCAAACCGGCAATTTGATGGGATTTTTTAATGGTAAAGAGAGAGTCCTTTAAATCCACATATCGGGAAAAGTAGTAAAGGGCCGAGTCGTTTTGTTGGGTCTGTCTTTTAAGCTCTGCCAAATTTTTTAAAATTGACAATTGATAATTTTTCAGGTTCATTTCATTGGCCCTGCTCAGAGCTAACTTAAAATGCATGTCGGCCAACTCATATTCTTTTTCCATGGTAAACATTCTGCCAAATTGAAGCAGGTTGCTCACCATACCATCTTTATCGTCTATTCTTCGCCCAAGAGTCAACGATTGCCTAAGATGGTAATTGGCCTGTTCAAGGTCGCCCTGTTCCAAATATACACGGCCCAACCGATTGTGAGCCTCTGCCATACCATATTGAAAATTGTTTTTGGTATGAATATTAAGTGCATTGCTGATATTGGTATGGGCTTTGTCCAACCGCCCGGTTTCCATTTGTAGGGTCCCCAGCTTGGTATACGCAGTGGCGACCCTGTTATCCAAATTTAGCTGACTAAATCCATTGATTGCTTCGCGGTAATTTTTAAGTGCCAACGAATCTTCATCAATATCGGCATAAACCATGCCTATATTTAATTTTATGTTGGAGACCCCCCCAAGGTCATTTAAGCCTTCATACAGTTCCAGCCCTTCATAAAGGTCAAAGAGAGCATCTTTTGACTCACCTAGGGTCCAATGTCCTACTCCTGACACCCTTTTGGCGAAAGCGGCACCCTTGGAATACTTTATTTCATCAGCCAATGCATAGGCTTGCTGGCCCAGCTTCACTGACTCCGCGGGGTCCCTTATCCATAAATCATACCCCTGTTGGGCTATGCTATCGATTATTTCTGTCTCGGGACTTGTTTGTTGGTGGTTTGGTTTGTCTTGGGAAAAGATACTGAAGCTAAAAACAAGCCAAAACAACGATGCCCAGAAACAGTTTGTAATGCGAGGTTCCATTACTGGCTGATTTAGATATTATGGATTAAAAATTCTAAAATTAAAGAATTGTATTGAATTGAAAATCCAATTGATACCAAATGGCAAAATATGACTGAAATGGAAATAATCGTAGCGCAAGGAAACCTGTACCTTTGGCTGTTGTGGTTTATCTTCTATAATTGGCTCCACTTCTGCCATTGGTTGGGAAAGGAGCACTATCAAAAAATGTACAAGGTTCAACTTCTGCAATGATGGAGTTTGATAACTACTTCATTTGACTCTACTGTATTTGTTCAAGTATTCCAAAGGAGTGACCCTTGTATGTTTCTTAAAAACATCCCTAAAGGCCTTTGGATCATTGTACCCCACATCATACATAACTTCATTGACGGTTTTTCTTCCTTTTTCCAGCTCCTTTTTTGCGGCCTCTACCTTAACCCGTTGCAAGTATTCGATAACCGTGTTCGAAGTAGCTTTTTTGAACCGTCTCTCAAAAGTCCGTCGACTCACAGCAACTTTTTCGGAAAGTTCGTCCACTGTAATCTTATCCAAGTAGTTTTTTTCTATGAACTCTTGTGCCTTCAAAACCTCTTTGTCGTTGTGGGATTTTTGTCCTTTAAAAATAATGAAGGGCGATTGGCTGGCACGGCTGATATCAATCTCAAAAATTTTTGATGATAAGACGGCCATTTCTCGGCCTGCAAATTTTTCGACCAAATAAAGGTTCAGGTTTAAAGATGAATAGGCGCCTCCACTGGTATACAATCCATTTGAATCGGTAATGATCTTGTCATCGATCAGGTTAACTTCTGGATACATGGCCCTAAACTCACTTGCAGCCAGCCAATGGGTGGCACAATCCCGTCCATCCAACAAACCTGTGCCGGCCAGTATAAACGCACCAATGCACAAGCTCGCCACCTCGGCACCATTGCCATATTGTTGTTTGATCCAAGGAATAAATGCTCCGTTTTTGGCAACCACTTCCTTGTAATCGCCATGAATGGCAGGGATTATGATCAAATCCGTTTTGTCTACCTCATCAATTGTGGTATCGGGTATAATGCTGAACATTCCATTGCTCAACCTTGCTTTATTATGGGTGCCCACAAGGTGTGTTGAGAACAATGGAGCTTTACCAGCTTTTTTCAAGGCATCATTGGTCATATTGAACATTTTAAAGGTAGCCTCTAAATTGCTCAGGCTGGAATCGCCTTCGGGAACAAGTATCGAGATATGTTTCATGTTATGAAAATCAATGGATTGTGGTTGACTCAAAGGTAGATCAACATCTTGTCGTAATCAACCCGTGATATTGACGTAAATGTACCTCTAAAGTACGGATTGGCACCTGTATCTTTGGTAACCTGTTGAATATTAGATAAGAATAAAGGATTGAAAGGTTGTGTTAAAGACTCGCCCATTTAAAACTGGAGAAAATTTTCAGCTCACTTTGGTCTTAAGCAAACCTAATATATCTCAACATATTAAACATAGAGAAAATGGATGATAGAGTTTTAAAAGAATATGATACAACAACATCAAAACTTGTAGGATTGCTTTCCTCATTGTCCAATGAGCAACTCAATTCAAGACCTGCAAATGGAAGCTGGACAGCGGGACAAATCGGTGATCATTTGGATAGATCTTATAATGTATCCAATATTTTGATGGGAACCACGGAGGTGACCAAGCGTGCCCCTAATCAAAAAATGGAGGAAATACGTGAACTTTTTTTAAATTTTGATATAAAAATGGACTCACCCAAAGCTGTGGAACCAACTGATAGACCGATTGACAAGAAAAACCTCCTGACCAGTTTGAAGAAGAAAATTGAATGGGTGAACCAAAACTGCAAGGATATGGACCTCTCAAAAACATGTTTGGATTTTGAAATCCCTGAATACGGTCCGTTCACCCGCTTGGAATGGATAGGCTTCAATACCGTACATACACAGCGCCATATCCATCAACTGAAACAAACCATTAAATACATTAAAGCATGATACCTAAAAAAATCTGGGCAAACCTTGGCGTGGAAAATGTGGAACGGACACAGGAATTTTATCTGGCATTGGGAATTAAGCAAAATGGAATGCCTACAAATGATTTGGTGAGCTTTCTATTTGGAGAGGATGAGTTTGTGATTCACTTTTTTGAAAAAGAAAAACTAAAGACAAGTCTTGAGGGAGAAGTGGTCGACTTGGATCAGGGCAATGAAATTATGTTCACCCTCTCCGCCGAGAGCAAGCAAGAAATCCATGATTGGTTGGATACCGTGAAAAAGTTAGGGGGGAGTATTAGATATGATCCTAGAAAAGACAGCAAAAAGTTTTATGACGAAAATGGTTTTTACGTTGGAGTTTTTGCCGATTTGGATGGGCATTTGTTCAATTTGTTTTGTAATTTGAACGGTTAACCTATTAAAATTCAAACAAATAATGATACTTCAGAAATTTAAAATAACCATTAATGCTACACCCGAAAAAGTATGGCAAATACTTTGGAACGATATCACCTATCGAAAATGGACAACTGTTTTTGCGGAAGGATCTTTCGCCGAAACCGATTGGCAGGAAGGTAGCAAGGTTCTTTTTCTCGGTCCCGAAGGAAGAGGTATGGTAAGTAGGATCAAACGGAACATACCCAATGAGCGAATGACCATAGAACATTTGGGAGTTGTTGAGGGAGGTATTGAAAACTTTGAAAGTAAGGAGGCCAATCAATGGGCAGGAGCAACAGAAGATTATACGCTAGAGTCGGTCTATGAAGGAACCCTATTGCGGGTAGAAATGGAGACAATCGAGGATTACAAGAGCTTTTTCGAGGAAACTTGGCCAAAAGCACTGGAGAAAGTAAAGGAACTGGCAGAAAAGGCATTATAAACACATATATCACATTAATTCAAAAACCTAACACAATGAAAGTAAGCCCTTATTTAAATTTTAATGGAAATGCCGAAGAAGCCTTTAATTTTTATAAGTCAGTATTTGGTGGAGATTTTACAGCATTCATGAAAATGAGCGATGCACCGGACAGCGATAAAATACCAGCAGAAGAAAAGGACCGCATCATGCATATCTCGCTTCCCATTTCTGAGGACATCACATTAATGGCGTCGGATATTTTACCTTCTATGGGCCATTCCCTGAACAATGGTAACAACGTTTACCTATCGTTGCATCCCAACAGTAAAGAAGAAGCAGACCGTTTGTTCAATGGACTTTCCCAAAATGGTGACATAGAAATGCCCATGGCCGATCAATTTTGGGGAGATTATTTCGGAAGTTTTGTAGATCAGTTTGGTGTTCATTGGATGATCAACTATAACCCTGAATTTTAGTAATCTTTCAAAAATTTACAGAAACCGCTATGCACAACAGTTATATTGAGCAATCTATAAAAATAGTGGAAGTGTTTTCTACCTCTGTGTCATCAATTGAACAAGCTGAATTCCTTTTGGATAAACTCCAAGAGGAATTCCCATGCTATGAAATCAATTTTGATCTGGAAGATTGTGATAATATTCTTCGTGTAGAGAGTGTTGGTACCAACATAGATTCCGAAATGGTTATCTTGATTATGGAAAAGCATGGGGCAAAAATCCAAATATTATGATTATTTAGTGGTCGCAATGGGTTGACCATACAAAGAAGGTGTACCCCAGAGACAAAAGGAAAATAATATTGCATACATTTACACCTAAATAAGTTCTTTACTTAATTTCTTTATCAAAACGATAGGGGTTCTCGACAAGTCATTGTCGGGATTAAAAGGGAATCGTGTGTAAATCACGAGCTGACGCGCAACTGTAAGTCCGATTCCAATTTGGGATAGCATGTTTTTGCCAATTATGCCATTGTCCACCATATATAGTGGATGAGAAGGCGGCAGAAATCGAACAAGCCAGGATACCTGCCTATATCGTTCCTACTTTGTAGGATTTTGACGGTGCCTTCGCGTAAAGGGCAGGTCGAACGTTTGAAATTTACCCAAAACCTTGGGCAAATTCCACTCCAGTTCTTCTTGTTCAAGGCATTGCGAAGTTGAGCTAAGGAGCTTTTATCTAATTATTCAATTTTATAAAAGCTTTAGCAATGAAAACAAGCAATTTGGGATACCCTAGAATAGGGGCCCACCGCGAGCTGAAAAGAGCTTGCGAAAAGTATTGGTCGAACAAAATTTCTTTGGAAGACCTTATCGAAGCTGGTAAAAGTATCCGTGCGGAAAACTGGAAACTGCAACAAGAGAAAGAAATCGACCTGATTCCATCCAACGATTTTTCCTTCTACGATCAAGTTTTGGACACCACCTTAATGGTCGGAGCCATTCCAGAGCGCTACAAAGAAGCCAGAAAGTCAAACAAAAACCTTTTGGATCTCTATTTTGCAATGGCCAGAGGTTTACAAAAAGATGGAGTGGACGTCATCGCCATGGAAATGACCAAATGGTTCGATACCAATTACCATTACATTGTCCCAGAATTTACAAAAGACCAAGAATTTGAATTGGTTTCCCAAAAAATCGTGGAAGAGTTTCAGGAAGCCAAAGATCTGGGCATTCAGACAAAACCTGTGCTTTTGGGCCCAGTGACCTATTTATTGTTGGGCAAGGAAAAAGAGGAAGGCTTCCACCGTCTTGATCTTTTACCGAAATTACTTCCCGTCTATCATTCTATTTTGAAAATGCTGGCAGATGCAGGAGCAACGTGGATTCAATTTGATGAACCCATACTCTCTACAGATTTTTCTGAAAAAGAAAAAGAAGCAATCGGTAAAGTCTATAATGGAATTACAGAAGCATTTCCCAACCTAAAAATCCTATTGGCCAGTTATTTTGGCGATTATGGCGATAACCTCGATACCGTCCTAAACCTACCTGTTTGTGCCCTGCATTTGGATTTAAAACGTGGAGCGGATGATTTGGATAAAGTTTTGGAAGCGGGAAGGCTAAATCAAATTACATCTTTGTCATTGGGTGTTATTGACGGTAGAAATATCTGGAAAAATGATTTTGAATCCTCACTACGGTTTATTCAGAAAGCCAAAGAAAAATTAGGGGAAGAACGTATCATTATTTCACCGTCCTGTTCATTGCTCCATGTTCCCAATGATTTAGATCTGGAGCAAAATGAAAAGGTTCTCTCAACCGAGGTAAAGGACTGGATGGCATTTGCCAAACAGAAATTGGAAGAACTCCAAAGTTTGAAAATACTGGCAAATACAGACTATAAATCCCAACAGCTCTTTTTGGACAATGCCGCTTCAATGGAAAAAAGGCGTAGTTCCAAACTGATCCATAAAACCAAGGTAAAACAACGGCTCGAACATTTGGAAGCCAAGGATTATCGTAGAGAGTCCTCATTCGATAAAAGAAAAATCCTTCAGGACGAACATTTAAAATTGCCACTTTTTCCTACCACAACTATTGGTTCCTTTCCACAAACGAAAGAAGTTAGGCAAAAGAGGTCACTGTTTAAAAAAGGAGAGCTTACAGAGCAGGGGTATGTGAACTTTTTAATGGAACAAACGTTCGAGACCATTCGTTTACAAGAAAATATAGGTCTAGATGTTCCCGTTCACGGCGAATTTGAACGGAATGATATGGTAGAGTACTTCGGAGAACAGTTGGAAGGCTTTACGTTTACCCAAAACGGTTGGGTGCAGAGTTACGGTTCGCGCTGTGTAAAGCCACCTATTATTTACGGGGATGTTTCAAGACCTGTTCCCATGACTGTTTTCTGGACATCTTTTGCACAATCATTGACCAATAGACCTGTAAAGGGAATGTTAACTGGACCGGTAACCATCTTGCAATGGTCCTTTGTCCGGGATGACCAGGCACGCTCCGTGACCTGCGAACAAATTGCATTGGCCATTTTGGACGAAGTATTGGATTTGGAAAAGGAAGGCATCAGCATAATCCAAGTAGACGAACCAGCAATTCGCGAAGGCCTGCCCTTGCGTAAAAAGGACTGGGAAAAGTATTTGGACTGGGCGATAGGAGCTTTTAAACTGTCCACGAGCGGTGTGAAGGATTCTACACAGATTCATACCCACATGTGCTATTCCGAGTTCAACGACATTGTTCAGAGCATTGCGGATATGGATGCCGATGTAATCACTATAGAATGCTCCCGTTCCCAAATGGAATTGTTGGATGCCTTTTCCGAGTTTGATTATCCCAACGATATTGGTCCAGGGGTGTACGACATCCATTCCCCAAGGGTTCCGTCCGAGGAGGAGATCATCAAATTATTGCAAAAAGCAGAAAATGTACTGCCTGCATCCAAATTGTGGGTAAATCCCGATTGTGGCCTAAAAACCAGAGGTTGGGAGGAAACCATCAGTGCGCTAAAGATAATGGTGTCCGCAGCCCAGCAGATGAGAGAAACTGTTGGTCAACCATCAAATTAAAACAAATCGGGGCCAATATGCGTATTGGCCCCTTAAACAAAAAGAATATGGTAAACGAAAGTAATATCCGCATTTCACCATTGCTCAGTTTCGACTTTTATTTGGAAAATTATCACAAGTTGATGCTGCAACTCAAAAAAGAAGTTGACTTGAAGCAGATGAAATCACTCTTGAGAAACGATATTGACCACAAGATTCAACAGCTTATAAAGACAGAGGATTATGATGCCTTGGTGATTACCGATTTAAACCAAGCAATAGTCTGGGTAAACGAGGGTTTTACTGAAATGACAGGATACCATAAAAAATATGCATTGGGAAAAAGACCTAGTTTTCTGCAAGGAGCCGAAACATCAAAAATGATTAAAAGGCAGATTAAAGAGCAGCTTGTGTCCCATAATTGCTACAAAGGGGCCATAGTAAATTATAGAAAGAATGGGCAAGCCTATCGTTGCCAAATCAACATCTTTCCAATCTACGGTTCTAAGGGAGACCCGACCCATTTTATTGCATTGGAAAAGGAATTGTTGGCCGCTTAAGAATCAAATCTATTGCAAATTATCTAATTCTTTAAAGTATAATTTTTACCTTCGCCGAACATGGGGTGCCCTAAATGGGCTGAGATTATACCCGGAAGTCGAGTACTTCGCACCTGATCCAGATAATGCTGGCGTAGGGAATTTGGCAAGAACTGCCCGTATTCCAGTTTGGGTACCCATGTTTTTATTAATGTTGGTTACTTAAACAATGGAATACCTTTCACAACTCGTGGTGTTACAATGGATCGGAACCCTTTTTGGAGTGGTTCAGGTTCTTTTGGCCAAACAGAACAATATCCACAACTATCTTTTCGGCATTATCGCGATTCTGATCAGCATTTGGGTGCTCTATCAATCCCAATTATATGCCGATATCTTGCTCAATATGTATTATCTGGTAATGAGCATTTATGGCTGGTTTTATTGGAAGATGGGCAAGCAACAGCAAGAGGCGCCCATTTCGTTTTCAACAAGAAAGGAGCACGGTATCGCCGTCGGTATAGTAGTGGGTTGCTTTATTTTGATGGCCTATTGGCTCGGACAACATACAGATTCCGATGTGCCATATTGGGATGCCGTGGTCTGCGCTTTTGCATGGGCCGGTATGTGGTTGATGGCCAAACGGAAGATTGAGAATTGGGTCTATCTGAATATCAGTAATATTATTTCTATCCCTTTATTGATATATAAAGAACTGTATATCTACGCTGGATTGACCGCTTTTTTGTTCACCGTTGCAATTTCTGGGTACATCAAATGGAAAAAAATAATTGATAAGAAAAACAGCGAGACCTATGCAGGAGCTTGATGCGTTGGATTTTAAAAAGCCCATTTTTAGCAAAGAAGTGTTGGAGTGGATAGCCAAAGAAAACCTTTGGAACCTTTGGGTGCCCAAGTCGTATGGAGGGCTGGAAATGTCCCTGTCCGAAGGTCTTAAAAAGCTACGGTCGCTGGCCAAAGTGGATGGGAGCCTGGGCTGGACCGTTACCTTGTGCAGTGGGGCCAACTTTTTCGTAGGTAATTTACCGAAGGAAATAGCCGAAGATATTTTTATCGATCTTGAAAAACCCGTATGTTTTGGTGGTAGTGGTGGAGTCTTTGGAACCGCTGAAAAGGATGGTAACGGATACGTTATCTCAGGGATTTGGAAATACGCAACTGGGGCACCGTACCTTACCCACTTTACCTTGAATGCGAAGATTCAAGAAAATGGAGAAGATGTTATCCAAAAGGATGGCACTCCCATGATCCGTTCCTTTTTACTTCATAAAAACCAAGTAGAAATCATAGAGGATTGGCAAACCATGGGGCTTAAGGCAACAGCCACCCATTCATTTAGGGTCGAAGAGCAGTGGGTTCATAAAAAGTATAGTTTTGTGTACAATGAAGTGCATCAGCCGCACCCAATTTTCAAGGTGAATTTTTCCTTGTTTGCAGACCTTACCTTGTGGGTCAACTATTTGGGAATGGCCGAACACTTTCTGGAAGAAGCGAAAATTATTGGCGGCTCAACAAAAGATAACAATCAACTAAAAACCTACATTGAAAAGGGTGATTCGCTTCTTGTTGATTTTGCAGCTGAAATAGAAAAAAGCATTGAACAAGGCTATACGTTTTCAGAAAAATACATCAATACTGTTCACCATGAAGCATCTAAATCCGTACAACTCCTTTCACGGGGTATTTTGGGCACGTATCCAAGTCTGGGTATTTTGGCCAGTACGGAAAATCATGTTTTAAATCATGTTTTCAGGGACTATTTTACTGCCACACAGCACCATATTTTTAGAAAGGGAACTACCGAATCGAGAATCTTCAAGGACTTGGAATAGAATCTTGGGTGACGCAACTTATTGAAATATTTCCATCTTTTACACAAACGCATTTATGGAAAAGTTAATCTCGAGTTTGCTCGTCCTTGTATTGTTGAGCCAATTTTCGGCATGTAACAATGATAATAATGATACTCCAAACCCAACAGATACTTCCATTTTAGGAAAATGGAAATTGACCGCGGCATACATTAGCTCGGGCGGACCACAATACTGGGTAGATGTGGAAGATGGTGAAGAAATTGAATTCCTTTCTGATGGTAGTTTCACTTCGACCAATTACCCAGAATGTAAAGAAGACGGGTATATCCTTGATGGTGAAAGTCTGGTGCTGGATTATGATTGTGGAGATACGGAGCTGGTAGCCGAAAACGAAGAAGGCTTGATTACCTTCCATATCGAATTTGAAAATGACCATTTTCTTTTATCCCCAACCAGTGTTATCTGCATAGAAGGATGCAGCTACAAATATGAAAGGATGGATTAATGAGGGTTATGGGTTATGAAATTCGCAAATAACCTAGTTCTCAATCATAAAGCCTGCAATTCCTGTATCATACCATTTTAGATTGTCTAGGTATTTAGTAGATTTGGCAATAAACCAACTTCTAACTAACTCATGACCTTAAAACATCGTTCTTTTTATTTCCTATTTACATTTTTGTTGAGTTGTGCCACATTTGCACAAGATTTTGAAGCCTTGGAATACCGTACCATAGGTCCCGCTAGGGGAGGTAGGGTAACCACAGTTACCGGAACAGCGATGTTGCCGGGTACTTTTTATTTTGGTGCCACGGGTGCCGGTGTCTGGAAAACCGAAGACTACGGGACCAGTTGGCACAATATTTCCGACGGATTTTTTAAAACACCCTCTATCGGGGCCATTGAAGTGGCTGCCAACGACCCGAACATCATTTATGTGGGTACAGGTTCCGATGGTATCCGTAGCAACATCATCGAAGGTAAGGGCATGTACAAATCCATTGATGCCGGAAAAACTTGGGAACACATCGGGCTGGAAAATGCGGGCCAAATTGGTGCCGTGGAAATAGACCCGACCAATAGCAATATTGTTTGGGTAGCCGCCATAGGAAATGCCTTTAAGTCCAATAAGGAAAGAGGAATATTTAAAACGACCGATGGAGGTAAAACTTGGGAAAAGGTTTTGTTCGTTTCCGAAGAGACAGGTTTTGCCGATTTGGAACTGCTTCCCGGAAACCCAAATGTCGTCTATGCCGCTGCCTGGAAAGCAAGACGTACCCCTTGGACCATTGATTCAGGCGGGGAGAACAGTGAAGGTGGAATTTATAAATCCGTGAACGGCGGAAAGGATTGGGAGAAATTGGAGGAAGGACTTCCAACGGGACTTATCGGTAAGATTGATTTGGCCGTTTCTCCTTCCGACTCCAGAATATTGTATGCCGTAATCGAGGCCCCGGGTGAAGATAGGGGGTTGTACAAATCTGTGGACCAGGGTAAATCCTTTGAGCATGTTTCGGATGATGAAAGACTGGTCAACCGACCTTTTTATTACACCAATATTGAATTGGACCCTACCAATCCCGACATTGTTTATTCCAATGCCAATCCATTGATTAAATCAACCGATGGCGGTAAATCTTGGACACGCATGAGTGTTCCCCATGGAGACAACCACGATATTTGGCTCAATCCGGATAACCCGGACCTGTTGATTCAATGTAACGATGGTGGAGCGAATATATCCCACAACGGAGGGAAAACATGGTCCACCCAATACAACCAGCCTACGGCCGAGATTTATCAAGTGGCGGTGGATGATCAATACCCTTACTGGGTGTATGGCGCACAGCAGGATAATACAACCATAGCCATCCCAAGTATGGCGCCCACAGCAACTTCGCCCGCCAATGGAAGTATAATGATGGATGTGGGTGGATGTGAAACCGGACCTGTAATCCCGATGCCGGGCAATCATTATATCGTTTACAACAACTGTAAAGGACGCTTTAGCGTGTACAGTAAAAAAACAGGACAAAGCCGTGAGTATTCCATCGGGGCATCCAACATTTACGGGCATAATCCTAAAGATTTAAAATATAGGTTCCAACGTGTGGCACCTATCCATGTTTCCCCATTCGACCCTGAAGTGGTGTACATGGGCTCCCAATTCCTTCACAAAACAAATGATGGAGGTAAAAACTGGGAAATTATATCTCCAGACCTAACAGAGAACGACCCTGATAAACAAGTGATTTCTGGTAACCCTATTACAAGGGATATTACCGGTGAAGAATATTACAGTACGCTTTATTCCATCAGGGAATCCAAGATAAGCAAAGGCGTTATATGGACAGGGTCCAACGATGGTGTCATTTCGGTTACGAAAGATGGTGGTGCCACTTGGAAGAACGTAACGCCTAAAAAATTACCGAAGGGCGGTAGGGTAGAGTCCGTGGAACCATCACAGTTTGACCCGGCAAAGGCTTACATCGCCGTGGATCGCCATTTGTTGGGAGATACCACGCCTTACTTTTATAAAACCGATAATTACGGCGAAAGTTGGAAGTTGATAAGCACCGAATCCAACGGGATACCATCGGACCATACAGCGAGGGTATTGCGAGAGGACCCTGTACGTAAGGGACTTTTATATGCCGGTACCGAGTACGGAATGTTTGTATCCTTCGATGATGGCGCAACATGGAAAAAGTTCCAACAAAACCTTCCTGTGACACCGATTACCGATATCATTTTGTTCCGTGGAGATTTGATTTTAAGTACCATGGGACGTGGCTTTTGGATTCTGGATAAAGTTACCACCTTAACCGATGAAAACATTACACAATTGGGAGATACGCCGGTTCTGTTCAAACCTGATGATACCTATAGATATCAAACTCCATGGGGCGGTGGAGACTTTCCACAATACCCATCTACCAGTGTAATTATTGATTACTACCTGCCATCGGATATAGAGGAGGGAATCAGCTTACAGATTTTGGATGCCCAAGGAAAAGAGGTTTCGACCATCGTGAGCGATTCCACAAAATTGAAGGCCGCTACGGAGATGGTCGAGGACATGAGCCTCAGCATGACTTTTGTTTATATGAACGAGAAATTGGAAGCTAAAAAGGGACTCAATCGTTTTGAGTGGAACATGCAACAAAAAGGAGCTTGGGACCAAAACAAAAGGAGAAGGTTTGGCAACGGCCCCATGGTGCTGCCTGGAAAGTACACCGCGAAACTCACCGTAGGTGAGCAATCACTCGAGAAAAGTTTTGAAGTACTCATGGACCCGAAGCTTGAAGAAGATGGAATTTCCTTGGCCAACATGAAGGAGCAACAGGAACTTCAGTTTAAGGTAATTGATTTATTGTCGGAAGCTCGAAAATTTCAGGATAAGGTCGAAAAGAAGATTAAGGAGCTGGAAAAGTCAAATGCGAGCGAAGCCCAGCTTCAGCCCTATAAAGATGTTTTAAAGGAGCTAAAAAACGATGAAGGAGCCTATCCCGAAGTGGTTATGGTAGCTCAAATTTCTTATTTGTACTACATCTTGAGCAGTGCGGACAAAGAACCTGGACAAGAGGAAAAAGACCGTTATCAAGAATTATTGGCCCAATTCAACGAACTTAAGGGAAAAGTTGATCTATAATTTAAAAGCCCCTTTTAAAAGGGGCTTTTTGTTTACTGCTCAGTGCAATTCTTCACAATGAAAACCATTGTTCTGTAAGAGCGTTGAAATTATTGGAGCCTTCAGGTTCTTGGTTTCGACCCTGAGTATGTTGTCGCAATCTTCGAGGTCAAAATTCCAGCAACCATTAGTATCGACCAGCCTGTTCAGCCAAGGACGAAGCTGTTTCACTTCTCCTTTTCGTTTTACGGATGTCTTAAAAACATGGACGGTCATCATAACTTAGCTTCGGTCGTAAAAAAATGGAGGTTCAATATCAAGGGCACGCAGGTAAACATAACCTTGGGCACGGTGGTGAATCTCGTTATCCACGAAATACTGTATACTGGATAAGACGGTACCCTCATACTGCCCAAAAAGTTTTATATCCTCTTGAAATCTCTCGAGGCTAATTTGGCTCCAAAGTTTATTGATTTCTTCGGTGTCCTGGTCCCATTTTTTTAAAAAATCGGCTTTGGTGCTACCGTAGTCACGGTGTTCGTCAAATTCAACGGTTTTTCCTGATACGATTTCAGTAAGTCCTGGAACTGCAATGGCAAAAAGTTCTTTGGTCATTTCAGCAAAAGGACGCATCCCTCCAATACTGTAATTAAAAAACTCTTTTTCAGGAAAGGCCTCGATAACCCTTCGGGTAAGTCTTCTGTGTCCTTGGTATTGTTCCAAAAACTGTTCAGGTGTCATTACTTGGGTCGTTGTCTGTTCATTAATGGTGTTTTCCATTTGATTGTGATTTAAAGGTTTATTGTTTCTGAAAACAAAATTAGGAGGGGGGTGTGACAGCCCCGTGTCAGTAGTAAAAATTAAATTCAAAAAAAATACTGTTGACAAGCTGCTGTCATATGTTCCAAATAATTTTGATGGAGACAATGCATATAAATGATATAATATGAGCAGGAAAACATCTTCCATCCACGGATTGAAATCCTATCTTTGGGAGATAGCTCACGCGATTATGGGAATGGACACCGTTAAACGTTTTGATAGAATAGTTGCTATTCTAATACAGTTACAGACCAAGCGGATTGTGAAGGCGCAGGAACTTGCGGACCGCTTTGAGGTGAGCCTGCGTACCATTTATAGGGACGTTAGAACCTTGGAGGCCTCCGGGGTCCCCATTATTAGTGAAGCTGGGGTTGGATATTCCATTATGGAGGGGTATCGATTGCCCCCGGTAATGTTTACGCGCGAAGAGGCGGGAAGTTTTGTGGCGGCCGAAAAATTGATGCAGCAATTCACGGATAAGTCCCTTGGTGCTTATTACGAGTCCGCGATGTTCAAGCTAAAGTCCGTTCTGCGGGGCAAGGAAAAAGACTGGGTGGAAGCATTGGAATCCCAAGTGTCCATAGTGCCCGGACAGGTCTTGTTCAATGATAAAGTACCCAATGCCCTAGAGATATTGTTCGAGAGCATTGCAGAACGGAAACAAGTGTTTTTACGATACGAATCATTACGGGAAGAAACGCCTTCGGAGCGACGCATAGAGCCTGTTGGACTTTTTAATGAAAATGGATTTTGGTATATTTTAGGGTATTGTCATCTGCGGACAGATTATCGTCATTTTAGAACGGATAGAATCCATAAAATAGCAAGAACCTCGCTTGATTTCTTGTTGGAACATGGCACCATTGACGAGCACAGGAGCAAAAGGGAGGAAGTTTCCAAAACCAAGGTGAAAATATTGGTGGATAAATCCGTATCCAGGTACATCCAGGGGCAAACCAAATATTATGGATTGGTTTCCAGTGAGGTAAAAGGAGACCAAGTCGAAATGACGTTTATGACTACCGATTGGAAAAACGGTTTTTCACGTTGGTACCTCATGTTTGGTGACTATGCCAAAATAATTGAACCAGAGGTGCTAAGGGAGCGGGTGGCTGAGATATTGACCAAAAGTCAAGAAAGACTTTCCCATTAAAAAGGCTCAAATATAAAAGATGGATTTATTCACGAATCAGATAGACCCCAATCAAAATATATTGCCCAAGGACGGAACCGTTAATTATTTTGGTCCCATTGCGGAGTTGGAAAAGGCTGATTTTTACTTTGACAGACTATTGAACACGATTTCTTGGGAGCATGATGAGGTACAAATGTTCGGCAAGCAAATCACGACCAAACGAAAAGTAGGTTGGTATGGGGAGGAACCTTTTGAGTATACCTATTCCAATACTACAAAGAAGGCATTGTTCTGGACTCCCGAGCTAATGGAACTTAAAAACCTTACCGAAAGCCGAACAAATGAGACCTATAATTCCTGTTTACTTAATTTATATCATTCAGGAGAAGAGGGAATGGGGTGGCACACCGACGATGAAAAGGAACTTAAACCCAACGGTGCTATTGCTTCTTTAAGTTTTGGAGCAGAACGCAAATTCGTATTTAAACACAAAACAACCAAAGAAATGGTAGAATTATGGTTGGATCATGGGAGTTTACTGGTAATGAAGGGTGAAACGCAAACACATTGGTTGCACCGTTTGCCGCCAACAAAAAAGATAGGCGCTCCAAGAATCAATTTAACATTTAGGACGATAAAATCGTAATCTACAGGTATTGGTTTCATGTAAGTCATATTTCAAAGCCCAGTTTTGTAAATTCATTGTTTAGAAGGAACTTTACCAGATAAATTAGCGAGAATGCCGATTATTTTTAGGGTTATATCCACTATGTTTCTATTGGGCTGTGTATCGGTCAATGGGCAGCAGCTATTGCCCCCTATCCAAAATTATCAGTTGCTGGATTATAAGGGAGGTACAAAAAACTGGGATGTTTCCGTCAATGAAAATGGAGAGTTGTTCGTTGCGAACAACAAAGGGCTGCTTCATTATAATGGTGAACAATGGACGTTGAACAAACTGCCCAACAATACCATAATCAGGTCCGTTAAAAGTATAGGCGACCGGGTTTACACAGGGTCTTACGAAGAATTTGGCTATTGGACCAAAAATGAGTTTGGTGAACTGGGTTACACCTCATTGACGCATCTTATTAAGGACCATACCTTTACAAGTGAAGAATTCTGGGAAATTTTTCCAGCTTCGGATGGTAGGGTAATGTTCCGTTCTTTTTCTGCAATTTATTCTTATTCAGGAGATAAGATAACAGTTGTTGATCCTCCCTTTGTGGTTTCCGATCTTATCGAATTTAATGGAAAATTGATTGTGGCCGGTGGTTCCGTAGGACTTTTTGAAGTACAGGGAGATTCGTACGAGCCATTGTTAGATCAAGATTTATTGGTAGGAAAAACCATTAACGACATAGCCATTTTTGGAGGTAACTTATTGGTGGGCACCAAGCTAAGTGGATGTTTTTTATATGATGGGAAAAAGTTGCTTCCCTGGCAGACATCTATCAATGAAGAGCTCAAGGAGCACCAACTGAACAAAATAGCCCTTTTAGGAGAAAACCTGCTAGGCTTCGGGACCATTAAAAATGGAATGTATCTCTATAATTCAGATTCTGGCAAATACAGAATTCTAAACCGTGAATCTGGTCTTCAGAACAACACGGTACTTTCTTCATTATTGTACAAAGACCTACTTTGGTTGGGGCTGGACAATGGAATAGCTCGGTTGAGGCTTAATAATCCCATTACGTACTTTACAGATTATACAGGATTGTTGGGCATGGTCTACGATATTGCCTGGTACAATGGTAAATTGTTTCTGGGAAGCAATACAGGGGTCTTTTATTTTGAGGGTAGCGAACTTAAGTTCGTGAACGGGTCACAAGGACATGTGTGGGACCTTGACGTTATCGAGGGCGATTTGCTGTGTGGACATACAAGGGGGACATTCAAGGTGTCCGAGAACAGTTTTGAGTTGATGAGCGAGATTGCCGGTGGTTATCAGATGATAAAAGTGCCGGATAGGGGATCCACCTATGTCCAAGGAACCTATAATGGTCTGGCCATGTTCACCAAACATGATGATGGCACTTGGGAGGTGGTTAAGATAGAAGGAATGGATGAACCTGTGAAGCAATTATGCTTTGAAACACCGAACATACTCTGGACGGCGCATCCGTATAAAGGATTCTCTAGAATCCATTTTAATGAAGCCCAATACAATAAGGTCGATAGAATACAGAGGTTTAACCAGAAAGGAGCACCGAGTGAGTACAATGTAAAGCTCTATAATATTAAGAACCATATTGTGCTAAACAGTGAAGGCAATTGGTATGCCTACAACCCGATTGGCGACAAAATCGAAAAATTTGAGGAATTCAAAGATTATAAAAACAAGGAACTGCTGTTTTTTGATCAAGAATATTTTTGGTTCGTTGATGATGACGAACAAAAGGCCATCATCTATACAGATTTAAAAGGAGACAGTTTAATGCTCACAGACCTGCCGTTGCGCAAGCGATTGGCACCGGATTCCCAGAACTTGGTAAAAGTAAATGACAGTACATCTTATATTACCCTAATTGATGGGTTTGCCAAAATCAATGCTCCCGGGTTAAAGGGGATATCCGGGCAAGAAGAGCTTCCGGGTCCGAGTTTGATAGTTTTAAAAGATCAAGAGAGCAAGCATTCGATAAAGGGGAACAGTATTGAAATTCCTTTTAGGCATTCCCAATCCATAACCATCGAAGTAGCATCGCCAGAATACATTTATCCTCATTATTATTATAGGTTGGAAGGGCCAAAGGAATATTCGCAATACGTGGAGAGTGGAGCCATCAATTTCCAAAACCTGCCTTATGGTGAGTATACTTTCAAAATTGCCACTTCGGGTATGGACAATACCATTTCCGAGTACAAGCAATTGAATTTCACTATATCCCCACCTTGGTATTTTTCGTGGTGGAGTCTCTTTCTTTATTTGGCATTGGCTGTTCTTGCAATTTATTTGGTGAGAAGATACAATAGGAGAAAATTGGAAAGAAAGCATAGGGAATTGGAAGAACGTTTACATCACGAGCAGCAGGAGAGGATGGCCAAGATGGAAAAAGAAGAACTGGCCAAAGAAGTTAAGCAAAAGCAGAATGAACTGGCCAGCACCACATTGAACATTGCACGGAAAAATGAAATGATACTGGAATTGAAGAATATGCTTATTATGAACAAGGATAAGTTCTCCAATTCACAGCGGTACCGAACATTTATAAAAAAGCTGAACAGTTCCATAGAAGATACCGAAGATTGGAGACGTTTTGAAGTAAATTTCAAGGAATTACACCAAGATTTCTTTGAGCGATTGTTGAAATCCTACCCGTCTTTGACCCCAAAAGATCTAAAGCTATGTGCTTACCTAAAAATGAATCTTTCTACAAAGGAAATCGCACCGTTGATGGGGATAACCGTTAGAGGGGTGGAGATACATCGATACCGTCTCCGAAAAAAACTCGATATGGATAGTTCGGACAATCTTTCCAACTTTCTCATCACTTTTTAAAACCTATAATATAAGAGTTTTAAAAGTGGTTGGCGCTGTTTTTTTGACTACATCAAGACTACATCACTATGTTAATTTTTTTTACATCAAAATAAAGAGGGCATACTGCAAACGCTGTGAAACAAGGCTTTCAAAGCATTTTAAAAATGATGTATTTATTATGTATTCCAATCAGCCTGCCATCGACACACTCTTTATTAATTTAGTAAAAATCTAACTCTATTTTTGCACAATTATGAAAATTAAAAGCAAACTTTTGCTAATGTCATTTTTATTGTTTCAGGTCGTCGTTTTGGCCCAAAACAATATAACGGTTTCGGGAACGGTAACCGATGAACAAGGGCAACCCTTGCCTGGAGCAAGTGTGGTACTTGAGGGTACTACAACAGGAATTCAAACGGACTTTGATGGAAACTATACCTTGGACAACGTCCCGGGAGATGGTTCATTGGTATTCAGTTATGTTGGTTTTACTTCTCAAACCATACCTATTAATAGTAGAACAACAATAAACCTAACTATGCAAGAAGACACGCAAAGTCTTGATGAAGTTGTTGTGGTTGGTTATGGTACGCAGAAGAAAGCTGATTTAACAGGTTCTATTGCTACTGTGAAATCTGAAGATATAGCCAGAACCCCTTCGGGTGCTGCTATGCAGGCTCTTCAAGGCAAGGTGGCCGGTTTACAGGTGGTAAGTAGTGGAGCACCAGGTACCGGTCCTACTATTCGGGTAAGAGGTATCGGTTCATATGTAGGGGGGGCATCCAATCCGCTCTATGTTGTGGATGGTACTTTTTTCGACGATATCGATTTTTTGAATACGGAGGATATAGAAAGTATTTCTGTACTTAAAGATGCTTCCGCGGCAGCTATTTATGGTGTTCGTGCTGCAAATGGTGTTGTATTGATCGAAACCAAATCAGGTAGGCCAAATCAAAAGCCTCAGATTACTTATAGCGGTTATCAAGGGGTCCAAGTGGCCCAAAACTTGGTGAAACTCTCCAATTCGGAACAGTTTGTAAACTTAGCTAGGGAATCGGGGTCAGCAGCTGAGGCACAATACATTGAAAATGCCATACAACGATATGGTAGAAGTAGGATTAATCCCAACGTTCCAAACGTTAATACGGATTGGTACGATCTGATTCTTAGGCATGCCCTACAGCAAAACCATAGTTTTGGTGTAGCCGGTGGATCGGAAAATATTACTTATTCTGTTGGCTTGAACTATTTTGAACAGGAAGGAATACTTAAAATGAAGAACGATTATGAACGATTCAATATTCGGAGCAAATTGAATTTTGATGTTAGTGATCGTCTAAGCGTAGGAGTGTCCACTCTTTTTAGCAATGCTACCAGATTTAGGCCAGAAGACACTGCTTTTGCACTGGCATATTTTGCAGTACCCGTTATGCCTGTTCTGGATCCTTCCAAAACAGAGGCCTACCCAAGACCTTATGCCAATGCACAGGATTTAGGATATAGGGGCACCCAAAACCCTTTTCCAATAATGGAAAATACGCAAAATAGAAACAAGACAAGGAATACATTGATGACCATTGACTTGAGCTATGAACTAGTTCCGGATAAATTAACATTCAAGACAGCGTATTACCACAACTATGAAACTTTGGAAGTTAGAGAAGTAAGACTTCCTTACTTTTTTGGAAATGGAGATGCCTTTAGGGAAAATGCAGAATTGATCAAAAGAACCGAAAATTTTTCAGAACAGACCTGGGACAATACTTTAACTTATAACGACAGTTTTGGAAAACATAACTTGACCGTTTTGGCAGGTACTGCATTTAGGGATAGATCTTTTGAGCTCTTGGAAGTAAAAGGATTGAATTTCCCCAATGGTCCGGGAATTGGGGATGAATCCTATTATTTGGATTTGGCCGATACTATCGACACTAGTTTGGATAACGACCGGGTGAGGGTTACGGGTGACGACGGTGCAAGGGAATATTTCTTTTCCTATTTTGGCCGGATCGCCTATAATTTTGATGACCGATACCTTCTATATGGTACGGTACGTGCGGATGGAACCAGTAAGTATCAAGAGAAATGGGGATATTTTCCAACAATTGGTGCTGGTTGGGTAATTTCCGAAGAATCTTTTTTTCCTGAAACCAATGTAATCAATTTTCTAAAGTTTAGAGGAAGCTGGGGTGAATTGGGTAACGCCAACGTGGCATCCAGTTCAGGAGGTATAACTTCGGAGGAAGTGGTTGCGGCATTTGGAGACACCCCATATCCCGGGCAGGTCACCAGTAGCGATTTTGAAGCTCTTAAATGGGAAGTAACAGCAGAGACCAATGTGGGTATAACGGCAAGAATGTTCAACAATCAATTGTCCATGGAGGCCGATTACTTTAGAAGGGATACTCGGGATGCGGTTATTCCAGTTTCCAGATTGTTGGTGCCGGGAACCACTAGGCAGAATGTTGGAAAAATAAGGAATACAGGATTTGAAGTGGTGTTGAATTGGAACAAGAAGGTTTCAGACAATTTCAGTTACAATATAGGCGCAAACTTTTCAACCCTTAAAAATGAAGTACTGGACCTTAAAGGGCAGGAAAATTTGACTTCAGGGGGCGATGTTGCCCAAAGGACCGTGGTCGGGGGAACTATAAATCCTTTCTTCGGACTTGAGGTTGCTGGGGTGTACCAAACACCAGAAGAGATACAGAATGACCCAGCTGCTCAAACTGCTATAGCCAATGGTTTGACTGTTGAACCTGGCGATTTTAGGTTCGTGGACCACAATGGAGATATGATGATAGATGCGCAAGACCGTGTCGATTTAGGGTCGTACATACCCACCTATACTTTTGGATTCAATCTTGGCCTTAACTATAAAGCATGGGATTTCTCCTTAAATGTAATAGGACAAGGAGGAAATGTTATTGCCAATCAAAAACGATTCGCAATTCGTCAAACCCCCGACCCGAACATAGATAGGGATTTTGCAGTAAACCGTTGGACCAGTGCTGGCTCTACCAATTCCTATCCTTCCGCAAGAGGTATCAGAAACCCATGGAGCAATCAGTTCCTCAATAGCTTCTTTGTTGAAAAAGGTGATTTCGTGAGGTTGCAAAACGTAACTCTGGGATATACCCTACCAGAATTGACAGGGAAGTTCAGCCCACAAATTCGATTTTATGTAACAGCGGAGAGACCTCTTACCTTATTTAATTATAACGGTTTCACTCCGGAGGTGCAAGATGGAAGGGACAATCAGACTTACCCAATACCAGGAGTATACACATTGGGAGTCAATATTAAAATATAAAACAAAAGCTATGAAATTAATAAAAACAAACAAATTTTTTGCGGTCTTCGCATTCTTGGGCATCTTGATTTCAAGCTGCAGTAGTGAACTTGACCAACCAGAACTCAACAATAATTTTGCTGGTGGGACCGATTTTTCAAAGACGAGTGATATGATTTTCTCCTTAACCGGGATTTATCAGGCAGTCAACGATAGAGGTTGGGAGCAGCCTTTGGTTGTGGCAACCCGGGGAGATGATGTAAATGCAGCAGGTGATCAGCAGGGTCTTAAAAATCAAGACCGTTATGTATATGATAACTCCTTTTTTGGTTCAAGAACCCTATGGGAAACCTACTACGGTGATATCATCGCTGCACATACAGGAATGGAACAAATTGAAAGGTACATGGAGTTTGCCGATGAGGACGGAATTGCCCTAGGGAACCGATACATAGCCGAGGCAAAGGTTCTACGAGCTATATTACTTTTTCAATTGTCGCAGGTCTATGGCGCGGTATTTATTCCGGAATCTTCAGATTTAAGTGCTTTTGAAAATGTGACCTCTGTACCCACCAAAGAAGAGGTGATGCAGCACATATCCGACCAAATGGACGAAGCAATTCCATTATTGCCCAATATGAGGCCCAACGAACGTACAGATTTGCCCGGTGGAGTAACCCGATATACAGCATTAATGGTGAAAGCTTTGGCGAATCAAGAACTGGAAAACTACCAAGCAGTTGCAGATGCGGCCGGTCAGATAATAAGTTCAGGTAAATTCTCCTTGATGTCAGATTATTACGAGTTGTTTAAAACTCCTGGAAAGTTGAGCGATGAAAACCTGTTCGAACTCCAATATTCGGACTTTAATTCGGGTACGGGAGATAGGGTAGGTCATCTTTACGCACCTTACGGCCCCAATGGATGGACACCGTCCGTAGCTGGTTCAGCAGGTGGATGGGGCTTTTTCGAACCCAGTATGAAATATGTTAAATTCATGTTGGATAGGGGAGAAACCGAACGCCTGGAAACAACTGTACTGTTCACCCAAAAAGGAATAGACAGTATTATTTCATCCACTGATTATACTGCCGAAACATTGCCAGATTTCGTTTCGCCAGAAACTCGGGACGGAGATGTGTTGTTGGATAATGAAAGAGCCATTTTCTGTAGCGGAAAACATTATTTGCCCAGTAATCAACTGATTCCTGGCCGAACAGAATATGGCAGCAATAAAAACTATATAGTTTATAGATACGCAGAAACATTGTTGATTTATGCAGAAGCCTTGTTACATGGTGCAACCGGTTCAGGAATGACTGCAGATCAAGCGGTGAACATGGTCAGAGGCAGAGCTGGATTGGCACCTATAAGTGGAGTTACACTAGATCAGGTGGTCGATGAGAAATATGCCGAACTGGCTATGGAATGGGGCAAGCGGTTTTTGGACATGGTCAGATTGGGTAGGTATGAGGAACTGAGCTTCGAAGGAAGAACCTTTGCACCGGATAGAACTTTTGTCACCTATCATCAAGATCAAATTGATGAATTCCCCATTTTAATGGATATAATCAACAACTAATAAAACTAACGATGAAAACCATAAGATTTATTCTGATTAACTGCCTGGCCGTCCTGCTTTTTTATGGATGTGACCAAGGAATCGACCCTATAACGGCAGTGGATGCCGGAGTGGATGAAACAGCACCACAGGTTACCATAAATACCCCAGTGGCAGGAAATGTGATTAAAGTGCCTGCCGAGACTACATCGATAAACATATCCTTTGAAGTTACCGATGATATCGAGGTCGGATCTATAGATGTAATATTGGATGGCAATACAATCGCCAGTTATAATGGAGGATACATAGATTACCGCCGTGTACTCGTAAACGATTTGGTATACGAAGGATTGGGTGACGGAGAGCACGAGTTAATGGTAACCGCTACCGATTTGGATGGTAAAACTACTTCCACGACTGTAAACTTCTCAAAGGAACCACCTTATATTCCAAAATATGAAGGTGAGATTTTATATATGCCTTTTGACGGCGATTGGATAGATCTGATTTCTTTCCAAACCCCGACAGTAGTAGGTAGCCCATCGTTTGCAAGTGAAGAAGAAAGCCTAAATGGCTCTGGAGCTTATGCAGGGGCGGAGGGTGCTTATTTAACGTTGCCAACAGATGGATTGACAAATCCAGAGTTCAGTGCCATTTTCTGGGTAAAAATAAATGCCGTGCCGGACAGGGCTGGTATTTTGACCATGAGCCCACCAATGACAGATGGAACCACTAACGATAGAAACAAAGGCTTTGCCTTTTTCAGGGAAAATGCCGGTGGGGAACAAAGATTTAAGCTTACTGCAGGTTATGGTGAAGGAGCGGAATGGTTTGATGGTGGAGAAATGGCAGATGTAGATCCTGCCACTGGTGAGTGGGTCAATCTGGCATTCACTATTTCCGGTTCGGAAGCTGTTGTCTACATCAATGGACAAGTGGTAAGTCAAAACACATTTCCGGGTATCGATTGGACAGATTGCAATGTGTTGTCCATTATGTCTGGAGCACCCAACTTTACCGAGTGGAACCATCTTTCTGACCAAAGTTTGATGGACGAGCTTCGAATTTTCAATCGAGCGATCACCCAAGAAGAAATTCAAACTATTATGGCCGATGATTCGGGAGAATTTGTTTCATCTTACCCACCAACATTTGACGGCGAATTCTTCTACATGCCATTTGACGGGGATTATATGGAAATGTTCAGGGAAACTGAGGCGACCGAAGTTGGAAATCCAGGGTTTGCAGGAGAGAGCGTAGAAGGTACCGATGCTTATGCAGGGGCGGTTGATTCTTATCTAACGTTCCCGACACAGGGATTGACATCAGACAATTTTAGTGCTACCATGTGGTACAAAATGAACGTGACCGAAAACAATGCAGGTATTTTAACGGCAGGACCGGAGGATACCGAAAATGCTGGCTATCCAGAAGTTCAGAACCTTAGAACCAGCGGATTCCGTTTCTTTAGGGAAAATGTAGGTGGAATGCAACGCTTCAAGCTAAATGTAGGTGATGGAACAGCAGATGCATGGGTAGATGGCGGAGAAAATGCCGACCTAGATCCATTGGTTGCAACGGGTTGGATACACTTGGCCATTACAATTTCTGGTTCCAATGCTGTCGTTTATATTGATGGAGAACCAGTGGGGCAAAATACAATATCCGGTATCGATTGGTCCGATTGTGATTTCTTCAGTATAGGTTCCGGTGCACCAAGATTTACCGAGTGGGGCCATTTATCGGATGAAAGTCAAATAGATGAGTTGAGGTTCTTCAATAAATCACTTACCCAAGAAGAGGTACAGGAAGTCATGAACAATTAATGAGCTACTTGTTTGTAGCACATCAAAATATTTGAGTTAGTAAGTTTAGTTATTTCTATGAGGTTAATTGTATTACCATTGGCCGTTGTCACCCTACTTGTAGGGTGCAATGGCCAAAAAACTAAAGAAAAAAGCAAAGAATCAATATCTGAAAGTTATTCGGATAGTTTGGCTTATACCGATGAGGCATTGCTCGATTCGGTCCAATACCAGACCTTCAACTACTTTTGGGATGGAGCAGAACCGGTCTCAGGATTGGCTAGGGAACGAATTCACATGGATGGAGTTTACCCCAACCACGACAAGGATATTATTACCACAGGAGGTTCAGGTTTTGGACTGATGGCCATTTTGGTAGGTGTCGAAAGAGAATTCATAACCCGTGAACAGGCACTGGAACGCTACGAGCAAATTGTTGGTTTTTTGGAAAAAGCAGACCGTTTTCATGGGGCTTGGCCCCATTGGCTGTTACCATCAGGAAAAGTGACCCCTTTTAGCAAAAAAGACAATGGAGGAGATTTGGTAGAGACAGCTTTCTTGGTGCAAGGATTACTGACCGTTCAAGCCTATTTTAAGGATGGAAATGAACGTGAACAGCAATTGGCCCAAAAAATCCAAGAGCTATGGGAAGAAGTTGAGTGGGACTGGTACACCAAAAACGGTGAAGATGTGCTATACTGGCATTGGAGTCCCGAGTACCAATGGGAGATGAACTTTCCCGTAGGGGGTTACAACGAAGCCCTGATTATGTATATTTTGGCAGCAGCATCTCCCACACACCCTATCAAAAAATCAGTTTATGAAAAGGGTTGGGGAGTCGACGGACAAATCGCCAAAGATACCACATACTACGGCCTGGAAACTGAGCTCAATCATTATGAGCATAGTGATGCACCCGTTGGGCCTTTGTTTTGGGCCCATTATTCCTATTTAGGACTTAATCCTAAAGGGTTGAAGGATCAATTTGGCGATTATTGGAAACTGAACAGGAACCATGCATTGATTCACTACAAATATTGTGTGGATAACCCCAAGGGTTACAAAGGTTACGGCGAAGATTGTTGGGGGTTGACCTCTAGCTATTCCATAAATGGATATGCTGGGCACCGACCCGAAGCTGATCTGGGCGTAATTTCCCCAACCGCAGCACTTTCTTCCATGCCATATACTCCTGAAGAGAGCAAACAGTTTTTACGGTTTATGTACAAAGAACAGGATAGCCTCATAGGAAAGTACGGTCCTTATGACGCTTTTAGCCTGGAAGACGATTGGTACTTGCCACGATACTTGGCAATAGATCAAGGTCCAATTCCAGTGATGATTGAAAACTATCGAAGTGGATTGTTATGGAAATTGTTCATGGCCAATGAAGAAGTGCAAAAAGGCTTGAAGAAATTGGGTTTTGAAAGCCCCGAGATGACAAACACAGATGATTAAAAAAGCAATATACCTCTCACTTTTTTCCATCGTGATGCTGTCCTGTGGAGGCGATGACTATACCTATGTTCCCACAGAACCAGAGCTGCCGGGTAGCGGTTCCGAAGAAGAGGAAGAAGAACCTGCAATTTCGGATGAAGAGCTATTGGATTTGACCCAAGAGGAAACCTTTAAATATTTCTGGGACTATGCCGATTCCAACTCCGGTGGCGCAAGGGAAAGATATCACCCCAATGACCCTGGAAACAGCGAAGGTGTGGTAACGGCAGGCGGAACCGGATTCGGACTTATGGCTATTTTAGTGGGTATTGAAAGAGGTTTTGTTTCTCGGACAGAAGCCGTGGATCGATTGAATACCTTATTGGATTTTCTTGAAAATGCGGACCGATTTCATGGGGCTTGGCCACATTGGATGAACGGGGCTACAGGTGCCGTAATTCCATTTAGCGATTTGGATGATGGAGGTGATTTGGTAGAGACCGCATTCTTGGCGCAGGGTTTGGTTTGTATAAAGGAATATTTCAAAAATGGGACGGATGTAGAACAAGCACTGGCCCAACAGGCTGATGATCTGTGGAAAGGTGTGGAATGGGATTGGTATACACAAAATCAAAATGTACTGTATTGGCACTGGAGCCCAAATCATGATTTTGCAATCAACATGCAGCTTAAAGGGTACAACGAAGTTTTGATAACCTATGTCATGGCGGCCGCTTCACCCGATTTTACTATCGAAAAAGAAGTTTATACCAACGGTTGGGCTTCCAATGGAGGAATACAATCATCAAATACCCAATACGGTTATCCACTCTTGGTAAAGCACAACGGCGCTGAGCAATTTGGTGGGCCACTATTTTGGGCACATTATTCCTATTTGGGGCTCGACCCAAGAAACCTTTCCGATGATTATGTCAATTATTGGGACGTGAACGTGAGCCATACGATGATCAACTATGAATATTGTGTGGCGAATCCCGGATTTCATCAAGACTATGGAGCAGACTGTTGGGGACTAACTGCGAGTTACTCAAGAAACAATGATGGGAGCATAGGGTATGATGCCCATAGTCCAAATAATGACACAGGAGTAATTTCACCAACCGCAGCCATTAGTTCAATTCCTTACGCACCGGAAGAATCTTTGGCGGCAATGCATTATTTTTATAGAAATAGAGCAGATTTGTTGGGACCGGCCGGGTTTTACGATGCCTTTAGCCCAGAATACGATTGGGTGGCAGAGGCGTATTTGGCCATTGACCAAGGACCACAGATCATTATGATTGAAAACTATAGAACCGGATTGCTTTGGGACTTGTTCATGGCCAATGAAGACGTTCAGGCTGGTTTGACCAAACTTGGATTTTGATATGACAAAACGAGTATTATTTTTTCTGATGTTCCTTGCTTGTACATTGGTTTCTGCTCAATGGCAGTCTAAATATGAAGCTAAAATGTTGATTGATGGGAGCGATACCTTAAGATATCGCATTATGTATCCAAAGAATTTTAAGGAGGACGGAAGCTATCCTGTCGTCCTTTTTCTTCATGGAGCCGGAGAGCGCGGTAACGACAATGAAAGACAATTATGGAATGGAGGTAAACTGTTCGCAACGGATTATTTACAGGAAAAATATCCGGCAATCGTCATTTTTCCACAATGTCCTACGGATAGTTATTGGGCCAGTGTGGATGTTGACAGAAGTTCGTACCCCATTAACCTGGATTTTAAGTATAGTGACGGTCCAACAAAACCCATGCAAATGGTTATGGACCTGCTCGAGACCACCATTCAACAACCTTATTCCAAAGATGACCAGATTTACCTGATGGGATTGTCCATGGGAGGTATGGGCACATTTGAATTATTGAATAGAAAACCGGATACCTTCGCAGCGGCAGTGCCGATATGTGGTGGAGGTGAACCAGGGTCGGTTGCCAATTACGCCAAAAACACTCCGTTATGGGTGTTTCATGGGGCACAGGACAATGTGGTACATCCATTGAAATCCATGGAAATGGTCTCAGCACTTTTAAAAGCTGGGGTATATCCAAAATTTACAATGTACGATTTTGCCAATCACAATAGTTGGGACCCTGCTTTTGCTGAGCCTGATTTATTGCCTTGGTTGTTTTCTCATGTCAAAAAGCCAATTCAGGCAATATCAGAATAAGAATCAAATATCAATACAACCTGATCATGTACTATAAAAAACTCCTGCTCGCACTAATGGGATTTGCCGTTATGGGTGCAAACGCCCAAAAACGGATTCCTCAAGTAGAAGAGTTACTGAACAAAATGACCATTGAAGAAAAAATAGGTCAGTTGAATTTATTGACGCCCGGTGGCGGTGTTGCTACTGGTGAAGTCGTAAGTAAAGATGTAGGATCTAAGATTAAAAATGGTCAAGTAGGAGGCCTTTTTGGGGTAGCCGGTCCTGATAGGGTGAGGCAAGCACAAGAAATTGCAGTGAACGATAGCCGATTAGGTATTCCACTGTTGATAGGTTCCGATGTAATCCATGGCTACAAAACAACATATCCTATCCCGTTGGGGCTATCATCCAGTTGGGACATGGATTTGGTAGAGCAAGCAGCCCAAATGGCCGCTAGGGAAGCCACCGCAGATGGTATCAACTGGAATTTTTCCCCTATGGTGGATATTGCACGCGACCCACGTTGGGGACGTATCTCCGAAGGGGCGGGCGAGGACCCTTATCTGGGCTCAAAAATAGGGGTTGCGATGGTCAAGGGATATCAGGGAGATGATTTGGCTGCTTCCCATACCATGTTGGCCTGTGTAAAACATTTTGCGCTTTACGGTGCTGCCGAGGCCGGTAGGGATTATCATTCAGTGGATATGAGTAAGATCAAAATGTTCAACCAGTACCTGCCACCGTACAAAGCGGCCATTGATGCAGGAGCGGCCAGTGTGATGAGTTCTTTCAATGATGTGGACGGTGTGCCCGCCACAGGAAATAAATGGCTGTTGACTGATTTACTTCGTGATCAATGGGGGTTTGAAGGTTTCGTGGTATCCGATTATACCTCATTAAACGAAATGATTCCACATGGCTTGGGAGATCTTCAAGCAGTTTCGGCATTGGCGTTGAAGGCAGGATTGGATATGGATATGGTAGGTGAAGGTTTTTTGACCACTTTAAAGAAATCCTTGGATGAAGGCAAAGTGACCGAAGCGGATATTACCAACGCCTGCCGAAGAGTATTGGAGGCCAAATACATTTCCGGACTTTTTGATGACCCCTACAAATACTTGGACTCTAAGCGTCCTAAAAAGGATATATTGACCGATGCGAACAGGGCGTTGGCCCGCAAATTGGCAACCCGGTCCTTCGTATTGCTAAAAAATCACAATAACATACTTCCCCTAAAAAAGCAAGGCAAGATTGCATTGGTAGGCCCGTTGGCCGATAGCAGGGAAAATATGCTCGGAACTTGGGCGCCGACAGGGGATTTTAATCTGTCCGTGACCATTTTGGAGGGATTCAAAAACGTGGCACCAAACGCTAGTATTGATTACGCCAAAGGTGCCAATATCTCAGATGATGCAGATTTTGCCAAAAATGTAAATTCACTTGGGGAAAGAATCGTAATCGATACGCGCTCGCCTGAAGCAATGCTTCAAGAAGCTGTTGAATTGGCAAAAACTTCGGATGTGGTCGTTGCAGTGGTCGGTGAGGCGACCGAAATGAGTGGAGAGTCATCCAGTCGTACCGATATTTCCATTCCAGAAAGTCAAAAGAAACTGATAAATGCATTAGTGGAGACCGGGAAACCGGTTGCCTTGGTTTTGATGAGCGGCAGACCGTTAACGATTCCAGAAGAATTTGATATGCCTGTTTCCATCTTGCAGGTTTGGCATCCAGGAGTGGAAGCCGGTAATGCTATTGCCGATGTGGTTTTTGGTGATTATAATCCATCGGGGAAGTTGACCGCTACGTGGCCAGTAAATGTGGGGCAAATACCAATCTATCATAGTGCAAAGGTCACTGGTAGGCCTGCGCCGGAAAGTGGCGAATTTCAAAAATTCCGCTCCAATTATCTGGATGCGCCCAATGCACCACTCTTACCTTTTGGGTATGGGTTAAGCTATACCACATTTGAGTACGGGAATCTCAAATTGAATAAAAAAGAAATCGCTCAGGATGAATCAGTTTCAGCTACCGTAACGGTTAAAAATGCAGGGGATTACGATGGGGAAGAAGTCGTGCAATTGTATTTGAGGGATCTGGTCAGAAGCATTACACCACCAAAGCGTCAATTGAAAGGTTTTCAGAAAGTCATGCTTAAGAAAGGGGAGAGCAAGGAAGTAACGATTACCCTTTCGGCAGACGATTTAAAATTCTACAACGCCCAGCTTGAATTTGTATCAGAACCAGGTGAATTCGAAGTGTTTGTTGGAACCAATTCAGATGCCGAGCTTTCGGAAACCTTTGTGCTTAAACAATAGAATATGGTTAAAGAAAGCAAAGCATAATATCTAAAATCTATATAAATAACAGAAAAGCCCGATAAAAACAAATCGGGCTTTTTTATATACCATGGTCAGTGTTTAGTATATCCTATTTTTTTAACTACTCGTCTGCGCCATCTGCTTTGGCCCTGTCGATAGTGTATTGGGCTACTTCACGACCTTGGTCCGTTCCAACCGTGGCATCAAAACTCCAATGAATACCGCCATATACACGTGAGATGGCCGCTTCTTCGGCCCACGCCCTGACTGTAGCTGCTTCGTTGGGGAACACATAGGCCAAAACCTCCGAGGCAGCAGCGGAAAAAACACTGTGGCCAGATGTATAACTAGGGAAGTTGGGAGTTCCGGCGATAGTTTCAAAACCTTCGATCAATTGAATGGGTCTTGGGTAGTGGTAATAATATTTCGCGTCCCAACAACTGATACCTGCGTCCATTATGGCCATATTCATATAAGCCAGTGTTCTAGTGGTCTGCAATGGGTTGAGTTTGTATTCTACCATAAACTCGTTGGCAATACGGTTCCAATGCCCTGGAGGAGTGTAGGTTCCCAAACCGTCTTGCCAGAAATTGGCAATCCTTCTTTTTTCATCGGTCATGTTTTTGGCATGATCCTTTAAAAGTTCCACATCATCCAAAAATTCTTGTGAATCCAATTGTGGAGGTGGAATCGGGCGCACACTTTCCACATCATCAATGCTCCACATGGTTACCTTACTAAACAACGGTGTAAGCCCTACGGGCCGCACTGGTATTTCCAGATTGTCCCAGGCCCAACCAAATCGGTCATAGGCAGCTTGTTTGATGGAATCGGATACGGCCTTCGGTGTTTGAGCGTTCTTCATTCCATCGTTGGATGCCCTTGTCAACGCCGTTTCCGACACGGCATCACCTATTTCCAGCCCTGCGGTAATATCGCTCATAACGTTGCCACCGGACAGCAACAGACTTTCAAGATGTTCCTCTTCCATTTTTTGAAGGTATTCCACTTCCAAAGGAAACATGGCCGAAAGAATGTTTCTGGATGCCCTTGCAACTACGGCACCATCGGAAGGATAAGATGGAAGATTATTTTCTTCATAAGCATAGTCAATGGTTTCATCCAGTTGAAAAGGAGCTGGCCGATTGTATTCATATTTGTAGTGCCATGCCGAAATAAGTCCATCAAATTGTGCCACGGACATATAGGCCAAAGCTCTACAGGCATATGGTGGGTGCGCAAAAGGAAATGCAGGTGGGCCCTCTGGATTGGATGGGTTTGGCAAAGTATAGGTACCATCAGCATTGGGTCCGGGAATCAAATTGTATTTGGCAATGAGTTCCAACGCAATTTCATTCCATCGAATCGCCGGGTTGTTGGTCCAATATTTTATAGCTTTTCTTTGATCGGAAGTCATGGTTGACATAGCCTCTTTCAATTCTTGAATTTCACTCAAATATTCCTGTGAATCAGTCGCCATGGGGACTGCAATGTCTATAGCATCGCCGGAAGATTGGAGCACAGGAACCCAATTCCCGCCATTTGTATTAAGTTCGGCGTAGGTATACCCTTCATACGGAAGGTATTGTGGTGTGTCCTTTTCACAGGATATTAGGCTGATAACCAATGCGGTCAAAAGCAGTATGGTAATATTATTGCGCATTTTCTTCATCAGTTTGTTTTTTGATTACGTTGAATTGATAAGTCAGTCCAAACCCGGTATTGCTCATTTTTGGTGCGTTTCTTCCATCAATTACTCGGTTATGATAGGCCACGACGCCCAATCCTTTAATGGATTTAAAATAGTATTGGGCCGAGAATCCCAATCTGTCAACTTCAACTTGGTTGGTGGGTTGGGCCGCATTATAGGCCCTAATGTCATCACCACTGGTGGAGGTGAGGCTGGAGTAGCTCAGTTCCAGCTTTAAGGAGGTGTCGAACAACCATTTTCCAAGAATGGTTTCATAGGTCCATGCATTGGGCACGTCCATCCAAGCGGTATAATAGCTCCCATCATTATAATAATAATCGCGCTCTGCCTCGGTATATCCTCTCCAAAGGTGTGCTGCAGAGGCACGGAAATAAAGTTGATTTTTAAATTCATATTGAGCTATTGCCCTCAGGGAAAACTCCGGCGCTCCTGCACCAATGCTATAGGGCCTGTAATCGGAAAGATAGTTGGTAAAGGGAGTGCTGAACCCTGCGGTTCCCAAAAAGGAAATCCGACCAGGTCCCCATTCCGTTCGAACGGGTCTGTATTTCAAGGCAAAACCAATATCCTGAAACCCTCTGGCCCCGGTAAAAAAGCCTCCGTTAGGTTCTGAAGATTCGGTGCTGATAAAGGGTAGGCTCACATAAAAATTAAGGTTGTCCAAAATACCTATGGCAGCCATGGGCAGAACCATATTTCGGTCAACAGTAGCTATGGTCTCATTGGACCGTAGATAGGAACCCTCCCAATATCTATCAAAAGTGCCCATGTCATAGGAGAAAAGAACACAGATGTTTTTGGAAGGCATCATAAGCCCATCGGATGGAGTTTGCGCACATAGAGTTTCGGATGTAATGATGGCTATCACTATCCCCAATAGCTGCATTGTCCTTCCTAGTTTTTTGTCCCAATCGGGAAAGAAGGAATGTAATTGTTGGTGTAATATCATAATTTGAATTGGATGGATTGCACGTTAGGCAATACTGGTTGTGATTGATAATGGTTGTTTGTAAAAGATTTGCAGGCTAAAGTAGACCTCTGTACGACTGATGAAGACTAAGGGATTACCAAAAAATATTATGAAAAGGGTAAAATGGTTGTTGAACGATTAATTTGGATTAAGGAAATATAAATTCCACTTTATTTTTCTGATAGTTATCATGTTATGGAGTGGAACAGACCTGGGAAGCGTTAAAATAAAGATATGATAACATCTATACTACAGAAATTGGATAGCTTGCATATTCTTTAAATATAATTTGATGACCCTATACCAATGCAAAAATTAGTACTCTTTTTAGTTGCAATACTTTCTGTTTCAATTGCTAAAAGTCAAACCATTGACATTATCTCCTACAATATCCGATATGATAATCCAGATGATGCTCCCAATAATTGGGACAACCGAAAAGACTTTCTCATTTCGCAACTCAATTTTTACAATCCTGATGTATTTGGTATTCAAGAGGGATTGATTCATCAGGTAAAGGAGATAGATGAGGGACTGAAGGATTACGCTTATTTTGGTGTGGGTCGTGACCATGGCGATGAAAGAGGTGAGCACACAGCAGTTTTCTACAATAAGGAAAGAGTCAAATTACTTGAAGAATCCACATTTTGGTTATCCTCAACTCCCGAAGAACCATCCAAAGGATGGGATGCTGCCTTACCAAGGACATGTACGTACGGGATTTTTCAGAATAAGGGAGATGGGACAAAGTTTATGGTCTTTAACACCCATTTTGATCATGTGGGAGTAAAGGCTCGTGAAGAAAGTTCCAAGCTCATTCTCCAAAAAATAAAAGAATTGAACACGGAGCATTACCCGGTAGTGGTCACAGGGGATTTTAATCTGGAAAGTGACAGCCCAGGTGTTCAGGTTATCCTTACTGAAATGAAAGATACCCATGTGGCGGCGGGCGAAAATGCATTTGGGCCAGATGGAACTTTTAATGGTTTTAAATTCAATAAACCGGTTAAAAATAGAATAGACTACATATTTGTTTCCAATGAATTCGAGGTTTTAAAAAGTGCCATTTTGAGTGATTCCAAGGATACACGATACCCATCCGACCATTTACCAGTTTTTGCCCGGTTGAAGTATTGAAATCAAGACTTTTAAACCATCTATCATTATCCGGTTTTTTGACTTGTGGAACCAATAATGCCGCCCAGTTATTTATATCCATTTTAATTAACCTCAAAAAACCTAAAAACAATGTTAATTTTTAGGGATGTTGTAAGGGAGTTTCCAGAAATGTTCCAAGAAATATTTAACTTCAAAGGAATTAATCAACTATATGGCAACTTATACACTTAACATCAACGGAACAAAACAAGAGGTTGATGTGGATCCATCCACTCCAATGCTCTGGGTTTTACGAGATCACTTAAATTTAGTTGGAACAAAATACGGATGCGGAATCGCACAATGCGGTGCTTGTACCATTCATTTGAATGGCACGGCTACTCGAGCCTGTATGTTGACGGTCTCATCTGTAGGAGACCAAGAAATCACCACTATAGAGGGGTTGTCAGAAGAAGGTGACCATCCCGTACAAAAAGCTTGGTTGGAAGTGGACGTACCTCAATGCGGGTATTGTCAAGCAGGTCAAATCATGACTGCTTCTGCTCTTCTGGAGAAAAACCCCAACCCAACTGACGAAGAAATTGAAATGGCCATGAACGGTAATATCTGCCGCTGTGGAACGTACACAAGAATCAAAAAAGCCGTAAAACTCGCGGCTAAATCATAACCCATAAAACTAGTAGAATGACACTTGTAAAGACTAAAATAGGGCGACGTGCCTTTATTCGGAATACAGGATTAGCTAGTGGAGGGCTTGTGATAGGCTTTAGCTGGTTGGCTTCTTGTAAAATGACTCCCGAGCAGGTAAATAATTTACCCAAAGAATGGTTCGACCTGAACGGCTTTCTAAAAGTAGGCGATAACGGTTTGGTGACCATAATGTCACCAAACCCAGAAATTGGTCAGAACGTGAAAACATCCATGCCCATGATCGTGGCCGAAGAATTGGACATTGCATGGAAAGATGTAATTGTGGAGCAAGCACCACTGAATACGGACATCTTCACTCGCCAATTGGCGGGAGGAAGCCAATCTATCCGACAAGGGTGGGAAAGCCTGCGTATGGCCGGTGCCACCGCAAAGCAAATGTTGAAAGAGGCCGCCGCTCAAGCATGGAACGTTTCAGTAGATGAGATTACAACCAAAGATGGTGTCCTAACCCACGAAGCCAGTGGAAATTCAGCTGGTTATAGTGAAATGGCCTCCGCTGCCACAAGTATCGAAGTGCCCGAAGAGGTGCAATTGAAAGACAATGGAACTTTTTCCATAATTGGAACAGACAAGAAAAACGTGGATGGGCCCAAATTAGTTACAGGGAAACCATTGTTTGGTCTCGATGTCTATAAAGAAGGAATGTTGACCGCCATGATCGTGCATCCGCCAGCATTCGGTATGAAATATAAAGGCATGAACGCCGATGCGGTTAAGTCCATGCCCGGAATCAAAGATGTTTTCCATTTTGAAGTATATCCCGAAGGCATAGAGAAGCAATGGTCCGATCAAGGTGGAATTTCCGAATTGGTTGCCATTGTTGGGAACAGCACTTGGGAATGTATGCAAGCTAAAAAGGCACTTGAGGTGGAATGGGAGCAGGATTCAACGGCGGAAAGTACATCCTATCATGAAGAAGAACTGACCGCATTACTGGAAAAGCCAACAGAAACACCAGCAAGAAAAGATGGTGATGTGAACGCGGCATTCGCCAAAGCGGCCAAAATTGTGGAAAGCACATACTCGGCACCTTATTTGGCACACAATACCATGGAGCCGATGAACTTCTTTGCGCATGTTACACCAGAGAAAGCCGAATTGCTGGGACCTATACAAACACCTGAATTTACCGAAAAAACAGTAGCTGCGCGTTTGGGAATGCCAGTAGAAAAAATAGATATTATGATGACCCGTATGGGAGGTGGTTTTGGTCGCCGACTCTATGGGCCATTTGTGATAGAAGCAGCCGTGATTTCCCAAAAAATGAATGCTCCTGTTAAACTGGTGTACTCAAGGGAGGATGATATGACGCAAGGTACTTATAGGCCATCATACAAAGTTAAGTTCAAAGCAGGGCTCGATGATAAGGGCAATTTGATTGCCTGGCATGTCAGGGGAGCCGGTACCAACGATGATTTGATTTTTGAAAACCGATTCCCGGCAGGTGCAGTGGACAATTATCTGGCCGAAAAACATAGTTTACAGACCAATGTTACCACAGGTGCTTGGAGAGCGCCCCGTTCCAATTTTATTGCGGGGGCAGAACAAGCTTTTATAGATGAGGTGGCCGAAGCTGCGGGCAAAGACCCATTGGATTTCAGATTGGAACTATTTGATAGGGCCATAAACAATCCAGTTGGTGACCCAGAAAGCAACGATTACGACCCTGCACGATATGCTGGAGTACTTAAATTGGTCAAAGAGAAAGCCAATTGGGGAACCGATACAGGAAAAGCTAGAGGTGTGGCGGCTTACTATTGCCATAACTCTTATGTGGCTCAAGTAATAGAACTGGAAGATGGCGGAGATATACCTAGGGTAGATAATATTTGGTGTGCGGTGGATTGTGGAATCGTAATCAACCCATTGGCGGCCAAAAACCAGATAGAAGGTGGTATGATCGATGGAATAGGTCACTCTACTTACAGTGCCATGACATTTAAGGATGGTAAGCCAGAGCAATCCAATTTTGATACCTATCGACTTATCCGTCATTCAGAGGCTCCAAAAAATATCGAGGTTCATTTTGTAGACAATGGAATTGATCCAACAGGTCTGGGAGAACCATCCTTGCCGCCTGCAATAGCAGCATTGTCCAATGCTTTGTATAAGGCGACAGGAAGACGTTATTACAAGCAGCCGTTCATTAATGACAAGCCACCATTGGTAGGTTGATGTAGACGAGCATTAAATAATATTTTAAGATGGCCCGTAATTTCCAAATTACTGGCCATTTTTATTTTGGAATGATATAAAATAAATCTCATTGTATTTTAAAGTACATATAATCAATTAGTTATACGTATTAAAAAAATATCCAAAAAAAGTTGCAGTATTGGATTTTTATTTATGTTTGCCCCCATAAAATGAATCCGACCAATTAGGGTTCATTGCCTATAAGCTTTGAAGAATTTTTTCATGTTCGGGCTTTTGGGGATAAGAAAGTCTACCCAAAAAGCCGTCTTAAGATCAAGACACCGAATACACGGGCTGACTTTCGAAGAACTACATCATTATAACCGTGATTTTTCACGGAATCCCTATTTTGTGCCTTATACCGTATTTGAATTTCGTATCTGAGAAAGTTTGATTTTTAGACTTCTATTTTTCTCATTATCTTTTAATACAATTACGAAATTTAAATGAAAACAAAATATATCGATCTTATCGAGCAGACCTACGATTTTCCACAAGAGGAATTTCAATTGGAGGACAACAAATTACAATTTCATGGTATAGACCTGTACGGACTTGCCCAAAAATATGGTACTCCCTTAAAGTTTACCTACCTACCCAAAATATCGGATAATATCCAAAGGGCGAAGGGGTGGTTCAATTCGGCTATAAAAAAGCACAAATACGCTGGTAAATATCATTATTGTTATTGTACCAAGAGTTCTCACTTTGAGCATGTTTTGAATGAAGCGCTCAAAAATGATATCCATATCGAAACCTCTTCGGCTTTTGATATTAATATTGTGGAACATCTAAAAAAGACTGGAAAAATCACCAAGGATAATTATGTTATTTGCAACGGATTCAAAAGAGATCAGTACATTCAGAACATAGCCCGTTTAATAAACAACGGACATAAAAAATGTATTCCGATAATCGATAATTATGAGGAGATCAATCTCTTGAGCGAAGAAATCGATGGCAAGTTCCAAATTGGTGTCCGTATCGCTTCGGAGGAAGAACCAAAATTTGAGTTTTATACATCAAGATTGGGCATAGGGTACAAGAACATAGTTCCATTCTTTAACCAATCTATAAAACCAAATGAGCAAGTGGAGCTGAAGATGCTCCATTTCTTTATCAATACCGGAATCCGTGATACTGCGTATTACTGGAACGAATTGATGAAATGCTTAAAGGTGTATATCAGCCTTAAAAAAGTCTGTCCAACATTGGATAGTCTTAATATTGGCGGTGGTTTCCCCATAAAAAATTCTTTGGCCTTTGAATATGATTATGAGTATATGGTGGATGAGATCATTCACCAAATTGGTCAGGCCTGTGATGAAGCAGAAGTGGAAGTCCCCAATATTTTCACCGAGTTCGGAAGCTTTACCGTAGGTGAGAGTGGCGGAAATATTTATGAAGTACTCTATCAAAAACAACAGAACGATAGGGAAAAATGGAACATGATCAACTCGTCCTTCATCACCACCATGCCAGATTCTTGGGCAATCAGTAAACGTTTCATCATGTTGTCAATTAATAGGTGGAACGATGAGTATGAGCGTATCCTATTAGGCGGCCTAACCTGTGATAGCGATGATTATTACAATTCGGAACAGCACATGAACGCCATTTATTTACCAAAATATAGAAAGGACAAACCACTGTATATTGGTTTCTTCAATACAGGGGCATACCAAGAGACCATTGGAGGTTTTGGAGGCCTACAGCATTGCCTAATTCCACATCCTAAACATATTTTGATCAATAGGGATGAGGATGGGAACATAACTACATCGGTATTCGCCAAACAACAAACGGCAGGCGAGTTTTTATCCATATTGGGCTATGAAAGCAAAAAAGATTCCGATGTTTTGGTAGAGGCGGAAAACCTTCAGGAGCCAAGCAAAAATTGAAAAAGGAATTAAAATAAAAATGAAAACAGAAAAAACTTATGCCGGAATTCCAAAGGAATACGGTTCGGCCGAAAAAGCTAAAGTAGTATTGTTGCCCGTTCCTTACGATGGTACCAGTACTTGGGGCAAAGGTGCGGACAAAGGTCCGCAAGCCTTCTTGGAAGCCTCCGAAAACATGGAGACTTACGATATCGAGACCGATAGCGAAGTGTACAAACAAGGAATTTATCTTGCAGATGCGATAACCGAGCTGGATTCCCCGGAAGAAATGGTAGAAGCCGTTCATGGAACGGTCAAAGATTACATTAAACGCAATAAGTTGGTTACCATGATAGGTGGGGAACATTCCATTTCCATAGGAGCCATAAGGGCGTTCAGTGAATGTTTTGAAGATTTGACCGTGCTTCAGCTTGATGCACATACCGATCTTAGAAAAGAATATTTGGGGTCCAAGTATAATCATGCCTGTGCAATGTACGAGGCCAAGGAAACCACAAATCTGGTCCAAGTTGGAATTCGTAGTATGGATTATACCGAAACCTTGGTAATGGACAGGGACAATGTTTTCTTTGCACATGAGATGATTTCCGATGATTTTTGGATGGACTCTGCATTGGACCTAATGACGGATGATGTGTATATAACATTTGACCTCGATGCACTAGATCCATCGATAATGCCATCAACGGGAACCCCGGAGCCAGGAGGACTTTTCTGGTACGAGACCCTTGACTTTTTAAGAAGGGTCTTTAAAGAGAAAAACGTGGTCGGTTTTGATATTGTGGAGCTATGCCCCAACAAAAATGATAGATCATCCGATTTTTTGGCAGCGAAACTTTATTACAAGATGTTGAGCTACAAATTTTCAAACAATAATGAATTCATGGATGAAAACTTTGAGGACGGTGACGACTTCAAAAAATCCAAAAATAATTTAGAAGATTACGATGAGTAACAAAGGAGAAATATCACAATTTATACAAAAATACTTTTTGCACTTTAACTCGGCAGCCCTAGTGGATGCCGCCAAAGGGTACGAAGACCAATTGAACCAAGGATCCAAAATGTTGGTGTCCCTTGCCGGGGCGATGAGTACCGCGGAACTAGGAAAAATATTTGCCGAAATGATTCGTACCGATAAGGTTCATATTATTTCGTGCACCGGGGCCAACCTAGAAGAGGATTTAATGAACCTAGTGGCACATTCCCATTACAAAAGAGTACCCAATTATAGGGACCTTACACCACAAGAAGAATGGGATCTGTTGGAGAAGGGGCTTAACCGAGTAACCGATACCTGTATTCCGGAAGAAGAAGCGTTTAGGAGATTGCAGAAACATATTTACGATATATGGAAAGATGCCGAAGAAAAGGGCGAGCGCTATTTTCCACATGAATATATGTACAAGCTCTTGCTATCTGGTGTCTTGGAGCAGTATTATGAAATCGATATCAAGGATTCTTGGATGTATGCAGCTGCCGAAAAAAATTTGCCGATCGTAGTGCCAGGATGGGAAGACAGTACCATGGGCAACATCTTCGCCAGTTATGTGATCAAAGGCGAGTTGAAGGCAAGCACGATGAAATCAGGTATCGAGTATATGACCTTTTTGGCCGATTGGTACATGAACAATTCAGAAAAGGGCATTGGCTTCTTCCAAATAGGTGGGGGTATTGCCGGAGACTTTCCGATCTGTGTTGTGCCTATGCTATATCAGGATTTGGAACAGACAGAAACTCCGTTTTGGAGCTACTTTTGCCAAATTAGCGATTCCACCACAAGTTACGGATCATACTCTGGAGCAGTTCCCAACGAAAAAATCACTTGGGGCAAATTGGACATAGACACGCCCAAATTTATTGTAGAATCGGATGCGACCATTGTGGCGCCTTTGATTTTCGCATACTTATTAGACATGTAACCATGAGAAAAGGACAAACCCCCGTTTTAAAACGTGTAATCGTTGATTATAAAAAGTTGGATAATAACATACTCAACCTTCTTGTTGAGAAATTTCCCGATGGTTATGACGACGATGATATAGTAACATACAGAAACGCCAGCAACGAAGTAGTGGAATGTGTTGAAGTGAGAACTGATGACACGGCTTATCTTATAAAAGTAAGCAAGCGTTTGGTGATGGCCATGGAGGATTTTGATGATTCGGACAATGAAGACAGCGAAGATTCAGATTTGGACACCGATGAGCTCGAAAGTTCTGAAGAAGAATAACCTTGTTGGCTAGACTAACTTATTAAAGATGGAATCAAAAGCAATGGCGCTTTACCTCGCAGCAAGTATCAACATACCCGCTTGCAGGAACGCCCTGAGCAAAGAGCTGGTTTATGGAGATCGTGATGAACTTTTTTATTCCGATGCATCACGTTACCTTTATATTTTCAGATATGGTGTTGTTTCCTTTTTTGGGTACGCCGAGAACGAAATATCAGAAATTTTAATGGAAATCAAGCCATTTTGTGAAGAATGGCGTCAATCGGATATTACGGAGACGATGGATATGGAACTCGTTTCTGATCGCGAAAAGGCAACAATAGACCATGATAAAGTGATATTGCCAAAATCAAATGTGGAAGGTATACGGTTGGCATTGTTGCATCTATCCCAGTCGGTAGCTTTGGATTATTTTGCAGGACTCTCCGAACAAGCCATGAAAGAGACTCGGCAGCACACCACCTATCTGGAACAAAAAGGTAAATTGGACTTGGGAGGAAAAAAGTTGAAGCGTCACATTGCAAAAGTGTTGAACATCAACAACCAAATCTCTGAGAACCTCTATATTTTTGATTCACACGAAGTAGTGTGGGAAGACATGGAACTGGATCGACTGGACAAGGGCCTAAAACAAATCTTTGACCTCAAGGAAAGGTACCGCAATATAAAGGAGCAGGGTATTGTGATCAAAGAGAACCTAAGTCTGTTCATGAATATTATGGATCACAGGGAAAGCAGCAGACTGGAATGGATCATTATTATTTTGATCTTGGTTGAGGTGGTTGACCTGTTTATAATGAGATTAATCAGTTAAATAAATAGTTGTTTTGGACGATTTAAAAATATTGGGTAGCGAAGAATGGTGCCGTTTTGATGATTTAGGAATTCCTGCCATAAAGGCAAGAGTGGATTCCGGTGCAAAAACATCATCGATTCAAGCCAGTAAAATCAAGGTTTTCAACAAAGGATTGGAAGAATGGGTCCGGTTCGAGGTGAATCCCGTTCAAGACAATAGAAGCATATCAATATTATGTCAGGCCAAATTAGTGGATGTCCGTAATGTAAAGAGTTCTCAGGGCATTGCGGAAGAACGTCCCGTAATAAGGACGTCGGTCACTATTGCCGGAAAGAGTTATGAAATAGACTTGACCTTGGCCAATAGGGATACCATGGAGTACCGTATGTTGCTGGGCCGCGAGGCTATGAACGACAGATTTTTGGTGAATCCTTCCCAAAGCTTTATTCAAGGGGATATTACTGAGGAACAACTCGAACAAAAATATAAGCCCTATACCACCGAAAAAAAAGGGTTAAGGATAGGTCTTTTAGCTAGCAACCCAAACCTTTACAGTAATAAAAGAATCATTGAAGCGGGCGAGATGCGCGGGCATAAAGTGGTTTTTTTGAATGTGGAGCACGTATATATGAAATTGGATGCTTCCACACCTGAAATCAGATATCGAGGTGGAAACATTCTGGATAAGTTCGATGCTGTTATTCCAAGAATAAAACCAGCGGTTACCTTTTACGGTTGCGCTTTGTTACGGCAGTTCGATACCCTCGGGGTTTATTGCTTAAACACGGCCGATTCTATAGGTAGGTCAAGGGACAAGCTTTTTGCATCCCAATTGTTTTCCAAAAACGATATTCACATACCCACAACAGGTTTTGCCAAATCACCAATGGATACCAAAGACCTTATTCGTATGGTCAGCGGTGCCCCATTGATCATTAAATTATTGGAGAGCACTCAGGGCAAGGGCGTTGTGTTGGCCGAAACCAATAAGGCCGCCGAGAGTGTGATCAATGCCTTTAAAAGTGTACAGACCAATATCTTGGTTCAAGAATTTATTAAAGAAGCCAACGGGCATGACATTCGTTGTTTTGTAGTCAATGGCAAAGTTGTGGCCTCCATGCAACGTACAGCGCAAAAAGGAGAGTTTAGGGCCAATATTCACCAAGGTGGTGCGGCATCTAAGGTCAAAATAACCCCAGAAGAACGAAAATTGGCCATAAAATCTGCAAAAGTATTCAATTTAGATGTTGCAGGTGTTGACTTGATTAGGTCTAACAAAGGACCTCTCCTTTTGGAGGTGAATTCATCACCTGGATTGGAAGGTATCGAAAATACCACAGGAAAGGACATTGCCAATGTAATGATCGAAACCATCGAGAGAAAGTTAAAATATAAGCACTAAATAGCTTGAACAATTCAATTTGTTGAAAATCAATAGATTGCTATTTTTGTAAATAACTTCCTACGCAGACCTCCAAAATCTCAAATATAAATTGAAAAGGGCCATTCGTTAAATCAAATGGCCCATTCGTTAATTGTACCCCTAACAAATCATATTACCGTTGTATGTTTGTCCCAGTTAACGCAAAGCTTTAAAGCTTACGTTCAAACCTTAAATAGGATGGGGTGATTATGGGGTACTTTGTGTTCTTAACCCAATATCTTATTTGTAAAAAGGTTTACGTTGCTCCAAGGGGTTTTTGAGGTTGAGCCCCTTGGTTGTGACGGTTTTCTAAAAGATCAAATGTTATGTTCCCATAAATTTGACCTACTTTTTCGGAAAAGAGCCGTTTTTTACGGCTCTTTTTTATTTGGACGAACCCGAAATGATAAGCTCCTAATTTCTCATTCACAATTGTTCACATCTTTTTAGGAAACACAGAAAATCAAGGGTGTAAGTTTTTGTACAAAAAACCTACTTTTGTAATGTAACATTTCAGGAAGAAGATATATGTCAGAACAAGTGGAAAGAATCAAAACATTGATCATTGGATCAGGACCAGCAGGATATACTGCAGCCATTTATGCTGCAAGGGCGGATTTAAAACCGGTAATGTATACAGGATTGGAGCCAGGTGGGCAATTGACCACAACAACTGAAGTGGATAACTTTCCCGGATATCCAGAAGGGATTGATGGGCCTACCATGATGATGCAATTACAACAGCAGGCCGAACGTTTCGGTACCGAGGTAAGAATCGGGATGGTAACTGCGGTTGAATTAAGTGATGAAGTAGGGGGAATCCATAAAATTACGGTGGACGATTCTACGAAGCTCGAAGCGGAAACTGTAATCATCTCAACAGGTGCATCCGCAAAATATTTGAATTTACCTAGCGAGCAACGCTTGCGAGGTGGAGGTGTATCTGCTTGTGCGGTGTGTGATGGCTTTTTCTATAAAGGTCAAGAAGTGGCCATTGTCGGAGCAGGTGATACAGCTGCGGAAGAAGCATCTTATTTGGCGAACATTTGTAGCAAGGTAACCATGTTGGTGCGCAAAGACCACATGAGAGCATCCAAAGCAATGCAGCATAGAGTAAACAGTATCGATAATATTGAAATCCGTTACAACACGGAAGTAGATGAGGTTCTTGGTGATCAAGTTGTGGAAGGACTACGAATTGTAAACAATGAAACTGGAGAGAAAGAAGAAATCTCTATCACAGGATTGTTTATAGCAATAGGCCATAAACCCAATACCGATGTGTTTAAAGGACAGTTGGATATGGATGAAACTGGCTATATCATTACACAGCCAAAATCCACTAAAACAAATAAGCCAGGTGTTTTTGCCAGTGGCGATGCACAGGACAAAATATACAGGCAAGCAGTTACAGCAGCCGGAACAGGCTGTATGGCCGCTTTGGATGCAGAGCGTTATTTGGCAGCTGTAGAGAGCAAAGAAGTGTTGGCCTCATAGCAAGCTGATTATATTAAAATACTGGATATGAAAAAAGGCACTGAAATTTCAGTGCCTTTTTTCATGATTGTCATTGTTTAATCAATCCGCTTGTAATTTTCTGAAAATGTTCTGTTTCCGTCAGAATCAACAGTGATTTGGCTGAAGGTATCTTCCTTGAGGATAAGTTCGAAAGTGAAGTTTCGCATGGTGTCCAAAGCTTTCATCATATCATCGTCACCATATTCTATCACTTCGATTAAGGAGTTATCCGTAACCCTGTATGAGCCATAGCCAAATCTTCCATTGGGGTCATCTGGGACGTATCGGGTCCACATGATTTTTTCTTTGGAGTACATCTTAACCTGTCTGTATCCATCCGATTTTTCTATGGTATCTATAACGTTTTCCCCGTCATAGTTGTAAAAACTTTGAAGCTCCCATGTTCCTTCAATAGTTGGGTTCTTTGGTTCATGTTTCGTGAAACTTCCTGCTATCACGAAAACGAAAACAAGAGTGAAAAGTAAAACTAGTTTTTTCATAATGCCCTACTTTTGATGATTTATAATTATCTAAAAGATAGGGATAATTTTTGATAAAATTAATTTTTAAGATGCTAAATTTTAACATTTTGATAATGTTTGAAATAAATCTATTAAGATTTAGAAACTAAAGAAAGGTTTGTTGCATGATAGATATTTAGAAAATAGGGCTACTATTTGAAGATACTTGATTCAAAGGCCTAAAATTATTAATAATCAAACATTTCTATGTTAAAATGTTTGATTTGTAAAAAAAATTAACCACTTTTCGCCCTTATTCACTTAAACCTAACCTAATGAAAAGCATGTTTTTAACATTTGCTGCAATGTTCTCATGCATTGTCGCATTTGGTCAGACCATTACAGGTACCGTGTCCGATGTATCGGGTACGCCATTGCCCGGGGTGACCATAGTGGTTAGTGGCACGAACATAGGTGCAACTACCGATTTTGATGGAAATTATTCCATAAATGCCTCTAGTGGGCAAGTACTACGATTTTCCTATATAGGAATGAAGCTAAAAGATGTTACTGTAGGTTCCGAAACCACAGTCGACGTTGTTTTGGAAGAAGATTCAACACAACTGGACGAAGTTGTGGTTACTGCCTTTGGTATTGAACGGAAGGAAAAATCTTTAGGGTACTCCGTTACTAAGGTTGAAACAGAAAACCTTAATCTAGCAGGGCAAGCAAACCCAATTGAAAGTTTGCAGGGTCGTGTGGCCGGTGTTCAGATCAACCGATCATCAGGGACTTCTGGTGGAGGAGTCGATATTTTGATCAGGGGCATCACTTCCATCGACCCTTCGAGGAGCAATCAACCCTTGATCATTGTTGATGGGCTTGCTATGAACAACGATACATTTTCGGGAGAAGTTAGACCAAGTTCGGGTTCCAATTCGCCCAGTAGTAGCGAACAATTTGCCTTCTCAAATAGGGCGGGCGACTTAAACCCTGAGGACATTGAGAGTTTTAACGTATTGAAGGGGGCAGCCGCAACGGCGCTCTACGGTGTTAGGGCTGCCAATGGTGCAATCATCATAACGACTAAAAAAGGGAAGAGTGGAAAGGCCAAAATCAATGTTACGGCTTCCACTACCTTCAGGGAAGTAAAAACTACGCCATCTCTACAGACCAAATATAGGGAAGGCTTTAACGGAGCTCCAAGAACACTTTATACTCCGGAGACGGATACTGGATTTACCCGATTGGGCGGAACCTCATTCTATTCTTGGGGTCCAGAGTATGCTGTTGATTCCTTTGAAGTGGATGGAGAAACCATTGATTTGACAGATGACCGGTTCTATAGTCCATATGATATTTTTAGGACAGGCTTTAATTCACAGATCAATATGAACATCAGTGGTGCAAACGAGCGTTTGAACTATTTCTTCTCTATGGGTAACAACAGCGAACAGGGTATTTTGCCTAATACGGATTACAAAAAGACCAACTTTAGATTAAATGCCGGTTACAAGGTAACGGACAATTTTACAATAGATGCTTCCATTTCATTCACCAATTCTGGAGGAAGAAGGCCCAATGGTGGTGATAAATCCGTTATGAGTGCACTATCCTATTTTTCTGGTACCTTCCCCATCAATGATTATTTGAACCCTGATGGGAGCGAAAGGGATTATTCTTTTGGAATCATAGATAACCCGAGGTACCTCATGGAAACCAGTAACTTGGAAGACGATGTAAACCGTTGGATTGGAAATGCAACTTTCAAATGGTCCCCAATGGATTGGTTGAACGTAACGTATGCCGCTCAGATTGATAACTTTTCTGATGCAAGGAATCGTTACGTAGGGCCTGATTTGGATGGAGGTTCCCAAGTTGGCGGATTCATTTTGGAGCAGAACATCAACTATACAGGATTGGAATCCAACCTTTTGGTAGCAATGAGCAAGGATTGGTCGGATGATTTCACCACAGACCTTACCTTGGGACAACAAATATCAGATTCAAAAAGAAGTTATTTGGAAGCTAGGGGTGAAGGCCTGAATATAGCTGGAATCAATGAAATAGGAAATACCACTAACTATTTTATCAACAAAACGGTTTCCCAAGAACGCAATGTTGGTGTCTTTGCAGAGTTTAAGGCGGGATATATGGACAAGTTGTTCTTGTCCGTAACAGGAAGAAATGATTGGGTATCTACTTTGCCTCAAAACGAAAGATCTTTCTTTTATCCTTCTGTAAGTTTGGCCTATGATGTATCAGATTTATTTGGGGACAGCGATACATTTACCTTCGGAAAGCTGAGGGCTTCATATGCAGAGGTTGGAAAAGGACCTCAATTTGGTAAGGCTCCTGCCCTGTATGTGGTCGACGGAGATTTTCCTTTTGGAGGAACCGGAGGATACAGAAGGGACACTTCTATTGGATATGAACTAAAGCCTGAACGCAATAAATCCACAGAGTTTGGTGCCGATTTAAGGTTTTTGAGCAATAGGATTAGATTGGATTACGCATATTACACCACAAAAGTTGAAAACCAAATATTCGATGTAGGTGTAGCATATTCTTCAGGATACTCCGTGTTAACAAGAAATGCAGGTAACTTTAAGGTATTTGGACATGAAGTTCTACTTAGTGGGGACGTCATCAAGAACAAAAATACCAGATGGGAACTAATCTTGAACTGGTCGACCAGTGAGGGTGAAGTCTTAGGGTTGCCCGAAGATATAGAATCGGTAATCTTTGCTGATTCAGGATTTGCAGGTGTGACTTCCGAAGTTAGGGAAGGTGATAAAATGGGTTCGCTGTACGGTTATAAATGGGTGTACGAAAATGGTGAGCGCTATATCGGGCCAGATGGGTATCCGGTAATAAATACAGATGAAAGAGTACTTGTGGGAAATGCATTTCCAGATTTTATTTCGTCCATAGGAAGTAACCTAAACTGGAAGGGAATTGGCTTCAACTTTTTGTTGGAATGGAAAAAAGGCGGAGACCTTTATGATTCAGGGCTTAGAAACTCCATTCGTAATGGAAATCCTTTGAGTACTATACAGAGGGATGTGGATGTGGTTTTAGATGGAGTGATGGACGATGGTAACGGCGGGTTTGTTCCCAATACAACAGAGGCCTTGATAGATCAAGACTATTATAGAAATTCAAATGTATACAATAGAGCTTCCGAGGTCTTGGTCCAAGATGCCTCTTGGGTCAAGTTAAGGAACGTATCCTTGTCTTATGATTTTGCAGGTCAGTTTGTGAAAGACCTGAGTTTGGATAAAGTAAGTGTTTCAGCAAGTGCCAACAATATTCTTATCTGGACACCTTTCGACGGATATGATCCAGAAGGAAATCAATACAGTGCTGGCAGCAATGTATATGGGTTCACAGGGTTGAGTATTCCTGTGTCCCAAAGTTATTCATTAGGCTTAAACATAGCATTTTAAAAAAACAACTATGAAAAAAATAAATATAACCAAACTGTTTCTAGTATGCTCCTTCGTGGGCTATATTGGATGTAGTGACGAATACTTTGATGTGAATACCCCTTCCAATACAGCGGAAATAGAGCAGCTTGGAATGAAGGATTTAATAGCCCCGGTAATTCATAGCACTTTGGAAGGTCAAAGGTCGGCCGAACTTTCTTTTGGAAATTATGTACAATATTTTGTGAGCACCGGAGGCGGTGCCGCAGGACAGACTTCGGCCCTTGGACTATGGGACCAGGTTTATTTGTACGTTTTGCCAAACCTTCAGGCTATCAAAGATAAGGCAGCAGAAAACAATGCAACACATTTTGATGCGGTAGCCGATATCTTGATTGCGGCCAACTTGGGCATAGCAACGGATACTTGGGACAATATTCCCTATTTTGAAGCCATACAGGGACCCGACAATAATTTTCCTTCTTTTGATACACAACAGGAAATATATGATGAAATATTTAATCTTTTGGATGGTGCCATTGCCAAATTGGAGGCCCCCGACACTTCAGTATTTGAATTGGGCTCTGAAGATTTGATATATGGGGGAAATGTAGAGAAATGGTTACGTGCTGCATACTCCCTTAAGGCCCGCTATCAGTTACACTTGGTGAACAAAGGTTTAGTTGCACCTGCTGAGGTTTTGGCAAGTGTGGAAAACGGATTTACCTCTAATGAAGATAACTTTGCCATGTATTATAGTGATAGAAACATAAACCCATGGTATTCTGAAGAAGTATTAGCTAGAGAAACTGGGAATTTGAGCAAGGATATTGCAAGTCAGCTGGTAAGTTCCATGAACGGGGATTACTATCCATTTGAAAGTGGGGCATTGGAAATTGACCCTAGATTGCCATTATTTGCCCAGAATGGAGATGCAGACGAGTATAAGGGTTATGTGAGTGGAGGAGAAGGTGAGGCCCCAGATGGAACCGATGCCAATACAGGCTTCAGAACGGACGGTTTTTACACAAGTGTTGATTCCCCATTGATCCTAATTAGTTATGCCGAAGTATTGTTTATTAAAGCAGAGGCTGAATTTTTGGCGAACGGTGGTAACGAAACCAGTACCGGTTCAACGACCGAAGCCTATACCGCATATATGGATGGGGTTGCCGCAAGTATGGAAATGTACGATGTGGATGGAACCGATTATATGGCGGACGGAGTTGTGGATGTTGGTGAAGGAGCGCTTATGTTGCATCACATCATGAAGGAAAAATATATCCATAACTTTTTAAATCCAGAAACTTTCGTGGATTATAGGAGATATGACTTTTCAGATCAAGTTTTCACCGGACTGGAAATTAGAAAGGAAGCAGATGGTGTGGATAGTGAGTTTGCAGGCCAATGGTTTAGAAGAGCTATCTATCCAACCACTGAGTTGAATAGAAATGAAGCCAATGTCTTGGCCAACCAAAAAGAACCAGTAGTCCCGGTTTGGTGGGATGAATAAATGAACACGTTTATCGTAAAAATTAAAGGCCATCCAATTTCGGATGGCTTTTGTTTTTATAGGTTCACACAATATTAAAAAACATCCTCTTTGGTCAGGTACAACAAACCTTCCCCCGTTTCATTTAAAATACGCTTGGTGCGCAGGTAACGGTTGTAATTGTACTCATCAAACTCATCTGAATCTTGGTCCATAGTGCTTATATGAACATTTCCTGCCGAGTGGATAAACTGGTTATCGCCAATCCACATTCCCACATGAATTACGCGTTCCGAAGTGGAATCAGTGGCTTTGCGCCCAAAGAACAAAAGGTCCCCGGCAATCAGTTTGTTAAACTCCTTGGAATCATCGATCAAGACCCCTTCATGAATCTGTTGTGAAGCATCACGAGGGATAATCATTCCGTTCATTAAATAAACCGTCTTGGTAAAACCACTACAATCCACACCTTTGGTGGAAGTGCCTCCCCATAAATAGGGCACACCGAGCATGGTCTTGGAGGTCTCTACCAAACTTTCCTTGGTAAAAGCCAACTTGGATTTCCATTCGTCAAAACTATTCGCTTCGCCCTTTAACAGGTATGCTTCTCGTCCGTCTGGATATTTTATCTTGTAAAAGTCACCATCTTCGCCCACAAGGCTAAAAATATTACCGGCCACCACATCGGAAACGGCATCGGAGCTCGCATCCGCTTCGGTGTATGACTTTCCATATGTATCCGTGTAAATAACCTTATCTGTAGCTTTCCATGTATCAAATTCCTCCTTGGTCATTAATTCAATGCCTCCTGCATCTACCCATCCGAGATAGTTGTCCGGAGTTTGTATATGGTACCAGCTCCTCTCTTTTTGATATACGTTAAGGGGCATTCCCAAAATGCCCTGTGTAACCAATTCAGCAGAATGGGCAGGGTTTGACCTTAGGTTGGCAACCGAATTATTGATTACCCCATAAATCTTTCCCTCTAACTTTTCTGAAGGCAATACCTCAATACTGTCCGTATACTTTATATTTTGGGAATCCAACTCTTTTTTAAGAGCATCCAACGCTTCTGGAAGGTTTGTTTTCCCCTTTAGGATGTAGCCAGAAGAATTCTTTCCAGATTGAATGTCAAAAAGGGCCACCCGTTTGTCCGGCGCATAGTTTTCTTTGACAGCGGCAATCACACCATCTACCTTATTTACATCACTACTATTTTCAGGATTGCAGGCTGAAAAGAAAAGAACCGTCAATACTATAAATAAGACTCCGAATTTTGGCAAGTAGGGAAATTTCATGGTTTAAATTTAAAGTTATAATCAGATTGGATTGCGCAAAATAACCAATAAGGCAGATAAAGCGGTTAACTGAAATGAGCATTAACACTTTTGGCCAATTTTTTAATATCATCCTCCGTATGGTAAGCGCTCAATACCAACCGACTGACCAAAGTCCCATTTTTATCTGGATAATGAAAGTTGGTAAAAATAAAACCATCTTGGTGCAGTGCATGTGCCAAATCTTTATTCTGAAACTCAAAAGTGGGATGTCCGTCTAAATGATTAAAATATGATGGATTTCGCAATTCGTATTTTAAAAGTTGATAACGGGATTTTAGCACCTCCAATCGTTCGGAATATATTTCTGTTGCTCCCATAAGTGTTGCGATAAATGCTGGTGAAGCTGGGCTGGCACCTCCATAAAATGCAGAATTTTCAAGAACTTCGATGATTTCTTTGTTGCCGAAAACGGCCCCTGCCTGCGTTCCAAGTGCCTTTCCCAATGAACAACAGATTAAAAGATTGGAAGGATTTAATTGTTTGAGCATTTGATAACAGCCATTTCCATTATCTCCAACCAGCCCTATGCCATGTGAGTCATCGCCAATCAATATGATTTTATCCAACGGAAGACGTTGTAAAATTTCAAAGTTTGGGAATTGATTTCCAGAAAAATCAATAGTGTCAAAAAGAAGCGTCGGACACAGATTTTTTTCAATTTTATGGTCTATCAATCCAACCAGTTCTTGAGGGTTGTTTGTTTGTTCCACACCAGGCATTAAAAGAGCGGTATGGGCATGCGGCGCCGCAATCACAGGATGCCCCTTTTCCAAGAGCGTTTGTATCGTCAATTGGGCTGCCAAATAACCACTGGACATGGTAAGACACCCTTCACTGCCCACCCATTCGGCCAGTTGTTGCTCGGCCTGTTCATAAATATTAAGCTTTATGTTCGATTTTCTGGAGGCTCCATAATGCATCCCGTATTCCGATACATTTTTTAAATACAGTGTTTTAAAGGGGGCATAGTTCTGCAACCCCAAATAAGCCGTCCCTCCAAAATAGAGGTAAGGCTTTCCTTCGATGAAGATTTCCCTGTCCGGTATGCGTTGTATGGAGTGGGCCATTAGAGCAGTTCTATTCCGCTTCCTGGTAGCTCGGGAAAAATAACTTTTCCGTTATCCAGAATTTCCACCCCTTTGGCTATATCGCCTTTTAACAACATGGCACCATCCATGTCCACATAATCCAGTTGTGGCAATAATTGTGCAATGGCGGATATTCCAACGGTAGATTCCGTCATACAGCCGACCATAAGTTGCAATCCCAGTTCTCTTCCTTTTTTGATCATCCGTCGTGCGGGGGTGAGGCCGCCGCATTTGGTGAGTTTAATATTGATGCCGTGAAAATACCCGCCACAAGCTTCCACATCAGTTTCAATGATGCAGCTTTCGTCTGCAATAACCGGTAGAACGGATTTTTCCTTTACCAAAGCCATACCTTCCCAATCGTCGGCTTTAAGAGGTTGCTCCAAAAATTCAACACCCAGTTCTTTCAACAATGGGGCGTTTTTGATGGTCTCTTCTGCTGTCCAAGCGGTGTTGGCATCTATTCTGAAAATGCTATCGGTATGTTTTCGAAGTTCACGAACAATAGCAACATCGTCCGAGGTCCCAAGTTTTATTTTATAAAGGGGCCATGGTTTCTCTTGGAGTTTTTCCACCATTTTCTCGATGGTATCAATTCCAATGGTATAATTGGTCATCGGATATTTTTCGATAGTGGTGCCCCAGATTTCATAAAGGGGCTTCCCTTTCAACTTGCCATAAAGGTCGTTTGCGGCCAGATCCAAAGCGCAAAGGGTAAATTTATGAAGGTCTAGTGTTTCCAAAAATTTGTAAAAGTTCTCGGGAGAGTCAAAATCGTAACTTTCAATTTGATTTTGAACTGCTTCTATCTCGGCCATCATCCCTTCAATGGTAATTTTATAATACGGATTGGAAGTGGCTTCGCCATACCCCGTTTTTCCGTCCAAAGAAAGGCAAACGATCAAAGTGTCCTGTTCGTCCCTGGATTCTCTGGAAATGGTAAAGGTATGTGCTAGTTGAAGAATATATTTTTTGAGTTTTATCTGCATAGTTTTTAGGTATTGTAATCATGCTAAGATAGGGTTTCACTCAAATATAATAAAGACAAAAGCCCACCGAAAATTCAGTGGGCCTTTGCATATTTAAAGGGAATTGGATTAATATTTACGAACGCTGCCCGATACGGATTTTTTGGTCTCTACGCTGGCATCACCCGTATACCTAATATCTGCACCACTACTTGCATCGGCGACCAGAGACTCCGAAACATTCACGGAAATGTCTGCCCCGCTACTTGCATCGGCGTTGCACCTTTTTACAATTAGGTCTTGCGCTTTAATGTCGGAACCACTGCTTGCATCTGCAAAAAGAGCATCCGCTTGACCGGAAACTTTAATATCTGCCCCGCTACTGGCATCGGCAGAAACCTCACCCGCCATTACCTCTGCATGTAAATCGGCACCGCTACTGGCGTCCAGCTCAATATTTTCTGCTTTGATCACATTTTGGGCAATAAGGTCAGCGCCGCTGGAGCTTTCCAAAGCAGTAATCTCTGGAAGGGTTACATAAACGTTTTTTGTGGCACGCCCGATATTTTCAATGGCATGTATCTTTAGTCTACCATCTTTGATGTCGGTACCGATTAGGTCTATGATGTTCTCGTCTGCCTCCACGGTAATGTTGAAGTCAGAACCTTGGGTCACGAATACATCTATACCTTCCGATGCGGATACGATGTCGAAATCCTCTTTTACATCGCGGCTCTCTTCTACGACTTCGCCGTTACCGGTTTTTCCGTTGCCGAAGTTCATATCCATCATACACGAGGATGCAAAAAGGGATAGGAGTGCGGCGATTGCTAATCTTGCTAGTGTTGTCATGATTGTTGTTTTTACTATTGATTGATTTTGAAAATGGTTAATTGTCTTCTGAAATAAATTCAGTGTAAATGTCCTTTATTATGTGCTTTATTGGAATTTAAAAATACCCAATTGTAGAAAACTGTTCCCCAATTGTAATTTTTGGTTTTGTACCTTTTCCTTCATTCTATCTGCGTTTTATTACACCACCATTTGATATATCCGACTTGATTTTGGGGTTACCTGTATAAAAAATAGTTCCTCCACCTTTCACTGTGCCATCAAGAAGTGTTGCGACTTGAGCGGTTATTTTTCCGCCTCCGTAAACAATGGCAAACAGAGAATCGATAGGTGTTGATGCCATCTCAAGATTTCCTCCATCTTTTACAGAGCATTTAAGGACCTCTATTGGGGCGAAACCATCCTTTATTTTGAGTTTCCCGCCTCCACTTAACTGAATTTCATCAAAATTTGGAGTCCCTATATGGATTTCAACATGGCATTTATCTAAATGGTTGTCCTTACTTGAAATGCCTAAGGTTTTTGATGAAACGGCCTCATCGATTTTTTCCACACATCTTTTTTCTCCTTTCAATTGCAATGTGGTTGTCGAAGAAGGGTACAGGTAGACATTTCCTCCTGTTGTAACAATTAGACTTTTAAAAGGCTGTATGGTTTTCTCTACCTTTACAACATCTTTGTTCCCTAAAAAAGAATTGTCTTGTGCTTTGCATGATGGTAATGCGAAAAGGCTGAATAGGATTACGGGTATTGAAATAAACTTTATCATGTTGATTTTTTGATTGATTTATAAGGTGTAAACCTGACTAGTTTTTTGCTTTAACTTTTACGCCGTCTTCATTGATCTTCATTTCAAAGGAATCCTGGTCATCCTGAAGGTTGATATCGATACCGTCTTCATTGATAATGATCTTGCCGTTTCCATCGAATTCCTCTTCATTCTCATCTTCTGGGCAATCCAGACATTCCAGTTCACCTTTGTCGTCCATTAACCAATGTTGTCCTGCCATGCCACTTCTGTAAAACCCTTGGTCATTGTCTATGCCTCTGCCAATGTATCTGCTAGTGGAGTCGTCAAAATACACGGTTTTACCTTCAGGAACATAAATTGTCACGGTCACTTCTTGGTTTCTGGCCTTGTTGGATGTTTCCGTGGTCAAGTATTTGTCCAGTACAATTTCATTGCCATCAATGGTGTAGGCATATTCAATGTTTCTGGCTCGGTCCCGAGCTGCCGGGGTAGAACTTCCATCCGCATCTTTTCTAATGTTGATGCTAATGGAATCCGTATCCGACTTTCTTATTTTGATGTCAATTTCATCAGACATAAGAATACGGTCGTCGTTTTCGTCATAACCAAAGGTCATTCTTCCAAAATGAATATCGTCTCGGTTATAATCCATATCACCATCCTTCATTGTAATGATCAATGTATCGGAGGGAATTTCCAATGCCAGTTCTTTTTTGTCGTTGACACTTCCCGTAAATGAGAATTCAGCGGCCTGTTTTATGCCAAGGGCAATCAATGCTCCTACGGAGATCAACCAAAGACCTAACAAGGAGAACTTCGCAATATTGCCAATAGACTTCAGGTTGTTCACTAATATCTTCAATCCCAAGTACATCAGAAAGAAAAATGGAATACCAAAGGCAAAAAAACCAAACAATAAAGTAGCCCATACTGGAATAATTCCAGCTTCAATTATGGTATTGTAAACGTCTATGACAGGAAAATTTGAGGCATCGAAAGCACCGAGTGTCACAATGGCGATAAATAGCGCAATGAGATTTGCCGCACCGACCAGTACTAGGATAATCCCTATGAACTTCCCGAATATCTTGAAGAGGAACAGGATAATGTCCCCGATGGTATCAAAAAAGGTCTTGGAGCTGCTTTTGACCCTGTTGCCCACTTTTTCGTAGTCAACGCTTTTTACCTTGTCGGCAACATCATCAAACCCCTCTTTAACTTTGCGTTCTATATTGCTGATGTTGACGGGCTCCCCCCGCATATCCAATTTTTGGGAGGTTGTGGCGGCCTCTGGAACCAATATCCAAAGCAGGATATAGGCAATAAGCCCAAAACCACTGGTAAATATGGCCAATAGAATAAATATGAGCCTTACCCAAAGGGAGTCTATGCCCAAATAATGCTCCAAGCCCGCACAGACACCTCCAATATATTTGTGGTCGATGTCGCGGTACAACTTTTTCGTTCTTCTGGCGGTAGGTTCTGCGTAGCTCTTTTTGGGCTCGTCCTCAAAAATGTCCTCGTCCACCATGTAATCTTCGGGTTGCCCCATAACATCGATTACCTGATCCACCTCTTTGTGGGTGATCACTTGGCGCTCGTTCTCCATTTTTTCCAAGAAGAGTTCGGCTATCCTGGCCTCTATATCGGCAATGATCTCGTCGCTTCCCTTGGTACCCGAAAAGGAGCGTTTTATGGACTCCAAGTACCGTCTCAGCTTGTTATACGCATCGTCGTCTATATGGAAGAGCGTATTTGCTAGATTTATATTTACTGTCTTGTTCATTTTTTGATTCTATTTTGTGTTGGTTACCAGATTGACTGCATTTCTTAGTTCGTCCCAGGTGCCGTTGAGTTCGTTAAGGAACAACTGGCCCGTTTCGGTGAGACCGTAGTATTTGCGGGGAGGTCCCGATGTGGATTCTTCCCAACGGTAGTTGAGCAATCCTGCGTTCTTAAGCCTTGTGAGCAAAGGGTATATGGTACCTTCCACTACTAACATCTTTGCGTCTTTTAAAGCGTCCAGAATTTCGGAGGCATACTTGTCCTCATCCTTTAGGATGGACAAGATGCAATACTCAAGAACACCTTTGCGCATTTGTGCTTTTGTGTTTTCTATGTTCATAATTTCATGGGTCTAAATTTATGCTGAACTGGGTTCGGCATTTAATTAACAGTTTTTTCTTGTTCTTTGATTGATGATGGTTTCTTTCGTTTTTTGATTGATGTTTAAACTCCTTTTCTTTGATTGATGATGAATTTTTCGGAGGTGATTAGGCTCCTATATATATTACTTGATGAATTTTATGGTAAATGGATATTTGAAATATTCTCCCTCATTGGTTCGGATTGTGGCCAGAACGGTGAAAACGATGTTTACAACGCCAAGTGCCACCTGCAAGAATCCTGTAATGCCCACTGGCCAGAACAATCTGCCAAACCTAAAATCGTCGCTGTCAATATGAATGTTCAAATTGTTGAGGTCGCTCAACCCATGAAACCCGAAAAAGTTCCAATCGAACAAGTCTGGCCAAAATCCAATAAAGAACGGGATGGTGACCAAACCTGCCACGATGGAGTAAAGCAACATACTAATTTGAAAATTAAGAGCCTGTTTGCCGTTATAGTCGACAAACGCGTGCTCTTTTTTGTTTGCGGTCCATAAGATCAACGGAAGTATAAAGTTTCCGAAAGGAATAAAGTACTTCGAGAACATGGACGCGTGGATGATCGCGGATAAATTTCGTTCGTGTTTGGTGATTGTAGTTGCCATTTTCTGATTGATGTTTTTTGATTGTAAAGGGGTTAACCTATTAGCTTACGATGCAAATATATATCCAAAAGATGGTACTATGCAAAACAAAGTACTATAATTTAACATATAATTAACAATAATTGGTAACGTCTTTTTACCTATTTTTAGGCAGATTTAAATAAGCAGTATGGCACTTACACCCAGTAAAATCAATATGTTCACATTTATGAACCTCCCTTCGGCATGGTGGTGCGGGGTACGGCTCAAATATATTGATGATAAAAAAGCAATGACCACTGTAAAGCTTAAATGGATGAATCAAAATCCGTTCAAATCCATGTTTTGGGCTGTTCAGGGGATGGCCGCCGAGTTGAGTACAGGAGCTTTAGTGATGAACGAAATCCAAAAAAGCGGAAAGAAAGTGTCCATGCTCGTCGCCAATAACAAAGCCACATTTACCAAAAAAGCTACGGGACGCATCAATTTTACCTGTGAGGATGGGGAACTGATTGCCGATGCGATACAAAAAACCGTTGATACTGGGGAGGGGCAAACCTGCTGGATGAAAGCCGTAGGGGTCAACCAAGATGGGGTGGAGGTGTCCACCTTTCATTTTGAGTGGACGGTGAAAGTGAAGGGATAGTCAAGGTAAAGGGTTAACGCCTAAAGGGTAAAGTTTTTATCAAATAAGAATGTAACAAAAACCAAAACAAATCAACAGATAAACAAAACAACATTCAAAAACAATCCTATAATGAACGCACACGAAATAGACTACCACATTTACGGCGAAGAAATGCAGTATGTGGAAATAGAGCTGGACCCTCAAGAAGCCGTTGTTGCCGAAGCAGGCTCTTTTATGATGATGGATCAGGACATTAAAATGGACACCATCTTTGGTGACGGTTCCAATCAAGATACTGGCGTTTTGGGGAAATTGTTTTCCGCAGGCAAGCGTTTGCTCACTGGCGAGAGTCTTTTTATGACCGCTTTCTTGAACATTGGTCAAGGAAAGAAGCAGGTAAGCTTTGCTTCGCCATATCCTGGTAAAATTGTTCCAATAGACCTTTCTGAAAAAGGAGGGAAGTTCATCTGCCAGAAAGATGCTTTCCTGTGCGCCGCCAAAGGCGTTTCCGTAGGGATTGAATTCTCCAAACGTTTGGGGCGTGGTTTTTTTGGTGGTGAAGGCTTCATTATGCAAAAATTGGAAGGCGATGGTATGGCCTTCGTGCATGCCGGTGGCACCATGGCCAAAAAAGTATTGGCACCCGGTGAGACCTTGAAAGTAGATACAGGCTGTATCGTTGGTTTTTCCCATACGGTGGATTATAATATTGAATTCATCGGGGGCATCCGAAACTCGGTGTTCGGTGGAGAAGGCCTGTTCTTTGCTACGCTTCGTGGGCCTGGAACTGTTTATATTCAATCCTTGCCGTTTAGTAGATTGGCCAGCCGTGTGTGGGCCGCTGCACCGCGAGGTGGCGGAAAGGACAAGGGCGAAGGAAGTATCTTGGGTGGTCTTGGTGATTTGCTCGATGGCGATAATAGGTTTTAATTTTAGGAGTTAGGAGTTAGGAGTTAGGAGTTAGGAGTTAGGAGTTAGGAGTTAGGAGTTAGGAGTCAGGAGTCAGGAGTCAGAGGTCGGTTATCTGATTTCTGACATCTGAATTCTGATTCCAGAAGTCTTAAAAATTCACTTCTTTTGTGGATATGAATTTCAACGACCTGTTCCATTTTCTGGAAGAATTACAACAAAACAATAACAAGGAATGGATGGATGCGAACCGTAAATGGTACAAATCCCTCCGCAACGATTTCATTACTTGGTTGGATCATTTGGATATGACCATGGCCCAGCTCCATGATGATTATTACCCAACTCCAGGAAAGAAGGGCATCAATCGAATCAACAACAATTTGATGTTCCACCCGAACAAACCCATTTATAAGGACCATTTTGGTGCTGGATTGGACAAAGCTCCGAATTCAGCCGATTTTTATATCGAAATTGGTCTAAAAAACTGTCTTTTAGCAGGAGGTAGATGGCGACCCGATTCCAAAACGCTCCGCAGTATCCGGGATGCCATTGATTATAATGGGGAGGAATTGCAAAAAATTCTGGACAAGCCTTCATTCAATAAAATGTTCGGTGGATTGTACGAGGACGAAAAATTGGTGTCATCGCCCAAAGGTTTTTCCAACGATCATCCACACATAGAATTATTGCGTAACAAAACCTTTGCCGTGGAATATAAATTGACCAAAGAGGATGTCCTAAGCGATGATTTCAAGGAAAAAATCGTTGATGTTTACAAGGAGATGTTACCTTTTCGTCAATATTTGAACCAAGCGGTTACTGTTTAATCTAATTCATCCGAAGCTTCTATCAAACGGGCAGATAGGTCTGGACGTTCCATATCCTTATCATAAGGGAACATAGGACGTATGATTTTTTTGTGCCCCAATCGTTCCAAATCTTGGTCCACACCACCGGGCGTCAACATCATGATCCAGTCTCCTCGCATGTTATACAGTTCAGGAACCAAATAGCCAATTTTTACTACAATGATATCCGTTTCACTTGGTGTAAGTCCCAAGTTGGTGAAATCCGATTTTCTATGGTACGGTTTCCTCTTTTTTGTAACGATGATATAAGCATTGTCCACTTTTACCACGACCTCGGTCTCTGCGTGAACGTCACCATGTTTTATGGCGGTCACTTCCCCCGTCAATTCTAAAGGCGGAGCGTATCGGTCATCTATTTCAGCGCCTACTGGAGCACTTACCTGCCCGCCAACTCCAACTTTCAGGGCTTCCTCAACCAATTTGGGTCCAGGAATGGATGCGTAAATCAAAGATTTGCCACCTGGCACATGGAATTCTTCACGTTTTAAAAGTTCTGTCAAGGTCCAAGTAACATCGCCAGCACCACCTGCGGTGGGGTTATCGCCCATATCGCTCAACATAAATGGTTTCTTGTCACTGGCAAGGGCAGTTTCCAGTGCTTCCTCGTAGGGTTTTGTAGGAGCAACGAATTCAAACTCTTCGCGGACATCCCAAAAACTATTGGCCAATTTTTCCGCACCTTCGGTAACAGCTTTTTCATCATCTCCGGTAACCATAACTACAGCATGATTTCGTGGCTCATCGGCCCAAGCGTAGCCAATCCAAATGGCTGCATCGATCACACCATCTTTTTCTTCTACTTCGGGCACTTGGGCATAAAGACTTTTTCCGGGTTCCACTCGGGTACTCGTTTTTTCTCCGGGGAGCAAGATGGGTACGGGGACCCACGCTTTATATTTTGGTTTGCCTTTTCCATTTTCCAATCTAGTGACCAAGTTTTCCACGGCTCGTTTACGCGATTCTGTGGCATCCTCATGAGGGGCCATACGGTAACAAGTAATCAAATCGGAATGCTGAGCCAATCGTTTGGAAACATTTCCATGTAAGTCCATGGAAGTGGAAATCAACACATCGGTACCGACCACTCCACGGATTCTTTTGATGAGGTCGCCTTCGGGGTCGTCCAGTCCAACAACACTCATCGCACCGTGAATATCAAAGAAAAGACCATCATAGGGCATGTTTTCTTCCAGCATGGTCAGGGTTTTGCCAACTAAGGACTCATAAGCCTCTCGTGTAACGGTTCCGCCCGGCAAAGACTTTCCCACTAAAGTGGGAACCCATTCGGCCCGTTGTCTCAGGGAAGAATTAGCATCCATAAAGGGATAACGGTTAAATATGGAATCCCCGATTTTAGGATGGAACGCTTCTTCATGGGTCAGAGCTGGAGAAAACGTGCTGGATTCAATCCCCAGGCCTGCAATGGCTATTCGGGGCAGTTTTTTTTCGGTGTTCTTATCACAACTTATCAGAATGGCAAAAAGAAATAGATAAAGTAGAGGCTTACGCATATTATTAGGTTTGGTCGGTTTCATCAAAGCATAAATATCGACATTATTGTGATGGTGTCAAAAGGAAGAAGTGATTCATCAGTATAAATGGATTAGCGCTATATTTAGAAAAATTTATTCATTTTGGCTAACGACAGAATCAGAAACATGCAGCGGGAGCTGCTTTCGGATAATTGGTATACCCTTGAGAAAATCTCTTTTGAATATTTACGGGATGATGGTGTTTGGGAAAAGCAAACCCGCGAAGCTTATGACCGTGGCAATGGTGCCGCTATCCTATTATATAATGTTGATAAGGGAAAGGTGGTGCTCACCAGACAGTTCCGGATGCCTACCTATGTAAACGGCAACGATGATGGGATGATGATCGAGGTGTGCGCCGGACTGTTGGAAAAGGGCAATGCCGAGCAGACCATAAAAATGGAAGTGGAGGAGGAGACCGGCTATAAAATTGATAAGGTAAAAAAGGTTTTTGAATCCTACATGTCCCCTGGTTCGGTTACGGAAATTCTCCACTTTTTTATAGGGGCCTACGAAGATGGTATGAAAATCAGTGAAGGTGGTGGTGCGGATGATGAAACGGAGAACATTGAGGTGTTGGAGCTGGATTTTGAAAAAGCCATTGCCATGGTGGAATCTGGTGAAATACGGGATGCCAAAACCATCATGCTGCTACAATATGCCCAAATCCAAGGAATTTTTGATCAGTAGTTTTCGTGAAGACTTTTTAATGTAGCATACATTGTTTGCCTGACTTCTTTGGAAGGCACCCTAAAATGGTTGTTCATAAAACTGAAGATGAGCAATTTGCCCGATATCGTCTTTATATACCCACTTAAATTATAATTGTTGCCCACCGAACCGGATTTGGCAAATAGAAAAGGCTCTGTGGTGGGGTCTTCCCATTGTTCAACCGTATTATCGGGTCCCCACATCGGAAAAATTCCGAATAGGCGTTCTTCCGGGATCTCATCGTACATTTTATGGAGGATTTGGACAAAGGACCTCGGTGTAAACAGATTATATCGGGAAAGCCCGGAGCCATCTACCCATCGCGGTTGCTGTTTCAAGTCCTTGAAATGATTGTCCAACATATAATCAATGGCATTTTGGGTGCTCAAGGTATCGGAGACCATTCCCGACGCTGCCAACAATAATTGTTCCGCCAAAAAATTATCGCTCTTCAACAGCATTCTTTTATAAATGGAGTCCGTTTCAATGCCGTACAATGTTTGTTTTTCGCCTTCGGGGTAATGTTGGGTCAAGAAAATCTCTTTTCCTGTGGCTATTTCCAATAAATGTTTCGTCAAACTATCACTGGTCATATAAGGAACTTCCAAAGTGTCCTGCTCCATTGGGGCAATATAGAATTGGTTTTTGAATTCCACTCTTTTTATGGTTGTATCCTTTACCATGGTTTGGTCTTCAAAATATTTTGGGGAAACCTTCAAAGCACCGTTGTTTGAAATGGTAGCTACATTTCCGTAGAGTGGCAAAGTAGATTTCTCTGGCGAGAAATAGGTGTCATAATCTTCCCATGCCCAGCCGGGTCCATACCGTTGCTCATCATGATTTTTGGTGTAGAGTGCAATGGTTTTTTGATTTTTTAACCAGTTTATGGCAGTGCTGTCGGAAAAATAAGGATGCAGCCAAGTTGGATCCCCAGTTCCTTCCACAAATACAGTGTCATTGGCAACCAAATATTTTAGAGTAGGGATGTTTTTGGGAAGCAAATTAAGGCCTGTATAGAAAGTCACAATCTTAGTGTTGCTGGCAGGGGTAAAGTATTTATCCCCGTTCAAATTATAGACTTCTTTTCTACTATTTGCATCGACGACAACCAAACCATGGAAAGAATTTTGAAGTTTATCGTCCGCTATTTTTGAATTGAGAGTTTTCTTGATGGAACTGCAACTGGTCAGTAAGGTGGTAACTATAAAATATCTTAAAATCAGTATTTTGAAATGATTTTTATGTGTTTTAAGCATATGATTCTTTAGTGGAATTTAACAACAAGATATTCAATTTTTAACTGGAAGTTAGCTTTTTTAAACCTCTTTTTTAGTAATTTAGGTCACAACCTATTTACCCAATTTAATCAAATTGATATGCCCAGAGCTATGTTAGATTACACCAAAACAATCCTTCAAAAGGTGAGTTTTGATGCTAAACTCTTCGCTAGGGAGCTTCAGAAAGCAATTTCTAGATTGTTACCCAATGAAGTAGAAGAATTGAAAATCTGGTTGCAATTTTATATTGTGGACAAACCGGAATTACATTCAACAATTTTATTATTAAAAACTTAAACACTAACAAGGGCCGCTGAAAAGCGGCTCTTTTAATTTTTGGACAACGGACTGATGATTTTTACGTCCTGAAATGCAATTGCTCCACGAACAATACTGGAGATAACTTCTCTTAGGGCGTCAGTTATCTGTATTTTTAGTTCGCTTTTATGGTATATCATACTTATTTCTCGGGCAGGTGAAGGGGTTTGGAAAGATTTAAGGTTTATAGTTTTTTCTTTATCCAAGTGCAGGGTGTTTAAGTAAGGTAACAAAGTCATTCCCATACCTTCGTCAGCTAAGCTTACCAAAGTTTCAAAGCTTCCGCTCTCTATTTTAAAGTGTTCGCTACGTAGATTTTTGGAAGCTTTGCATAAGTTGATGACCCCTTCTCGGAAACAATGTCCATCTTGCAATAAGAGCACATCATTGACATCCAAATCACTCGTGGTAAGTTCATTTTCTGCAGCCAAGCGATGATTTTTTGGAACATATCCTACAAAGGGTTCATAATAAAGGGGTCGTTCTTTTATAAATTCAATTTCTAACGGAGTTGCAGCAATCCCAGCATCCAAATGTCCGTCCATAATATTTTTGATCATGGTTTGGGTAGACTGTTCCTTAATAATAAGGTTGACCTTTGGATATTTCTTAATGAATGCGTTCAAGAACATTGGAAGCAATGTTGGCATTACAGTAGGAATGATTCCCAAGGTATAGTCCCCACCGATATATCCCTTATCCTGATCTACAATATCTTTGATGCGCTCAGCCTCGGCAACAATGTTTTTAGCTTGGGCCACTATTTTTTTACCAACTTCTGTAATGGTTATAGGTTTTTTGCTCCTATCAAAAATCAGTACATCCAGTTCGTCTTCCAACTTTTGAACCTGCATACTCAGTGTGGGTTGGGTAACAAAGCTCTTTTCCGCTGCCAGAGTAAAGTTCTTGTGTTCGGCAACAGCTAACACATATTGAAGCTGGGTAATGGTCATTCAATTATAAGTTTAGGGGATAAAAGTATAAAAAACCATCAGGTTAATCTATAGAAAAAACGTAATCCTGAATCATTATAGCGGATAAAAAAAAGCCTACACTATGGCAGGCTTTCTTTTGATTGATGATGTTTTTTCTAGGCTAGAACCTAATGGTGAACTCCAAATCTTCCTCGCCAACAGTAAACTTTGCACTATTAAAGCTAGGTGGCCCCATGGTCATATCGTTACCGGACATACCATAGCTTTCTTTGGGCATTCCGTTGGATTGATAGTCCATTCGATTGTTTTCATTGGCATCGTGCATGGCCATAATGGCATAGTTTCCGGGAGTCACGTTGGTGAATGTCAATGTGACTTTACCATCGGTGATGGCACTTTGTAAATTTTGTACGCCTTGTCCTTTCATAAAGGTTTCTTCGGTATGCAGACCTGCGAGAACTTTGCCTTCGTCTTTAGTAATATTGTCAATGGTAACGGTAATATCCACGCCGGTTTTTTCTTGTGCTAGGCCAACGATGGTTACTAAAAAGAGACTTAATGCTAGTGTTACAGTTTTCATAATGGTTGTTTTTGATGTTTTGTATGCTTCAAATCTCCAAAAGAAGAGGTTCTAAAAAAATTTCAACCTACCGAAATGTTGATTTTTTGGAGTGAACTGCAGTCGGAAATCAGGAAATCAATTCGGTTATAAAAATCTACAGTTGGGCACTTCCTTTTGGTTTGGCAACCTGCATCCAAGCAATTTTGTGGCATCAATCTAAACGATCAGTCATGAAAACCTTTATCAATATTATCACTTTTTTATTTTGCACTGGTGCTATTTTTTCGCAGCACACAATCTCTGGAAAAATCACAGATGCCAAAAACAATCCCATAGAGGGGGCCAACATCTACCTGGAGGGTACATACGACGGGGCCTCTTCAGATATCAACGGAAATTTTAGCTTTGAAACCAGTGAAGAGGGCACACAAACGCTTGTTGTTTCCATGTTATCTTTTGAGCCCCATTATGAAGTGGGTGACGTTTCCTATTTCGAAAATTTACATATCAAATTAATGGAATCCGTAAATTCATTGTCAGGGGTTACTTTGACCGCCGGCACGTTTGAAGCCGGTAACAATTCCAAGGCATCCGTATTGAAACCACTCGATATCGTGACCACTGCGGGTGCAACCGGTGATTTTGTGGCCGCACTGCAGACCCTACCGGGAACAACAACGGTGAACGAGGATGGTCGCTTGTTCGTAAGGGGCGGTACAGCGGGCGAGACCCAGGTATTTATCGATGGACTTCGGGTTTTTCAGCCATTCAACGCTACGGCAAATAATACGCCTACCCGCGGAAGGTTCTCCCCATTTTTGTTCAAGGGTATATCCTTTAGCACCGGGGGGTATTCCGCAGAGTACGGTCAGGCGCTTTCCAGTGTACTATTATTGAACACTACGGATGTTCCGTTACAGGAGAAAACCGATATATCCATTATGAGCGTTGGGGGTGGGCTAGGGCATACCAAGATTTGGGGCGACCAATCGTTGAGCATCAACACCTCTTATATGAACCTGGCGCCTTATGAAGCCTTGATTCCTTCCACACAAGGCGTTCGTTGGAAAAGTCCATATGAATCCATTTCGGGTGAAGCCGTTTTTAGGAGCAAAGGCGAAAAAAGCATGTTCAAACTGTACACGGGTTTTAACCATTCCAATTTGGATATTGAACAGGAGGACATCAATTTTGATGATTTTGTACGCTTTGGTCTGAAGAACAACAACTTATATTTTAACTCATCCTACAAATACTATTTTGGGAATGATTGGAGCCTAACTTCGGGCGCTTCCATTGCATGGGACACCAACGATATTGGTATTAATGAGGCCAATGTGGATAGTAAGGAAGCGTCTTCGCACCTTAAGGTAAAGGCTCGTAAAAACTTTAGCAATCGATATGATTTGAGTTTTGGAGCAGAATATTTCCATACCCATTATGATGAAACATACACGGATGTAAATGTTGATGAATTTGCCAATGGTTATACCGATGGACTTTGGGCCGGTTTTGCCGAATCCGACATCTATTTGAGCAACAAGTTTGCCATGAAGTTAGGGCTAAGAGGCACACACAGTAGTTTATTGGATGAATTTAAATTGTCACCAAGACTATCACTGGCATACAAAATGGGCGAGAACGGACAGTTTTCTTTGGCCTACGGTGATTTTTATCAAAGACCAATTTCGGATGTCATCAAGTTTGATGAAAGACTTTCCATGGAGAAAGCGTCCCACTACATTCTAAACTATCAATATATAAACAACGGTAAAACATTTAGAACTGAAGTCTATTATAAGGATTATGACCGATTGATAAAATATGATTCCGAGATGCCACAGTTTAATTCCGAATATAGTAATTCTGGAAATGGATATGCCCAAGGTATTGATGTATTTTGGAGGGATAGTAAGAGCATCGAAAATTTGGATTACTGGTTTTCCTATTCTTATTTGAATACAGAGCGAGACTACCAAAATTTTCCTGAACGGGCCACTCCCAACTTTGCACCAAAGCACAATGCTTCATTAGTGACCAAATATTGGGTGGACAAATTGCGCTCGCAAGTGGGTCTATCATATTCTTACGGTTCGGGAAGGCCTTATCACAATCCCAATAACCCTGGTTTTATGCAGGAAAAAACCAAATCGTACAATAATTTGAGCTTTAACTGGGCCTATCTTATCGACCAACAAAAAATTCTGTACTTTTCAGTGAGCAACTTGTTGAGCCTTAACAATGTAAGTAATTACCAGTATTCCAATTCTCCAGATGTAGGAGGAGTATACAATAGAAGGGCCATAACCCCTCCGGCGGATAGTTTTTTCTTTGTTGGTTTCTTCTGGACGATAAGTACGGATGGAAAAAGTAATCAGTTGGACAACCTTTAGGCTATTGCTGCATTTTAAGGTAATAATCAACGGAATGCTTTCCAGAACCGTAGACAATAAAGAACAAGGACGTAATTAAGACGATAACGGCCAACATAAGATAGTTAGTGTTCATTACCCCTATAAAATTGGTGAGAATCGCACCGAATAAAATCGGTAACTGTGCTATGGCGGCCCATCTGGTCAGCAAACCGACCGTAATCAGGATACCACCCACAAAATGAGCTGGAATTAAATAGTGAAGAAATATCATCCCCCCTGGAATATCTTGGAAAGGTTCTGCCAACCGCTCCATTTCCTCATGGTTGGACATAAATTCGATTCCCTTGACAAAAAAAACGACACCGAGTAAAACCCGGATTAAATCTAGTGAAAGATAGGTATGGGCATTGGCCCATTTGTTGAGCTTTTTGATGAGACCCATGACATTGAGGTTTGCGAATTGATTACATAAGGTACTCATTTTAAGTGATATATTGAATTTTTTTCACATAAATCGTGAGTAGCCATTGAGCCTAGGTCAAAATGAACCCACTAAATCTATCAATGAAGGCAACTAATTTGGAAACGAGTCTATCCAAAAATCACTCCAAGGTCAATTCCATCTGAATATCGCTACGGGCATATGGGGATTTTACTTTGACCATTTCTACAAACCCCAATTTTTTGTAGAGCGACAATGCCGGCGCCAATTTTCTATTGCTCTCCAAAAATATTTTCTTGGCTCCCAATTGCTTTGCTTTCTCAATAATATGCTGGCCCAACAATTTACCTATTCCTTTTCCTTGGGCCGCAGGTGACACACCCATTTTGGACAGTTCAAAATCGTATCCATCATATATACAAGGTATCAAGGCACAAACTCCTACCGGTTGCTCATTCAATAAGGCAACTGCAATATATCCGCCTTTGTCCAAAATGTAGCCTTTCGGATTGTGCAGTGCAAGACGGTCCATTTCCTCAATCTGGAAATATTTGATGATCCATTCCTCGTTCAGATCTCTGAAAGCATCTTTATAAATTTCAGAATATTGAACAATAGTTAAGGAAGTGCCCATTTTGGAGGTATGTTTTGAGTTTGTTTGATCAAAAATAATTTGAATTTTACCAAAATCTATAAACTTAAATTCACTTTTTGTGAACTGAAACAGCTTATCCATCAATTCGGTATGCTGTTCAACGAAAAAATTACCAGTTGGACGATAAAATAATTAGTTTTACATTAGATTAGTCATAAAATTCTTACAAGGTCCCAAATCTTGCGAATGACAAACTTAAAAACATATCGGCCTGTCCCAATCAGGCAACTTAACCTACAAATTCCAATCGGCTATGGAGATAAAACTACCCAAGTTTCCCCAAACTACATTCCCGTACCCATTTGAGCGCTATCTATTTGCGTTCATGGTTCTTATTTTTCTTGGCCTCCCATTGCAGGCACAAGAGGAAAACAATCCATATGTGAGTTATGATGTCCCGTTTCAAAACCTGTTGAAATTCAACCGGTTTTTGATCAATCCCACCTTTTCATCCATTCGGGAGGACAAGTCTTACATTAACTTTTTTCATAGAAGCCAAAGTGCTGATTTCGACAACAACCGCCAAAACTATTTTTTAAGCTATAGTGGCCAGTTGAATGATAGAATAGGCCTAGGTTTTAGTCTTTACAATCAGCGAGAAGGGGTGATTTCCAACCTTGGTGTGATGGCCAATTACTCCCATGGTATTCAGTTGGGAGAAGAGAGCAGCCTAACCTTTGGGGTAAATATTCCTTATTATGTAAGTAGTTACGACCCGAGTAGGGCAATTGCCTTGGAGGAAGATCCTGTTTTGAGCGATGCGAGCGAAAGTTCCATTATCTCTTTTCAACCAGGGCTTAACCTTAGTTTGGGCAAGTTCGATTTTGGTGTTTTTGCCCAAAATTTGGTGGATTTTAATTTGAAGTCCGGAGAATCGCTCACCCAGTTCAAAGAAAAAACCTTTTCAGGCCATATACAGTATGTTCACCAGTTGGAATATGGTAAAGGTATTTTTGAGGATGCACGATTAATGCCGTTGGCAAGAGCCCGTTTTGAAGGTAGTGAAGATCCTGTTTTCGGAGGGGGGATCATTTTTGACCTTCCTAAACTGGGTTGGATACAAGCCGGATATGATCAATTTTATGGAGCATCCGCAGGGACAGGCTTCAATTTGAACCAACGATTGTCCTTTGGCTATAATTTTGAGAAAAGTTTGGTGAATAGTATAGCCAACCTTGGGGTTACCCACGAAATTTCCATTGCATACTCTTTTGTGCCCAATCTTTCCAAAAATACATTTGTATCCAACGATGAAGACGTAGAGAAAAAGAAGATTGAAAATTCAACTGTGGCGGACGCAGGGGAGGAAACCAAAAAGACCGAACAAAGCAGTAAACTGGATGTTGAAACCACTTTACGTCCTACCAATAAAGAAGAAAGGGCCTATTGGGAGGAACGAGTTGCAGAATTGCAAGAAAAACAAGAAGATAGCTATGCCGTTATAGACGATTTGCTCTACAAGGTAGATTCCATGAAGCAGAGCCGTGAGCAAGACATGGAAAAGCGTTTTGAGATGGTGATGCGATTGGTAAAACGGCACAATGGTGACGATATTCCCGATATAAAGGAGAAAGCCCAAAAGCTCTACATGGCCGATAGTAAAGATTTGGATTCCTTGTACAATGCCTTTGATGCTTCAACCGCATCAGCTTTGGCAGTAAACTCTACGCCCATATCCAAAAAAGTTGAGAAGAAAAGCGAAGGAACTTTTAACGGTGGTGCGTTCAAGCCCATTGAAAAATACATCAATCTTGAAGGTGTGGGGCAAGGACATTACATTGTGGCAAATGTGTTTAAGAACGAGACGTACCTGAAAAACTTCATGGAAGAATTGAAGAGCAAAGGTCTACAGGCACAATACTTTAAGAATCCGGATAACGGTCTAAACTATGTCTACTTGGCCAAGTACGAGGAAAACGAATTGGCCTACCAGGCATATCAATCAAAAATGAAAGGCAAGTACCAAGACGAAATTTGGATCATGCATGTGGAAAACCCAAGGTACGCCAACTGGGCCGATGCTATTTTTCAGGATATTGAATAATCAATCAAGACTTTTTGTCCCTCATAAAATCTGCAATGCCCTGGCTCCCTGAGTCGGGGCGTTCTTTTAGTTCAGATATTATTTTTTGATGATCATCGGAACGGGTCTGTGATAATTTATACGTTGCCTGTATATCCGAAACTCTTATCTGAAACCCTACCACACCCTTTACCTGACGTAGCGTTTTTGAAGACATATTTTTGAGTGAAATCGGGTTTTTGGAATCTTTCTCATATTTATCTACCAATCGGTGCATGGCTGCCATGGTCTCTTCTTCCGTAAGAATGCTCAACTTCCCGTAAACGTGAACGGCTATGTAGTTCCAAGTAGGCACTTCTTCCTCCTTGTACCACGATGATGATACATACGCATGCGGGCCGTTAAAGATGCAAAGTACTTCGGACTCATCCTTAAAATGTTTCCATTGTGGGTTGGCTTTGGCTATGTGTCCCACCAAAATATCGTTTCCTTGCCCGTCGGTTTCCAGTTCCAAGGGAATGTGCGTCCCCCATGGTTTATTGTCCACGATATTGATCAAAATACCAAAACTGTTTTGCTTCAAAAAAGCTTTGATCTCTTCAATATCATTATTGCTATAATGGGGAGGGGTGTACATAGACGCGCTTCAATTTTAAACCGAACGCTAAAATATAAATTAAGTTGCGATGGACTACGGTTCATCCCCGAATGTTCACAGTTGGGTAAACCTTCTTTTAAAAAAAGCAGTCTTGTGGTCATCTTTGTGGCATCAATAATCAAAAACAACAGTCATGAAAAAACTTATTTTAGCTATTGTACTCATTGGGTCAACATTGGTAAATGCGCAGGATCGCTATTCCAGTGGAATGGAAAAGGCCTTTGAATTATGGCAGAACCAGAAAACAACAGAGGCATCTAACCTTTTCGAGCGAATTGCCACTGCTGAACCGGATAAATGGTTGCCCTATTATTACGTATCGCAGATCAATACCGTAATATCTTTTGGGGAGAAGGATGAGGAAAAATTGAGCAAGCAATTGGAAAAAGCCAAAGAGTTTTTGGATGTGGCAAAGGCCATTTCTCCGGACAACCCAGAAATCCTGATTCAGGAAGCCCTTATCAATACAGCATGGATTGCTTTTGATGGTGTTACTTACGGGATGACGCTTTCTCAGGAAAATGTGCAATTGTACCAAAAAGCTCTTGAAATAGCTCCGGATAACCCAAGGGTGATACTTTCCAAAGCGGAATGGGACATGGGGTCGGCCCGCTATTTTGGTAAGGATGTTACCCCATATTGCAAAGATGTGGAAAGGGCCTTGGAACTTTTTGCTACCTTTAAATCTGAAACTCCATTTTACCCAACTTGGGGTAAGGAGAGGGCAGAAGAAGTGTTGAAAAGCTGTGGTAAATAGAAATAAATGAAACTCTTTATAAAAGAACTTATAAAAGCATTTTTAGTGGGGATAGCTATTTTTATAGTTTTCCTCATTATTTTCTTTATCAAGGGATGGGACCTTACCTATCAGCAGTTATGGGAGGAGTTTTGGGAAAGTATGATCTTTTCCGTCATCATTTACATGTTCAATGCCGCATCTTTTATCTTTTTGATGCGCAAATACGATAAGGAACTCTTTACTAAAAAGTATGTTGGTTATGGTATTCTAGGAAACATTATAGCTTCGATACTTGGAATTATTGTTTCCAGATTTGTATTAATGGTTCTGGTGTATCAAAAATCCATAGGCCAGTTCTTTGCGGAGGAACGCTCTGAGTTCTATGTAAGCTCCTTTATCATTTCCATGGCGGTGGCATTGATGTTCTATGCAGCCTACTACTACAAATACTACAAGGAAAAGCAGGTAAAGGAGCAAAAGATAATTGCCGGGTCGGCCTCGGCACGTTTCGATGCGCTGAAAAACCAATTGGACCCCCATTTTTTGTTCAACAGCCTTAATGTATTGACCAGTTTGATAGATGAGGACCCACACCAGGCACAAAATTTCACTACATCGCTTTCCAAAGTATATCGATATGTGTTGGAACAGAAAAACAAGGACCTTGTTACGGTTGATGAGGAGTTGAAGTTTGCTCGAACCTACGTTAGACTCCTTAAAATGCGCTTTGAGGACAGTATTATTTTCGATATTCCGGATACTTGCTCCCAGCCTGAAGCTAAAATAGTGCCCCTGTCATTACAGCTTTTGTTAGAAAATGCAGTCAAGCATAATGTGGTCACTTCTTCCCGGCCATTGCATATCAAAGTATTTGAACAAAATGGCATGTTGGTGGTAAGCAACAACCTCCAAGAAAAGCAGGTGGTGAAAAAAAGCAGTGGGGTAGGACTTCAAAACATAAAACAACGGTACAATATTCTAACGGACCGTGAAGTGATCATTGAGAAAACAAAAAGTGATTTCATGGTTTTTATACCCATGCTCACCCAAAAATATACGGTTCTGGAGACACAGGAGAGCTATATTGAAGAGAAACGCTATGCCAATGCTAAGGAACGGGTCAAGAATATTAAAGACTTCTATGGCAATCTTATGGCCTATTGTATTGTGATTCCTTTTTTATGGTGGCTCAACTTTCGCACTACGGATTTTCTATGGGCTTTCTTCCCTACATTGGGTTGGGGATTTGGACTTACAGCCCACGGTATGGCAGCTTTCGGCTATAATCCGTTATGGGGAAAACGTTGGGAGGAGCGCAAGATCAAAGAGTTGATGGAGAAGGACGATTTCTAGGAAATCAGTTCAGTTTTCTGATTGCAGAAGTCAGCAGTCAGTTTTCGGTTGTTTAGATAAGATGAACTCAGCATAAGGGTTGTAATCACGAAAATTTCACGAACTTCCCTCAACCCTCAACCCTCAACCCTCAACCCTCAACCCTCAACCCTCAACCCTCAACCCTCAACCCTCAACCTCTCTATCTACAACTCATCCCATTAAAATTACAGTTCGGGAATTCACTTTTCTTTTTGCAGATAGGTATCCTGATATTTGACCTGTAATCAATAATTAAAACCGAACAGTCATGAAAAATGTAAACGAACACCGATACACCAGAGCAAAAGAGAGAGTGGAGAGCCTAAAATCTTTTTACCATAGCTTAATTGCCTATTGCGTGGTGATTCCACTTTTGATCTACATCAATTATAGGACCACCGATATTCCTTGGGCCATTTTTCCCGCCGTTGGATGGGGACTTGGTTTGGTCAGCCTTTGGATGACCGCTTATGGATACAATCCCATTTTTGGAAAGGATTGGGAAGAGCGTAAGATTCAGGAATTTATGAACGATAAAGAATTTTAAGAATGAGTATTTTTAGCTACAACATCACATCAAACAACAATACCATGGAAACTATAGATAAAGAAAATAAATATGTAAGGGCGCGTGAGCGTGTTCAGGAGCTCAAAAAGTTTTATGGGAACGTAACTTCCTATGTGTTTGTAATAGCCGGATTGGCAGTTCTAAATTACTATACTACGGGCTTTGGCTATATGTGGTTCTTGTGGGCCGCCTTTGGTTGGGGAATCGGAATTGTTTTTCATGCCATTAAAACATTTGACCTTAATCCCTTTTTTGGAAAACAATGGGAAAAACGCAAGCTAGAGGAGTTTATGCGCGATGATGAACAAAACAATAAATGGAAATAACCATGGAAAATAGTAACAAAGAAAAATACAATAGGGCCAAAAAAAGAGTGGATGAACTCAAAGGCTTTTATATCCATTTGGCCATTTATGTGGTGATAAATGCCTTTATTTTGGTGAACCTGTACCTAAGAAACGATGACTTTTGGAGATGGGAGCATTTCTTTACTTTGATTGCCTGGGGAGTAGGAGTTCTATTCCACGCGTCAAAAACCTTTGGTTTCAACCCGTTGTTGGGTAAAGACTGGGAAGAACGCCAAATCCAAAAGTACATGGACGAGGACAAAGAAGAAATGAACAAGTATAAATAAGATGATGGTCAACAAAGATACAGCGAGAGAGAACGCCAAAAAACGCGTCAAGGAGCTCAAAGGATACTATAGGCACATTTTCATTTTTATTGTCGTTAATGGCTTCTTATACCTTCTTAAGACCGGAGTATTAAATTCGTTGTTGCCGGAAACATTTCCAAAGGAGTCCTATTACTATGATTGGATCAATGCAAACATCTTGATTTGGGCCGTGCTCTTGGTCGTACATACCTTGATTCTGCAAAGGCATAAATTTACGTTCTTTAAAAGATGGGAAGAACGGCAGATTCAAAAATACATCGAAGAGGATAGGAACAAGGTGGATAAATATAAATAGCATCATGGACAGAAATTCCGTTTTTGAAAAGGCCCAGCGAAAGGTGAATGCCATAAAAAGGTTTTACTATCATTTGGTGTTTTTTATTTTAGTAAGTTCTGTCCTCTTGGCCTTAAAAGGAAGTATCGTTGATCGGTTCATGGAAACCAGTGGCAACTCTAATGAAGCTTTTTTGAAATGGATAGATTGGAATATTTTGGCGATACCCATAATTTGGGGAGCTGTGATCGCTGTCCAAGGAAGGTATGTTTACAGACTTCATTTTGATGATAAAAAAGTATAGTGAAGAAGAAGTAACAATAAAAATCACAACAAGACCTAAACCTAAACCACAAAACAAACCTATATGAATGTCCTGATTATTGAAGACGAAAAACCAGCAGCAAGAAGATTGTCCAGACTGCTCTCCGAATTGGAAATGGAGGTCTCCACCATGTTGCATTCCGTTGAAGAATCCATAGCATGGTTTCAGAAAAATCCGCATCCCGATTTAATCTTTCTGGACATCCAATTATCCGATGGACTTTCCTTTGAAATTTTTGATGAAGTCGAGGTGAAAAGTGCTATCATTTTTACCACCGCTTATGATGAATATGCACTCCAAGCATTCAAGTTAAATAGCATTGATTATTTGTTAAAACCCATAGACGAAGAAGAGCTGGAAAGTGCCGTAAAAAAGTACCGGAATTTTAAGCCGGAAAACCAAAAAATACCAATCGATTTTAACGACATAAAGAAGCTTTTGGTGAACCCTTTGGAACGTGAATTCAAGAAGCGGTTTACAGCTAGGGTAGGACAGCATTTAAAAATTATAAATGCCGATGAGGTAGAGTGTTTTTATAGTGAGAACAAAGGTACTTATGCCGCTACTTCGGATGGAAGAAATTATTTATTGGACACTACCCTGGAACAGTTGGAGGAGGAGTTGGAGCCACAGACATTTTTTAGGGTCAGCCGAAAATTTTATGTGAACATAAACCATATAGGAGACATCATTTCGTATACAAATTCAAGGCTTCAAATCAAGTTAAAACGGTTTGATGAGGCTGAAGTGATAGTAAGTAGGGAACGAGTAAGAGACTTTAAGTTATGGTTGGAATAAATTAATTTAAAAAACTGATTTTCATAATTTTGAAAATTTATAAAACTAACAATAGGTTTTTCTTATAGTGGGTTTTTTGAGTAAAAAACCTACTTTTCTTCAACTCGATTGTCATCAAAAGCGGATGGGAGAAGTTTAGGTATCAATTTAATAAAAATAGGCAAAAGAATCGCTCCTCCGGGTAGCATAAAAATTGCCAAGGAAGGAATACTTTTAAAAATATCCAGAAGCTGGTTTTGAACTTTTTTCTTCTCTTCGTCACTCAAATCCTTCACGGTCGACTTGGATAAAAGTGCGACCAATTCCCTACTTTCGGTCAGTTCTTTTTTTAATCTTTTGCTGTTTCGTAGAATTAATTTGCCCACGTTTTTTGACATTCCATCATAGAATTGGACGGCCAAATTTTTGTTGCTCAAATAGGCAATTTTATCCTTGTTTTTCTCGAAGAAATTCATCACAAAATCGAGCTCAGATTCTACTTCTTTTTTGGACTTTCCAAGGTCCTTTCCAAGACCAAAAATATAGTCCGTTTCAGAGTAGTCCAACGTCTTATCTTCCCATATGGTCAAGCATGCCATATCCAGAAAATAATCTTTCTCATTTTTGGTGAAATTCCGGTTCAATAAATCCGAATATTCGCCTTCAAATTTTGTATTATCAAGATCAACATAGGTGAGGGAAGACCCCAACAATTGAATCAATTTGGCATCCGATTCATGGGTCTCTTTGGAGTTGAGGGCATGGTACACAATATTAATGGTAACATACTCCAAAAGTTGTGCATGGCTCATCATGTCTTTATCGCTTCGGAGATAAATTATGAAGATGAGAATGTCTACATAAAGTAATGAATTGGTCAAACTATTTCCGAGTGCCCTACTAAAAGTGTTGTCGCTTAAATAGATTCGGGAATCAATCAATTTTTCCAGTTGGGAAATTGTTTTTGAGCCGCTCAATATCTTGCTCAAAAACGAAATCCTGCTCACATTCAAGGATTGATAATATTCGAATATTTTGTTGACGAAGGCCTCGAAATCGGTCTTTCCAACCTCAAAAGTATAGGTGTAGTATAAAGCGGTCAGTAGATTGATCTTGGCAATCTCGTCCTCGCTCAAGGTGTGTTCCACTTCTATAAACGATGGGATGCTTAAGTGGACACCGTATATGAAACCATTTGTTTTGAGTTCTCTGTACAAACTGTCGAAGTCTTCAAAACGGGAAGACTCTTGAGCTACTAGGTGACCAAACTTGTTGATCCAGCCAGAGGCGGAAGGGTTCATGGATACATTTTAACGCATCAAAGTAAAACAATTTCTCTGACTTTGTTTTGGTGCAGGCCAATGACTTCGATGAAATTTTAACATTTCAAAACCAAACCGCGTACTACGCAGTTCCGTAGTTAGGGTAGATACAAGCCCTAAAACAACAAATAAAATGAAAGTAATAATACCACGTATCTGTGTATTCCTCGTCTTGACGTTTCTGGTTTCTTGCGTTCAAGAACCGGAAGTGTTCAGAACAAACAAATCGGACTATGATCACTTTTTGGTATCAGGTCCGTTAAAGACTATACCCGCTAATTTACAGTTTGAAGTAGAAGCCAATTCTGATAGTATGCAATTGCCCGGTTTGTGGAACTTGACTGACGATAACATGCAAATTTTTAGGGAAACAGGGGATGTGAAATTCTTAAAAAATTCAGAGAGGACCCTAAAAAAGGCAGTTGAATTGGCTACTACTGAAAAATCTGGATTTATAAGGGCTTTGTCCAGAAACTATATGTTACAGCACAGGTTTAAGGAAGCTTTGTTATTGGCAGAAGAGGCAAGAGCCTTAGGCACCGATGTCGAGGCGACCCAGAGTTTGCTGTTTGATCTTCATATGGAACTTGGCAACTATGGACTTGCAAACAAATACTTGGACAGCATCAAGGATGTATCAAGCTATGAATATTTGGTCAGATTGGCTAGGTGGAACAATTTCAAGGGACATTCGGATTCCGCTATCAAGCTTATGGAAAAAGCGACCGAGAAGGCAGAGATTTCCCAGAATGAAGACTTGTTGTTGTGTTCCTACGTCAATTTAGCGGATTATTATGGAGCAACAGGACATATAGAAGAAGCTTACAAACTATATCTCAAGGCGCTTCAAATATCGCCACAAGATGCAAATGCAAAAAAAGGAATCGCTTGGATCGTGTATTCTTACGAAAGAAATGGTATGGAGGCACTTCGGATTTTGGACTCCATCACACAAAAGAACAAATCCCCAGAATATTATTTGTTGAAAGCAGAGATTGCAGCTTTTATAGACGATGATATGTTGAGGGTTCAGGCATTGGATGATTATTATAAGATGGCAGGGAAAAACACGGACTATGGCGATATGTACAATGCCTATAATGTAGATTTTTTACTGAGTATGGATGTGGAACAACGAGCCTATGAATTGGCCCAGGAGGAGGTGAGTATTAGGCCTACACCCGAATCTTATGGGTGGTTGGCCTACAGTTTACTTCATTTGGGAGAAAAGGAAAAATCAATGAAGGTTATCGAAGAACACGTAATAGGTGTGACCCATGAACCTGCTATTTTGCAACGCGCTGCCGAGATTTACAAAGCCAACGGAAAACAAGACAAGGTTAAAGCGCTAAAAGAAGAATTAATGGGGGCAACCTACGAGCTTGGTCCCATAAAGGAGGCAGAGGTTGCCAGTTTGTAAATTTCCCCCGCTAAAAGCAAGGTTGAAGACCGATAAGGTCTCGGCTTGGTTGTTGTTTTTAGGTACGCCATGGTATTTTTGCCATGGCGTTTTTTTAATCTTCGGCTATGGCATTTTGGGTCTCGCTTTCTTGCTCTTTCAAGATTTCAATACCTTTTTGTATGACCAGGTTGGTGGGGATGGTAATTCGTTTGCCATCATCGGTGCGCATAAATAGGTAGAATCCGCTTATGTCCTCAACTTTTCCGGTCCAGTCAAAATCCTTGTCCATCACCCTTATTCTGTCACCCAAACGCAACGGATGGTTAAAAAAGAGGATAACACTTGCCGTAAGGTTGGAAAGGATGGACCACTGCGCCACAAAACCGACCCCCAATATGGCCAATATCGAGGAAATAAATACCGAAAACTCTTCGAAATTGACTCCCCAAATCAATGAAATGCCGATAAAGGCCAGCAGATAGAACATCAAATTGCTTAAATAAAAAATTATTTTTCTACTGTTCATATCAATAGAGCTTGTTCTGCCGAACCGTCGAATAGCTCTTTTGCTCAAAGAGTTGAGCGCAATGATAATGGCCAAAAGAATGATAGTGAACAAAATCTCGGATTTGAAGGACATAGTGTCAATCATGATGCTTCTTAGTAAATTTGATTTATATTGATAAGTCTAAACTACGAATAAACCCTTTCATATTTTTAAGCCATGAAAACAGATTTTGAAGAAAATTCGTGGGTAATAAATTACTCTCCCGAAAATTACTCTAATCACAAATTCTCATTGGAGGACGATTTATTGCTTTCAAAAGGCGACAAATCCATTACTTGGGTAAACACCTATGGTTTGGATTACATGGAAGAGTTTAGGCAAATGGTGAACGGCAATAATCTTGACGATTTTTTACTGCGCCTGCTCTTGAACCAAAAGATGGGAAACAAGGTCATAGTGCTGGAGGACCAATTGTTTATTGCGGCCCGAATCCTTAAAACAGAACACGATACTATGGAGTCCGAACAAATGTATTTTGTGGTCTCAAAGGACTTTAATTGGTGCATCCAAGAAAAGAGGGGAGATCATTTTGATTGGATTCGCCAGCGAATATTCGAAAACAAGGGTATCATCAGAAAAAAACGGGCCGATTACCTGCTTTTTTTTATTCTGGAGACCTTGATAACCAATTACAAAGATAAGTATGAGGAAACTGTAATCATGGAAAATGCCTTGGATGCCATCGTAAAACGTGAACCAACCCCTGAGTTTATGTTCGAGGTGGAGCAGAAAAAGGCTGTGATACAAGATTTTAAGAAAGCAGCACAAGGTCTTAGGGATATCATCATTAAGTTGGAACGAGTTCAGGTCAAAGGCTTTCACACCAAATATTTCAGTGAACTTCGTGAACAGATAAATGGCCTTATTGCCGATATCGATTCGGATATTATGGAACTCGAAAGCCAAATAAACCTCTTTTTCAGTGTCCAAGGCCACCGTTTGAACGAGGTAATGAAGACCCTGACCATCTTCTCGGTGGTTTTTATTCCCCTGACATTTTTGGCAGGTATTTACGGGATGAACTTTGAAAACATGCCCGAGTTAAGGTCACCTTATGGTTATTTTATTCTATTGGGCGTAATGCTCATAGTCACCATAATATCCATAGTCATTTTTAAGCGGAAAAAATGGTTTTGATAAATTGAATTATTTCTTTTTGATGGCTTAGTGATTCCTATTTGTCATCCAATGATAAACATCATATTCTTGAAAAACCCAGCTCTGTAGATTTGTCTCATCATTTTAAATAATACACGATGAGAAAAAGAATACTTGTAGCGGCTATCGCTGTAATGGGATTAATAAACTTGGCAGTGGCACAAGATGCCCCGGCGGACAATAGCGGAAAATGGCAGTTTAGATTAAGGGGAATCGTGGTCTCCCCAGATGAAAGCGCGGATATTGAAGCCATTGGTGGGGATGTGGATATTTCCACCTCAATTGTCCCTGAATTTGACATTACCTACTTCTTTGATGATAATTGGTCGATGGAGTTGATTTTGGGAACTACAAAACATGATGTCAAGGCAGTAGAGACTGCTGTTGGAGAAATCGATTTGGGCCATGTTTGGTTATTGCCCCCAACACTTACAGGTCAATACCACTTTACCGGAGGTAATTTTGTTCCCTATGTTGGGGCAGGGGTGAACCTTACCTTATTCTACGGTGTTGATGAAGGACCGACCGTTGATGATATCGACTATGATACGGCTGTTGGCTTCGCCCTTCAAGGTGGGTTTGATTATATGTTGAACGATAAATGGTTCCTGAACTTTGACGTTAAAAAATTGTTCCTGAATACCACCGCGACCGTGGATGCTACTACTGCTTTGGGAGCAACAGTAGACGCCGACGTAGATATAAATCCTTGGATTTTTGGGTTCGGAGTAGGTCTTAAACTTTAATATTCGATTGTTTTTTAGGTAATCTAAGTTTTGAAGGTGGTTTGGCTTTGCCGACCACCTTCTTTTTTAGGAGCCTACGGCGCCAAGGGTATACAATTGCTCCAATGTTGGTGTTTCGCTACCACCTTCGGGTTCTAAAGTAATACCAAACGCTTCCGATTCATTCGCATTTTCCAATGTAAACAACTTAGTGTCCACCGATGCAAAATCATCCAACAATCCAATGCTGGTGGGGGTCAATGGGTCCAATTTTAGGGACCAGACCTGATAGGTGAAACCTTCGGGTGGTTCTGGAAGCCCTTTGGCATCAATAATCACTTTGCTTTCTTCTTTGTTCCAATAGGCTTTTGCATAAGAAGAAGGAGAGACCGTTTGTCCCCCTAATGCAATCACCGTAACGTTTTGATCTCTTATATCCTCAAGGAGCGACTCTTTGTAAGTAATTTCCTCTTGGGTATCCGATAGTATATCCTCTAGACTTTGTTTCTCTTTGTTGGTAAGCTCTATTTCGGATTGTAGCTTGGAATTCTCGGTATACATCCAGAACAATCCGACTGCCAATAGCACCGATGCTGCCCATCCCAAATAACTGCCCCAAGAGGTTCCTTTGCTGGAGGAGCCTTCAGGTGTAAATGGAATAACATCATCTATTCGTGCTTTTATCTTGGTAAAACCATCCGAAGGCATCTTCGGTGAAGCTGCTTCGGTAACTGCAAGAATAGCCCGCTCTATAGCCTCTATTTCATTCCTTATTTCAGGATATTGAATAGCATAATGTTGCACCTCCAAGTTCTCCTCTATGGACAATGCTCCTGCAACATACAGTTCCAATTTTCCAGACGCTATGTATTCTTTCACATCCATGCTCATGCCATATTTTTTCTAATATTCGAAATACAGCTTCTTATTCTCGTTTTGATGGTGCCAACTGGCGTATCCAGCTCTTTGGCAGCTTCTTTTTGTGTATAGCCTTTAAAATAAAGCATATCAATCAGTAAAATGCACTTTTCCTTTAATCCTTTTAACAAAGACTGAAGCCCAATAGTGTCCATTCTACCATTAAGATCTTCGCCGTTTTCAAAGATACCTACGAGAGAATCTACGGGGAGGTTCTTTTTTTGATTTTTATGGGTTTTTGAGCGCACTTCGTCGATTGCGGCGTTACGGGCTATATTCAAGATCCATGTAAAAAAACGGCCTTTGGAAGTGTCGTACTGGTCCGATTTTTCCCAGATTTTCACAAATACATCTTGACAGATCTCTTGGGAACGCTCCGTATCCTTCACAATTACGTTGATTACCCCACATATATTTTCAGCGTACATATTGTACAAGGTTTCAAACGCGACGCTGTCCTTTTTCTGAAATTTTTCTATGAGGTTGTCCAATTGCATAACCGATTGGTTAAAGATATAAAAAGTTGGCTGTTTTTGTGCTATTCAATATTGATTCCCTTCAGCACCAATGTTTTCCATTCGGGATGTTCTTTAAGATATTTGGCAACAAAGGGGCATAGGGGTATAAGGGTCCAATCTTCCTTTTTGATATGTTCCAAACTTTGTTTGATAAGCTCAGAGCCAATGCCTTGGCCTTCATAACCTGGCGGAACTTCGGTGTGGGTAAGGTAAATTTTTTCTTTGGCCTTGATGTATTCAATTTTTGCTACATCGCCATTATCCAGTTCAAACTGGAATCTTTTGGCAGATTCGTTATCTACAAGTTGATATTGCTTTTCCACAAAATTTTAGTGATTGGTTATCGGTAGCTCAATGCGCCCGATGGACATTTTGAGATTTGTTGTTTCAATTGTTCGGTGGAAGCGTTTTCGGCTTTTATCCAAGGTTTTTCTTTGGGATTATAGACCTTTGGCAACATTTTTACGCAAATTCCAGCATGTTGGCAGAGTTCGGGTTTCCATATCACGGATATTTCCCCGTTAGAGTATTCTTTCATAGCACACACGAATTGAAATAAAAAAGAGCTGCCTGAAAGCAGCTCTGAATAATCTTTATTGAATGATACCTGTACAAGCGATTCTTGCACCGGCAGCTCCGGATGGTTGGGAGGTATAATCATCCACTCCTTGGTGAACGATTACTGCTTTGCCCAAAATGTTTTTCTTTTCGTCATCGCAACCAATGCACCATTCATCCGTAGAAAAATCTACTGTTGCATTTCCATCTGCATCTGCGGTAAAGTTACCGATATCGCCTTTGTGGTAACCATCTTCAGCACCCCATTTACCGTGCTTTTCAAAAGTTGGGTTCCAGTGTCCTCCTGTTGATTTCCCATCGGCGGAAGAACAATCTGCTTTTTCGTGAAGGTGGATGGCATGTTCGCCTTCATCAAGTCCGGTAAAGGTCGCTCTCATGATAACTTCTCCATTATCTTGGGTAAAAACAACCTCACCGTTCACATTACTGTCACTTTTAGGTTCCATACTGAAGGTGATAACCTCAGGGTCAATGGTTTCAACCACTTGGTCCACGGTTTCCTCAATTTCTTCAGTTGCTTCTTCTGTCTCTTTTTTAGCTTCTTTACAGCTAAATGCTGTTATAAATACTAGCGCTAGGGCTATTACTTGTATACTTTTCATTAAAATGAGTTTTTAGATTAACCACTAAGTTAGGTATTATTTATGCCGCTGTCAACCATTACCGTGCTCTATTGATCAGTTTTTTTGCCTTTAAACAATCCTCTTAAATCTGGATTGTAAAAAACGGCCAGTTGCAATCTATCATAAACGGCATTCGCAAATTGGTTTCTCATATATCCCAATTGGATGCTCATGTTTTCTGTAACATTCAAACCAACAGCGCCATACAACCTATTTTGCCCAAACAAATCATCTTGAAGGTTGATGAACAACTCATCGTAAAAGTTCAAAAAGAACGTATTGGTCAATGGCAGGGTCATTTGAATCCGATAACGCGCCCGATGTTGTGTATCGGTGGTTTCCCCAAAATCCAAAAAACGCTGCTCCAAACGGTAGCGGTGTTCAAACAGGAATTCCCAAACCTTGTTTTTGAGTATAAATTGCTCAAAAATCCGATGCTCCTTGGAATTGACCTCACCTTCAAACTCATAAAAATTGTTGTCGGTATCTATAAACGCATAGCCTCCTGTTGCAATAGCATTTGGATCGATATGGTAATTAAGTCCCGTTCTCAACAACATTTGATTGAAGTTGCTCGTGGTTTCGTAAAACCTGAACTGTGCTTCGGTATGAATGCTTAGACGTTCCGAAATTTTGTTGGTGCCAAAGTACATGTACCAAGCACCCATTTCATCTTCACCCGGTTGTTGTGCGTTTATGGTCAATATTCCAAGAAATAAAAATAGGCCTGTTAGTCTTTTGATCATTTATCTTCTTCTTTTATCGGCGTGCTTTTGTCCTCTTTTAAGTATTCGTCCAAAAATTCTAAAATTTTACTGTATGCAGTGATTTGATTCTCTTTTTTGACAAAACCATGTCCTTCATCCTCAAAGAGGACATACTCTACAGGCACACCATTTTTGCGGACTCCGGCAACAATTTCGTCAGACTCTGCCTGCAATACCCTAGGATCTTGCGAGCCCTGAAGTACAATCAATGGTTTGGTGACCTTATCGGTATGGAAAAGAGGGGAAATCTGTTTTAACCGAACGGAGTCGGCACTGTAAGGGTCTCCCAATTCTTTGTACAGTGCATCTTTGAAGGATTCCCACCATGGCGGGATACTTTTTAGGGTTCTCATCCAATTCGTCACCCCAAAGAGATTGACCCCTACATCAAATTCTTCAGGGGCGTAGGTCAAAGCGGCCATGGTCATGTATCCGCCGTAGGAACCTCCAATAATTCCTATTTTCTCCCCATCGATCTCAGGTTGTTGAGCCAGCCAATTTTTTCCCTCAACACAATCTTTCAAATCTTTGTCACCGTGGTTCAGGTCGTCCATTTGGTAGAAGGTTTTGCCATATCCACTGCTTCCACGATTGTTCACCGCTAAAACGGCATAACCATGGTTCACCAAATATTGGATGAACGAGCTGAAGTTTTGACGGGATTGCCCCCCAGGACCTCCATGTACCCAAACCAAAGCGGGCACTGGATTTTCCTCGCTTGCTTGGTGTGGGGTATAGTAAATGGCTGGGATTTCCAAGCCATCAAAGGATTTATATCGGATTACCTCGGCCTTGACCAAATCCTGTCCTTGAATTTCTGGATTCAATACATCGGTCAGCTTTTTCTGCTCCTTGGTCTCCAAGTTGTATACGTAAAGGTTTGATGGTGTATGCGAGCCACCTGCATAAAACCGCATCATGGTTTCGTCGTCGGAAAAGCTAACGCTGGTAATCTCCATGTTCTCCACTTTGGGGAGTTCTATGTTTTTGCCCGTGGCCACCTCCATCACTTCGATGGTATTTTTGGCATCTTCATTAATGTAAGTGACTTGATAGGTGCCATTATCCGTAAAATAACTACCTGAAATATCCCAATCGCGTTCCATCGCCTTTTCGTACGATTCATCAGCAATGGTATATTTCATCAAATAAGAAAATTCACCGCCATCATCGGTGGTGTAATAGAGTGCGGAGCCATCGGGTGAAAAATCCTGCGGTGCATTTCCACTTTGGTTTTTGTTGATTTTCATCAATGCATCGGACTCCAAATTGTACAAGAACAAATCACTATCGTTCGTGTTGATGGATTTGCTCAACGCCACATATTTTTCATCGGGGGAAACAACGCCTACATTGTACCCATCATCATTTTGATAGATAAGTTCGGCGTCCATAGTTTCCAAATCCATTTTGTAGAGGTCCATAAATCGGCTATCCCGCTTGTTGGAGCCATAAAAGAATGCGGATTTGTCCTCGGACCATTGGTAAAACAGGGAACGGGCCCCTTCCTCTGGTGTCAGGTCTTTGTGGCTGCCATCGGTGTCCCGTACAAAAATGTGATAGATTTCATCACCATTGTTGTCCATACGGAAGAGCATTCGCTCATCATTCGGAAAATAAGAAATAGAGAACACCGAAGAGCTGTCCGACTGCGTTATGGGCATCATGTCCCCGCCCGAAGTGGGTATGGTGTACATATTATAAATGCCCGAACGGTTGCTCGACACTAACAATTTGGATTTGTCGGGCGAAAAACTTCCTCCTCCAATGGATTCGTTGTCCATCATTTGGGCAATGGTGTAGGTCTTCATCGTATCCGCTACGGAAGGTTCCTTTTTTTCTTCTTTGCACGCCCAAATACTGGTGATAAGGGCAATGGCCAATAATTTTTTCATGGTTCGCTTATTTAAGTTCAAAACTTTCGGTTTCCTTAAAAGGAGATAGATCCAATGATTCAATGGATGTTCTGTACGATTTCCATTCATCATTAAAGAAGGCATTGGTGCTTTCCAATGCTGCCTTTAGTTCTTCTTCTGCAAACCGAATCATTCTTCTTTCGGTTTCGGTGATTCCAGATTTTCTTGTGTTCACATAGTAAGAAGCATCTCCCAATCTGGTCATTACGTTGGGTTCGGGGTCATCGGTGATTCCTTGTCTTTTGTCTTCCTTGCCCAAATACAGGGCAATGACAGAATCGATTTGCTTTGTAATTTCTTCGGATGCTTTTATTTGTTCCTTGAACTTGTCCTTGTCCAGTTCCTTGAGCTCTTTTTTGAATTTTTCAGCCAAATTTTTGCTTTCCACCAATTGTTTTACGGCATCCGCGGCTGTTTGTGTGTACCCTTCCAGTTTTTTGCCAGTTTCGTACACTTCGTTGATGGAGGCGAGATCAACATCCAACCTTGGGTCCGTTTTAACGGTTACCATGGTGGAATCCGATACATCGCCATAAATGGCCTTTACTTTGTAAGTTCCAGGTTTTACCTCGATACCACCACGTTCTCTGTCGCGTTTGCTGATGGTTCTCGAAGGTCTATCGGGACCTTTTTCATCCAAGTTCCAATAAACTCTATGGAAACCAGCCTTTTCGGGAGTTTTGTATTTCAATGTTCTGATGAGCCTATCACCATCATAGAATTCAAAAAAGATGGAATCCTTGGTTTTTTCATTTGGCTTTTCGTCCTCGGCCTTGTCACCCTCTTCGCTTTCGTCTTTTTTCTCTTCCTTGGACTTGTCAGCTCCTTCTTTTAGGTAGTATGTGATCATCGCTCCTGATTCCCTGTTCTCACCGCTGTAAATGGCATCTCCTCCAAACCTACCGCCAGTGGGCTGTTGGTATGCGGCCAAATAGGCATCAGGACTATCAAAAAGACCGATTTCTTTCTCTAAAACAGAAGTATTGCCCGCCAATTTTCGCAACGGTCGGATATCATCCAATACCCAAGCGGCCCTGCCGAAGGTTCCGATGACCAAATCCTGCTCCCTTGGATGAATGGCCAAATCCTTTGTGGAAACGGTTGGGAAATCCTTGTTCCATTTTTTCCAATTGTTGCCTGCGTCCAATGAAAGATAAAGTCCATCATCCGTACCCAAGAACATGAGGTTGGGGTTTTTTGGGTCCTCGATAATGGATAGCGTGTAGCTTTCCACATCGTTTTCATCTACAATACGGGTCCAGGTTTTGCCATAGTCTTTGGTGCGGTAGGCGTATGGCGTATAATTGAACCTTCTGTAATCGTTTGCGATCAATAGGGCTTCACCTTTATTGTTCTGAGAAGCTTTTATCTGTGGAATCCAACTTCCCGTTGGTAAGCCTTTAATGTTTTTGGTGACCTCGACCCAGGTTTCGCCACCATTTTGGGTATAGTGCACACGTCCATCGTCCGTTCCAATCCAGAGCATATCCTTTTCAACGGGTGAAGGTTCTATCACAATGATGGTGCAGTGGTTTTCCGCCCCTGTGGCATCCATCGTAAGTCCACCGCTTTCGCTCTGTTTTTGTTTTTCTTTATCGTTGGTCGTCAGGTCTGGCGAGATTACTTCCCAAGTCAAACCTTTGTTTGTGGATTTGTGCACAAACTGACTACCAAAATATACCGTGCTGTTATCAAAAGGGTCTTGTCCAATGGCCGCGTTCCAGTTAAACCTAAGTTTCGTGTCCGCATCGGGAGGGGTAGGCCGTACAATGTAACCGTTCCCTGTTTTCCAATCGTAACGGCTCACATACCCTTGCTGGCTCATGGCATATCCATATTGGCTATCGTCCCTGTCTGGAACCACATCGAACCCATCGCCAAAGGCGATTTCTTGCCAATAACTGTTTCGGATGCCCTGTGCCTTCCAAACATAGGCGGGCCCTCTCCATGAGCCGTTGTCCTGCATACCTCCGTATACATTGTACGGATACTCGTTGTCCGTACTGATGTGATAGAACTGTGCCACGGGCAAATTACCAATAAAGCGCCATGTTTTGCCTCCGTTTTTGGTAATGTTGAGACCTCCATCGTTACCATCCATCATGAATTGTCCGTTTTCGGGGTGAATCCACCAAGCATGGTGATCTGGGTGTACGCCATTGTCCACACCATAGGCGGGCATCAATTGGGTGAAATTTTTACCACCATCTTCGGAAACATTGATATAGGTGAAAACCGAATACACCCGATTTTCGTTTTGAGGGTCTACATATATTTCTGAATAATAAAATGGGCGGTTTCCTATATCGCTTTTATCATTGATTTTTTCCCATTTGAAACCACCATCGCTGGATTTGTACAAAGCGTTTTTTTTCGCCTCTACCAAGGCATAGATGATATTGGGTTTGTTTCGGGCAATCGCAACACCGATCCTTCCCAAATCTCCTTTGGGAAGTCCATCTTCCGCGGTGATTTGTTTCCATGTTTTACCACCGTCGTGCGTAATGTGCAATCCGCTGCCTTCTCCGCCCGACTTAAAGAACCATGGTTCTCTTTTGTGCTCCCACATGGCAGCAATCAATTTGTTCGGGTTTTTTGGGTCCATGACCAAATCGGCAACGCCTGTTTTGTTGTTCACGAACAATACCTTTTCCCAAGTTTCACCACCATCCGTAGTTTTAAAGACACCTCGCTCGGGGTGCTCGCCCCAAGGGGAACCAATGGCACCTACGTACACTACATCGGGGTCTGTTGGGTCGATTATGACCCTATGGATGTGCCTTGTTTTCTCCAAGCCCATGGATTTCCAGGTTTTACCCCCGTCCAGGGACTTATAAATTCCATATCCGCCATTTAGGCTGTTTCTTGGGTTGCCTTCTCCTGTACCTACCCAAATTACGGATGGGTTGGATTGTTGGATGGCTACAGCTCCTATTGAGCCTGTTACTTCATTATCAAAAACGGGTTCCCATTTTATTCCACCAGAAGTTGATTTCCACAAGCCGCCCGAAGCTGTTCCAACAAACATTACATCGGGATTGGAATGGACCACATCAATGGAAGTGACACGACCGCTCATTCCTGCGGGACCAATGTTTCTTGGTTTTAGGTCTCGCAGCAGCTCCACATCAAAATCTTGTGCGGTGATACTGGCCGTAATAAGAAGAACAAAATAGAGGATTGATTTTTTCATTAGTTGGCTTTGTTTTTTGAGTTTAGCTTTGACCAGATAACGGCATACTTCGGACAAGCACGGTCATTTTTTGGTCGCCTAAAGATACCAAAAACCCCTGCCTCATTTCTTAAAAGGATGTTAATGAACTGTGAAGGGACAGCGTAGTTTATTCATCCTTGTAAACGACCCCATCTTTCATCACATATTTTACGTGTTTCATTTGAGAAATGTTTTCAACAGGATTTCCATCCACAGCAATGATATCTGCCAAGTATCCTTTTTGAATCATTCCCATTTCATCAAAATGAAGAATTTTTGCATTCAGTGAGGTTGCGGACTGTAAGGCTTTGATGGGTTCCATGCCGTAGGCAACCATAAGTTCCAGTTCCCGGTAATTTTCTCCGTGAGTAAATACACCAACATCGCCACCAAAAACAATATCAACTCCTGATTGCAGTGCCAGTTGAAAGGATTTTTTCTTTTTTGCCACTCGTTCTGGGTCGGGTTCGGCACCTTTTTTCCAACCTTGATATTGCGATATGGCGTCTCCTGCGGCAAGGGTAGGGCAAAGGGCTACTCCATTTTCTTTCATCAAACTAAAGATTTCAGCCGTGCCGCCATCGCCGTGTTCAATGGTTTCCACACCGCCCAAAATGGCGCGCCTCATTCCTTCTGGGGTACTGGCATGGGCCACCACATAGCGACCAGCTGTGGTAGCTGCAGAAACCATAGCGTTTATTTCTTCCTGTAAAAAGGTAGGTTGGGAGGGCTCTCCCTTGCCCCAGCGGTAATCCGCATATATTTTTATGAAGTTGGCCCCGTTGCCCAGTTGAGTTCTCACTTCTTTGATGGCATTTTCCCTACCGCTCACGGGAACGGCACCGAGAGGCACTGTAACACCGTCATGGAACCCTTTTGGACCATAAGCTCCTGTTGCCACTATGGCTGGACCCGCCATTAAAGTGCGCGGGCCTGGAATAATACCGTCGTCAATTGTCTTTTTGAGGTAGATATCGGTATAACCTGCTCCCTCCGAACCCAAGTCGCGCATGGCGGTGACGCCTGCCATCAATGAATTTTTGGCGTGAACGGAGCCTCTGATAGCTCTCTCAGTGGGTGATTCCTTCAGAACTTGGTCGTTCCATTCTGTTTCGTTGTATGGGTGCAACAGCAAATGGGAATGTCCTTCAATAATCCCTGGCATCAGGGTCATGCCCTTTAATTCTTTTTTGGTGTAGGAACTGGCTCTTTTCAAGTCACTTAACGGGCCAGCGTAAGAAATTCGGTTGCTGTCAATAGCCACCACCCAACGGTTATGGATTTCCTTACCATCAAAAACCCGTTCGGGTACGAGTAGGATTTGTGATTGCAACGTGTTCACTAATAAGGTAATAGCTAAGATGAATAGGTGCTTTGATTGCATGATGAGGTTGTTGTTTTGGAATTAATCCATCACTGAGTTCTTCAATAATTCCTGAAGTTGTTTTTTAGAAAACACCTGATTTCCCTTGATCACGGAGTAAATCTTCTGTGTATTTTGGATATTTTCCAATGGATTGGCTTCCAAAATGACCAAATCGGAGACTTTTCCTTTGGAAATTTCTCCATAATCATCCGTTTGACTTAAGAATTTTGCTCCGTTTGGGCTAGAGGTTCGCAGTGCATCGAGAGGTGATATCCCGTTCTCTACCATGGCCTGTAATTCCTTGTGCAAGGAAATACCAGGATAGGCATAAGAGTTGAACGCCCCGCTGTCCGATCCAGCCAACAATTGAACTCCTGCAGAATCGAGCGATTTCGCCAATTTGCCAAAAAAAGCATCCAATCGCTTTCTGTTTTCCCTGGCCTCTTCGGATGAATTTAATGCTGATTGTATTCTGCCTTGATAGGTTTGAACGATACCATCACCCATATATTGAAGATAGGCATCGTTGCTATGGTCCACCTCGTCCATATAACTCAATGTTTCGCCAATGTGAAGGGTCGGAACTACAAAAACATCATTTTCTTTTAACGTATTAAAGGTTTTGTGCGCAGTGCTGTCCGTATAACCTTCCATAAGGGCGGGCATGGCATCCCAAAAGCCAATTTCACCCTGATTCAGCTTCTCGGTAATTTCCATTTCATTGCTGGCACAACCTTTCATGATGTAGTAGAGGTGCTCAATGCCATCCATCCCTGCGTTTATGGTCTCATCCAAGGTTACAGTGAACGGCATATGCCCAGAAACGGTAAATCCTCTTTTCTTGGATTCCCTTATTGCTGCCAAGTAGTTGTCAGGTGAAATTCTACTGTCATAAATTTTTACAAAGTCCACGTTTAAAGATTCTAGCGAATCCAATGCTTGTACAATATCATCTTCCGATTCCACTTCCAAGGAACCTGCCCATCTGCTATTGGGGCCATCTATTTTTGGTCCAGCGGTAAAGATTGTGGGACCAACCAACTCTTCTAATTCAATTTGATTTTTCCAGTCCATAACGGAATGGGTGAGGTCGCCGCCTGCATCACGAACCGTGGTAATGCCATTGGCAATGAACAGTTTTAGAAAGTTTTTGTTGTTTTTGATTAAGCTGTCACCTCCCCGTAAATGGATATGATTGTCCCAAAACCCTGGCAATACATACTTTCCAGAGGCGTCGATGGTGGAATCAGCCTTAAAATTACTAGAGTCCACAGGTTCGATAGCTTCAATTCTCCCAGCGGAAATAAGTATGTTTTGCTTTTCAATTTTTCCGGTTTCCAGATGGATGACCTGGGCATTGGTAATTGCGAGATCGTAATAGTTGATAGTTTCCTTCTTACAGCTAGCAATCATGAAGAGAAGGGATAAAAGTAGAGGCCTAATCATTTTGGGTCGGTTTATTATGAACCTTAAAGATACCTGATTTTTTATTGATCATGCTTCTGGGATTTTTCAATTTTTTTAGTGATTTTTAACCAAATACAAGTTTTGAAGGAAACAAAACCAAGCTGGCTCTATTTACTATTATTGATTCTTTCGGGTGAAGCCATCTTTATCCTTCCTTTTGTATTCCCTCGGGTTTTTAGGCCCACCGTATTGGATGTTCTGGAATTAGAGAATGTAGAGTTGGGACTCTGTTTTTCCGTTTACGGTTTGGTTGCCATGGTTTCTTATGTGTTGGGAGGGCCTTTGGCCGATAAGTACCAACCCAGAAAATTGATAGCTATTGCATTATGGATGACCGCTTTGGGCGGGTTCATATTTGCCCAATACCCGGACATGTGGGTGCTTCAGATAGTTTATGGCTGGTGGGGGTTTACGACCATCTTTTTGTTTTGGGCAGCCATGATAAAGGCCACAAGAATTTGGGGAGGCACCAACTCGCAAGGAAAAGCCTTTGGTTTTCTTGATGGTGGGCGAGGACTTACGGGAGGGCTTTTCAGTTTGTTGGGGGTAGTGGTATTTTCTTTCTTTTTATCCGAGTCTCCCGAAGTTGCCGACCTTAATGACCGAAAGGAAGCCTTTACCTATGTTATTTATTCTGCTTCCATAATCATTATACTCATAGGAATTCTGGTCTGGTTTTTTATGAAATCGGACAAAAATGATGAGAAAGTGACCTTGGAGCGTATTTCTTGGAATGAAATCAAGCAGGTCTTAAAATTGCCATCGGTCTGGCTTCTGATGGTAATTATTCTTTGTGGTTATGTGGGATATAAGATTACGGACATCATTTCCCAATATGCCGAAGAGGTGATGCTCTACAACCAAGTGGAATCGGCCAAGGTGGGAACATTGCTGCAATTTCTTCGTCCGGCCACTGGTATTTTGGTTGGTTTGATAGCCGATAAACTTAAGATTACCTGGCTTCTGTTCGTGAGTTTTGTATTAACCTTGATTGGAGGTTTATTGTTTGCCAGCGGGGTAATTGCACCTACTACAACGCTTTTGTTCTTTATGTCTGTTGTTGTAATAGCGGCAGGTGTATACGCTATTCGGGCATTGTACTTTGGCGTAATGCAGGTGGGCAAAATCCCGATGACCTTAACGGGAACTGCGGTAGGACTCATTTCGTTGATAGGATATACTCCGGATGTGTTTGCCGGTCCCGCGTATGGTATGCTATTGGACGCGCACCCAGGCGAAGAACTGGGTCACCAACATGTTTTTTGGATGCTGAGTGCCTTTGCCTTTGTTGGCGGTTTGGCAGCATGGGTCTACCAAAGAAAATACGGTAGATGATTTTTCTAGTTCCTGTATTTGACGTTTTTTTCTGAAAAGGTGATGATTTCCTTTATTCTTTTGTTTCGTGTTTCTTCCCGCTTAGCCTGATTAAGCCACATGAGATATCCTTTCCGTTGCCCTACGGTGAAATTCTGAAAGTTGGTATGGGCATTTGGCCTCTTTTTAAATGCCTTTTGCAAATCTTCGGGAACCACACCGTTTTCGGCATCATCCAACACGGTCCAAGAACCGTTTTCCTTGGCAATTTCAATCGCTTTTAACCCACTTTGGTGCATCAATCCATTGTCTAACAAATCCTTTATGTAATCCTTGTTCACCTTGCTCCATGTACTCTTCGGTTTTCTTGGGCAGAAGTATTGTTTGCGCTTTCCATCTCCTAAACTTCTTACGGTACTGTCTATCCAACCGTAGCACAGGGCCACCTTTACGGCCTCTTCCCAACGCATACTTTCTTTATGGTGTTCCACCTTGTAGAAGATAAGGTGGATGCCACTGTATGAGCTATGGTTTTCATGAAGCCAATCGCGCCACTCCTCATCATTTTTAAAATAATGCTCCGGGTGCTTCTCCAAATCAGATTTTTTTGGTCTCTATGTAAAAGTTTTTATCGAAAACCACTTGGGTTCCATCTAATTTTTCGGTTTTCCATTCGGCACTTGGGAACAACCACTTCTCGGAACCATCAATAAATAGACGAACAGGCATGTCAAAATCTTGCAACACATCTGTGTATCGGAACTTAATCTCGTCTCCTTCCAACTTGTATTCCAAAGTGGGGATCATTGTGGTTCGGAGATATTGATTAAAGAATGCGGATAAATCTTTGCCCGTATGTTTGCTGAGATAACCCTCAATTTCTTTGGTGGTTACTGTTTTGTGATAGAAATCTTTGTTCAGTCCTCGTAAAATTTGACGCCATTTGTCATCATCCTCTACCAATTGGCGAAGTGTATGCAACATGTTGGCACCTTTATAATACATATCCCCAGAACCGGATTTGTTGACTCCGTAGGGTCCGATAATGGGACTGTCGTTCTGGATATTGCTTCGGGTTCCTACAACATAAGCTTCAGATGCTTTTGTACCAAAATGATAATCCAGATACAGGTTTTCCGAGTATGCTGTAAACCCTTCGTGAATCCACATGTCGGCAATGTCCTTGTAGGTGATATTGTTTGCAAACCATTCATGTCCCGCCTCGTGGATTATGATAAAATCAAACTGCAAACCCCAGCCAGTTCCAGACAGGTCCCTTCCCAAATATCCGTTCTCGAACTTGTTTCCGTAGGTAACGGAACTTTGGTGTTCCATGCCCAAATAAGGAACTTCCACGAGTTTAAAACCATCCTCGTAAAAAGGGTAGGGGCCAAACCAATACTCAAAAGCTTGCAGCATCATCGGGGCCTGTACAAACTGTTTTTTGGCCTTTTCCAAATTTTCAGGCAGTACATAATAATCCAATTTTAAAGGACCGTTCTCACCTTCGTAAACTTCATCAAAATGGACATAGTTTCCAATATTTACGTTTACACCATAATTGTTGATGGGGTTTTTTACTACCCAATTGTAGGTTTTGAATTCACCTATTTCCTCAACGCTTTCCAGTTGTCCGTTGGAAACATCCATTAGGTTTTTGGGCACGGTAACGCTGATGCGCATACTGTCCACTTCGTCGTACATATGGTCTTTGTTGGGCCACCAAACACTTGCTCCCAAACCTTGGCAGGATGTAGCTACAAAAGGATTGCCATTTTTATCCTGTTTCCAAGAAAAGCCACCGTCCCAAGGTGCACGTACGGCCTCTCGTGGTTGCCCCGAATATGTGATTTTAACTTCGTTGAATTCTCCCGGAACTTGTTTTTTCTTGAGTTTGATGAAATGTGCATTGCCCTCAGAAGTGAACTTCAATTTTTTTCCATCTTGCTCAATAGATTCAATCTTCATGGGTTCTTGAAGATCAATTTGAAGTACTTTGGCTTCTTTCAAAACTTTATACTTTACCACGTTGTAGCCCGAAATAAACTTCTTTGAAGGCTCGACCTTTACATTGAGGTCGTAGTGATTTAAGTCCCACCATTCCCGTTCGGGTGTAATACTGCCCCTTAAAGTATCTTGTCTTGTAAGTTCTTGGGCGTTAATGGACCATACCCCAAGTATAAAGGCAAAAAGAATTAAACTTTTTTTCATTGTTTTTTTGTTATCTGAATACTTTATTTGGAAAAACTACTGGACTTTCGTGTCCATCTTTACCTATGGACGCAACACCAAAAAAGAAATTGTCTATCACAACACCATCTAAGGTGTGTTCGGTTACATTGCCCACATATTTGTAGTTGTCCCAAGTAGGGGAGGTGGTATCTCTCCAATATATTTTATACCCTACGGCTCCCTCGACCTTGCTCCATCGAAGTTTTGCACTGGGTTCCACAATTCCACCGATTTCAACAGTTTCGGGAGCGGGTGGCGCCCATGCAATGGATGCAAGGGTAATGGCATTTACGGCGGTCAGCTTTTTGGCGTATTCAAAATTAACGTCCTCCAAAACGTCTCCGTAGGCAATGCCGTTTTCCTCGCGTATATCTTGATGTTGCTGTGTGTAGTTCTCATGGGCTTCCATAATTCGGATTCCAGCATATCCGGCGTCGTTGAACGGTCTATGGTGTCCACCTCTCCCGAACCTATCCAGTCGATAGATCATCATGGGATTCATTTCGGGCATATAGGTTTTGGTGGTTTCGTACACGTAGCGCGCCAACTGACGGGAAATCCCATCCACTTCGCCACCATAAAAACGTCTGGCCCTTCTTTCTTCCTCTGTTTCGGTTGGAGGCACAGGTTCGGAGAATATTCTAAAATCCCTATTACTCACAACGCCATCGACTCCTGTGATGTTTCCGATCATATCGTTGTTAAGAATGCCCACAATATCCCATCCCTGTTCTTTGGCGTAGGCCGCTAATCCCTTACCGCCATAAAGGCCCTGCTCTTCGCCCGAAAGTCCAACGTAAATGATGCTGCTCTCGAACTTGTATTTGGATAACACACGGGATGCTTCAATGGTACCTGCCATTCCGCTGGCATTATCGTTGGCTCCAGGGGAATCCGAAGTATAGTTGGTAGGGTCGCTGACACGGGAGTCAATATCCCCGCTCATGATGATAAATCTGTTTGGAAATTTGGTCCCACGCTGGATGGCGACCACGTTCACAATTTCCACATCTTTTACGATTCGGGCATTGTCACCTTTCTCGATTAGATTTTTTTGATAAAAGACCTCTAAACAATCTCCACAATCGGAAGAAATTTTATCAAACTCTGACTTGATCCATCTTCTGGCGGCACCAATCCCTCTAGTCTGGGAAACCGTATCGCTCAAGGTATGTCTGGTTCCAAAATTGACCAAGGTGGTAATGTCAGATTCGATACGTTCCGACGAAACCGCATCGATAATGTCATAAATTCTGGTATCGGTTTGCGCATAAATTGTTGTGGTGAAAACCACAAATAGCAAGGAGAATATTTTTCTCATATTAAAAAGCGTTGGTTTTTTTCTGAAAATATGAAGCGTGAAAATAACAAAAAGGACCCAAAAGTACATACACAATGCCCGGAAGACCATAATATAATCCCAATTGGAGCTCTGCAATTACGATGGAAACAAGGGCAACAAGTACAAATAACCCAAAATGCCGGACATAAAAAAGATGTGTCATATTGCTGTTGTTGGCTTTTTTGTAGACCCTTAAATACATAAGGGCATAGCATGTGAAGATGAGGAGAAATCCAAGACTGTACAGTTGGAACAATGAAGAAAATTCATCTGCATTGATCTGTAGTGCTCCCGTCCACGAATTGATCAAGGATTTTATGGGGAAAATGTAGTAGAGTATCAAAAACAGCAGAACTGCATTGAGGCCAATGATCATATTGTCCATATAATTGGTTCTTCGGAAAAAGTTATAGTGCACCGACCACAATCCAACCAAGGCAAAAAAACTGACACCAAAACTCAAAAACACCATCCAGTCCACTTGGAGTATGGAACTTTCTGCCTGGGTGCCCACCGAAACTACCAATAATGTGGCAGCAAAAGCAAAAACCCCATCGCTAAAAGCCTCAATTCTACTTCTATTATGGGGTAGCTTCATTTTGGTTATTGAATAAAGGTGACCTTGGTAATTTCTCCGTTCTTTACTTCGTAAATGGCAATGGCCCTTACCAAATTTCCATTTACGGTTACGGATTCATAATCTATGACTTTGTTTCCGATTACGATTCTGTTTACAATCTTACAGTTCAAATCCGGTGTGCTTCCAAAAAATGAGCTGTACTGTTGCTTTAGTTTTGAAACACCCTTTAAATTGAGTTTTTTGGGAAATTGATAGAGTTCAACATCTTGGGCATAAGTTTCAGAAAAAGCTTCGATATCTCTGTCGTTATATGCTTCCAGTTGTTCTTGTACAATACTTTCCGCATCGGTCAAGGGCCCATCGGGGAAAATAAATGTCATGGATGCGATAAGTCCATTTTCAATCTGGTAAATGGCCACTTGATGTCCTTCCCTGCCATCCACTTTGGTAATTTCCTCATCGATTACGGTGTTTCCCAAAATAATTCGATTGACCACTTCTACGCTCGATGATTCCACATTTTCAAAAAAGCGTTCGTAGTTCTCCTTCATCGTATCATTTCCCTGATACATTTTCTCATTCGGAAAACGTGTGACCAGCACATCCTCTGCAAAACAAGAGACAAAACCATCCAAATTTCGCTGATTAAAGTCCCTCACTTGCTTTTGAATGATCTTTGCTACGGATTCCTCCGCAACAAAAGCCAATCTTTTACGGTTTGGGCTGATGGCAATTCGGCTAATGTTATTGATTTCCTCCTGATCAAATTCAATGATGGGCTGCCATCCATCTTCCGAGCCAATATCCTTCGTTAAGAGCTTTTTGCCAGCTCCCGTAATGATGGTATTTTCATCCAACCAGCAAATATCTTCTTCTTTGCCATAGGTGTTGGTAATTTTTTTGGATTCGCCCGTTAAGGGGTCTAGGGAAAGAATTTCCCAGGCATTGTTCTTTTTGCCGATAAAACTGACCAGATCGCTATTGGGGATGTTGTGCAATGAACGCCCTACATTTTCGTAAACCGTATTTTGGGTGTTTTCTTCCAAGTCCAAGACCACGAGGTCCATGCGATTTTCAACCAATACCGTAGCCACCAATATATGATTGTCGAACCAAACGTGGTATCCTATCTTTAGGTCTGATATCGGTGTTGATTTGCTGGTTTCAACATCATATTCGTAAAGGCGTTGAAGACCGTCCACATCCAAGCGAATGGCAGAAATTGCCTTCTTTCCTGGAATCCGAAGAGGTGAGTATTCACTGCCCGCCGTAGTGTAGGTCAACCATGATGAAGTGCTTCCTTCATTGACATTAAATTGAAGAATGTCCGTTTGGTCTTCTCTGGTCGAAGCGAACAAAACACTGCCGTCGTCCCAAAAAGAAGGTTGATTGTCATATCCTGGGTTGTTGGAAATGTTTTTAGGGTTGGTCAAAAGGGGTTTTCCATTATTCAGTTCCAAATCAAAAAGATAGACCTCTGTTTCGGCCTGTGCCCATCCTTGACCATAGGCCAACAGAAAGCAAATAATAAAAAACCTTTGTATCATGGTTTTGTGAAACGTTTTAAAAGCTGCCTTACCCTAGCGGTGTTTTCCACATGGTATTTGGCCTGTGTTTTTTTGAGCCCGACCTTAACGGTGATTGCCGAGTCGGGTAGTTCTTGGAACATAAATTCATCGGTCCAATCATCGCCAATGGCAAAAACAAAGTCGTAATCATCTTCGCTTAACATACGAGTGGCAGCCCTTCCTTTGTTCACGTTGCTGCTCTTTATTTCCATGACCTTGTTTCCGTTCAATATACTAATATCGTCATTACCGATCAAACTACGCAACACGGTATTGAGCTCTGTGGCCCTTTTTGTTCCAAAATCGGGGTCGGTGTTACGGTAATGCCAAGCCAGTGAGTAGTTTTTTTCTTCGATGAACGATCCTGGGGTCCTATCCACAAAGGACTCGAGCACTGGTCGGATTTTGTCCATCCATTCGCCCTTCACCTGTTCCAACATCTTAAAATCCTCTCCATTTCGGGAAATCCATACGCCGTGCTCCACGATCATATTGTACTTTTTGGGCAAGAACCAACGTCCAAAGGTTTGTTTGTCCCTTCCGCTTATTAAAAACACGGTAGTGTTTTCCTGCGCGTTCAGTTCGTCCAAGAGTTCGTAGAGCTCTTCATCGGGCGAGGCTTGTTGCGGATCTTTGTGAAAGCCAGCAAGGGTTCCATCATAATCCAAGAACAACAACCGTTTTTTTGATTTTGCATAAGCTCCTTGGATAGACAATAGTATTTCGGACGACATTTTTTCGGAAATAAAGGCTTTGCCCAAATCTCTTTTTTCTTTGAGGGCGTTCATAAATTCGTTCGCCCAGACCTCCACATTATAGCGTTCCAATCTTTTCTGTAAAAAGGTGTTTCGGGACACTTGCTCTTCCATGGGCATGTTAAACGCTCTCTTCAAGGTGTCCGCTTGTTGCTCAAAATTGTTCGGATTGATTAACAACGCCTCGTTCATTTCATACGCCGAGCCTGCCATTTCGCTCAAGATAAGCACACCAGATTTGTCGGTACGCGTGGCGATGTATTCCTTGGCCACCAAGTTCATTCCATCTCGCAACGGGGTCAGCCAGGCAATATCGCTGGAGGTGTATAGGTCGATCAAGCTTTCAAAGGGTAGGGAACGATAGAAATACCAAATGGGGGTCCAGTTTACCGTGGACAATTCCCCGTTGATTCGGCCTACCAATTCATCGACCTCTCTTTTTAATAATTGATATTGGGGCACGTTGGAACGCGAGGGTACGGCCAATATGATCAATCGTACCTTTTCCTTGTATTCTGGATATTTTTGAAGGAAATACTCAAATGCGTTGATACGCTTTGCAATTCCCTTACTGTAGTCCAATCGATCTATGGAAAGAATGAGCTTTGCATCTGGTGTTGAGGCCTTGTGATTGTCCAATCGGAGCTGTAAATCGCTTCTCTCGTCCTCACTTTTAGAGTCGTGCAATACAGCCGCATCCCTAAACTTTTTATAATCGATTCCCATAGGGAACGAATCCACTTTAATAACCCTGTTGTCCAAATAAATTTCATTGAAGCTAACATCAAGACCTATCAGTCTTCTTACGGAGCTCAAAAAATGTCTCTCGTAGTCGTAGGTATGGAAGCCGATAAGGTCAGAACCCAACAGTCCTTCCAAAATCTCTTCACGCCAAGGCAGGGTTCGGAAAATTTCAAAAGAGGGGAAGGGAATATGTAAAAAGAAGCCAATAGTGGTATCGGGACGTTTTTCGCGCACCATTTGTGGAACGAGCATCAATTGGTAATCATGGATCCAAATGGTATCGTCCTCATCAGAATTTTCGATGATGGCATCGGCAAACTTTTGGTTTACAGATTTATAGGTGTCCCAATAATTCAGTTCAAATTCGGAATACTTCAAAAAGTAGTGGAACAACGGCCATATGGTTCTATTACTGAAGCCGTAGTAAAACCCATCAATTTCATCGGCATTCAACTTTACTTTAGCGCAGCCATGCTCTTTTAGGGCCTTATCTATATCATCTTCCAGTTCTTCTGGCGTTTCTTCGTCCGTTAGTCCAGACCAACCGACCCATAGACTTTCGCCTCCACTGTGCACGGATTTCATCCCTGTGGCCAAACCTCCAACACTTGGTATTGCATTGAGTTTTCCATTGCTAATTTGTAACTGAACGGGTAATCGATTTGAGATTATGATAGTTTTGCCCATAAAAGGATAATTTTTGACGTATTTTAATTTTTTGTTTCTTTAAAATTCGGGAAATTCGAGCGCAAAACCAATTCATTCTAACCCTTTTGAGAAATTTTGACCTATGGACAACTTGAATTACGGAATTATAGGAAATTGCAGGAGTGCGGCATTGATTTCCAAAGAAGGCTCCATGGATTGGTGCTGTTTGCCCCAATTTGACTCTACTTCAATCTTTGCAAAATTGCTCGATGAGCAAAAAGGAGGCAGTTTTGAAATACGTCCGATAGGCGACTACAGCATTGAACAGGAATATTATCGCAATACCGCAATTTTGATTACTCGTTTTTCAGAAGGCGATAATGTGTTCGAGTTGCATGACTTTATGCCCCGTCACCATAAAATGAACGGCAAATACAAGGCGCAGCCCGAGATTATCCGTTACGTTAAATACATTTCGGGAACGCCTAAATTTTCGGTGATCTATAATCCCAAGTTGGAATATGGTTTGGGAGAGACCAAGCATTACATCAAGGAAGATTTTATCGCCAGCCTTACCCATAAATTAAAATATGACACCTTGTTTTTATACACTTCATTTGACAAGGAAGACATATTGGAAGGCCATGAAATAACACTGAAGGAGGATGGTTACTTCCTGATTCGCTATAATGAGAAGATATTAAAACCGACCACCGAAAAAATGGGGTTGGAACTGGAGCGCACGAAGGTGTACTGGTTGGATTGGTCCGCAAAGACACCCGATTATCAAAAGTTCAAGAACCAAATAATTCGTAGTGCCATTACGCTTAAAATGCTCACGTACGATAAGACTGGTGCTGTTTTGGCTGCTGCGACCACATCGCTTCCAGAGACCATTGGCGAGGTCAGGAACTGGGACTATCGTTTTTGTTGGATTCGGGATGCCTCCATGGTGATCAAGGTGGTTTCCGAACTGGGCCATAAAAATTCGGCAAAGCGTTACCTTCAATTTATTATTGATTTGATGCCCGACAAGGATGAGAAACTCCAGATCATGTATGGCATCAACAAGGAAAAAACATTGACGGAAAGGACTTTGAGCCATTTTGATGGATACAAAGGGTCTAAACCTGTCCGTGTGGGCAATGCGGCCTACAAGCAACGTCAGAATGATATTTATGGCATTTTGATGGATGTGATCTATGAGCAGTTGAAGAATTTCAGCAACGATATTGAAAACGTGGAGGAACTTTGGAGCATTACCAAAGGTATTGTTTGGATCGTAGGGAAGCACTGGGAAGAACCTGACAAAGGTATTTGGGAGTTCCGAGGTGAGGACAAGCACTTTACCTTCTCCAAAGTCCTGTGCTGGGTTGCCTTGGACAGGGCCATTAAGGTCGCGAACATGTTCGGGAAAACCAGAAAACTGGAGCGTTGGACGGCCCTTGAGCAGAAAATTAAGGATGATATCCACGAAAATGCATGGAACAGCGATATCAATGCTTTTGTACAGTCGTATGGATCCCGCCATTTGGATGCATCCGTACTATTGATGGAACCTTATGGTTTTATCCATGCCCGTGACCCAAAATATGTGAGTACTGTAAAGGCTATTGAGGAAGGCTTGAGCAATGATGGTCTTTTGTACCGCTATAAAAACGAGGACGACTTCGGATTGCCATCATCGTCTTTCACCATTTGTACGTTCTGGTTTATCAATGCACTCTTCAAAATAGGGGAGGAAGAAAAGGCTTTGGAGCAGTTCGAGCGTTTATTGAGCTACAGCAACCATTTGGGATTGTTCAGCGAGGACATCGATTTTAAGACAAAACGTTTGTTGGGCAATTTCCCACAAGCGTACTCGCATTTGGCCCTTATTGAATGTGCAATCAATTTCTCCACAAAGCAAAAGGACGAGCGCATACTGGAATCCATCAAGTAAATACATAGCAAAAAAAACGCCCCGATCGGGGCGTTCTCAAATCCTAGTGGGTTTGCATCCCAACAAATATTTGAATTAGTCAAAGGTATACCCGTTATCTGCGGCAACTTTGTCGGCAATTTGCGTTCTAAGTTTCACAACATTGGGTTGGTTTGTATACTTGGTGAAGCGTTTTAGGCCCATCAGCATCATTCGTTGTTCATCGCCCTCGGCAAAGGAAACAATACCTTCCTTGGCTTTTTGCTGAATGATGTCGACCGCTCTGTACAAATACAATTTCGACATTGCGATTTGTGTAGCTTGAGCTTCTTCACCAAAGCGTTTTGCATTTTTCTCCGTTCTGAGGATAGCGGATTCTGCCATGTAGATTTGAATCAAGATATCGGAAGCGGCCATCAGCAACATTTGATGTTCTTCCAAATCGGGACCAAATTTCTGAACAGCACTACCAGCGACCATCAAGAATACTTTTTTCAATCGTGCGATCAAATCTTTTTCTTCTGAAAGCAGTTCCGAATAGTCTGGAGTGTCGAATGATGGAATTCCCATCAACTCTTCACCAACTTTTGTAGCGGGCCCCAAAAGGTCAACATGGCCTTTCATGGCTTTCTTCACCAACATGCCCACGGAGAGCATGCGGTTGATTTCGTTGGTACCTTCGTAAATCCTTGAAATACGGGCATCTCTCCATGCAGATTCCATCGGGGTGTCGGCGCTAAAGCCCATTCCCCCGAACACTTGAATACCCTCATCGGTGGTGTGCTGAACGTGTTCGGAAACGGCTACCTTCAAAATGGAACATTCAATGGCATATTCCTCAACACCTTTCAACTCCGCTTCTTGGTGGGAATTGCCGCTTGCTTCGCGAATGGCAATTCTGTCCTCGATATTTTTGGCAGCACGATAACATGCTGCTTCATCCACATAAGCATTGGTGGCCATATCTGCAATTTTAGCCTTGATGGCACCGAAGTTTATGATAGGGGTCTTGAATTGGATACGTTCGTTAGCGTATTTGGTTGCTTCGTTGATAACACGACGCTGGGCTTCCAAACAAGCTGCTGCCAATTTGATCCTGCCCACATTAAGGGCGTTCATGGCTATCTTGAATCCATTTCCTCTTTCGGAAAGCATGTTTTCAACGGGTACCTTGGTCTCATTGAAGAACACTTGGCGGGTAGAGGAGGAGTGGATACCCAATTTCTTTTCTTCGTCACCAAAACTGATTCCGTTTTCCTTGTCATTTTCAACAATAAAACCTGTAATGTTCTTATCGTCCTCAATCCTGGCAAAAACAATGAACAGATTGCAGAATCCAGCATTGGAAATCCACATTTTCTGTCCCGTGATGCTGTAATATTTGCCATCATCCGAAAGTACGGCCTTTGTTTTACCAGAATTGGCATCGGAACCAGCTCCTGGCTCTGTTAAGCAATAGGCTCCGAACCATTCGCCCGTGGCCAATCTGGGAACATATTTTTGCTTTTGCTCCTCGGTTCCGTATAGTGTGATGGGCATGGTGCCAATCCCTGTGTGCGCGCCGAACGCCGTACTGAATGAGCCAGTGGCGCCAGAAATGTAGTCGCAAACCAGCATGGTGGACACAAACCCCATTCCCATACCGCCATACGCTTCGGGTACCGCTACGCTCAATAAGCCAAGTTCGCCTGCCTTTCGCATACATTCTTCGGTGTATGCATAGTCTTTTTTCTCAAAGCGTTCCCAATGGGCCCAAAGTTCGCGGTCTACGAATTCCTTGGTGCTTTCGCGCATCATTTTTTGTTCTTCGTTGAGGTCCTCAAGGGTAAATATGTCCTCGCATTTGGTCTCCTTGACCAAGAATTGACCTCCTCTCAGTATGTCTTTTTCTGTTGTTTCCATTTTTGATAATGATTAAAGAAGATAGAAAATAGACGAAAGACTTATTTTAATCCGTTTTGAAAACCCATGGTCATCTTTTGCCATTCTTCTATTTTAACTTCAAGTCTGTTTAAATTTTCAGTGTTGATATAATTTCTATGTTGAGCTATTAAAAGTTGTGTGCCGAGTTCAAAAGAAGACCCCAAAGCAACATCTATAAAATATTTGAAGGATTTATCAGTTCTCGAAGACCCTTCAGCAATGTTGCTCGGCATTGAGACTGAGCACCTACTTATTTGGGAACTTAAATCGTATCGCTCATGATTGGGAAAATTAAGTAACAAATCAGAAATTTCATTTGCTATTTCCAACCCGAGCAACCAAATCTTCAAATTTTTATAATTGTGTCTTTTCATTGGGAAATCTCTCTTTTCTCTAATCTCTTTTCAAAAATTAAGAAAGGAATTCAAATATCCCCGCGGCACCTTGGCCTGTACCTACGCACATGGTCACCATGCCGTATTTGCCCTTCATGTCCCGCTTTCTCATTTCATCAAAAAGTTGAACGGACAACTTGGCCCCAGTGCATCCAAGTGGGTGCCCGAGCGCAATGGCTCCTCCGTTCACGTTGACGATGTCCTGATTCAATCCAAGCTCTCGAATAACAGCTATCGATTGCGACGCGAAGGCTTCGTTCAATTCGATGAGGTCTATTTGGTCCTGTTTCATTCCAGCTTGCTTTAGCGCTTTTGGAATGGCTTTTACAGGCCCGATTCCCATAATTCTTGGTTCCACGCCTGCGGCGGCATAGTTTACCAGACGGGCAACGGGCTCCAAGTTCAATTCTTTGACCATTTCCTCGCTCATTACCATTACAAAGGCGGCGCCATCGCTCATTTGCGAAGAGTTACCTGCGGTTACGCTTCCTCCTTCGGCAAAAACTGGTCTCAACTTGTTCAACGTTGGGATGTTGGTTCCTTTTCTAGGGCCTTCATCCTTGTTGACAGTATATGTTTTGGTTTCTTTTTTGCCCGCTTCGTTCACAAACGTGTGCTCGACTTCAATGGGCACGATTTGATTTTGAAAACGACCTTCTTCTTGGGCCTTTAAGGCTTTCATGTGTGAATTGAAGGCGAATTCATCTTGGTCCTCACGAGATACATTGAATTGTTTGGCAACGGCTTCTGCCGTAAGTCCCATGCCCCAATAGTAATCTTCGTGACCTTCTTTTGCTGTGGCGTAATCAGGAGTGGGTTTGTAGCCCCCCATGGGAATATAGCTCATGCTTTCGGCACCGCCAGCAATGATGCAATCCGCCATTCCCGACTGTATTTTTGCCGTTGCAATGCCGATGGTTTCCAATCCTGATGCGCAATAACGGTTAACGGTAACACCAGGCACGTCCTCAATGTTCAGACCCATTAAGGAAATCAGTCTTCCCATGTTCAAGCCTTGTTCGGCTTCTGGCATGGCATTCCCCACAATAACGTCATCGATACGTTTTTTGTCCAGTTGGGGAAGCTCATTCATCATGTATTCTATGGTTTCGGCTGCCAGTTCATCTGGGCGCTTAAACCTGAACAGGCCTTTGGGCGCTTTGCCTACGGCTGTTCTGTATGCTTTTACTATGTATGCTGTTTTCATTTTTTCTTTTTGATTTTTAGATTCAAGAACCAAGAGTCAGGATTTTAGGTCTTGGCTCTTTTGTCTTGATTCTTGTTTCTAATTTCTCAATGGTTTCCCAGTCTTCAACATGTGTTGGATACGTTCCAGTGTCTTTCTCTCGGTACAAAGTGATAAGAATGCTTCCCGTTCCAAATCCAAAAGGTATTGTTCGGTTACCATTGTCGCTTCAGAAAGGTCGCCGCCCGCCATTACATAGGCCAGTTTATCGGCAATCTTTTTGTCGTGTTCAGAAATGTAGTGTCCAGCTTCCATAGAGTCGGTTCCTACCAAGAACATACCCAAAGCTTGTTTTCCAAGCACCTTAACATCCTTGCGTTTGACGGGTTTGGTATAGCCTGCGTCCGCTATCAGTTTGGCATATGCTTTCGCTGTTGCAATTTGACGGTCTTTGTTGACCACGACTACATCTTTTCCTTTTTGAAGGATGCCCAAGTCATAGGCCTCATAAGCTGAAGTTGATACTTTGGCCATCCCTATGGTAAGGAAGTACTCTTGAAGCACATTGAGTTCCACATCGTTTTTTCTGAAGGTATCGGAAGCCCGAAGCGCCATTTCCTTGGAACCGCCTCCACCAGGAATTACACCTACGCCGAATTCAACCAAACCAATATAGGTTTCGGCCGCGGCCACCACTTTATCAGCATGTAGCGAAAGTTCACAGCCACCGCCCAGACACATACCGTGTGGGGCTGAGACAGTAGGAATAGAGGAATATCGCATGCGCATCATGGTATCCTGGAACATTTTGATGGCCATATTCAGCTCATCATATTCTTGTTCCACGGCCATCATAAAAATCATACCGATGTTGGCACCCACTGAGAAATTGGCAGCTTGGTTGCCTATGACCAATCCTGCAAAATCCTTTTCGGCTAAATCTACGGCTTTGTTCAAGCCAGCCAACACATCGCCCCCAATGGTGTTCATCTTGGATTGGAACTCACAGTTCAGGATTCCATCACCCAAATCTTCGATAACAACACCACTGTTTTTGAAGACTTCCTTGGTTTTTCTAATGTTGTCCAAAATGATGAACGCATCCTGACCAGGAACTTTTTCCATGGTCTTTTTGGGAATGTCGTAGAAGTAGGTGTTGCCTTCCTTCACGGTGTAGAAGGAATCAATTCCCGCTGCTTTCATTTCGGATACCCACGGGGCGGCTTCCAGACCCTCGGCCTTGATGAATTCAAGCCCTTTGTCGAGCCCTACGGCGTCCCAAATTTGGAACGGTCCATGTTCCCACCCGAAGCCAGCCTTCATGGCATCATCTATTTTGTACAATTCGTCCGTAATTTCAGGAATACGGTGGGTTACGTAGGCGAAAAGTGCTCCAAAGCTCTTTCTGTAGAATTCTCCTGCCTTGTCCTTACCGTCTACCAATACGGGGAATCGGTCAATTACTTTATCAATGGTCTTCGTGAGTTCCAAAGTGGCAAACTTTGCACTTTTTTTGGAGCGGTAGTCCATGGTGTCCAAATCCAGTGTTAGGATTTCGCTCTTGCCATCGTCTCCCTTGACTTTTTTGTAGAAGCCTTGTCCAGTTTTACTTCCCAACCATTTGTTGTCCATCATGGTTTGTATGAAGTCGGGCAATTGGAACAGTTCATGACGTTCATCGTCCTTGCAGTTTTCACTGATTCCGTTGGCCACGTGTACAAGCGTGTCCAATCCAACCACATCCACCGTGCGGAAGGTGGCGGATTTCGGTCGTCCGATCACAGGTCCTGTCAACTTATCGACTTCTTCCACCGTCATACCCATTTCCTTGACCATGTGGAACAAGCTTTGTATGCTGAATATTCCGATACGGTTACCGATAAATGCGGGTGTGTCCTTGGCAACGACCGAGGTTTTCCCCAAGTATTGTTCACCATATCCATTCAAAAAGTCCAGAACCTCTTGGGAAGTTTTAGGACCAGGAATAATTTCGAATAGCTTTAAATATCGGGCTGGGTTAAAAAAGTGTGTTCCACAGAAATGTTTCTGGAAATCATCACTTCTTCCTTCGCTCATAAAGCGGATGGGAATCCCCGATGTGTTCGAAGTGATCAAAGTTCCAGGGGTACGGTGTTTGTCCAAATTCTCAAACACTTGTTTTTTGATGTCCAACCGTTCCACGACCACTTCAATGATCCAATCTACATCGGCCACTTTGGAAATATCATCTTCCATATTTCCAGTTGTGATGCGATCGGCAAAGCTTTTGTGATAAATAGGGGAGGGTTTGGATTTTAAGGCGGAAGCCAGTGATTCGTTCACCAAGCGATTGCGGACCGCTTTGTCCTCCAAGGTGAGTCCTTGAGCCTTTTCCTTATCGGTAAGTTCACGTGGGACTATATCCAATAATAGTACTTCGACCCCAATATTCGCAAAATGGCATGCAATGCCACTTCCCATAATTCCGGAACCGATTACGGCAACTTTGTTTATATGCCTTTTCATGTGCGGGTTTGTAATTTAATTATTAGTTGTTTTTGTATAGACTTTTTTGTCAGTAATGAGCTTATTGATGATGTCAAGTATATTAAAGAAACCCACTAAATCTTCTTGCGTGGTATTTTCTTTGACCACTTCATTAAAACGCAGCACCACTTCTTTGGATTCTTCTCTTTTTTCCAAACCAAGTGGAGTCAAAAAGATTAGCACACCTCTGCCATCTTTTGGGTTACGTTTACGCTCTATATAGCCTCTTTCTTCAATATTCTTTAGTATTCTGGACAAACTTGTTGCTTCCATTCCCATTTTAGGTCCCAATGTGGTACTCGGTGTACCGCCTTTTGGGGCGATGCTCAGTAAGGTAAATCCAATGGCCATTGTAAGCCCATAATTTTTAGCTTCCTCATTGTACATTTTGCTAACAGCTTGCCAGGTTGCCCTCAGGGCGTGATCAATGGTCAAATCTTTCATAGAACTTGTTTGGTATTCTCAAATATATAAAAATTTATTATGCATGCATAATAAATTTGGATTAATAATGGCGAAAAAAAAGCCTGCAATCTGCAGGCTCTTAATTTTTTTAAAGGAATGGATCAATGCCCATAAATATCATTGTACAAATCCAGATACATTTCCTTAACGGGTTTACGTTTTAGTTTCATGGTAGGGGTAAGGTGTCCGTCTTCCACACTCCACACATCTGGTGTAAGCCTGAACTGTTTTACCTTTTCCCATTTGGCAAATTCTTGGTTGGCCCAATCCACTTCCTCTTGCATGCGAGCGATTACCTTTTCGTTTTTCACCAATTCTTCATTGGAGCCTAAGTCGATTTTATGTCGTTTGGCCCATTCCTTAACGAACTCAAAGTTGGGCTGAATCAGAGCGGCGGGCATTTTTTCACCCTCGCCCACTACCATAATCTGCTCAATGAACCTTGATTGCTTAAAACGGTTCTCCAACAATTGAGGAGCCACATATTTTCCACCAGAAGTTTTGAACATTTCCTTTTTACGGTCGGTAATGCGCAAAAAGCCTTCGGCATCAATCTCACCGATATCCCCCGTATGGAAATAGGCCCCTGTCATTACCTCGGCTGTTTTTTCGGGGTCTTTGTAGTAGCCCATCATTACATTGGGACCTTTGCAAAGGATTTCTCCATCCTCGGCAATTTTCACTTCTACTTCATCAATCATTTTGCCTACGGTTCCGATTTTCCAACCTTTATTACGTTGGTCGTTCACAGCAATCACGGGAGAGGTCTCCGTAAGTCCATAACCTTCCATTACGGGCATATCTGCGGCCGCAAATACCCTGGCAAGTCTGGGCTGCAAAGCTGCACTGCCTGAGACCATCACGGACAAATTACCGCCCAAACCTTCTTTCCATTTGCTGAAAATAAGTTTTCTGGCCAGTCCAAGTTTTTGCTCGTACCACCAGCCGTTGGCCCCATAAGGTTCAAACTTGAGACCTACTTCCACGGCCCAGAAGAACAATTTCTTTTTGATGCCCGTTAAAAGCGCTCCCTTGGCAATTATGGCATCATATACTTTTTCCAATAGACGAGGTACCACCGTCATTACGGTAGGCTTGACCTCTTTGATATTATCACTGATTTTGTCCAATCCTTCAGCAAAATGGATTTCAACTCCGCAATATTGGTATAAATACAAAATCATGCGTTCAAAAATGTGGCACACGGGCAAGAAACTTAGTGCCACCCCTTCGGTTTCAAAAGGTACCCTCGGTTGACTGCACAATACGTTGGAAACGATGTTGTTGTGAGATAGCATCACCCCTTTTGGTCTTCCCGTGGTTCCAGAAGTATAGATCAGGGTTGCCAAGTCATCAGGTGTAACGCTTTCTTTTAATTTTTCAACTTCTTCTTGGTTGGACGTGTCAGCTCCCATTTCCAGGACCTCGCTCCAGTTTTTGCAATCGCCGAGTTGATCAAAGGAAAAAACATCTTTTAAATTCTTGACCTTGGATTGGATGGCCTTTACCTTTTCAAACACCTCTTCGCAAGAGACAAAGCAAATCTTGGCTTCGGAGTGATTCAAAATGTATTCGTAATCCTCTTCTGCAATGGTCGGGTAAATGGGTACGTTCTGCGCCCCGATTTGAAGAATCCCGATATCAACAATGTTCCATTCCGTACGGTTGGTCATGGAAATCACCGCAATTTTATCATTGGGTTTGAACCCCATCCTGAGCAAGGCCCTGCTTATCGCATTCGCCTTGTCAATGTATTCCTTGGTGGATGTTGCTATCCACGTACCGTCACTTTTGGTGACCAATGATTTTTCTAACGGGTATTTTTCAAGCTGATAGTATGGGAAATCAAATAATCGGGTAACAGTTTGCATAGTAAGTTTTATGTAAAGCGATTGCAAATTAGCAAATCAGACCATAACTATGAAACAGATTTAACAATTACATCAGGTAAATTTTGAAAAATCCCTAATTTTTTCCTCCCAAGACAGATGTTTGATACTAATCTTCCAAGTTTTCCAACCATTCCCTAGCATTCACAAAGGCTTGTAACCAAGGCGATACCGCATCATTTCTATCCTTTGGATAGTGTGCCCAGTTCCATGGGAAGGTGGAGCGTTCAATGTGCGGCATGGTCACCAAGTGCCTACCTGTTTTGTCGCACAGCATAGCAGTGTTGTAATCACTTCCATTTGGATTGGCAGGATAACCTTCGTAACCATACTTGGCCACGATATTGTATTGGTCCTCGGTATGTGGCAGACTGAATTTACCCTCACCATGACTGATCCATACACCCAAGGTGGTCCCCGCCAAGTTGGACAACATCACGGAGTTGTTTTCCTGAATTTTCACAGAAGTAAAACCACTTTCGTGCTTGTGCGAATCGTTATACGTCATTCTGCCATGGGTGCCATGTTCTGGGTTGATAAGATCCAACTCCATGAACAACTGGCAACCGTTGCAAATCCCTACGGATAAGGTGTCTGGTCTGGCGAAGAAATCTTGCAGCGCTTTATTGGCCTTTTCGTTGTATTTAAAGGCACCTGCCCAACCTTTGGCACTGCCCAACACATCGGAGTTGGAGAAACCTCCCACCGCACCAATAAATTGGATGTCCTCTAAGGTTTCCCTTCCTGTAATGAGGTCGGTCATGTGCACATCTTTTACATCAAAACCAGCCAAGTACATCGCATTGGCCATTTCGCGCTCGGAATTACTTCCTTTTTCACGAAGTATGGCCGCTTTGGGTCTATCATTGCCTGTCGACTGCGCACGAGGTGACAGCTTGCCATCAAAGTTTTCGGGGAAAATATAGTTTAACGGCTGATTCTTGTAATTATCAAATCGGTTCTTGGCCAAACCATTAGCAGTTTGTTTGTTGTCCAATAGGTAGGATGTCTTGAACCATGTATCTCGCAAGGATGCAATGTTCAATCCTATTTCAATGCCGTTGTTCTTGATTTTCAAGGTGCTTTCTGAAGATGGACTACCGATTTTGGCAAATTCAATACCCGCAGCTTTCAATTCATTTTCCGCTGAATCATCTTTGGCTTGGAATACCACACCAATATTTTCAGAGAACAATAGTTTGATGGTGTCCTGTTCGTTCAAACTGGACAGATCTAAGTTGGCACCCAAATCATTATCAGCAAAGCAAAGTTCCAAAAGCGTAGTGATCAAACCACCTGATGCCACATCGTGCCCCGCCAATAGCTGACCATCTTTGATGAGCTTTTGCAAGGTATTGAAAACGGTCTTGAAATAACCAGCATCCAAAACAGATGGGGCTTCATCGCCAATGCCGTTCAAAATTTGTGCAAAGGAAGAACCGCCCAATTTGTGGCCGTCTTTAGATAGGTTGATGTAATAAATCTCCCCGCCGTCTTTCTGCAAAACAGGTTCCACCACTTGGTTGATGTTGTTGCAATTGCCTGCAGCTGAAATTATTACCGTTCCTGGGGACAATACGTCACCGTCCTTATATTTTTGTTTCATGGAAAGCGAATCCTTTCCTGTGGGCACGTTGATGCCCAATGCTATCGCAAATTCCGATAAGGACTCCACGGCGGAATACAAACGCGCATCTTCACCTTCATTTCTGCAGGGCCACATCCAGTTGGCGGATAGCGATACGGATTTAAGTCCATCTTTTAATGGTGCCCAAACAATATTGGTCAACGATTCCGCTACGCTGTTCCTGCTTCCTGCAACAGGGTCTATCAAAGCTGAAATAGGGGAATGGCCAATACTGGTGGCGATGCCTTCTTTTCCTTTAAAATCGAGGGCCATCACACCACAGTTGTTCAATGGCAATTGCAAGGGGCCCGCACATTGTTGCTTGGCCACACGTCCGCCCACACAACGGTCTACTTTGTTGGTCAACCAATCCTTGCAGGCCACGGCCTCCAGTTGAAGCACTTGCTCCAGATAATCATGGAAATGCTCCAGGGAATAATTGAGGGCTGGATATTTTTGCTGGGCAGTCTTGTCCGCCATTATGGTTTTTGGAGAGCTTCCGAACATATCGGAAAGCTCCAAGTTCATCGGCGTTTCGCCAGTTTCACCAGAAGTAAATTTAAAGGTATGGTCGCCTGTAACTTCACCCACGTTGTACATGGGAGAACGTTCACGAGCCGAGACCCGTTCCAATAGATCTAAATCTTTCTCACCGATTACCAATCCCATACGTTCTTGGGACTCGTTCCCGATCAATTCTTTTTTGGAAAGCGTAGGGTCGCCAACGGGCAATTTGTCGGTATCAATGGTGCCTCCAGTTTCCTCGACCAATTCGGACAGACAATTAAGGTGTCCGCCAGCTCCGTGATCATGAATGGAAACAATGGGGTTATCGTGGCTTTCAAACAATCCGCGAACGGCGTTCGAAGCTCTTTTTTGCATTTCTGGATTGGAACGCTGTACCGCATTCAATTCAATAGCAGAGCTAAATTCCCCAGTATCTGCACTGGATACGGCTGCACCACCCATCCCGATACGGTAATTATCACCACCCAGAACAACTATTCTGTCTCCCTTGCTTGGCGTATCTTTCAAGGCTTGGTCGGTTTTTCCATAACCGATACCACCTGCCATCATAATCACTTTGTCGAAGCCCAATTTTCGTGCTTCTTCCTCATGCTCAAATGTCAAAACGGAACCAGCGATTAATGGTTGACCGAATTTATTTCCAAAATCAGATGCACCGTTGGATGCTTTGATCAAAATATCCATCGGTGTTTGATACAACCAATCTCTTTTTTTCATGCCCTTTTCCCAAGGACGGTTTTCTTCCAATCGGGAATAAGAAGTCATGTAAACTGCGGTTCCTGCCAATGGCAAAGACCCTTTTCCGCCAGCCAATCGGTCACGAATCTCACCTCCAGAACCTGTTGCGGCGCCGTTAAAGGGCTCCACAGTGGTCGGGAAGTTATGGGTTTCCGCTTTTAGAGAAAGCACGGAATCAAACTCTTTTTCTTCATAAAAATCGGGCTTGTCCGCACTTTTGGGGGCAAACTGGATAGCCTTTGGCCCCTTGATAAAGGCGACATTGTCCTTGTATGCCGAAACAATATCGTTGGGGTTGGCCTCGGAGGTCTTTTTGATCAATTTGAATAAAGAAGAAGGTTTCTCTTCTCCATCAATCACAAAAGTGCCATTGAAAATTTTATGCCTGCAATGCTCCGAATTCACCTGACTAAAGCCAAACACTTCGGAATCGGTCAATTTACGATTCAATTTTTTGGCAAGTCCTTCAAGATAGGCAACTTCTTCCTCGCTCAAGGCCAATCCTTCTTTTTCGTTGTAAGAAGCAATATCATCTATCTCCTTGATGGATTCTGGAACAATTTCAATAGTGAAAATATCCTGCCCCAGTGATGTATATTTCTGGGAAAGCATGGGGTCAAAATCAGTGAAATCCTCTGAAACAGCATGGAACTCCTCAATTCGGATAATTCCCGTGATGCCCATGTTTTGTGTGATTTCAGTGGCGTTTGTACTCCAAGGAGTAATCATTGCGGCCCGTGGCCCAACAAAAAAGGCGTCAAGTGACGCCGCTTCGATTTTAGGCTGGTTGCCAAACAACCAGATCAGTTTGTTAGTATCTTCCTGAGCGATTTCCTGAGCGGTTTGGACGGCAAAAACCTTGGTAGCCTTGTCCCCAAAAAAATGGATCATACAATCTTTGCGTTGAACGGTTTAAGAAAGTGCAAAAATACGATTTTACTGCGTAATTCATCCTACTGTAAAGCTGTTTTGTTAACCAACCGTTGTTGATAGCATGGTTGTTTGAAAATTTAGCGATATAATTTTTATCAATTCACTAAAAGTCAAGCACAGAGGTATGTAAAACTGAATCGATTGAAGTTGTTTCCTTATCTTAGAAGAATTATAGCTAACTCAAAACCAACCTTATGAAAACTACCAAAATCCTGTTGAGCGGGATTATGCTGTTCGCAGGCGTAGCCACTTCAACAGCACAGAAAAAGTACTCCAAAAGTCAAATTAAAAAATTTAAAGCCGAAGTAGAGTCCCTGGTCGAAGCCAATAAAAAGCAGACGCAGGTGATGGTCGACAAAATCTTCAGTTTTGCCGAACTGGGCTTTCAAGAAGAGGAAAGTTCCAAATACCTTACTGGAATTTTGGAAGATAACGGTTTTACGATTGAGCATTCCATTTCCAATATCCCGACCGCATGGTTTGCGACCTGGAGCAATGGGGAAGGACCTGTAATTGCCCTGGGAAGCGATGTGGATTGTATCCCGAAAGCATCACAAACACCTGGCGTTGCCTACCATAAACCTTTGGTTGAGGGCGCACCTGGACACGGCGAAGGGCACAATGCAGGTATTCCTTTGAACATTACCTCGGCATTGGCCGTAAAAGAGGTGATGGAGAAAGAGGGCATCGGAGGCACTTTGATTTTATGGCCTGGAATTGCCGAAGAATTGGTGGCTGCCAAAGCGTGGTACGTCCGTGATGGTCTTTTTGACAAAATTGATATGTGCATTTTTACCCACGTGAGCAGTAACCTGAGTGTTTCCTGGGGACCGACCCGTGGGACAGGCCTGATTTCCGTGGAATACATGTTTGAAGGTGAGGCGGCACATTCTGCAGGAGCTCCTTGGAGAGGTCGTAGTGCCCTTGATGCCGCAGAACTAATGAATGTGGGGTGGAACTACAAAAGGGAACACCTGCATCCATTAAAACGGTCCCACTCCATTTTTACCGATTCTGGAGATCAACCCAACGTAGTGCCGTCCAAGGCTGCGATTTGGTATTATTTTAGGGATATTACTTATGAAGGAATTATGGAAATGTACGCCGAGGCAAACGATATCGCAAAGGGCGCGGCCATGATGACAGGAACTACCATGACATCCCGAGTTTTGGGAACCGCTTGGCCAAGACACTATAACAAGGTGATTGCCGAAACCATGTACGAAAACATCAAAGAAGTTGGACTTCCAGAATGGACAGAGGCAGATCAAAAACTGGCCAAAGCGGTACAAACCGAAGTGAAATCACGAGAAATTGAAGGACTGCCCACGGAGCTTTCTGAAATTGGGTTGCCTGTTACAGAACCTGTTAGCGGTGGGTCCGACGATATCGGTGATATTTCTTGGAAAGTGCCTACGGTAACCATGCGCTTCCCGTCCAACATCCCTGGACTGCCTGGACATCACTGGGCCAATGCCATTGCCATGGCAACGCCGATTGCTCATAAAGGGGCAACTGCAGGAGCCAAAGCAGAGGCTATGACCATTATGGATTTCTTGCTGAAGCCAGAGCTGTTGACCCAAGCATGGGATTATTTCAACAATGAGCAGACCAAGGAAACCAAATATGAGCCTATGATTTCTGCGGATGATATGCCCCCGACCTTCTTAAACAAGGACAAGCAAGATATGTTCCGACCCGCTTTGGAGGAGTTCTACTACGATGAAACGAAATACGATAGCTATTTGGAGCAGTTGGGGGTAGAATATCCTACGGTGAAAGAATAATTAATTCTTTGTTAGTTCGAGCGGAGTCGAGAACCTAAAAACATCTCGACTGCGCTCGATGTGACAAATCCGGCAAATGGGACAAAATACAATCTTCAGTCTTTGCACTTCTTTATAATGACAGTTTAGAGCCATTAATTGATGTCATTCCTGCGAAAGGAGTTCAATACAAATTGTACAAATTTCTCGAACAGCATCCATTTTGGGGCAATTAATTGAACGAAGCCCTGAAAGCCATTGGGGATAGGTTGGTCTTTGTCTTGAAAAGTTTGCTGAAGGATTGTGAATGCTCAAATCCTAAAGTATAGGCTATCTCACCTATAGAAAGTTGTGTGGTAGATAATTTCTCTTTAGCTATCTCAATAAGTTTTTCGTGTATGTGTTGTTGGGTACTCAGGCCTGTTAGCACTTTTAGTAAGCTACTTAGGTAACTTGAAGAAACATGTAGGCTGTCTGCTATAAATTGGACGGACGGAATTCCTTTGTTGATGGCTTCTTCTCCGTTGAAATAGCTGTCGAGAAGATGCTCCAACCGAACCAAAATCTCGTGGTTATTGATTTTTCTGGTAAGAAATTGTCTTTGATAGTATCGTTCGGCATAATTGAGCAATAGTTCTATTTGTGCTATGATGATATTTTGACTGAACTTGTCGATATTGGACCTATACTCATGTTGAATATTGAGTAAAATGTCGGTTATGGTACGTTCTTCTTTGTCCGAAAGAAATAAGGCTTCGTTTATGGCATATCCAAAAAACTCATAGTTCTTAATGGTCTTGGCCAAGGGGGTGTTCCACAAAAAATCGGGATGAACCAACAATAGCCAACCTGAAGGCTTTTTCTCCGTCGGTAACATTTCAAACTGAAGAACCTGCCTTGGAGCTATAAAGGATAGCAGTCCTTCATCAAAATCAAATTCTTGTTGACCGTATCTCACTTTGGCCTGTATATCACGTTTTAAACCAATGCTGTAAAAGCTTTGCATCCATGTAATTTGACTTTCTATGGTTTGATAATTAACCTGCCCATAGTCTATTAGGCTAATCAGAGGATGTTCTGGATTTGGTAGTGCACAAAACTTATGGAACTCGCTCAAGGTTTGAAATGTATTCATCTTCAATGCTAATTTAAGGGCAAGGCAGGACCTTGCCCGTTTTAAATTACAAACTAGTTTTTAAAATCGGTAGAATGGCTCAACTCTTTATTGGCTTCCAGCGCATCTGCCAAGGTTTTCAACTTTTCATTTGCCATGCCATAAGCATCGCTCCCCAAAAACAAGTGTAAAGCTGGTTCTTCACTTTCTGCCATGGTTATAAGTGCTTCAGCAGCCTTTTCAGGATCTCCCAACTGGTTTCCGGCAATCTCTTCTTTGTGCATACGCTCAGATTCACGAGCTTGGGCATAAACGTCCATACGGTTACGTGCCAGTTTTAATGAATCGTCAGAAAGAAATTCAGTTCTAAAATAACCGGGATACACCAAAGTTGTTTTGATTCCGAACGGGCTTGCCTCCACCGATAAAGCCTCCGTAAGACCTACAACTGCAAATTTGGTCGCGCAATAGATACCAAAACCGGGAAAACTTCCTACGATTCCTGCGACGGATGCAATATTGAAAATATGCCCCGATCCTTGCGACCTAAGTTGTGGCATGGATTTACGGATAACATTTAAAAGACCAAACACATTCACATCGAAATTCTGTCGTGCTTCCTCGTCTGAAATTTCTTCCAGTGTACCATTCTGTCCGTAGCCTGCATTGTTTACAATAACATCAAGCTGGCCAAAAGTTTCAATTGCTTTGGAAATACCATCTTCCACACTTTCCTCGTTCATAAGGTCCATTTGGATAGGTAGGAATCTTTTCGAACTACCGACAGCTTCGCTAAGATTTGCTAAACTTCTAGAGGTAGCTGCAACCGAATAACCTTGATGTAATAAGGTTTTCACCAAAACAAGCCCTAGCCCTTTTGATGCACCAGTGACCAACCATACTTTTTTTGTGTCCATTTTCTTAGAATTTTTGTTGTTATGAATTGACACGGCAAAGTTGCCCTTAGTAGAGGGAAGGTATGTAGCCTAATCTATGATTGTTGTAGTCTAAATCCGGTTGGGATATAAAAAGTAAACTTTTATTTCCTTTTTAGTAGCGCCATATAGAAGCCGTCAAAGCCAGTTTCAGAGGCAAAAACATTTCTTTCCCTGACAAATTCAAACTCTTTCCCATTTTCGGATGCCAAAAACGTTTTGACCTGTTCTGTATTTTCTTGGGGTAGGATAGAGCAGGTAGCATATACCATTTGTCCACCTTTTTTGACCATTTTACTATAATTCTGAAGGATATCTTGCTGAACTCCCATGATACGGTCCACAAATTCAGGCTCCAATTTCCATTTGGAGTCAGGATTTCGCTTGATTACCCCTAAACCAGAACATGGAGCATCGAGCAGAACCCTATCGGCGCTATTGTGCAGTTTTTTGATGACTTTGTTGGAGTCGATTACACGGGTTTCCACATTGTGGACTCCGTTGCGTCTTGCTCTCTTTTTGAGCTTTTTCAGTTTACTTTCATAAATATCCAAAGCGATCAGTTGTCCTTTGTTCTGCATTTGCGAAGCCAGGTGAAGGGATTTTCCACCCGCTCCTGCACAGGCATCCACCACGCGTTGCCCAGGTTCCACTTCCAAAAATGGGGCGACCAATTGTGAAGAGGCATCTTGTACTTCAAAAAGTCCGTCCTTAAATGCCTGTGTTACAAATACATTTTGGCGCTCCACAAGTTTCAGTGCATCAGGGTAGCCATCAATAAATTCTGTAGCGATATCTTCTTTGGCCAAAAACGATTTTAATTGGGGCTTAGGCACCTTGAGCGTGTTGGTCCTTAGAATTACATCTGCTTGCTTGTTTTGGGCAGCGATTTCTTTGGTCCAAAGTTCTGTTCCTAAAGATTTTTCACCTAGTTCATCCATCCAATCAGGAACGGATTCACGAATTTTTCGAATTTTGGATAGTTCATCGAACCTACCTTTAATGCGGCGTTCTGGTGTGCCTTCCAATTGTTTCCAATCCGGAATGCGAATACCTCTAAGAACGCACCAAACTCCGAACAAACGGAACAAATGTTCTCGGCTGTATGGTTCGTGGACCTCTGCAATTTCTGAATATAGGCGTTTCCATCGTACTATATCGTATGTGGTCTCGGCGATAAAGCCACGGTCTCGAGAGCCCCAACGCTTATCGTAGCGCAATACTTTTTCTATCACCTTATCGGCATATTCCCCTTCATTAAAAATCATGTGAAGGGCATCAATCACGGCAAATACCAAGTTCCTGTGTAAACGCATCATATAAAATAAGGTTGCAAAGGTATGATTTCTCCTTACTTTTGAAGAAAATAAATATAATGAGGTCAATCCTATCTCTTTTTGCCGTTTTAGTTTTGTTTTCTTGTGCCCAAGAAGCCAAAAAACAACCTTTTCAATCCGTTGAAACGACTCCTGTTTTTCAAGATTCTGTGAGTATCCGAGCCATCACATTTTTGGATGGCAGAACATTGGCTTTTGCTGGTAGTAATGGGATGTACGGTACGGTAGATGTAAGCTCCAATAAGGTAAGAGCCAACACTCAATATTATGATTCCATCACACCAAGTTTTAGGGCCGTCGGTGGAACTTCCGAAGATTTCTTTATGCTTTCCATTGAAAGCCCGGCATTGTTGTACAAAACAGGTGATAAAGGAAAGATGCAGCTAGTTTACACCGAAGAGGGCGAAGGTGTGTTTTATGATAGTCTTGCCTTTTGGAACGATACCGAAGGTATTGCCGTTGGCGATACGGTGGAGGGTTGTCTCTCCATAATTATTACGAGGGATGGTGGAACCACTTGGACCAAATTGACTTGTTCGGAATTACCTGATGGAATCGAGGGCGAGGGTGCCTTTGCGGCAAGTAATAGTAATATTGCCGTTCAGGGAAATAAAGTTTGGATAGGTACCACGGAGGGAAGAATTTATTTTTCTGCGGATAAAGGAGTTTCTTGGGACATTCAAGAGACCCCAATAATTTCAGACGAACCGACCCAAGGCATCTATTCCATGGACTTTTTTGAGGAAAGCATCGGGTTTGCCATTGGTGGTGATTACACGCAGCCCGATTCCAACAAAGCCAACAAAATAAAAACTGTTGATGGCGGTAAAACTTGGCAATTGATTGCCGATGGTCAGGAACCTGGGTATAAAAGTTGTGTGCAGTTTGTTCCCAATTCAGGTGGTGAAGCATTGGTGGCGGTCGGATTTACTGGAATCTCCTATTCTTCCGATGGGGGCGAGAGTTGGAAGGAGCTGAGCGAGGAGCCGTTCTTTACCATTCGCTTTTTGAATGATTCAACAGCCTTCGCTGCTGGTAGTAATAGGATAGCGAGATTGGTTTTTAAATAATTTCTTTAGGAGACAGGATTCCAACAATCCAAGAATCGACCTTCCTACGAAGTAAAGGATTGCATCTCCACCAATTTTTTATAGCTCTTTGCGGATTTCATCAGCTCTTCATGGGTTCCTTGCTCCACAATCTCGCCTTTGCTCATCACCACAATAGTGTCCGCATTTTGGATGGTGGATAAACGGTGCGCAATAACAATGGAGGTTCGGTTCTTCATCATGTTTTCCAGCGCATCTTGTACTAATCGTTCGCTCTCGGTGTCGAGGGCAGAAGTGGCCTCGTCCAAAATCATTATCGGAGGATTCTTGAGCACCGCCCTAGCAATGGAAAGGCGTTGTTTTTGACCTCCACTCAATTTATTTCCGCTGTCGCCAATGTTGGTTTCATAGCCATTGGGCAAATCCATTATAAAATCGTGTGCGTTGGCTACTTTGGCAGCCTCCATAATTTCGTCCATCGTAGCATTTTCCTTTCCAAGCGCTATGTTGTTCTTTACGGTGTCGTTGAAAAGAATGGAGTCTTGCGTAACCAATCCCATGAGTCCGCGTAGTGATTTCTTCGTGATGTTTTTGATGTTGGTGTTGTCAATCAAGATTTCCCCTTTGTTAACATCATAAAAACGTGTCACCAAATTTGCCACGGTACTTTTTCCACTTCCTGATTGGCCTACCAAGGCGACGGTTTTGCCCTTATCAACCTTTAGGTTAAAGTCTTTCAGGACATAATCATTTTCGTATTTGAAGGATATGTTTTTGAGCTCTACACCAGAGTTGAAATCCATTTTTTCATTGGCGCTATCAACATCCTTGATCGGATTTTCAGATTCGAGTATCTCAAGAACCCGCTCGGCCGCGGAATTCCCTTTTTTAACGGCGTAAGAAGCTTTGCTGATAGCTTTGGCGGGTGTTAAAATATTGAACGCTAGACCCATATATGAGATGAATGAGGCAGCGTCCAAAGTGCCCTCCAATAGCACCATTCGACCGCCAAACCAGAGTAATACCCCAAAAACAACGATTCCGAGGAATTCACTGGTCGGCGAGGATAGGTTCTGGCGGTTCAACAATGAGTTTGAAAATTTAAAAAAGCGAGTGGTGGAATGCTGGAAGATTTTATAGAATCTGGATTCCGCATTAAAGGCTTTGATGACACGAAGTCCACCCAATGTTTCTTCTACTATGGATAGAAATTCACCTTGTTCTTTTTGAACCCTGTCTGATTTTTTCTTTAAAGATTTCCCGATGCGTGAAATGATCATTCCTGCAATGGGAATAAATATGAAAACAAAGATGGTCAGTTTAACACTAATGATAAACATGACAATGATTGTAAACAAAATGGTCAAGGGTTCCCTTACTATCAACTCTAAAATAGATAAGAAGGAGTGTTGTATCTCCAGAACATCGGATGTAATCCTCGCAATAACGTCTCCCTTTTTCTTTTCAGAGAAATAGGAGATAGGCAGGTCAACAATTTTTTGGTACATCTTGTTACGGATATCCTTGAGCACGCCATTACGCAAAAACGTGATGAAGTACATTGCCATATAATTGAAGATGTTCTTGAAGAGGAACAAAAATAAGATGAGGCCCACCGCCAACAAAAGCCCTTTCATGGGGTCTTCACCAGAGAATTGGGTGACTTGATAGTTCATATACCCCTCAAAATAATCTTTGAGCTTGCCAATACCTTCATAGGTTGGCGGCTCGTTGATTTGCTTGGTCTTGTCAAAAAGAACGTTGAGCATTGGAATTAATGCGGCATAGGACAGCGCACTGAACAATGCATAAAGAATATTGAAAAAAATATTCAGAATACCGTATCTGCGATATGGTTTCGCAAACCGGAGAATCTTTTTAAAGTAGTTCATTCACTATAAATTCAGCTCGGATAGGATACCTTCTATTTTGGTTTCCAACTGCGAATTTACGGATTTATAATCCGCTGCCTTGTCCAATCTTGCATTTGTGCTGATGTAGAACTTCACTTTGGGTTCCGTTCCACTGGGTCGGGCTGCAATTCGGGTTCCGTCTTCTGTTTCGTAGATCAATACGTTCGATTTAGGTAAATGGAGCGTAAACTCTTCGCCAGTCTGTACATTTTTAACGGTAGAGGTATTGTAATCTTCAATGTAAAGCAATTTGGAACCTTGCACGGTGTCGACCGGATTTTCTTTGAAATCCTTCAACATTTGTTTGATTTCCTCTGCTCCGCTCATCCCTTTTTTGGTGAGGGATATCAATTTTTCCTTGTAAAAACCGAATTCCACGTAGGCATCGATTAAATCTTTGTAAAAAGAGCTTCCATTGGCCTTGGCGTTGGCCGCTATTTCGCAAGCCAATAGGGTAGAGGTGACCGCATCCTTGTCGCGGACAAAATCACCGACCATATATCCAAAGCTTTCTTCACCACCTCCAATAAATGTAGAGTTAGGGAAGTCCTTGATCATTTTGCCTATCCACTTAAAGCCTGTCAATGCTGTTTTGAACTCCACGCCGTATGATTTTGCCATTTGTTGCATCATGGGTGTGGAAACAATGGTTGTGGCGATAAATTCATTGCCCTTAAATCCTTTTTCCTTGTACTGGTCCAAAAGAAACTTGGTCATGAGAACCATGGTCTGGTTCCCGTTCAGGAGTTCTATTTTGCCATCTAGATTGCGAACGGCAATACCTAAACGATCACTATCGGGGTCGGTACCCACTACCATATCGGCCCCTATTTCCTCTGCTTTGGCAATGGCGATGGACAATGCTTCGGGCTCTTCTGGGTTGGGGGATTCCACTGTTGGGAAATCACCATTGGGCTCTGCTTGCTCCTCTATGATGGTCACATTTTTGTAACCGGCCCTCTTCAAAACTTCTGGGATTGCGGTAATGGAAGTTCCGTGAAGTGAGGTGAACACAATTTTAAAATCATCTTTTCCCTTGGCATTGAAACTTCCATTTTTTACCGATGCTTCAAAAAAGGCTTCATCCACTTCACTATCAATAAAGTGTATCAGACTCTCATTCTTATCAAATTTGATATCCTCAAAAGAAAGGGAATTGATTTCTGCTATGATTTCGCCATCCTGAGGAGGCACAATCTGCCCACCATCGGCCCAGTATACTTTGTATCCATTGTATTCTGGAGGATTATGGGATGCAGTCAATACGATTCCTGCGTGGCATCCAATATGCTTTACGGCAAACGAAAGTTCCGGAGTTGTTCTTAAATCAGAAAATAGGTGAACCCTTATCCCATTAGCAGAGAAAACATCCGCTACCGTTTTGGCCAAGGTTTTGGAGTTATGTCTGCAATCATAGGCAATCACAACCCTGATATCGTCGTCGGTATACGATTTTTTAAGGTAATTACTGAGTCCTTGGGTGTTCTTGCCCAAGGTGTATTTATTGATTCTATTGGTTCCAACGCCCATAACACCGCGCATGCCACCGGTACCGAACTCCAAATCCTTATAAAAACGTTCTTTAAGTTCTTCGGGGTCATTGTCTATCAAATGCTTGATTTCCTTTCTGGTGTCTTCATCAAAAAAATCAGTCAACCAAGATTGCGCTGTTTTGGTAATGGAATCCATAGTGTTTATCGTTGTTTAGATGCTTAAAAATACAAACTTTAAAAGGTTTGTTGGTGCTCAAAGGTTAATTTTGTCGGAGATATTGTATCGGGTGTCATTTTTTCGGGAACGCACCATGATTTCTCCAAGAAAACCCGCCAAGAACAATTGGGTTCCGATAATCATTGCAGTCAATGAAATATAGAATTGGGGACGTTGGGTTATCAAGCGACCCAAAGGGTTTAAAAAGAGCTTGTCTATACCTAAATAAAGGGCGAATCCGAATCCTACCATAAACATAAGGACGCCCCAAGCGCCAAAGAGGTGCATGGGCCTCCGTCCGAATTTGGATACGAACCAAATGGTGATCAGGTCCAAAAATCCGTTGATGAAACGCTCTGCCCCAAATTTTGTGGAGCCGTACTTTCTGGCTTGGTGCTGTACCACTTTTTCCGAAATATTGGAGAAACCTGCATTTTTGGCCAAAACGGGAATGTATCGGTGCATTTCGCCCGAAACCTCGATGGTCTTTACTACTTTGTTGTCAAAAGCCTTTAGACCACAATTAAAGTCGTGCAATTTTACCCCGGATGTTTTCCGAGCGGCCCAATTGAAGAGCTTTGACGGTATGTTTTTGGTGATGACGGAATCGTAGCGTTTCTTTTTCCAGCCCGATACTACATGGTACCTTTCTTGGGAGATCATTCGATACAGTTCGGGAATCTCTTCGGGATTGTCCTGTAAATCGGCATCCATGGTAATTACTACCTCACCTTCGGCAGTCTTAAAGCCGGCGTGGAGTGCTTGCGATTTTCCATAGTTCTTGAGGAAACGGATGCCTTTTACGTTTTTGTTGATGTTGGATAGTTCCAAAATGGTTTCCCAAGATGTGTCGGTACTGCCATCATCAATAAAAATAACCTCGTAAGAAAAATGATTGGATTGCATCACTTGTACAATCCAATCATGTAGTTCTTTAAGCGATTCTTGCTCGTTTAGTAAAGGAATTACAATGGAAATCTGCATTGTTCGATTCTGGAATTCCTTCCAAAAGTAGCATTTTTTGTTTTAGTAATCCGCTTTGGATTTTTTCAAGATCAAACCGGTAATCAAACCTAAAATCAGACCCAGTACCGTGTTCATGATCAAAATGACGGGATATTGGATCCACGCAAAACTTTTTTGCATTTCCACGCCTTGTTCCCATTGCTCCTCAGTCATATTGGGGTTTTGAGCCATAGCCTTTGGCTTGGCGATTTCCATGGCTTTGTCCATAAAGTCTGGCTCTATAAAGTTGGTGAGTACAAATTGATAGAGCAAAGTGATTATGGCACCTACCAGGGCAACCCCTACTCCTACTTTTAAAGCTTCCGAAATGGTCAAATACCCTCCGTTTGCTTTTTTAAACCCATTAACAGCGACAAAAATAATAGCTGCCAAGATGACAATAGAGATGACTACTACGGCCGTACTTGTCTCGTAGTGCATTTTTTGAGTGTAGAGCATTACGCCGAACACCACGGAAATTAGACCTAACAATAGTCCGTAGTTCAGTGCAAATTTTCCGGTTTTTGGTTGTTGTTCTTCCATGATTTTTAAAATTAGTGTTGCTTATAGAAGGTTAGTTATAGATTGCTTATTTTTGTTACATATAAATTTAACTTTATTTTTTTAGTGATTTTAAGTTGGAGGTCTCAAAGAAATCATTAAATTTGCACCCTGAAAATTCTGAGATTAAGCATTTAAGACGATGAGAAAAGATATACACCCAGAAAACTATAGATTGGTTGCTTTCAAAGACATGTCAAACGATGATGTGTTCCTTACCAAGTCCACTGCTGAAGCAAAAGAGACCATCGAGGTTGATGGTGTTGAATACCCTTTGGTAAAATTGGAAATTTCAAGAACTTCCCATCCATACTATACAGGAAAGACTAAATTGGTCGATACTGCTGGTAGAATTGACAAGTTCAAGAACAAATACAAGAAATTTAAGAAGGAAGATAAGGAGGAGGCCGAGTAGGTCTTACTTTTTAACGAAATATATGGACGCTCTCGATGCTTTTCGGGGGCGTTTTTTATTTTTGGTATTCAAAGCTGAGCTATGAACTATATCCTTTCCGACGGTAATCACCGTGAAGACCTGTTCCCATTTACATTTACCCGTCCAGTATCGGAGATTAGGGTTGGTATTTTGACAATTACCGAAAAATGGGGGAAATGGTTGAATGCATCTATGAGCCATCAAACGGAAGAGTATCTTTCGGAAAAGTACCCTTTGATGGCGGGTGAAGAAAACACCGTCATCAACAGTAGCTACTTACCAAACGAATATTTGGTTGAAGCCATCAAAAACCTAAAAATGGGCGAAGCTTTGATAGGGAGGGACGGCTATATCGCCTACGTAACCGAAAACTTGGAAATAAGCTTCGAAGAATCGGCATACACAGCTATTCCTTTTGATGATGAAGTACTGACCATAAAAAATACATGGGACATCTTTTCCCGAAATGCTGAAGCCCTTCAAGCGGATTTTGATTTAGTTACCAAAGGAAGAACAAGCCAGCCCATACCTGATACAAACCAAGTAAAGAATCCCGAGAACATTTTTATCGAAGAAGGCGCTTCGGTGGAGTTTTGCATTCTGAATGCTTCCACGGGCCCCATTTACATTGGTAAAAATGCACTGATGATGGAAGGTTGTATGGTCCGTGGTGGATTGGCCCTTTGCGAAAGCGCCATTTTAAAAATGGGAGCAAAAATCTACGGTGCGGTTACTGCCGGACCAGGATGCAAGCTCGGCGGAGAGGTCAACAATGCCGTGCTGTTCGCCAATTCCAATAAAGGTCACGATGGTTTCTTGGGAAACTCCGTGCTAGGGGAGTGGTGCAACATTGGAGCAGATACCAACACCTCTAATTTGAAGAACAACTACGCAGAAGTTCGACTTTGGAACTACAAAACCGAAGGTTTTGCCAAAACAGGACTTCAATTTTGTGGGCTCATGATGGGCGACCACAGCAAATGTGGTATTAATGTCATGTTCAATACAGGGACAGTGGTAGGGGTGAGCGCCAATATTTTTGGCAGTGGTTTCCCCAGAAACTTTATCCCTAGTTTTAGTTGGGGCGGTGCTACGGCCGGCTATACCACTTTTAGAACCAACAAGGCATTTGAGGTTGCCGAGGCCATGATGAAACGTCGTAATATGGAATTTAACGATACTGAGGCCAAGATTTTAGAGCATGTGTTTGAGTTTACACAACGATGGCGGAATTTTTAATTAAAGTGTAATTGCTTATTTTGATAGCGAAACATTTATCTTATTGTCTTGAATGGATGTATCAATCAGTATCATTCTTTACAATCTGCCCTTCTTTCATTACAAAAACCACGTTTTCAAGAGCTTTGATGTTTTCCAATGGATTTTCATCCAAAGCGATTATATCCGCGAAATACCCACTTTGAATAAGTCCGATTTTTTCTTTTCCGGACACAAGATTTCCTGGATGCATGGTTGCAGATTGCAATATTTGTAAATTGGTCATACCTGCCTCTTTATATGATTGGTAGGTCCTAACTGCAAGTTGTCCCCGTGTCAATTCATTATGGTGATAGTACATGTCCGATCCAAATGCAATTTTGACCCCTGCTTGCAACGCCCTTTGTATACGTTGCTGATACCTTCTAACGCCTATTCTGTCGGTGGGGACTAGATATGTTCCCTGATTAGCCATTACATCCAAAACCTCTTTGGAAATGGTATATCCGTGTTCTATGGAATTAACACCTGATTTAACCGCCAACATTGAAGGGCCATCTCCATGAGTGGCATGGGCTGCTACCTTAAGCCCAGCTCTGTTTGCTTCCCCAACAATCATATTCAACTCTTCTTGGCTCAACACAAGGGAATTGTTATTTACGATTACCTTGATACAATCCGCACCGTCATATATGGCTTGTCTGACTGCTTTGCGAGTGTCTTCGATACCGTTTATGGCAACATATTCCTTTGGAATGATTGCACTTTGTGCCTCGTACGCCATAGTAACAAATTGCCCCCCGATTGGAGATAGAGCTCGGGTTGATGCAAACATGCGTGGTCCAACTGTCCAACCTTTATTTATTGCGTTACGTAAGGATATTGCGGCTCCCATCCCTGAGTTTCCTAAATCCCGAACTGTTGTAAAGCCTGCCATGAGCATTTCTCGAGCATTTTTGGCACCTAACAAAGCGCGGTCCCCCTCACTGCGCAACACGGTTTCTGCGATGGTATTGGAACCAGGAACTATATCAAGGTCGCGACGATATTCATGGCATAGATGGGTGTGGGCATCGACCAAACCAGGAATGATGTATTTATTCGAGACATCAATGATTTCAAGCCCGTCTGGAATTTTAAGGCCGTCACCGATTGTTTCAATTTTCCCGTTTCGAATGTATATGGCGGGATTACGTATGGTGGTACCACTTTCAACATCTATCATTGCTTTTGCCAGCAACACCATCGGTTTTTCAACGTTTTCAGTCACTTGGCCATGCATATAGATACTTGTAAAAAGAAGTATAAAGGTGGTTGGGAACAATCTGCGCGGGACTATTTGCAAAGAGCTTAAAAGAATGGGAGTTTTCATGGATTTTACACTTTATTTTATTTACTCATAAAACAGTGTAGTGTTACATGATTAAAAAAAAAAATTGATTGTATTTCTGATGGTTTATTTCAATTGCCGAACCATGGCAGAATTTTTAACTCGATTTACAAAAAGGAGTTTTTTTTGCTTTGATTGATGCTGCTTTGGTCGGAGAGGGTGGAGGGAGGTTCTTAAGGTGCGAGAAAAAGAGTTATCGGGTTGTTGTATGAACATAAACTCTTATTATATATCCTCATACGTCTCACACTGTTCAATCATGGCAGTCAATCGTGCTTTGGCTTCTTGGTAAAAGCGCAACATAAATCCATTGATAAAAACCCGATTGGTGATGTAGTTTTCGAACTCTGGTTTTCGTAACAATTCCTCGTTGTTCCTTTCAAATTTGGAGGGGCTTAGCTGGAATGGGTCGCCCGAAAACAAGTTACGGTTCAGGGAGTTGTGCAACAGATAATCAAAATAGGTACTGCCCCTATCCACATAAAAGTCGCCCCAATCCAATAAATTGGCATAAAAGGTTTCCCATTCTATCAATAATACTTTCAGTTCCTCATTGGACAAGCTGGATAGCTTCCCAGAGTTTTTAATGTTGCCCAAGGTGTATAGGCTCGGGTCCCAAACAGACATTCGGGAGGTCATGCTCACCAGACTGTCCACAGCGGGTAAGGTGCCATATTGGTAATCAGGGCCTGTGTGTTCCAGTAAGGTGTTGCACGAATTAATAATTCCTTGGATGGCGGCAATATCGCCGTTGAGGGTACCGAGGTTTTTTTTGAACTCCAGTTTAAGGCTAGAAATAGTTGCTTTTTCTTCTTGGTACAATTTCCTGTTTTCGTTCCAATTGTTGATGCGAAGGGCAATCAATATCCCGATGACCACGAGAATAATTTCCCCGAGGGCATACAGCAAGTATTTGCTGATTTTATTTTCGCCTAGTAAGCGCAACCGTATGGTACGAAAAAATCTAAACAGGACAAGAGGGGTTGGTTTCTCTAAAGATATGATTTTTATACAATTAGAGAATAAAAAATGGCCAACGCATTTGCATTGGCCATTAAGGAATTATTTGGGTCCGCTTTTATTCTTTTACTTCTGGCTTTTCGGTAAATGGGGTTATACCAAATGCAGGATACACCTCGGACGGGTAATAGAACGTACCCCCGCGTGATACCATGGAGATGGTCTTTATGGCCTTGATATCTTCCACAGGGTTGCCAGGAACCAAGAAGAAATCGGCCAGTTTGCCTTCTTCAATGCTTCCCAAGCTATCGTGGCCTAAATACTCGGCCATATCGTAGCTGGCCAATTTTAGTACTTCGGCAGGGGTGTAGCCCAATTGTTCGGTATAGAGTTCCAGTTCACGGTGTAGGTTAAAGGCTCCGCCCAAGTCGGTTCCGGGTACGATCAAGATGCCTTTGTCCTTCATCATTTTTAAGGTTTCCACGATTTTGTCGTAGGCTTCACGGTAAGCCTTATCCTCTTCATCATCGGCAATCTGTGCCAAGGCCACTTTAAGACTACGTTGCTCATTGGGGGGCATATTCTCTACATAATCCAAAGCTCCAGGGGTCACCTCTCCGTTTCTGGAGAGCATCAACCGCTCGTGAATGGATAGGGTAGGATCCATGGCGGTTTCGTTGGCCACGAACAAATCCAAGGTTTCTTGCACCTTGTCGCTGTTCAAATCCAGCTCAGGGAAACGTTTCATGGCTGTTAAGCGCAAAAGGGTACGGGTATCTTCTTCAGGTTCGAGTACCCAACCCAACATGGTCTGGTTAATGTGGGTCATTTCGTCAAACCCTGCGCGTAGCATGGCATTTGCATTGGAGAATGCAGGCACGTGGCCTGCCACGAACAGGCCTTGGTCGTGTGCCTTTTTTACGATAGCTGGCGCCCAATCCCCGTTCATACTGTTGTAGAGTTTCACACCATAAAAACCTAAGCTGTCATATTTGTCCACAGCGGCCAAAGCTTCTTCTTCGGAGGCTACTAAAATACCGTTATTGGCATTGTATTCACTTTTCCCTTCTATAAAGCCCATTCGGGTCACCCGTGGACCGGCAAGCACTCCGCTCTCAATTTTTTCTACGAGTTTGGACAATACTTCATTATTGTTCCCCATATCACGGAACGAGGTAACACCTGCCAAAATATTCAATAGGGCACCATTGTCGCCGGTATGTGCATGCATCTCGTAAAGGCCGGGCACCAACGTCCCGCCATTACCTTCGATAACGACTTCGCCTTCTCCAGTGGCATCGGCAGCTTCAATGGCCGTAATTTTTTCACCTTCCACAACTACGGATACAGGTTCGGTCAGGGATAAGCTCTCTGGGTCAAAAACCTTTACATTTTTGATACGGACTTTTTTATCGTAGTTGTTGGCGTATTCTTTTTGAAGTTTCTCGTAGCGCTCCGCAGAATAGTTCTCCGCCAATTCGCGCAAGTCTTTTTCTTCTGCCTCGTAGCCCTCTCTTACCACAATGTATCTTGGGGAGATGTAGGCAAAGAAACGGTTGCTGTCATCCATAATAAAGTATGATGGATTCATTTCGGCTCCAGAAATTGCGTAGGTGGTCAAGGCCATCTCGCCCTCTCCAGATAAATTCTGCACGGTAAGGTCTTCCATTTTGGTCAATGTAAGGTTGCCAGCCGGAAGCACGGGCAGCGTGTTCTCAGGGGCCTTTATCAATAGGCGGGCCGCTAGAACGGCCGAGTAAGGACTGCCAAATTGGTTCACGTAGAGCTGTGCAGCTTCCACGGAAGTATTTCCAGATCCGGTGGCGTCCGTCCAAGAAGCTTCATTGCCTTCAAGGGAAAACTTCTCGTCCACGGCATTGCCAAAAGTGGTGTTCCCGGTCACTGACCAGCTTATAGGGTAGCCTTCAGTGTTCAGCACGATGGTCTCCTTCATGGTCGGGCCACGGCCATTGTTTTTGTAATCGTAATCGATGTTGATGGTGTCGCCAGAAGTTTCGGCCTTTAAATAACCGACTTTGGTCTCGCCCATGATCACGGAATAGTTTTCTTCCCCTTGGTAATCGGCCAAGGAAGAGGTTGGTTCTGTTTTACAAGAATAGCCGGCCAAAATAATTAGGCCAGCCAGAATTAATCGTAGTTTCATCGGGTTGGTTTAAGTTAGACGTTGAAGTTAACGAATTTTGGCGGTTTATTTATCGATATGTTTGATAGATGTAAGAAACAAAAACCCCCAGTGCCACTGGTACGTTGGCAACTGGGGGTCCCATCATCAATCAAAGTAAAGAGGCAAATACTTTTAGGGGTTTCTATCCTATAATGGACTCTATTATTATTAAATCATTATTCAACTTTAATGGAAAGCATCCCGATTGAACCCCCGACGGTTTTATCGTTGAACAGGTCTATTGATTCTTTTTTGTCCTTCAACCCCAATACATAGATTAGGGGCAAATAGTGCTCGGGCGTAGGAATGGACAAGGCAAAACTGGTGCCTTGTTTTCCATAATCTATCAGTGCCTGATGATTACTATCCAGTATGAAGGATTTTATTTTTTCGTTGGCTTCTTCGGCCCAATCCCAAGCATAGGTATCGTTCAATTTATCCCACTTTACCTTGCGCAGGTTGTGCACTACGTTTCCGCTACCCACGATCAATACTCCTTTGTGCCTCAACGTTTCCAGTTGTTGGGCCAATTCGTAATGATATCTTGGAGGTTTTGTGTAATCCAAGCTCAGCTGTATTATGGGTACATCTGCATCGGGATACATATGCTTGATGACGCTCCATGCACCGTGGTCCAATCCCCAGTGAGTGTCCAGCTCCACATCGGTCTTGGTAATTATTTCCTTGGTAATTCTTGCCAATTCAGGACTTCCGGGAGCAGGGTATTGCACATCGAACAGCGCTGGTGGAAAACCACCAAAATCGTGAATTGTCGGAGGATTCTGCATGGCCGTTACCCTGGTGCCCTTGGTTTCCCAGTGTGCTGAAATGCATAAGATTATTTTAGGCTTGATTACTTCCTCTCCCAATTTTCTGAAACTGGCAACAAACTCATTCTCCTCAATGGCGTTCATTGGGCTCCCATGCCCCAAAAACAAAACGGGCATTTTCTGCGTAAAAGGCAGACTTTGGTTAAGAGAGCGTAAAGTTTCTAAATCGGTCATCGGAGATACCTACATACCATGCTTTAGATGATATGTTTCTACCACAAAGGTTGGGTATATTTAGAAGTAGTGGGTAATACGTTTGGGAAGAAACGTTGTACTTTTAAGAAATGAGCTGTTTCATTTCCTTTCGGAAAATGGTTGGTGTGTAACCTGTTTTTCGTTTAAAGACCTTGGAAAAATAGGCTTTTTCGTTGTATCCGATCTCAAAACCAATTTCAGCAATGGTCTTATTACTGTTCACCAAAAGGTTTTTTGCTTCGTTCAACTTGCGGGTCTCAATAATTTCGCCCGCACTTTGCTGCATTACCTCCTGACATACAATATTAAGGTTGCGTTCGCTCATAAAAAGCTTTTCGGCATAGAAAGAAATTTTAACGTTCCGTCGGAAGTTATCTTCCAAAATGTGTAGAAAATGAGTATAGGTCTCCGAGGCGGAATTGGCCGAGTCTGACTGGATATTGGTGGGCCTTTCGTGGTTGATGATGGTAAGTAAGGTCATAAACAATTGTTTTATGACGATGAGCCCTGGATTGGGACGTTGGGTTTCGTCGTGCATCATTTGGCACAATACCATAAGCCTGTCAAAGCATTGGTCCCCGGGAAGCGTGACGTTGGCGCGATTATGAAAATAACCGTACATCTTAAAAATCACTTCCGACATAAATTCACTTCGGAAGCGGATAACCCAAAGATCGCACTCTCCTTGGTGTATTTGAGGGAGCAACAGGTGGGGCTTTCCCTTGGTCACGAAGCTAACAAACGGAGCATAGACCGTTTCGTCCTCAAAATCGATGAAATGGGAAATCTTTCCCTTGGCACCAATGATCAATTCTTCAAAATCGTGGACATGTGCTTCGATTTGTTTGTCTTCCAGAGCTTTGGCATCTTTGGTAGTGTACCTAAATATTTTGAAGAGTTGGTCCAAGGTCGAATCAATTTATCTTCGATTGAGAAAATAGCGTCTTACGAAGTTACATCAAAATGAAACAATCTTCATTCTATATTGGCCGTTGAAGGAGTGCTTTTGGGGGTAAGATCAAACTTTATCAATTGTGAATTGTAATCTATGGTAACTTTAAAGTGCTTTAACAGGGAACCGCCTATGGCTCCTTTCACAATTTTGTCCATAGAGTGTATCATGCTTTGTGTATCATGCTTTCGGACCAAATTTCATCCTTTCGTCTGGCAAAGAGCACAGGTCCTATTTCGTGCGTGCCTACTTTGACCACTGGCACTTCGATGATATCCCTGTCCAAATCCGAGGCGTGATATATTTTCCAATCGGGATGATTCTTTTTCCAACGCTCAAAGATTGAAGAAGCAATAAAGGAACCGCTCATGGGTCTCTGTTTGGGTGTTCAGTAATTTTTTGCCTTGATCGGAGAGCACAAAACTGGCTCCGGTATCAAAAAGTACGTCAATCGGTTCACCATCGACTATAATTTCCATGCTGGGATGCCCAAAAACAACTGAACCTTGTTCGTTCTTTTTTAATCCGATTTTTTGTACATCTGGATTTGATAGGTCTTTTGCTCCCAAAGGTGTATTGGTCCAAATCTCCTGATTTGGGTAATCTATGGTCCAGGATTTCCCCATAAAAAAGCCTTGTCCAAGAAAAGCATCCATTTCAGGAACTTTTTCTGATACCATTTTTAGCTCTCCATCCATTGGGAATTATTAAAAATGATTCTTTTACGGGGCTGAAAGGAGTGCGTACGATAAAGTTCCGCATAGGGTAGGGACGTGGTATGTCGGTGTTGTCCACGATATCATTGAACAGTACATAGTCAAAAGGCATCACTCCTTTTAAAAGTCCTGTTTTTACATACGGTTCTATATGCTCTTGTTCTGTGACTCTTGGTAGGACCATTGAAAACCCGCCACCGGTATCGCAATATGCCAGAATGGTATCGTTAGAAATTAAAGGAAGTTTGACGAAAAACCTGGAGCTGTCCATAAAAATCGATGGGAGTTTTTTGGGGATTCCCCGATTCTCAGGAATTTCAGCAAATTGTTTGACTTTCATAATATTTCCGTCCAATTTTTTGATGACTAAAAATTGGATGACCACAACTAATACTAAAAAACCTAGGATGACTAGAACTAATTTGATGCCCCTTTTCATTTTAAGTAAGTCTCTAAAAAAATTAAAATAGTAAAATTGTCAACGGGCTCTTGGCCGTGACGTATACACCCAAAGGTGTTAAAATGTAATGGGGTTACATTTGCGCAGTAAGGTCACTTATGAACTGACAGGTGCTAAAATAAACATAAAATTGGTTAGAACGACATTTTTAGGCTTTTCAAGGGTTTATTTTCGAGTTATTTCGATAACAAAATCAGCTTGGTCATAATCCCGTCCCTTTGGGAGCTGTACCAGTGTTCCAGAAGAAGTAGTCTCATGCTTCAATTTTTTCTTGGATTGAAAATTGATTACGCTTTTAATACTTCCCTCAATGGTCGGAAAAAAGAAGGTGTCGGTCTTCCAGTCCATAATATGAAGGTAGATTTTATCATCTTTATGGGTGGATACCCCCCAACTCTGTGGCGAAATGGGGCCTCCTCTAGTTCCATAAATGGTTTCACCGTAGGTATCTGTCCACTCACCAAGAACTTTTAAGGTCTCCACAAATTCTGGTTGAATCTTGCCATTGGGCATAGGACCTACATTGAGCAAAAAGTTGGAATTGTAGCCTGCTGCTTTCACCAAATACTGAATCAGTTCTTTGGAAGACTTGTATGCCTTGTCCTGTAAAGAAAAACCCCAACGGTGTGCCATGGTCTCTGCTGTTTCAAGAGGTAGCTTTCCAACGGTTGCTTCGGCGCTGTAACCACCTTTGTTTTCTCCGGGCAGATCACGTTCGAACATTTGAAAATCCTCTCCAGGGTTCGGGGCTTGGTGGTGGTTGCTGCCAATCATCGCCTGAGGCTGCAGTTTATGAATCAAATCATACGTTTTGCGAAGTTGCCAGTCGGCATCTTTCTTGTCCCACCAGCCATCAAACCAAATACCGCCTATTTCTCCGTAATTGGTCAAAAGTTCTGTAAGTTGGCCGTTCATGTAATCCAGATAGTTTTCCCAATCCCCTTTGTCTGGCCTTCCCGATTTATTGCCAGTATCCCCTCGCGGATAATAATCGGGGTGGTGCCAATCCAGTTGCGAGTAATATAGAAATAATTTTATGTTGTGTTTTTTACAGGCTTCTGCCATTTGTTTGATGATATCTTTTTGGTAGACAGTCCTGTCCATTATGTCCCAATCCGATATTTTACTGTCGAACATGGCAAAACCATCATGATGTTTGGTGGTTATGGTGATATATTTCATACCTGCTGATTTGGCCAACAATACCCACTCTTCGGCATCGAATTCGGTTGGATTGAAGAATGCGGGCAGTTTTTCATAAGTGTCCACATCAATGGACCGTGTTTCCATGACCCATTCGTGAACCCCCAAAACGGAATACACGCCCCAATGGATAAACATACCGAATTTGGCGTCTTGGAACCATTCCCGGTTCTCAAGATTTTCTGGACTGGGTTGGTATTCTTGGGAAAAGGATAGGTTGGTGAGTAGAGCCAACAAGATGAGGAGTGCTATTTTTTTCATTGTGTTGTTTTACGGTTGGTATGGACGAACAAGTTAATTAAAAGAAGTCAGAATTCAGTGGACAGGAGTCAGTCGGCAGTCAATAATTGACAATGAATATAAACAGTTGTCAATTGTTATTTCGCCCCATTTCGACTCCATTAAGAGACCGGTTCAGAATGACAACCTGAATAATCCAATGATTCCTTCACCCTTCACCTTTGACCTTTTTTCCCTTCACCATCAACCCCAACCATCCAATCATTTGCGATAACTCCCAACAAATCACTATCTTTGCGCCCCTTAAACATAAGGCGGGTATATGAACAAAAAAGTCGCATTTTACACATTGGGTTGTAAACTCAATTTCTCCGAAACTTCTACCATTGTAAGAGGTTTTGAAGAGGAGGAGTTTGAGCGTGTGGACTTTTCGGAGGAAGCAGATGTATATGTGATCAATACCTGTTCGGTAACTGAGAATGCCGATAAGCGTTTTAAAACCATCGTAAAACAGGCCCAAAAGGCCAATCCGGATGCTTTTGTGGCAGCCGTTGGTTGTTATGCCCAATTAAAGCCAGAAGAGCTTGCGGAAGTGGATGGCGTGGATTTGGTTCTGGGTGCAACCGAGAAATTCAAGATTACCGATTATTTGAACGATTTGACCAAAAATGATAAGGGTGAAGTACATTCCTGCGAAATCGAGGAGGCCGATTTTTATGTGGGCAGTTATGCCATCGGTGACCGTACCCGAGCATTTTTAAAGGTTCAAGATGGGTGCGATTACAAGTGTACGTACTGTACCATTCCCTTGGCCCGTGGTATTTCGCGTAGCGATACCTTGAGCAATGTACTGAAGAATGCCGAGGAAATTGCCTCACAGGACATTAAGGAAATCGTACTGACAGGCGTCAATATTGGCGATTATGGTAAAGGGGAGTTCGGCAACAAAAAGCACGAGCATACCTTTTTGGACTTGGTAAAAGCTTTGGACACGATAGAGGGCATCCATCGTCTTCGAATTTCTTCCATTGAACCCAACCTGTTAAAGAACGAAACCATAGATTTTGTGGCCCAGAGCAATTCTTTTGTGCCCCATTTTCACATACCCCTGCAAAGTGGAAGTGATGATATACTTAAAAAAATGCGCCGTCGTTACCTGTCCAATCTATATGTGGACCGAGTAAAGCGTATCAAGGAGGCAATGCCCAACGCCTGTATCGGGGTAGATGTGATTGTTGGCTTTCCAGGGGAGACCGAGGAGCATTTTTTGGAGACCTATCATTTCTTAAACGATTTGGATATTTCCTATTTACATGTGTTCACGTATTCCGAAAGGGATAATACGGTAGCAGCAGAAATGGGTGATGTGGTGCCCAAAAAAGTTCGGAGCAAGCGAAGTAAAATGCTTCGTGGATTATCGGCTAAAAAACGAAGGGCATTTTATGAGAGCCAATTGGGCACTGTACGAACTGTATTGTTTGAAGGGGAAAACAAAAAAGGTTACATCCACGGATTTACCGAAAACTACGTAAAGGTAAAAGCACCTTGGAACCCTGAATTGGTAAATACCTTGCATCAAGTGGAACTAACGGATATTGATACCGATGGATTGGTTCGATTTGAATTTGTTTCCAGTGAAGTGATGGCATAAAAAAACCTCCCGGTCAAGGAGGTTTACATGCTTTTCTGATGATTGGTTAGATCAGATACGGATACCAACTGGTAACATTTCCTTGTATTGCCTATTTTTTCTTAAAAAACCTGCAATCTGTGGACTTGTTGGAACAACTCTAAGGTTGTTTTCTTGGATTTCATTCAAAACAGCTTTAATGAAATCCTCTTTAAAGCCCTCATTTGTAATTTCTTCCGGAATAACCAGTTTTGTCAAAAATACTTTGCGCTCCTGTGAAGAGTACTCAATTTTGGCTAAATGCCCATTGACCGTAGTTTCAAATTGACGTAAGAAACTATTGTCAGTGATTTCCAATGGTGTCATATAGTACTTGTTTTTTTAAATGACTTGTAGAAAAACCCGAAACGGGTATTTCTAAATTCCCCCTGATTAAAAAAATGTGTTCATTAAGTGGGGTTGGCTGCAAAAGGGATACAAAATTAGTCAAAATATTGCTAATTTCCTAGTCCTTGTCGATATTTGGTGATATATGCCCGATATAAAAACCCATATTTACTTGATGCCAGGAATGGCAGCCAACCCTTCAATTTTTGAAGCGATCCATCTTCCGGAAGACAAATTTGTAATCCATACTTTGGAGTGGTTTTTGCCTGAAAGAGGCATGAGCCTGCACGAGTATGCCGAAAGGATGTGTGAAAAAGTCAAGGAACCCAACCCTGTTCTCTTGGGCGTTTCATTTGGTGGTATGTTGGTACAGGAAATGGCCAAAATTATCCAGGTAAAAAAAGTGATTGTGGTATCATCCGTAAAAAGTAAGCACGAGTTGCCCAAAAGAATGATTTTTGCGAAGTACACCAAAGTCCATAAACTGTTGCCTACCAGTTTGGTCAACAATGTGGAACTTTTGGCCAAGTATGCCTTTGGTGAATCTGTTACGAAAAGACTTCATTTATACGAGAAATATTTATCCATTCGAGACAAATATTATATTGACTGGTCCATCGACCAAATCGTTAATTGGCAGCAAGAAGCACCTCCATCAAACATAGTACATATTCAAGGGGAACGTGATGCCGTTTTTCCCTTGGTCAATATCAAGGACTGCATTGTAGTGAAAAATGGAACCCATACCATGATAATCCATCGAGCTAGATGGTTTAATGAGCATCTCCCCACAATTATTTTGGAATAATTTCGTCTTTATAATAGTATCTTTACGTTTAATAAAAATTGCGATGACATGAAACACTTAAAAAATATATTGGCATTTATTGGATTGATAGCTGTAGTGAGCACCTTGATTTTTGCCGTGCAGTCGGATGGAGTAGAGGAGAAGCCCGAAACAAAGGTGGTAGAACCGCAGGTTACAGATAAAAATGTGGCCGATACCTATCAAATTAGTGCCATTGAGATTCCCAAAGATTTAAATTTTGCAGGTGAAGCCGTACCACAGGAAGACCCTGAGATTATGGAGCGCGTAGATCGTGAATTCTTGGTGAATACATATTGGCAGTCCAATGCCTTATTGTTGATGAAGAGAGCCAACAAGTACTTTCCGATCATTGAGCCGATTTTGAAGAAGAACGGTATTCCTGATGATTTTAAATATTTGGCCGTTGCCGAGAGCGGATTGGAGAATGTTGTTTCGCCTGCTGGTGCCACAGGTTTTTGGCAGATAATGAAAGGCACGGGAAGAGAGTATGGTCTTGAAATAAACGATAATGTGGATGAACGCTACCATGTTGAAAAAGCTACCCAAGTGGCCTGCGATTATTTGAACAAATGGAAGGACCGTTTTGGAAGCTGGACCCTGACCGCGGCAGCTTACAATGCCGGACCCGCTGGAATCCAGAAATATATGGGCATTCAACAGGTGGATGATTATTATGATTTATTGTTGGGGCAGGAGACAGGACGCTATGTGTTCCGTATTTTGGCCATCAAAGAGATTATTTCCAATCGTGACAAATACGGTTTTCAATTGGAGGAAGATGATATGTACGAAAAAGTACCCACCTTTACGGTTGAGATAGATACCGCAGTGACTAATTGGGCAGATTTTGCAGAGCTTTACGAAATCAATTATAAAGTTTTAAAGCGCCATAACCCATGGTTGCGCGAACCACATTTGAACAATGCTTCACGTAAAAAGTACACTATTGAAATTCCGAACAAAGGATATTACCGAGTGGGGAGTACGGGGAGGTAAATAACATTGCGGCTCCTACTGAATTTTGAGCTTTAATGCGTCATAGGTATCGGTTCTTATACCAATTAGGCCATATTTGGTTTCCCCCTTTTCTATAACCGTACCGCTGATGTTGTATTCCAACAATTCGGCCTTTAGTTTTTTATTTGCTGAGCCTGCAGCTATCATATTTCCTCCAGCCAAACCGGGCCCCAATATTAGACCGATAGGTGTTGAACTTGTTTGCTCCGGTAAACCATAGGAATTAGTTTTTGTGGTATACAGGTTTAGAGGGGTCAAAAGCAAATACCATAAATAGGAAGCAGGACTTTGCTTTAACGTTTTAAAGACTTTTTCATTTTCCATGATATAAACGCCATTTCCATTTTCGTATTCTAGTGTGACATCTTTACCAAAGATTAAATCCTGGTCAGAGTTATTGGTGATTTTAATCGCAACTAATTTGACCCCATTTTTTTCTTCTTTTTTCTCATATTTCTTGTCCAATAGATCGTATCTGTATTGGAGGGATATTCCATCAACTTCATTGGTTGATATGTAATTGATGCCTCTTGGTTGAATTGTTTTGTAGTTGGAAGCACATCCTGTCAAGTATAAAACAACAATAAAAAGAAGAGACGTTTTGATAAATTTCATGAAAGTATTGTATTAATTGGATTTGGTTACCGATTTCGAAAATTCGATACAGAGCGGGGAAGAAAAAGGAAAATAGAAAATTAAAGTATGTTCAATTGATGAATGGCCCATATGGATTGACGGATGCAATTTTATACTGTATATATTAATAAGGATAAAGCTGAATTTCCAAGACAGCTAATTAATGAGTGTGGAATACGGCAAGTAGGTTTTTGGCTATACCGTTTTTAATACCTGAACAAAAAATAAGGTGAAGGGAAGTAGGTTTCAACTTTTGGTAGTAATTGAGGAGAGACATAGCCCCAATCCGTGTAACCGGCATCCATAGCTGCTTGGGTGAGGATTTGCAAGTGTACATGGCAAAACCAACCACCGCTATCTTCTTCCTGACCGATGTGAGCGAACTTTTGACCCGCCGTGATTTTTTCTCCAACATGGACCAAGTGCGGCGTTTTCAAATGCCCGTACAAGGAATAAAAAACAACTTCATTAATATTATGTTTTAGGATGATGTAGCCACCGTAATTGCCAACAGTGGTTTCTTTTCCTGTTTTATAGACTTCTGCGTCCAACGGGGAATACAATGAGGTATCAAAGGGAACGATGATATCCAGACCAAGATGATAAAACCGTTGCTCCTCGATAATATTGGGGTAGGCCCTTAATAGGCTTTTGCGCTCTTCCAAATACCTGCCAACACCCCATTGATGGCAAGATGCATGCAACTCACCAAAAACCATAGTATTAAATTCCTCGAAATCGAATAGGTTGTATTCCAAGGTTTTTGGGTTGTTTGATGAAAAATCAAAGATGTAAGGCTTTCCTTTAAGGAAATCGCCAAATAAAGGATAAACATCTACGCCATTAAGGCAGAGCGGATAGTACATAGTTGAAAAATAACCTCAAAAATAACAACTATTCAGTGTGAAAGGATGGGTCGGGTCTGAATTATATTTAATTTTTAAGCAGGAGGTTTTGTGTCCATCAAATTATCATATGAAGCTATCTGTACTTTTATTCTTTAGCTGCCCGCAAATGGTGTCCCGAAGATGCCAACGGCAAGTTCAACCCAAACCATAAGTAATACCGCGAACAATGCAATCCCCAAGATAATTCGATATCGCAAGGTTTTTATTTTCCTTAAAATGAATTCAAGCACGAGTCCTGTGCCGATCAATAAAATACCTACAACGAGGAAATCAAAAATCGACCAATGTACCTCATTGGTAAAACCCATGGCGATAAGCGGGATGGACAGAATTGACAAGGCAACAGCCAGAATAGTGACAAGTCTTTTGTT